>Ga0299912_10001156_pt1 | contig 21375 bp, 20 predicted proteins | sample RVTome_2_FD_207667 | JGI IMG/M metagenome (GOLD analysis project Ga0299912, IMG submission 207667) | Soil microbial communities from uranium-contaminated site in the Upper Colorado River Basin, Wyoming, United States - RVT95D214 (version 2) ... | reverse complement strand
AATTTTTCTGTTGCGATCGCTTGATAATAGCCATTGGGAGGCCCTGGTCAAACCCGGCAGACGATTGAAACCGGGTACCGTCGTCGATCTTGGCGGCGGAAATTTCACGGCGCGCATCGAAGACAAAACCGAAGTCGGCGGCCGTGTCGTCGCATTTTCAGTCAATGGCAACCTGATGGACATGATCTGGCGTTACGGCGAGGTCCCCCTGCCGCCATATATTGCCCGGCCGCCTGAGGAAAAAGACAAATCGACTTATCAAACGATCTACGCCAGAAATACGGGAGCCGTCGCCGCGCCCACTGCGGGTTTCCATTTCACTGAGGAGATTCTCGAAAAACTAAGGCTCAAAGGTACACAGATCGCCTACCTGACACTTCACCCCGGCCTGGGCACGTTTCGGCCGATTACAGTTGCCGATGCCGCTCAGCATGTGATGGAAAAAGAATACTTTTCCATACCTGAAGCCACCGCTGAAATTGTAACAACAGCCGGGCGTGATGGCCAGCGGATATTCGCGGTCGGCACGACCACCGTGCGCGCTCTCGAAAGCTCATTCGATGATAACTTCAGGCTGCGGCCAGCGGCAGGAACTTATACGGACAAATTCATCTACCCCCCTTACGACTTTAAAATCGTCAATTGTCTGCTGACTAATTTTCACCTGCCGAAATCCACGCTTTTGCTTCTGGTCGCCGCGTTCGCTGGTAAAGACAGGATTCTGGCCGCCTACCAGGAGGCGATCCGGGCTGGCTATCGGTTTTATAGCTATGGCGATGCCATGTTGATCATATGAAGACCAGAAGGAACCTGGCCTTGATCGTGGCCGCCGGCAAAGGACAACTGCCCGATTCGGAATTGCCCGTACAATATATGGATTTGGCAGGCAAACCGATATTAGCTCGAACGATAGACTGTTTTGAAAAAAGCCGCGAGGTTGACGAGATCGTACTGGTCGTTTCCGAAGATTATCTGGCTTATGCGTCACAGGCAGTTGTGGATAAATTCGGCTATAAGAAAATCCATAAGATTGTCACCGGCGGTCAATCGCGGCAGGAATCGGTGATGGCGGGCCTGGTGGCCTGCCCCCGCACCACCGACAAAATCGCCATACATGACGGCGTCCGTCCCTTCGTAATAAATACCCTGATCGGAGACCTGTATGCGGCAGCCAATGATTCAGCAGCGGCGATTCCGGGAGTCCATCCCGACGGGACGATTAAGCTGGCTAAAGATCAATTACTTACCGGAACATTGTCGCGCGAGGACGTTTTCATCGCGCAAACACCGCAGGTATTTTTGTACAGCAAAATCCTGGAATTCCACGAACGGGCCCTGGCGGCGAAAATAGAGGTTACCGATGATGCGATGCTGGCCGAACGATATGGCATGGCTGTCAAGATTATTGGTGGGCACGTCGATAATATCAAAATCACGTCCCCCCTCGATCTGGTTCTGGCCAGGGAGATTATCAAGCAATGGTGAGGACCGGAATCGGCTTTGATTCCCACGCGCTGGTCAAGGGGCGCCAGTTAATCCTGGGCGGGATAGAAATCGAATTTGATCGGGGCCTGCAGGGGCATTCCGATGCCGACGTGGTCTGTCATGCCATCGCCGATGCTTTGCTGGGGGCGGCTGGTCTGGGCGACATCGGCACGCTCTTCCCCGATTCGGATAATACTTTAGACGGCATGTCGGGTCTCGCTATTCTGGTCGATATCCGAGATCGACTGGCAATCAGGGGCTATAAAATCGCGAATGTCGATGCAGCTGTAATCACGGAGGCGCCTGATTTAGCCCCCTATGTGAATAAGATGAGAGTTAAAATTGCCGATAACTTGATGATTGCCGACGGTAATGTTAATATTAAGGCCAGGATAACTCAAGAGCGAGCCTTTGGCGGCGGGGGCGATGGCGTTGCCGCCCTGGCCGTTGCCACTCTGGAAAAACCATGAGCTTCGACGAACTCTTGCTCTACCTGACCACGAAGCAGGCTATAACCATATATGTGGTGATCTGGGTCAGCGCGTTCGTGGAAAACGTATTCCCGCCGTTTCCCAGTGACGCTATCGTACTGGCGGGCGCGTTCATGGCCGGCGAGGGCAGGCTGGCATACCTGCCGCTTTTTCTGATCGCGACCCTCGGGGGATTGTCCGGAGCCATGCTGCTTTTTTATCTCGGCAAATCCAGAGGGCGGTTTTATTTTATGCGGTATAACAAGCAGTATTTTAAGATCGAAAATCTCCAGAAAATCGAAGGCTGGTTTCACAGATGGGGCAGCCCGATCCTGATAATTTCCCGATTTGTGCCGGGTGTGAGGTCGGTAATCGCAATCGCAGCCGGCATCGGCGGGGTCCGAGCGCCAAGAATGCTTGTTTTAACCTTAATCAGCTTCAGCCTGTGGTATGGGCTACTGCTTACCGGGATGTATCTCGTAAAATCAAACTGGCAGCAACTGGTGGAATTTATCAGGTCTTTTAATTATGTTCTGATAATCGTCAGCGCTGTCGTTCTGACGACGTGGCTGATCATTGTTTATATGAGGAGCAAAGCAAAGCCATGAAAATCGCGGTGTTGATGGGTGGCACGTCGCCGGAAAGGGACGTCTCCCTGGTGTCCGGAGAGGCGGTCGTCAAAGGTCTCCGACAGGCGGGTCACGCTGTAGTATCGATCGACACGGCCCGAGGCTACCAGGCCCTGCGCGGCGACGAAATCAAACATCTTCCCGGGATTAAAACTCAGCCTCCATCAATCGAAGAACTTCGGCAATATGCCGGTGATTTATCCATCGAGGCCGTGAAATCGACCGATCTTAAGGACGTCGATATCGTATTCTTGATACTGCACGGCGGCGCCGGCGAGGATGGCACGATCCAGGCTTTGCTCGATTTGGTTGGTATCCCCTATACCGGTTCAGGCGTCCTGGCTTCGGCCCTGGCCATGAACAAGCTTATGGCTAAAATGATATTTCGGGCGAATGGCATTCCAACTCCTGACTACCTGGTGCTGGAATCCCTGCACGCCTCGGACCTATCGGCCCTTGACGCGTCGGTCAAATCGAATTTTGGTTACCCGATCGTTATCAAGCCAGTCTCCCAGGGTTCATCGGTTGGCCTCTCCCTCGTCAAATCTTCAAACGAACTGCAGCGCGCTATCGAAATCGGTTTCCAGTATGATACCAAACTGCTGGTCGAAAGCTTTATCCCCGGCCGCGAAATCACTGTAGCCATCCTGGGCGATCTAATACTGCCGCTGGCCGAATGTGTGCCGGAAAGCGGTTTTTATGATTATGAACACAAATACACTCATGGCAAGACGAAATACTATTGCCCCGCCGACTTGCCGGCCGCTATAGCGCAAAAGATCGGCGAGCTGGGCTTGAAAGCATTCAAGGTTCTGAACTGCGCCGGCTTTGCCAGGATCGATTTTCGCCTGGCGAAAGACAACGAGGCATACTGCCTCGAGGTAAATACGCTGCCCGGAATGACCGAACATTCGCTGGTGCCAAAAGCTGCCCGCGCCGCCGGCATCGAATTCCCCGAGCTCGTGGAAAAAATCTGCCGGATTGCCATAGACGATTACAGCAAGCGTACGAGTATGAGACGATGAGTTCGATGAACTACCGGGCTGTTTTTTTCGATCTGGGCGGCACTCTGATCGAATATGAAAATCATGATTGGGCGACGCTCGGCAAGTTGGGGTTGAAAGCCGTTTATCCATTTTTAAAAAATATCCAGCCGCAATTGCCCTCCCCTGAGCTTTTTGCCGAAACTTTCTATCGGCACTTACGGGAACTTCTCGATCAACGGGAAAAGCACGCTGAAATCGTCCTGTATGACGCGGTTGATGTTATCCTGCGGAAAATGGATCTAAACGTAAGCGATGGCCTGGCTCAGGAGTTCGTCGAGATTTACTACCAGCCGGTCAGCGATCAAATCAGCGTCATGCCGGGTGCCAATGAAATCCTGCAAACCATCAGGCGGGCCGGCTTGAAGATAGGTTTAATTTCAAATACGATTTTTCCTGAGAAATTTCATTTACAGGAGTTGGCCGATTTCGGATTGCGAAAATATTTCGATTTTACGATATTCTCCAGCGGCGTAGGCATGCGGAAACCGTCCGGAGGCATTTTCAAAATGGCCCTGGGTTTAGCGGGAGTGCTGCCTACGGAGGCGATCTTTATTGGCGATAGATTTGACGTCGATATCGCCGGAGCCAAAAATGCAGGCATGGCTTCCGTCTGGATGTACCACGAAAATCGCGACAATCCAGAAAACGTAGAGCCTGATTTCACGATCAACAAGTTAAGCGAATTGACGGAAATCGTTTTATCATAAAGGAGCTATTTTGGATAAGACCGAACAACTTCTTGCCGATTTGACTAATGCCCACGGCGTACCCGGCTTCGAAGACGAAGTGGCCCGGGTTATGGTCGAACATATCGAAGCAGCCGATGAGACGTCTTACGACAAACTCGGCAGCGTGATTGCCCGCAAAAAAGGTCTTTCCGATTCCCCCAGGGTGATGGTCGCCGGCCACCTCGATGAAATCGGCTTCATGGTCAAAGAGATCACTGATGAAGGGTATATCAAGTTCTTGCCAATGGGCGGGTGGTGGGGCCACGTGGCGCTGGCGCAAAGAGTGATAATTAAAACTGCCAAAGGCGACATATTGGGCGTAGTCGGGTCAAAACCGCCTCATTCTCTTAAGGATGAAGAACGCAAAAAGGTGATCGATATTGATGATATGTATATCGATGTCGGGATCACTGAAAAAACAAACATGAAAAAACTCGGTATCCGGCCCGGCGATCCAATCGTGCCGGACGCCAGATTCACCCGTATGCATGACCCAAAACTTTATTTGAATAAAGCCTTCGATAACCGGATTGGGATAGCCGCGGCGGTCGAGGTAATCAATAAGTTCAAAGGCAAAAAACATCCAAATACCATATTTGCCGTCGGCACGGTCCAGGAGGAGGTCGGGATTCGCGGCGCGACCACGGCCGCTTTCGCCGTTGATCCGGACGTGGCCTTCGTGGCTGATGTCTCCCTCGCAGCGGATGGCCCGGGCGCGGAAAAATATACGACAGCGAAACTCGGTTCCGGACCTTCAATCACGGTTTATGACGGCAGCATGATCCCCAACCGCCGGCTCAGAGATCTGGTCATCGATACCGCCGATAAAGAGGGTATCCCCTACCACCTGGCGGCCCTGACACGGGGCGGCACCGATGGCGGCAGAATCCATATCTCGCGAACCGGCGTCCCCTGTATCTATATGGGAATTGCCACGCGATATATACACAGCCATACAAGTATCATACATCGCGACGATTTCGATAATCTGGTGAAATTGTTGATCGCGGTAATCATGAAGCTGGATTCGAAGACGGTCAAAAAGCTCAGCGCGAGGTAACATGGCTCTGCAGTTTTTTAACACATATTCAAAACAAAAGGAAAAATTTCACCCAATCGAGCCCGGCCGCGTAAAAATGTACACCTGCGGCCCAACCGTCTATGCGCCGGCTCATGTCGGCAATTTTCGAGCCTATATATTTGAAGATTTGCTCAGGCGATTCCTGCTTTTTAAAAGGTATCAGGTTACCCAGGTAATGAATCTCACCGATATAGACGATAAAACTATTCGCGATTCGAACAAGCGCGGTATCTCTCTGGCCGAGCACACCCAGCAATTTAAAGATATGTTTTTCCGGGATATCGACAGGCTTAATATCCAAAGGGCCGAATTTTACCCTGCAGCAACCGAGCATATTGCGGAGATGGTCCAGCTTGTCAAAAAGCTGCTCGATAACGAACACGCCTATAAGTCAGGCGAATCGATTTACTACCGGATCAGTTCTTTTCCCAAATATGGCGCCTTGTCTCATATGGATATGGACCAGTTGATGGAAGGCGCGCGCGTCGATTCCGATGAATATGAAAAAGAAACCGCCTCAGACTTTGCCCTCTGGAAAGGCTGGACGCCGGAGGATGGCCGGGTATTCTGGGAGACCGAACTCGGCAAGGGGCGACCCGGCTGGCACATAGAATGTTCAGCCATGAGCATGAAATACCTGGGCGAAAGCTTCGATATCCATACCGGCGGCGTTGACAACATCTTTCCTCATCACGAAAACGAAATCGCGCAATCCGAAGGCGCGACCGGCAAAAGGTTCGCGAATTACTGGCTGCATAACGAGCACCTTATCGTTGAAGGCAAAAAGATGGCCAAATCGGAAGGCAACTTCTTCACGATCGAAGATCTGGTCGAAAAGGGCGCAAACCTCGCCGCTGTGCGCTATCTTTTAATGGCGACCCACTATCGGCAGCAATTGAATTTTACTTTCGAGGCGCTGGAGGCCGCTAAAAACGCTATTACTCGCCTGCGCGACTTCCGGGCCGCGGTTCAATCAGCCGCCGGCGGCAAAAAAAATCCGCAAATTGCAGAGATTACCCGAAAAGCCCTTGAGAAATTCGAATCTTCCCTCGACGATGATCTCAACATCTCCCCCGCCCTGGCCGCGGTCTTCGATTTCGTTAAAGAAGTAAATGTCGCGGTCGAAAAATCCCTTCTGGCCAAAGCCGACGCGGATATTATCATTGATGCCCTGAATAGATTCGATTCGGTCATGGGAGTCATTCATGTCGAAGAAAAAGCCCTCGACCGGACCGTCGAGGAATTGATCGAGCGCCGCCAGCAAGCCCGGCAGCGCAAAGATTTCGCAGAAGCCGATAGAATCAGGGACGAACTTGCTGCGATGAATATCATCCTCGAGGATACGGCCGCCGGCATTCGCTGGAAACGCAAGCTATAATAATATTCGACACGATTGGAGTTGCTCAATATAGGTGTGGAGTTCAGGTAGGGGCGAATCCTGTATCCGAGCTGGCATTCCACAAAGTGCATCGGGACAATGACAAGCCTTGCCCTGTACTATTCACTCTAACCACCGCGAGTATAACGCTGCCTGGATATTTTAATCGATCCGGCCTAATGACCGGGTGGACATTTCAAGAATAGGGGCAAATGCCGATATTAATTCTATGAAGCTGCTGCTGATTTTCATGTTGTTGAGTTTCGGCGATTTCGAGGAACCGTCAACAATCGCCGATCTCGAATCCCGCCTTCGACGAGACCCCGCCGATTGGCAAACCTCCCTGAATCTGGCCGAAATATTTCTTGAACAGGGAAATTTCGGGGAGGTTTTAAACAACCTGCAGCGGGCGCAGGGATTGATCGACAGCCTTACGCCGGACTCATGCCAGGCCAGACTTCATTTTTTATGGGCCAGGTTTTATGACCAACAGGATAATATCCCCGCGGCGCTCGACAGCTATACGAAAACTATCGAATGCGATTCGAACTACAGCGAAGCCTGGCGGCAGCTTGCTTACCTTTATGAAATATTCGGGAATTACGAACGGATGCTCCAATGCCTGCAGAATAGCCTCCGAGCGAGTGGCAATCCCGCGGTGCTTCTCTATGATATCGGGGTGACATACGATTATCTGGATAGCATCCCGCAGGCGATAGCTAGCTATAACGCTTCCCTGGCCACCGGCGATTTAATCCTCGAAGCGCTGCTGAATCTCGGCGTGGATTGGGGCCTGTGTGGACAGACCGATTCAGCCCTCTATTATTTTGGCCGCGCCAGAGAAGCCGGCCTCGAATCGCCCGAGCTTTATTATAATCTGGGCATTATGACGCTGGAATCGGGCAATTACGAACAGGCCATGAACGAGCTTATGAAATCGTTAACCATCGATCCCCAGTATTCCCCCTCGATTCTGCAGCTCGCCAGGATTTATGAATTAACAGGTGATTCGGGCATGGCCAGAATTTATTACGAAGAATTCGTCAAAACGGCGCCGATCATATATCTCGATGATATAAAGGCGGCCAGAGAAAAGTTGATTTTACTTGAACAACGCTGATCATCCCCTCGGCCGCCTTCAGCGCCGTCGTCGGTAAATCGTATCCAGATTTATATTGCACAGGCGATTGCAAAAAAATATAATAGGTCAAGCCTTATATTACGATGGGATTTATCGACGATAACTTAAAGAAAATCGAATGGAAAATCGCCAGGGCCTGCCGGGAATCTGGTCGGCAAACTGATGAGATTACCATTGTCGCGATCACTAAGACAGTGGCGCCGGCATTGATTATCGAAGCCCGGCGGGCAGGCATAAACCATTTCGGCGAAAGCAAGGTGCAGGAAGCTTCAGCCAAAATACCGAAAACCGGTCTGGTCGGACGGCAAGGAGAGGGCCCGATCTGGCACATGGTGGGCCATTTACAGACGAACAAGGCGAAGCCCGCCGCCGCGCTATTCGACAGGATTGATGCCATCGACAGCCTGAAGCTGGCTGAAGCATTATCCAAAGAATGCTCGAAAATATCCCGGCAATTAACCGTGCTTCTGGAGATTAATTCTTCGGGTGAGGCGGCTAAATACGGCTTTGCTCCGGAAAAACTGCTAACGGCTGCCCGCAAGATCTCGGGGATGGACTGCTTGCAGCTGGTTGGTTTAATGACGGTCGGGCCGTTGACTGATGACCCGGACGCAATCGATAAATCATTCGCCCTGACTTGCGAGTATTACAGGCAGATGAAAAATGAGCTCGGTGATTCGATTCATATACTCTCTATGGGAATGTCCGCGGACTTCGAAAGGGCCATCAGATACGGTGCAACCGAGGTGCGGCTCGGCACGGCGATTTTCGGCCCGCGCGATTACACTTGAAAATTTGAACGAAACCTCGATAAGCTAAAGGCTTATCTCTAAGGAGGTCTTATGAAAATTACGCCGCTCGATATCAAAAAACAGGAATTCGCGAAGAAAATGCGCGGATTCGACAGAACTGAGGTCAATTCCTTTTTGGAAATGGTCGCCGAGGAACTGGAAAATTCTATTCGCGAAAACCTCGAACTCAAAGAAAAACTTCAACGAGCATCCGATAAGCTGGCCAATTACAGCAAAATCGAATCGGCCCTTCAAAATACGCTTGTGGCCACCCAGGAATCGGCCGAACAAATGAAGGCCGCCGCCGCTCAAAATGCCGAATTGATAGTCAGGGAGGCCAATTTGCGGGCCGGCAAGATCGTCGATGATGCTTATGACAGACTTGCCGAGGCTCGCCGCGAATATGCCAATCTGCGCAACCAGCGGGCCGCCTTCCTCGTAAATTTCAAATCGCTCCTGGAATCTCAAATGAAACTTCTGGAGTTAATGGAGAAGCAGGCTGACGAGGCTAATAAAACTCTGGTCCTGAAAAAGAAACCGGAGTATTCGGATTCCGAAGTTGACCGGGTCGTTGAGCAATTCAAGCGTGATCATACTGAGGGGAATCAGGAAAGCAGGTTTGGTGGTAGAATGGCCGCAGAACACATACAGCAGAAGCCCGCGGAGGAATCTTGATGGACGACCTCAAACGGATGATCGACGAGGCCGTGGCTTTCATCAGGACCAAATCCTCCATCGCCCCAAAAATCGGCATAATTCTGGGCACCGGACTTGGCGGGCTGGCCAAAACCGTTAAGCGCGAAGTGGAAATCCCTTACCAGGAGATCCCGCATTTCCCCGTCTCCACGGTGGAAAGCCACGCCGGCCGACTTCTATTCGGCACCGTTGGCAGCAAAAATACTGTGGCTATGGAGGGCCGGTTTCACTTTTACGAGGGGTATAACCTGAAGCAGGTGACATTCCCGGTTAGAGTCATGAAGGCCCTGGGGATCGAAATCCTGGTCGTCTCCAATGCCGCCGGTGGCTTGAATCCGCATTTTGCCAAGGGAGACATAGTCTCGATCACTGATCATATAAACCTACAGGGCTACAACCCACTGGTCGGCAAAAACGACGACTCTTTGGGAGTGCGGTTCCCGGATATGTACAATTGTTACGACAAAGATTTGCTCCTGCTTGCCAGACAAACGGCTATCGCCGAAAAAATCCCGCTGCAACGCGGCGTATATGTCGGCGTCGCCGGCCCGAATCTTGAAACGGCAGCAGAATATCGATTTTTGCGGATCATCGGCGGTGATTTGGTGGGCATGTCGTCGGTGCCGGAGGTTATAGTTGCCCGTCACCAGGGGACCAGAGTGATCGCCTTTTCGGTGGTGACCGATATGGGCCTGCCCGACGCGCTCGAGCCCTGTTCGCATTTAAAAATCGTGGCCGCAGCCGAGCTGGCCGGGCCGAACCTGTCAAAACTAATTGCAAAAACGGTTGAGCGGATGTGATCGATGTTCAGGCAGTACGATAAAGATTTTAATCTCCCCGCCATCGAAGCGGATATACTCAAATTCTGGGGCGAATACGATATATTTCACAAATCGGTCGAGCTGCGCCGAAATGGACCCCGCTATATTTTTTATGAAGGTCCACCGACTGCTAATGGCCTGCCCGGAATTCATCACGCCCTGGCCAGGACCGTCAAGGATACGATCTGTCGTTTCAAAAGCATGAAGGGATTTTTCGTCGAGCGCAAGGCTGGCTGGGATACGCATGGATTGCCGGTGGAGCTGGCGGTCGAAAAGGAACTCGGCTTCCAGAAAAAAGAAGATATCGAAAAATTCGGCATCGAAAATTTCAATCAGAAATGCAAAGAATCCGTCTTCAGGTATAAAGCAGAATGGGACGAGTTTACCCATAAATTGGGCTATTGGCTGGATCTCAATGATCCGTATATAACCTATACTAATGATTATATCGAAACCGTCTGGTGGATTTTAAAGCGATTTCACGAGGCCGGCCTGCTCTACCAGGGATACAAGATCGTGCCCCTGTGCCCGCGTTGCAGTACCGTGCTTTCATCGCATGAGGTGGCCCAGGGGTATCAAGACGTGTCCGATCCGTCGTTATTTGTTAAAATGAAGCTCAAGGGTTCAACTGACACCTATTTCCTCGTCTGGACGACTACGCCCTGGACGCTGATTTCCAACGTGGCGGTGGCGCTCGCGCCGAACGAGGTCTACGCGATGGTTAAACATCGTGGCGAATACCTGATCCTGGCCAAATCCCTGCTGGGAGTCCTGGATGGCGATTACGAGATTATCGACGAAAAGCCGGGCCGCCATTACGAAAAGACAAAATATGAGCCCCTATTCCCCTATATGGCCGACGAGGCCTCTGAAGCTTACTATGCCGCTGCTGCCGATTTCGTCACCATGAACGAGGGCTCCGGCATAGTGCATATCGCCCCCGCCTTCGGTGCGGACGATTATGAATTGGGCCTTAAATATGATCTGCCGGTCGTTCAAGCTGTCGATACGTCAGGGAACTTTATCGACAAAGTAACCCCCTGGCAGGGTATGTTCGTCAAAAAAGCCGACCCTCTGATTATCAAAGACCTGGAAACGCGTGGCCTATTATATAAATCTCAAATATACAAGCATGCTTATCCGTTCTGCTGGAGATGCGACACGCCGCTATTGTATTATGCTCGAAGTTCCTGGTTTTTGCGCACGACCTCATTCAAAGACGAGATGATTAAGGCCAATAATGCCATCGAGTGGTACCCGCCCGAAATAGGCTCCGGCAGGTTTGGCGAATGGCTCGAAAATAACGTCGATTGGGCCCTGTCCCGGGAACGCTATTGGGGCACTCCCCTGCCGATCTGGATCTGCGAAGGCTGCCACAGGGAAATCGCCATCGGCAGCCTGGAACAGCTGCGTCAGTTTGCCATCGATTTGCCGGACGAACCTGACTTACACAGGCCGCACGTCGATCGAATCACGCTTAAATGCCCGGATTGTGGGAAGACGGCCAAAAGGGTATCCGAGGTCATCGACGCCTGGTTCGATTCCGGGTCAATGCCCTACGGCCAGGTGCACTACCCCTTTGACCACCGCCAGGATTTCGAAGAAAAATTTTTCCCGGCGGCATTTATCGCCGAAGGGCTCGATCAGACGCGCGGCTGGTTCTATTCGATGCTGGCGATTAGCGTCTTTGTTTCGGGAAAGTCCAGCTACCAGCGTTGTATCGTCAATAACCACGTGCTGGATATCGACGGCAAGAAAATGTCCAAACATATTGGCAACGTCGCCGATCCGAAGCAATTTTTCGCCCAGTACGGGGCCGACGTCCTAAGATGGTATTTGCTGAGCGGTTCGCAAATCTGGCTGCCGAAGCGGTTCGACGAAAAGGCAGCGGTCGATGTGATGCGCAAATTTTTCTCGACCCTGCAGAACAGTTACTCATTTTTCGCCCTTTATGCCGAGCTCGATAAATTCGATCCCGCCACGCGGCGACCGGAAAACAGGCCCCTGATCGACCGATGGCTCGATTCGCGTTTGCAGGGTTTGATTGCCGCCTGCGACGAGGCCTACGAAGCCTTTGAATTTACGCGGGCCACGCGGACGATTTCGACGTTTGTCATCGACGAACTTTCCAACTGGTGGATTAAGCGCAGCCGCAAGCGCTTCTGGGGGGCGGAAATGAGCGAGGATAAGCTGTCGGCTTATCATACCCTCTATGACGCCCTGCTTGCGGTCAGCAAACTTATGGCACCGATCGCCCCGTTTATGGCTGAAGATGTTTACCATCGCTTGACGCAGGGATTCAGCGGTTTTGCCGAATCGGTCCATCATTGCGATTTTCCGGAAGCAACCGACCACGCAATCGACAAGGACTTAGATTATGCCATGTCGCTGGCCGAAAATATCGTTCGGCTTGGGCGGGCGGCTCGCAAAGAGGCTAATATCAAAGTGCGCCAGCCTTTACTGAAGTTGATCGTCATGAGCGATTCCGGTCGAATCCCGGCCGGCCTGGAAGCGTGTCGGCAGGTCATTCTGGAGGAGTTGAATGTTAAGAACCTGGAATTTACCGACCGGGCCGATAAATATCTGACATATAAGGCTGAACCGATATTCAAGCTGATCGGGCCAAAATTCGGCAGCCTGGCTCAGAAAATCGCCCAGGCGGTCAAGGCTTTCGACGACGTGCAGGCGGAACAACTTCAAAAAAATGGTGAAATCACGGTCTCGATTAATGGCAATGAAAAAATATTGACCGTTGAGGAGATAGCGGTTAAGGTAATGCCCAAAAAAGGTTTCGCAGCGGCCGCTGACAATCGCTTGAAAATCGCCCTTGATCTGGCGCTGAGTGAGGAGTTGCTCGCCGAGGGCTTCGCGCGGGAACTCGTTAACAAGATCCAGAATATGCGCAAAACCTCAGGGCTGGAGGTTACCGATCGGATCAGGCTCGGCGTTTCCGCCTCGGAACAGGCTGGAAAAGCCATAAAGTCGTTCGGAAATTATATTAAAAACGAGACGCTGGCCAACGAACTCGATCATAAACTCGACCGGCAGATCAAAAAAGAGTGGAACATCAACGGTGTAAATACTATCATAGCCCTGGAAAAGGCCTGAGTCGAAACCTGGAGTGAAGGCGTGAAAAAGTCAGAACAGAAAAAATATGAAAAACTCCTGCTGGAAAAACGGGCGCAGCTCATCGAAGAGCTCGGGTTTCTGAAAAAAACCTCCCTTGATTCAACGGCCAAGGATAACGCCGGCGATCTTTCCTCATACTCGTACCATATGGCGGATCAGGGAACCGATACCATGGAGCGCGAAAAGGCTTTCATGTTTGCCTCCAAATCGGGTCGGCTGCTGTATCATATCGATGAAGCCTTGCGACGCCTGCGCAACAATAAATACGGGCTATGCGTCGAATGCGGCAAGCCGATTAGCTCCTCCAGGCTGGAAGCGGTACCCCATGCCCGGCTTTGCATCAAATGCAAAGAAGACGAGGAGCAGCGCAAATCCCGTGAGGCCTGAACTGCGGCCTTATCTGGCCATCATAATCGCTGTCGTCCTTCTCGATCAAATAAGCAAATATCTTATCCACTCGTACATGGTCCCCGGCGAATCGATTGGGATTCTGGGCAATTTTGTTCGTTTCACTTTCATTTTTAATCCCGGCGGGGCCTTCGGACTAAAATTCGGCAATTACTGGTTTTATATGGTCCTGTCCCTGATAGCATCGGTTTTTATCATGGCTTATTTTTTAAAAAATATCGATCAAAACTGGATAGCAAAATGCTGCCTGGCGCTGGTCGTTGGCGGCGCATTGGGCAATTTTTTTGATCGCCTGGTACATACGCAGGTGGTCGATTTTATTGATGTCGATATGCCCGATATCATCATCCCCCCTTTCGCGCTCGGATTTTTCAAATTCGACGGCTATGCGCTATATCGATGGTACACTTTTAATGTCGCCGATGCGGCCGTGACAACCGGCCTTGCCGGATTTATAGTCCATCTGATAGTGAAAAATAAAATGACTCATGGCTCGGCCGAGCCGGGCCGGGTCGATTCTGCGGGCCATGAAAGCGCCGATCCTGAAATTGACCGTCCCTGAAATAGAGCGAGGCACCCGGCTTGATATATTCTGCAGCCATCGGGTCGAGGGGCATTCGCGCAGTCATTTTACGAAACTGGCAGCCGCCGGCCATATCACGATCGATGGTCGGACTCTGAAAGCTTCATACAAAGTCAAGCCCGGTCAAATAATCGAGCTGGAATTGGTTCCACCACCGCCGATCGAGGCTGTCGCAGAAAACATACCCCTTGATATCGCTTATGAAGACGAATACCTGCTGGTTATCAACAAACCGGCCGGCATGGTTTGCCATCCGGCGGCCGGCAATTATTCCGGTACCCTGGTCAATGCTTTGCTCTATTATTTTTCCCGATTCAAGGATTTTGCCGACAAGATAAGGCCAGGGCTCGTGCACCGTCTTGACAAAGACACGTCCGGCCTGTTAGTTGTCGCAAAAAACGAGCATGTTCTCAGAGAACTGCAGGCGACCCTTAAAAATCGCGCCATAAAACGGCAATACATGGCGCTGGTCTGGGGGAGGATGCCTCAGCCAGAAGGGATAATTGATTTGCCGATGGGCCGTTCCGGAGGCGATCGCAAAAAAATGGCAGTTTTCGGCGCCAAAAGCCGCGACGCGACGACCAACTATGAGGTTCTCAAAACCTATTCAATCGCGGAACTTGTAAGACTCAAATTGCAGACGGGCAGAACTCATCAGATAAGGGTGCACCTGGCCTATTTTGGCAATCCGGTCGTCGGGGATCCCACCTATGGCGGGAGGGCCCGTGCGCTCACGAGACTTTCCGGCCCGAAAAGGCTACTTGCCATGGCTCTTTTAAGGACGATTAATCGGCAGGCGCTGCACGCCTGGAACCTCGGCTTCGATCATCCCATAACCGGCATGAAAATTAATCTTACCTGTGAGCCGCCGGAGGATTTTCAGAAAACCGTGGACCTTCTGGAGAATTCCGGAAATTAAATTTTCAAAAAAATGCAAAAGACCCTGCAAGCGGGAGGAATAAATGGAAATCAAAACCGTTGAAATTAAAATCCCGGAAGGCTGCAATGTCATTCTCGGGCAGGCGCATTTTATTAAAACCGCAGAAGACCTTTACGAGGTTATGATCAACAATAGCGCGGGTGTTAAGTTCGGGGTCGCCTTCTCGGAAGCTTCGCAGGATTGCCTTGTGCGCTGGGAGGGCAATGACGATGACCTGATGGCGCTGGCCCGGCAGGCTCTACTTGATCTTGGCTGCGGGCATAGCTTCATTATTATCCTGAAAAATGCCTTCCCGATTAATTTTCTACCGGCGATTAAAAACGTCCCGGAAATCGTCAGGATATTCTGCGCCACCGCCAACCCGCTCCAGGTGGTCGTCACCAGAAGCGAGATGGGCGGCGCCGTTCTCGGTGTTATCGATGGCTTCGCCCCGAAAGGGATCGAGGATCAGAAGCATAAGGAAATACGCAAAAAATTCTTAAGAGACATAGGCTACAAGCTTTGATCGAGCTTAATTGTGGAATTAAAATCGGGCAAGAATTAATAATCGATCCGACCCGCGTCAGGCCGGCGGCGGCGGTCAGCCATGCCCATTCGGATCACCTCCGGCGGCATCGGACTATTTTTGCTACCGCGCCCACTCTGGATTTTTCAAAATTGAGCGGTGCTAATTTTAAGGGCGTGCCCTTAGAATACGGCAAAAACTATAAGTTCGGCGATTGCACGGTCAGGCCCGAGCCGGCCGGACATATCCTCGGCTCAGCCCAATTCATTATCGATTACAGCGGTTATCGTATCGTCTATACTGGAGACCTGAAACTGAGCCCCAACGAAACATGCCCGCCCGCCGCAATTCATGAATGCGATATTTTATTCATCGATACCACGTTCGGCAAAAAAATCTTCAAGTTTCCCGAATATTCTTACCTCAAGCAAAGATTAGCCGAATTTGTCGAATCCTGCCTCCAGGGCGGCTATCTACCGGTGATTTTTGCCTATAACCTGGGCAAGGCGCAGGAGGTTATGAAGATACTTGGCGACGCCGGCTTTAGCACTTATGTCACCAAAGAGGCGTTTGCCAATGCGGAAGTCCACCGGCGCCATGACATCGATATAAAAAATTATTACCTCATTGACGGGCAATATCCCGAGGGCGCTGCGGCAATATTACCGCCATCAATGAAAAACCTCGAGATTTTCAATTCGCGCTACCCGATTCGGACGTGCTTTGTCTCAGGCTGGGCGATTTACCCGCATCATATTCGCTTTGGCCGTGTAGATGAATATATACCGCTTTCTGACCATGCGTCTTATGATGATTTGATCCGCTATGTCGAGGTCGCCAAGCCGGACAAGATCTATTGCCTGTTTGGCTTTCCGGAAATCGTTGCCGATCTAAAATATCGCGGCTACGATGCGATAAAAGCCACGCTTGCCAACCGGGATGGTGAAATGAAAATCTCTCTCAATCAGGGTAAATTATTCGACCGATGAACGATATAATTGTCAAAGCTTCAAAGCTGACCAAGCGTTACAATAACCTGGTGGCGGTTGACGGCATGGACTGCGAAATCCGCGCCGGTGAGACGTTTGGCTTCCTTGGTCCTAACGGCGCCGGCAAAACGACTTTCATGAAAATGATCTACTGTTTTATCCTGCCCGATGGCGGCACGCTCGAGGTGGACGGCGTAAATGTACTTGACCATCCCCGCGAGGTGAAGAACATCCTGGGTGTTGTCCCGCAGGAGGATTCGCTGGACCCCGATATTTCCGTCAAAGAAAACCTTACCGTTTACGGCCGCTATTTTGATATTCCCGCCAGTATCGCCGGCCCCCGCGCCGATGAATTGATCGAGATGATGTCGCTGACCGATAAACGAGATACGATCATTGAAGAATTATCCGGCGGAATGAAAAGAAGGCTCATGATCATTCGTGGGCTGATAAACAAACCCAAGATATTAATCCTTGATGAGCCTACCACCGGTCTTGACCCGCAGGCCAGGCATCTGGTCTGGCAGAAATTACGCCTTTTGAAAAAATCCGGCATCACCATACTGCTCACCACCCACTACATGGAGGAAGCAGCTCAACTTTGCGATCGGCTGGTGATGATGCATCATGGCAAGATAATCGCTCGCGGTTCCCCTCCCGAACTGGTCGCTGAGCGTATCGGCAAAGAAGTAATAGAGATAATTGAACCGGACGATGAGCTTTTGACGGACTTGCCGGCCCTTGTGGGAGATAATGGCTATTTTGAGAAGGCCGGCGATCGACTTTATATTTATTCGCAAAATGCAGATTATTATTTAAACAAAATCGGGGCGAACAGAGCAAAGCGGATTATTAAAAGGGCGGCCAATCTCGAGGACGTATTTTTGAAGCTCTCCGGTCGCGGTCTGGCCGATTGATTTTGATGCGGTTTTGGTCCCCCATAGATCAGATCAACTTGCGCAGAATATCGGCCATTTCGCGGGCAGTCTGGAAACGGATATCCGGATCCTTGGCCAGGGCCTTGGCAACTATCTTATCGAAAATCCGCGGCACGTCTAAGTTGATTTCCGATGGCGGCGGTGGGGTCGTATGCAGTATCGAATAGATCAAAGCCGAAATAGTATCGCCCTTGAATGGCTTCTGGCTGGTCAGAAGTTCATAGAACACGACGCCGAGGCTGAATAGATCGCTGCGGCGGTCAACCGCCTGGCCTTTAAGCTGTTCAGGCGATATATAGTTCGGGGTCCCGAGTGCGACGCCGGACTGGGTGATATTCGATTGATCGAACCGGGCTATGCCAAAATCCATGACCTTGATTCGGTCATCACCCAGAATCATGATATTGGCCGGCTTGATATCGCGATGCACGATGCCCCGGTCATGGGCAAAATCGAGGGCTTCGCAAACCTGGATCATCAATTTGCAGAGCGTTTTATAATCCCATTGATGGCCGGCTTCCAGCAGCGCTTCGAGGGTTTGCCCGTCAAGATATTCCATGGCGATATATTGCAGCGATCGCTCCTCGCCGACGTCGTAAATGGTGACGATATTCGGGTGCGAAAGCTGGCCGGCGGCCTTGGCCTCACGGGTCAAGCGTTCCTTCAGTTCGAACATGTCATTCGAGTTAACGATATTGTCGAGCCTGATTGTTTTAAGAGCAACCGGTCGGTCGATCGCCGGGTCAAGACCTTTGTAGACCATCCCCATCGCTCCTCGACCAATCGGCTCCAGCACTTTATAGCGGCCGAAATTGCTGGCGCCGGCGGGCAGCCCGTTGGAGCCCGATTGAATTGGCATGGTTGAACCGACTGTTTGATTAGCCGCTTTGCGGCCCGCACGCTGGGCCCCCGATGGCGAACCTCCCTGAGCCATACCGACAGTCAGGCCGGCCAGAGGCGTGCCAGCCAGGATGGCGTCATAATCGATTTCGGATTCTTCATCATCGGCGCCAGCTTGCGGCAGCTTCATTGTCGGAGCCCCGATTATGAAGAAGAAGATCATGATCATCGGGTAGAAAACCTTGGTCACAATATCGAAACTGGTGAACAGGACGAAACTCAGGTTGGCGATAACGAACAGTGATACGCCAAGGACTACGAATCGATACATCAGGGATATCCGCGGCAAAATTATCGCTGAAAATAAGCCGATGCAGAGTATCATGACCAGGTTAATCAGTCCGGATTTGTCGAGCCCTTTCAGAAAATTATCATGAATTATATTCTCAATAGCATTGGCCAGGATTTCTACCCCGTGGATCGATTGGGCAACTGGAGTGGAATAGAGATCGACGGTTCCGGCGGCGGTGTAGGCAATCAGTACGATTTTGCCGGATAACTCACGTTTGCCGATCGTCTCATTAAGGATTTCAGCGGCTGAAATATGCTTAAACGCACCGGGTGGTCCGCTGAAATTAATCCGCATGCGCCCCAGGCCATCAATCGGAATCAGTCGTGGCGGCAGCTCGATCGCATTGTCAACGTGCACCTTGAGCGCCTCGCGGGTCAGGCCAATATATTTCGTGGCAACAGCCACGGGAACCGAGGGCAAGTAATCACCTGCATATTTAAGAACCATCGGCTCGGTTCGGATGTAGCGATCCGCGTCGAAGCTGACGCCCGTAAATCCCAGGCCAGCTGCGGCTTCCGCCAGAAGTGCGGGGGGCGGATATATGCTCGTCGCAGCCAGAGGCGTCGAATCTTCCAGCTTTTCTCGATCATCGAATTGAACGAATGTGGTCGCCCGGATATATTCCGGCAGCGTGAATCCGGTCGCCGAAAAATCGGCCACCGAATAGCGATAGGGCAGGATAACATTGCCGGCCTTCTTTATCTTATCCGCCAGCGCGGTCGTATAGCCGAGGGAATCTTCCCGACGGTCATCGACAAATGGGATGTCAAGATATATTACCTTGGGATTCTGTTTGGATATCTTGTCAACTAAATCGGCGACTTTGTTTCGGTGCCAGGGCCAGCGTCCGACCATCTGCACGGAGATATCGTCGATGGCCACGATCTGGATATCGTCCTGAACTTCTTTCTTGCCTCGCAGTTGAAACAGCTTGTCATAGACGGCCATCTCCCACTTGCCGAGGATCATCGGCTGGTCGAGATAGATCGTTATTACAAATATAGTAATCAGAAGATATAGAATCAGGCCGGAAAATTTTCTGATCATAAGGATTTTATCCTTGGTCGATACTTGAACACCTATCCACCATGCCGCTGTATAAATTCAACCTTTCCAATCAGTTAAATCGGCAGATGACGGCTTATACTTTACCGACCCATTCGATAAAAATGTTCAGGCAAGGCCCCACTATCAATTCCAGTTCGTTAACCTCCATCAAGTTACGCCGGATAATTCGCCTTGAACCCGGGATTGCCGGCGCAAGAACTTCAAATTTCTTTTAAAAATCTGCTTCGTCGATTGCAGATTGAATTAAAACGGTGTTTAGGTTTGCGACATGACCGCCCCGGATTTTAAGATATGAATTGCACAAAAAAATAGGTGGATTGACCCGGAAGGGGGTTGACAAGGTGGGCTTAACGGCCCACGGCCAGGCGATCGATCAGGTATTCGGACATTCCCAGGGAAGCCATCAATTTTTGGGTGGTGTTGAAATCGTAGGCGACTCTTTTAAAACGGATGGTCCGGTCGTTCGTATCGAATATCAAATAGCAGCTTCGGGAATCGCCGTCACGCGGCTGGCCGACCGAGCCGATATTGACGAGATAGCGCCGATTATCACTGATCTTTTCTTCCTGCTTGTGAGAGATTGTGCAGCTGCCTTCGTCGTTGCGCGAAACTATAAAAGGTCGGTGCGTATGACCGACAAGGCAGATTCGCGGCTCGAAATAACTAAAATTCTCCTCAACATCTTCCATATCGAGGATATAATGCCAGAGTTCGGGTTCCTTAGGTGAGGAATGCACCATGATCAAATCATCGAGCTCCGCGGTCAATTCGAAATCGCTCATGATCTCAATGGTTTTTTTGCTGAGGGAATTGCGTGTCCAGCTCATCGATTCGGCGGCATACTGATTGAAATAATCGGTTTCCATCAAGCCGAGGGCGGCGTAGTCATGGTTGCCCATCAATTTGATTTCCGAAACCTGTTCGACAAGCTCGACGCATTCATTCGGATTCGGCCCATAGCCGACGACATCTCCCAAAAAAAAGATGCGGTCAATATTCTCGGACCGAAAATCTACTATAACCGCTTTTAATGCCTCGAGGTTGGCATGAACATCGGAAAAAAACGCGTACCTCATTAAGCCTTATTCTCAATATACCTGAAAACCGTCTTGCCAACCTGGATCAAGTCGTCGTTTTTAAGCATGTAATGATCGACAGGCTCGCCATTGACCTTGGTTTTGCCGTTGCGACCCAGATTAACCACCCAGTAATCACTGCCATCCTGCACGATTTTAGCCTGCACGCCAGAGACAAACCAACCCCTGGCTTTTATATTCGCCAGCTTGGATTTGCCGATCGTAACCACGGCGTGGGCCAGAGCATATTTATCCTGGTCCGCCCCGGCTTCGCCCATAAG
>Ga0299912_10001155_pt1 | contig 21377 bp, 17 predicted proteins | sample RVTome_2_FD_207667 | JGI IMG/M metagenome (GOLD analysis project Ga0299912, IMG submission 207667) | Soil microbial communities from uranium-contaminated site in the Upper Colorado River Basin, Wyoming, United States - RVT95D214 (version 2) ... | reverse complement strand
GATCAGTTCATCGAGGATTATTCCGATTTAGTTGCCGTAATTCGTTATCACACTTGGTGGCCAAACTCATCAGATCCTTTCTACCAATACAATATTCCGGAAAATTCCGCTCGCATTTATTATTACCCGCCACATCCCGATGGTTATTATTATACGCCTTATCTCTGGGTAGATGGCACCATTCGCGCAGGTTATGCCTACAACAACTGGGCATATTTTATCATCGCCGAGTATGGAAACGACTCACCGCTGCAAATTGAGATAACCGGAACCTTTAATTCGGTGAGTCGGGAAGGTGAAGCCTACATAAAAATTATCGCAACCGGGGATATTAGCCGAACAGATCTCCGCCTGAGATTCGCGATCACGGAATCTAACATTTATTGGCTCGCGCCTAACCAGAGTCAGTGGCATAATCAGACCTTCCGGGATATGATCCCCGATACCACGGGAATACTTCTGAATATAGCCCAGAACGATACGCTGGACTTTATCCAGCAATTTAGCTGCCCGGAGCCGCTGGATTATGCCGATTGCGAACTGGTGGCCTTTGTTCAATCGCACCACGATCGCGACATTCTGCAGGGCGCCAAAATCAGTGTGTTAGATCTCGAATATATATTGAGCGCCTTTGGCCTGATCAGTCCTGCCGACGACACAGTGCTTTATACCTGCTCTCCCAATTTCATCTGGTATCATAGCGAAGATGTCGATTCAGGATATGAGGTCAATTATCAGCTTTATGTAAGCGCCGATACTGATTTCACCAGCCCGCTCGTTTTTGAGGCGGCCATGGATACATCTTTTCAGGTTAATTCTGGTTTGCAGTATGGGCAAACCTATTACTGGAAGGTTCAGGCGAGCAACGGCCATGCTCCGGACCGATTTAGCGACCAAGTTTATAATTTCATTTGCATTGCCGCCGGCGCCCTCTCCGGCGTAATCAGGGAAACCGACGGGACCACCTCTATCGAGGGAGCGCTGGTTGAGATGCTCGTTGATGGCGAAATTATGCAAAGCCGTTTAAGTGGGTCAGGAGGCGATTATCTATTCGAACATCTTCCGGAAGATGTCTATGATATGCGGGTTTCCAGAGACGGGTATCTCACGCAATCCGCCGAAGACATAGAAATCGTGCTCGACGGGACTGAAGTTCGGGATTTCGAACTGCCTCGGGTTTTCGCCTATTTAACAGGCGACGCCAACATGTTTAATGAAATAGTCGAGCCGAATAATCCGCTGACAGGTCCACGGCGCGCCGGCGAAGACGTCATATATCTGGTAAATTATTTCGATGCCGCGTCCGGCAATCAACCCTGCCTGCTGCATAATCCCAATGCCCAAGCCGATCTCCAATATTTTTATGCTTCCGGCGATATTACGGGTGATTGTCATGTGCTGGGTGGCGATGTCAGCCGGCTGGTGCGATACTTCTCGGGCAATCCGGCCGCCATTATTAATTGGTGCGGTCATAATCGGCCCAACCCGGGAAATTATTATATCCCCTTGTGGCTCAATAATCGCGGCAGCGGTTTCCCGCAACCGGTACCGCCGCTCGATGAGCTGCCCGACGGCTGGCCTAATTGCCAGATCGAGCCGCGCCCGGCCTCCCAGAATGATAAAATGGAGCCGGCGGAAGTCCGTTAGCTCGAATCCTACCAGGGGGGCATGAGCGGGGTAAAATAGTTTGACGAATATCGGAAATTTTATATATTTATAAGGCGATTCTGTATTTAGGTCTACTGTCCGGAAGCGAACTTTTTTTAGACCATATAAACCAAACAGGATGCAAATTTGTTATTGAATAATGATTTGTCCGTTCGGCCATTCCCGCCGAGGCAGCGTAACGGGGCCTTAGAGCATGCCGATCGTCGGCCTGCTCTGAAAGCGATGGTTAAATGAATAAAATGTTTTCTTATACGATAATGAGAGAAGGAGAAGCGCGATGAATCATGCAAGGCAGCTTCTGACAGCCGGCATTTTTTCCCTGATGCTAGGGATATTGGCCGCCCAAACTGACAGCCAAGCGGATGAGAAATATCTCATATCTCTTGAATCTCGCAAAATCAATCCGGAGGCGCAATCAGCCGAGACACTGAATTCGAAATTGGCGGAGCTCGGCGGCCGCCATGTATTAATCCAGCTGGCTGATATTCCCGATGTTGCCCGCAAAGCCAGCCTCGAGGCGGGAGGTATCAAGTTGCTCGCCTATATACCTAGCTTCGCCTGGTTTGCCAGGTTGACCGCCGAGTCGCTCGACCCTGGCGTCAGATTTTTATCGGCTATTGAGCCGACCGACAAAATCTCTCCGCATATCGCCGAAAACGGCATCGCCGACCGCGGCTTTATAGACGACAACACTGCCCGGATTTATGTGTTGTTTTTCGAGGACGTCACCACCGCAGAAATCAGCGAGCTTATTAATGAATTCGGTTCGGGCGCGATCGCTTTCGACGACGTCTGGGAAATAAGGCTGAATCCGCGGCGCCTTCTGGAATTCGCGTCAAGCGATATCGTGCAATGGATCGAAAACGTACCGCCGGACAAGAAAGCTTTTGTGGATGTCGTTAGAAGCAGGGTCCATGCCAACCAGGTCCAGAGTTCGCCCTACAATCTTCATGCTAACGGCTACGTAATCGCCATGTGGGACGCCGGGGCGGCCTATGCCCACACGGACTATGCGAGCCGCCTGACTATCGGGGATGGCTCGAGTGTCCATTATCACGCCACGCTCGTGGCCGGAGTCGCCGTCGGCAATGGCTCGAGAAGCACGATTTGCGGCGGCTCATCGCTGCAGTGGCGCGGGATGGCAACACAGGCCGACCTTATTTCTTACGACTGGACTAATCCGACATCCGAGCACGCCTCGGCGATCGGGACTTATAACGCGGACGTCTCGCAAAATTCATGGGGCTGGGACCTCTGCAACATTTCGTCATGCAGCGACTTCGGCGATTATGATCTGACGAGTCGCACCTACGACAGGATCGTCCGCGGCCTCTACACCGATAAAATTACCGTGGTCGGCGCCGCCGGCAATGAAGGCGAATGTAGCACTTGCAGCGGCTCTCTGCCCGATTTTCCCTACGGCACGGTTGCCGGTCCTATCGCCACCTCCAAAAATGCCCTGGCCGTATCTGGAACTCACGCCAATACGGATGGCTGGTGGTCCGCGTCATCGCGGGGTCCGACCGACGATGGGCGGATCAAGCCCGATATCGCAGCACCCGCTTGCAAAACCTACGATGGCATAACAACCACGTATACGTCGAATTGCTATAATTCTGATTACTGTGGCACCTCATTTTCGGCGCCGACGGTATCGGGCTGCGCCATATTGCTGTATGAAGAATATAATATCTACAATGGGACCGATCCCTTACCCTCGACTATCAGAGCGCTGTTTTATCATACCGCACTCGACCTGGGGTTCGCCGGTCCGGATTACATGTATGGCTATGGCCGGATCGACGTTCAGGACGCTGCCGACATGATAATCGCGGACGACGGGCTGGGTGGCAAAATCGTCGAGGACCAAGTTTCCAACGGGCAGGTCGATACATACGAGGTCTTTGCCGAGGAATCCCAGAGCCAGCTAAAAGTGACCCTGGTCTGGGACGATAAGGAGGCCAGCGCCGGCGCCGGTATGAAACTGGTCAACGATCTTGATCTGGTCCTTATCAGTCCGTCAGCCGTGTCCTACTATCCATGGGTGCTCGATGGCGATTCACCGAGTACTCCAGCTACCACAGGCATCGAGACTGTTAACAATATCGAGCAGGTGGTCGTGACCAATCCCGAAGCAGGCGTATGGACGGCTCAGGTGACCGGCAACACGGTTCCCTATGGGCCGCAAACCTACAGCCTGATCGGCGATTTCGGAGTGAACGTTTATGCCTATTTGGCCGGCGATGCCAATATGTATAATGAAGTTGTTGATATCGGCAATCCGCTCTCCGGTCCTTGGCGCCTCGGCGGCGACGTAACTTTCCTGGTAAATTACCTCGATATCTCCTCCGGCAATCAGCCCTGCCTGCTGCACAATCCAAATGCCCCGACCAATATCCAGTATTTTTATGCCCCGGGCGATGCGACCGGCGATTGCCTTGTGCTGGGCGGCGATGTTTCGCGGCTGGTACAATTTTTCGGCGGCAACCCGGAAGCGCTGATTATGTGGTGCGGCTTTGATCAACTCGATCCGGAAAATTATTACCCCCCGATGTGGGAGAGTAACGACGACACTCCCTCGGTTGAGGATCTGCCACCCGGCTGGCCGAATTGCCAGACGCCGCCGGGAGCCGCCAGGGTGATACCGGGCGAGTCGACAGCCAAATAACTTCCTGCATATATAATAGATAGCTTTCAAGGCGGTCATCGGGCCGCCTTTTTTTATCGCGTGCGGAAATTTCATTTAGCCCAGATGGCCGACAATGCGCATTTGGATTTATCCGACCATGGGCATGGGGGTACTAAGTAGTCACAGTGACGATTAATCTTGTTATGCATAATAATTCCGTTGCCTTGCCCCTAAAAATTATTAATCATAGACCATAAGTAGATCTCTGGAGGAAACATGCCCGCGAAGAAAAAACCCAAATTGGCCCAGAAGAAACACGACTGGAGCCAGTTCACTTTGAAAATCGAAATCAAAGCCTCACCCGATAAAGTCTATAAAGCCTGGACAGACGAGCGCCTGATCACCCGCTGGTTTTGCGTGAAAGCAGCCTGCGATCCCCGCAAGAACGGCCGGCTGTATTTCGAATGGTTGGGCGGCGATAAGCTGGAAACGAAAATTCTGGCCGTCAGCAAAAACCGGCTCTTTCGCTTTCCCTTCGGCCGCAAAAATGAGAAAGTGGAAGTGAAATTCAAGAAGGTCGGCGGCAGCACCCTCGTGACCCTTCATCAATATGACATGAAAACCACGCCCGAGGCGAAATGGTCGATGCATAAAGGGTGTGAAACTGGCTGGACGTTCTTCCTTACGAACTTGAAGGCGTTTCTCGAGCGCGGCATCGATTTGCGCAGCCACGACCCGAAGAATAGCTACGCGCAGGGGTATGTGAATAGCTGAGAAGGAAATATTTCACAAAATATTTCGACGCGCCGGAAATTTAATAGGCGAGGCTTTCCAGCCTCGCACCGACACTGGAAAGGGTCGGCTATTAACTGGGTGCATAGCTGAGGATATTTCATCAAGGTAATAATATTTTTAATAAAGCTGCCACGTTATTCCCGGGAAAGAGGGAATCTGCTCTTAGCATTAGCCGCGGAGCAGTAGGCGTAGGTCGAAACCCCTGCGGTTTCGACATAATGTCTCAGCCGGTCAGTCAAATATGCCAGTCATAACCTCTTTAGATAAAATCAGACGCCAGAAAGGCTGGTTCGAACTGCAACTCGACAATGGGACCGCCTTCCCCGTAAATGATGAGTTAATCCTCAAGCATGCTCTTAAGATCGGCGAATCGTATCTGCCGAGTGACATCAAAACGATCCGCGAGCGCGCGGAATACCTGTTCGTCAAAAAGAAGGCATATGATATCCTGTCACGGCGGCGGCTATCGGAAAAGGAGCTGCGCCGCAAACTGAAGGCTGAAAAAAGATATGCCCACGTGACTGACCGGGTGATGGAGGATTTGAAGGAACTGCGCCTGGTAGATGACCTTGATTATGCCGCGGCTCTGATTCAATCCGCAGTAGCCGCTGGCCCGCGCAGCAAACGAGCTATCAAAAGGAAGCTTTACGAAAAAGGGGTGCCGGCCGAAATATCGGAAAAGGCGGTTCAAGACGAGTTGGCCGATTATGACGAAACAGAGGCGGCCATGAAACTGGCGGCGAAAAAATATAAAACCGTCAAAACTCTGCCCGAACTGAAAGCCAAAAAGAGAATTGCCGATTTTCTGCGCGGCCGCGGATTTAACTGGGATGTTATCAACGAGGCCCTGAGCAAGCTGTTTCGACCGGAGGAATAATATGCCGTTTTATGATGCCGGCGATGCGGCGATCTATTATGAAATCACGGGCGCGGGCAGGCCCCATCTGGGCCCAAATGCGGCGCTTATCTTGCTGCATGGCTACGCTCTGAACACCCTGATGTGGCACTACCAGGTCCCCGAATTCGCTCGCTCATACCAGGTGATCACGGTCGATTTGCGGGGTTTAGGCAGATCATCCTGCGGCAAAAGCTGGTCCGGCCAGGTTATGGCGGACGACGTCGCCGGATTGCTAAGGGAACTCAACCTGCGCGATTGCGCCGTCATCGGTTTTTCGATGGGGGGGCCGGTGGCGATGATCCTGGCGATCGAGCATGCAGATAGAATCTCGAAGTTGATACTGGCCTCGTCTCCTTTGCCGTCAGCAGGCAGGCCGCGCAACAAGGCCGAATCGAAGGCGCTGCTCGGTGAGCTCGAAACATTGACGCTGCACGGGGTCGATAAATGGGCTGATATGATCGGTTTGAAAGCGGGGCCGATCTGGGGCCAAATGATCGCGCTCCATAATCCCGATTACTTGCGCTGCCTGATGACCTTTCGCGCCGCCGCCGTCTCGAATGTCGATTGGCGGGCGCGGCTGCCCCAGATCACTCAACCGACGCTGGTGATTGCCGGGGCGCAAGATGCCGGCTTCATCGACGCTTCGCGCTACCTGCACCGCCACATTCCCGGTTCAAAGCTTTCGATAATCAGCGGCGCCGGCCACATGGTGAACCTGGAAAAGCCGGCCGAATTCAACGCGGCGGTGCTGGAGTTTCTGGGGTAAGAGGCAGCTCAAAACCTTTAGGGTTTTAACTATTTAATTGACAGCCAGTTTGATACGTATTCACGTCAAGCCGTGGGCCGTGCCACAAAAGCGTTCTGGAGGGCAGCCCCCGTCCATGTTGACAAATTTTAAAAATGGCAATTCCCGGATTCCCAAAATCCTAAGCGCTTGTTGAAAGTAAAGTTGCAGGAAATTAACTCGGGATTTTGGGGAAAATTCTGAAAAGGGGAGTGAAACTTCAAGGCTCCCTTTGCCGAATTTGATGATCAGGCTCTGAGCCATGCAACCAACAAGGGAATTTGCTTGTTTAATATAGAAAAAGCCTTATTATAAAAAAGGTCACGTTGCTGACAATATGAATTGCTCTATTAAGTGAACGCATGGTGGTTTTGGGTAGGGGCGTATCGCATACGCCCTTTTTCGGATAACGGCAATGATCTGATGGGGCGAATTCAATTCGCCCCTACGCGATACGCCAGACTGATATTTGCCAACAGCCTCGCCTTATCATAAATAAGGCGTGATCATTGGGGTTGGAGGGAGGGTTCTTTGTTTTAACATCAGAGTTTTAACCGAGGTAAACTTATGAATAAGACCATTGCTAACTTTCGATTTGCCATAATGCTTAATCTGTCACTGGCATTAACGGCGCCATACATCGCCGCCCAGGGATTGGAATTCATCACAAGCTATAGTCTGCCGCCGGGGGCCTATGGGATATGTGTCGACGGCGATTACGCTTATATCGCCAATGATGAATCCGGCCTGCAGATCATCGATATCACTGATCCTTACAGCCCCAATACGGTGGGGATATGTGACACGCCGGGGAACTCCCGCGCCGTATTCGTAAGCGGCGATTACGCATATGTCTCCGACGCCGATTCCGGTCTGACAATCATTGATATCGCCGATCCCCATGAGCCCGGGCTGGCAAGGAGCTATTTCACCTCGGGAACGGCTCTGACCGCGTTTGTATCCGGCGATTTCGCCTACATTGCCAACGGCTATTCCGGGATGCTGGTCTTAGATGTCTCCGATCCCGCCAATCCGACTCAGGCTGCAGTCTACCCGGCAACAGGCTATGTTATGGGTGTCTACGTGGTCGGGGACCACGCCTATATCTCTATCAACTATCTTGAGCCCGATCGCGGCGAACTTCAGGTGATCGATATTTCCGATCCTCATAATCCGGTCTGGCGCGGGACCGGCGACCTGACGGGAGGCGCCTTCGGCATCAGCGTCGTCGGCGACTACGCCTATGTCGCCGCCTTCGATTACGGCATAAAGGTATTCGACGTTTCCCAGCCGGAATCGCCTGCGGTGATGGGCAGCTACAATACTCCCGGCTCGGCCAGGCATATCGCCATCAATGATGCCTACGGATTTGTCGCCGACAGCTGGTCTGGGATCGAAGCGCTGGATATATCCAATCCCTACGCCCCGATTCCGGCCGATAGCTTTAATACGCAAAATGTAGCTAATGACGTGGCAGTGGCCGGAGATTACGTTTATGTCGCCGATGGCGACGCGCTGGTGATCCTGCGCTTTCCGATGACCGGGCTTCAGGACGAAGTAAAAAGGCCGAACAGCTATTCCCTCCTGCAAAATTACCCCAACCCGTTCAATGCCTCAACCTCCATCCGCTATTATCTGCCGCAGGCCTCCGACGTCAGTCTCACCATCTACGACATATTGGGGCGGCAGGTAAAATCGCTGGCTTTGGGAAAACGCCAGGCGGGATATCATGATGTTATCTGGGATGCCGCCGGACAACCATCGGGGATCTATATCTACCGACTCCGAGCAGGGGAGTTCGCGGATACCAGAAAGATGCTTCTGGCGAAATGAATTAGAGCGGGTAGGTCATAACATTCGTGGTTTTGACTATTTTATTTAGCTTTCCCAAAGCAAGAGGCCTGTTGAAAAACCCCATATCATCATTTTGGTTACTATTGCTGATGCCACCCGTAGGGGCGTATGGCTATACGCCCCTACATGTTAACAAAATGATATGGTAACAACATCTGGACACGCCCTTTGCATTTTATGACTTTTTCAACAAGCCCAGCGGGGTGGGGCACCCGATTATTTTTTCTTCGAATCCAGCCAATGTCTTGGCAGAAGTTCTCTTAAGGGAATTTCCTGGTCGTGCGCGATAATGACTCGGCATTCGAGATTGCGTTCATCAATTTGGGCCATCGTCTCCCGGCAGCGCCCGCAAGGCGGCAGGATTCCACGCTTGGATACGGCCACAATGAGTTCGATCTGAGTTTCACGGTTTTTTAACATTTCGGCGATTGCCGCGACTTCCGCGCAGAATCCCAGGCCGGATGCCAGGTCAATGCAAATACCGGTATAGATATTTCCCTTGGCCGTGCGAAGAGCCGCGCCGACACTACCCGCCGAAAAATCATCACGAAGCTTGAAAGAAGTCCGGACGCTTCTGGCTGCCTCGATGAGTTCTGATCTATCCTTCGTCATATCCTCGAACCGAACGGCGGAGGTCAGCAATTATGTCGAAACGCCAGCCGTCAAAATGTAATTCAGGTTTCGACCTACACTATCAATTGAAATTGACATCCTCAATTCCCACAATCCCTCAACCTTCCTGATTGGCAGTTTATTATCTCAATCAGGAACGGTCAAGCGAAAAGGACTACGGACAAGGCACACAATTTTAGAGAGCCGTCGGGAATCCTATCCCGATGCGAATGCCGGCAGGAAATCCCGCATTGATTGACTGCGCACGGAATCAAACTGGACAGTATTCGCGACATTAAACAGGATGGCCGACAAAAAAATCGCGCATTAATTAAAAAAAGGCTTGACTATTTTTGGAATATCGTTAAAATGGCGGAAATTTATTCTGAGAAGAAATTGAAAGATCAGGCGCTTGAAATATTCCGCTACGATGCACCGACGCCCGCATGGCGGCGGCCCATCTGGGCCCACATGCGGCAGGCGGGATATTTGCCCTTGGGCAAGCACCAGCCCCGGTATCATTGCCGGGGTTTTTTATTGCCTGTATTCGCGCAAGGCGGTTGTTGGGCCAAAACCCCGTTGGCCCTGCGGCCGGATCATTGCCATCCCCGACATCGAGTCGGGGATTTTTTTTGGCTGTTAATCACATTCAACCAATATCATCAATCCGCCACAGCGGACAAGACCAAGGAGAAACGATGAGACACATGGAAATTCTGGGGGGACAGCTTAACGATCTGACCCTGATCAGGGCGACCGCCCTATCGGCGATCAGGCGTTGGTTCGAAGATAACTCATACCTTGAGGTTATCCCGCCGACGCTGACCGGCGCGACCGGTTCCTGCGAATGGTTTCCCAACGCTATCAATATCGAGATGATCGACGAGTTGGGCAGCCCGCGCCAGATGTTCTTGCGCCAGACCGCGCAGCTTCACCTTGAGCCGATGACCGTCGCGCACAACCGGGTGTACACGATAGGCCAATCGTTTCGCTATGAAAAGCAGATCACGAGCCGGCACCTGTGGGAATTCACGCTGATCGAATTCGAAGGCAGAGATTTCGGGCTGGAGGGACTGATGAACCAGATCGAATCACTGTTTAAAGCGTGTTTTACGGCGGTGGTCAATAAGCAGGGCAACGCCTCAAGGCACGTCCGTGGTTATCGCGCCAACCTCGCGGAATATATCGAAAAGCCGTTTTCGAGATTGACTTACGATCAGGGTATCGAGGTGCTGCGAGAAAACGGCGTAACGATACGATATGGCGAGGATTTCACCAGCCACGATGAGCAGATACTGGTCAGCCTGACCGGCGGCGCGCCCTTATTTTTGACCGAATATCCGGCTGACCCCCGGCCGAAACAGGGCGGCGTGATCAAATTTTTCTCGATGGAACGCAAAAATCGTAACGGCAACGGTTCGACCGGCGGCGAGGCAACGTCCAGGGTGACTGAGTGCTGCGATCTGCTGCTGCCCAACGTGGGCGAAACCGTCGGCGGCGCGGTGCGGGTCGGCCGGCCGGATATCATCAGGCGGCAGTTCAAAGAATCGCTGATGTTCGAACATATCAAGCAGTCAGGGCTGGATCCCGAGCGGGAATTCAACTGGTATTTCGACACGATACAGGACGATGAGACGCAATCGGCGGGCTGCGGCATCGGGTTTGAAAGGCTGATTCAGTTCATCACGCGCGCCCAATCTATCAAGGACTGCGTGGAGTTTCCGCGCAGCCCCGATTTTATCACGCCGTAATTAGCAGAAATGGCGATACCGGCAAACGATAGCCGCCAGAAGGGATTCCTGGCGGCGCATCGAAAACTAATGCACAGCGGCCTGAGGTGACAATATACGCGATGGAAGTTCAATATTATTTTCAGGAAAAGCGAAGACAGATACACTTTCATTACCGATCCCCCCTGGCAAGCTATCTCACTGTGCCGGTGCGCATTATCACTGGCGCCAAACTCAGAATGATTCAAATGGGGTCAAAAAACTACTTGCAATTGATTTTCATATTCAATATCTTGTTGCAATCACGCCTTGCGCGTAGGGCAAGTATCGAAATGCAGATTTATTAGAATCGTTGCGAAGAAGCAATTCGTGCACTAACCAGAAACCCAATTCAAGGAGCAATCATGTCAGGACAACTTTGGCTGAGGACCTTTCTTGCTGCATTGGCAGCGTCATTAATCTTGGTCAATGGCGCCCCGGCTCAGCAGCAGGCAGAAAAGTCCCTTTATGACCGATTGGGCGGTGTTTACAGCATCGCTACAGTGGTTGACGATTTCATCGAAAGATTGCTTGTAAACGACATTCTCAACGCCAACCCCGCCATCAAGGAAGCCCGCGACCGGGTCCCCAAAGCAGGCCTCAAATTTAGCGTAACCGCTCTGGTTTGCCAGGTCACAGGTGGGCCGCAGCAGTACACGGGACGGTCCATGAAAGATGCTCACAAACACCTCAATATCACTGAGAAAGAATGGCAGGCGATGGTAGCCGATTTCCGCAAAACGCTGGACAAATTCGCCGTTCCGAAGAAAGAACAGGGGGAGTTGATCTCGATTGTCGAAAGCACCAAGGCGGATATTGTCGTCGCCAAGGCTTATTAATACGCAGATTTAATCCACTGAAAAATGGCCCGAGTTGGTTTGCCTCTCGGGCCTACGCTTTATTTTGCCTTCGTGCCATTCTATTTTTCGCCCGGCATGACAATCGTGGCTATCTTGATGCTGGTGTTTGTGAGGGAGGGGCGGGCCGGGTAGATCAGACCCCTGTGGTCCTGACTATTTTATTTGACATCTCATTGGCAACATTCCCACAGCAAGCTGTGGGTTACTGCTTTCATCGAATAGCCCACGGGAGCCTCCGTAGATTTATTGATTTATGCACGCGGCAATTTGTGGGATGCGGGATATAATCTATAAATTACCCAGCTTTGCTTTATTTTTTATTCCCATTAAGGATTCAACTTTGTTATTAAATTTATATCCTTGCAGCTTAGCTTTTGCGTCGCGCTTTACTTTTATAATTGCTTTAGTCATTTTTATTATATCTTTATTATATTGTAGATCGCGCGGAATAGGAATTTTAACTTCCAAAAGCCTATTGCCTAGTGTGGAAATAGTGCCCTGCCTAAAGGATTTGGATTCAATTTGCCTTTGAACTACTTCCAATCCCAATAATGCTAGCAATAGATAAGGGGATAATGAACCTTTATCAAGGACCGTAATTTTTCTAAAGTGGCTCTGGAAGACCATCTCAATATCCAAATCCGTAATCATTGCTGCTCGCCCCATCAGATAAGTCCCGTCATTAACAACCAAAATATCTTCGTCCTTTATTTTTTGTCTAAGTTTATATTTTTCATATATGTCCCTTGAAACGCAGTGCGTTGGGTCTGCCATTATTTCCCAGTTGGCAATTTCGGATGTGCGGATAAATGGAATATCCCCAGTGCCATAATTAACGCTGCTATACTGCTCCCCTTTAATTGACAGGAGGAATTAAGAGAGCCGGGTAGGTCGAAACCCCCGTGGTTTCGACTATTTTATTTTTTCCTGCCCCCCAAAAGACGCTCCGTGGTTTCGACTATTCTCATTCCCCATATTCGCCGTCAAACCTTGTTTCCTTTGCACCCCATCCCGGTTCATATGCCCCTTGTTTTTTATATTCCTGAAATGACGAATGCCGCCAATGGCCGGGATCGCTCACCAAATCATGTTTGACGGGATTATAATGAATGTAATCTATATGCCGGTTCAAATCGTCCTGATTCCTGATAATGTGATCCCAGAACCGATATTGCCAGATACGCATCTGGCGGCGGCCGATAATCTTTCGGTAATTCGTCGAAAACGACAATTTGATTTTTCTCATCAAATTCGAAATGTCTTCATCGCGTGCGGAAATTAGAACATGAAAATGGTCCGGCAAAACGATCCAAGCCATGAGATCAAAGCTGCTATGTTGTTGGTGCGTTTCAATAGAATTCCATAATAAATCGAAGTGTTCGATTAAAATCGGTATTCGATTATAGGTGACATGTGTCAAGAATTATATGTCGCCGGGCTGAAAATATCTTCGTATATTTGTCATGACATATCATATATAAACGAATGTATAATTGCAAAATAAAATTATCGACGCCATGCGCCGTTAAGAAAAAATGTCGAAACCGCAGGGGTTTCGACCTACGCATATAATAACGCGAGAGGCGCGACAATGCCGTGCCTCTCCGTCATCCCGCAATCTATATCATATCTGGCAATCACACGCATTCCATGCTATATATAATCCGCAGCAAAAATGACCAAGCAAGAATCGCAAAAGACCGTGCGCACGTTCGCGCTGGCGTCGTTTTTCAACGACCTCGGCTCGGATATGTTCTACCCGGTCTGGCCGCTGTTCGTGACCTCGGTATTAGGCGCTGATATGGCGATCCTGGGGCTGATCGACGGCCTTGGCGAGGCGGTCGTGTCGCTGTCGCAGGCGGCCTCCGGCTATTTTTCCGACCGGCTCCGCAAGCGCAAGGTGTTCGTCTGGACCGGCTACCTGTTCGGGACCTTTTCGCGGGTCGGCTACGCGCTGGCGACCGCCTGGCAGATGTTGATCCCGTTTCGCATCCTGGACCGGGCCGGCAAAATCAGGAGCGCCCCACGCGACGCCATCATCGCCGACGTCTCCACGCGCGAGGACCGCGGCCGCAATTTCGGGCTGCTGCGCACCATGGATAACCTCGGCGCGGTCTGCGGCATCATGATCTGCATCTTATTTTTCGGCCATCTGGGGTATCAGCGGCTGTTTCTGTTGGCGGCGCTGCCGTCGATTTTGGGCGCGCTTTTGGTATTCACGGTGATCAAGGAGAAAAAAGCGGCCGATTCCCGGATTTTCAACGGGATTTCCTTAAAGGACCTAAGTGGCAATTTCAGATTGTTTCTGTTGTTAAGCGCAATATTCGCGCTGGGCTCGTTCAGCTATTCGTTTCTGCTGGTCTATGCCGAGCGGTTCGGTTTTAAGATAGCGTTCGTGCCGGTGCTATATCTCGTGTTCACGGCGGCGGCGGCGGTTTTTTCGTTGCCGTTCGGTAAGCTCTCGGACAGGTTCGGCCGCAAAATGGTCGTGCAACTGTCCTTCGCATTATGGGGCCTGGTCTGCCTCAGCTTCATCCTCGTGCAAAGCCACTGGGTGATCATCCTGACCTTCGTGCTGTATGGCCTGCATCGAGGCTCGCTGGACACGGTGCAGAAAACGTTCGTGGCCGAGCTGGCCCCGGTCGAATATCGCGCCAGCAGCCTCGGCGGGTTCCAGATGGTAGTCGGGCTGTGCGCCCTGCCCGCTTCACTGATAGCCGGTTTACTCTGGGATAAAATCGGCATCTTCGCGCCGTTTTATTTTTCGCTGGGGCTGACGGTGATTGCGGTCGCGATGTTGGTGTTCGTGAGAGAGGATCGGGCAGGGTAGCCCGAGTCCTGACTATTTTGCTTTTGGTCGATATATCCGCCGGCAATAATTCGCGTTCAACATGCTGACGAACCGAGCTTCTGCCCCGCTTTGCTACCAGATACCGGGAATTAAGCGATATTTGATCTGCTGAACGTATTCCTGATATCCTTTTAGTTCTCTGCCGAGTACCCTTTCTTCATTTCGTATTCTTGCCACCAGCAGAGGAATTACCAACAGCGAAGGGATCATTGCCCAATAAGATCCCAGTGCCAGGGGGGAAAGGATATATATCAGCGATGCTCCCAGATACATTGGGTGTCGGATTATTGCATATGGCCCGCTGGTGATGACTTCCTGCCCCTGTTCTACTTCGATGATACGAGATGCGTAGCGGTTCTCTTTTAATACGAGAAAAAACATAATGTAGCCCAGCAATACAAGAACATCTGCAACGACTACCACTACAACCGGAACATCTGACCACTCAAAACGCCTGTCAAAGCCCGAGAGAAGAAAGTCGAGGAGAAAGTAGAGATACGAGATTTTGATAATCAATTTTTGCTTTGCTTCTTTCTCTCGCATCCTCATCCTTCGTTCCAGCAGTTCGAGATCGTTTTTGAACAGGTAGTTTAAAACAAGAAACGTGGGAATAAAGAGGACGGTTAAATACACCCATGCTTCCCAATAGGCAAAGGTCCCGGCAGTCAGGAAAAACATAGCTGACAGCAAAAGGAAAAATAAGAAAAGCCGGGCTGAAACCATTTTGATCAATTCGCCCTTCGAATGCTGATTGTTGCTCATTGTATCGCCAAAGCAGAAACCGGCCCAAGCCCGCCACGGTCCTGTTTATTTCATTTCACATCGCTGCGCCTGGCCGCAGCGTCCATTGTTCGTCATCAGGCAGGTCAGGCTTTCAGTATGGCCGGACAGCTTGAATACCTGTCCAACCGATTATCGTTTGCAGCTTCCCTCCCCGCTTCCGGGAGTGTTGATTAACGGTTTGAACCAGGGAGTCGAAACTATAAAGATTTCGGCGTAGGTTGTGGAGTCCACCTGTTCGATTATCCCATAATTAGACGATTTAAATACAGAGCCCATAGATTTCATTTGGCGACAACGGCCTGCCGCCGAGCCGAACCTCTAAATGAACGTGATTCGTAATTCCTGGATACCTGAAAGTCAGGTCCTGGGCACGGCCGATCAGACTGCCCGGAACAGTTCTGCCGCAAAAGATGCCATCAACATAGAAAATTTTGACTTCATAACCGTTCCATTGGCCGGCTCCCCTTATGAGAAGTCCTCGCAAAGATCGGTCATCGGCATAGGGCGAGGCCTCGCCGAGTATTTCGCCCTCAATCGGTGAAAAAACGCCCTCACCCGGACGGGCCTCGATGTCAAGCCCCTCATGCGGCCCGTGTCTGCGACTTGCGCCGAACTGCCCTGAGCCATATGAATCAGTCCTGCGAGAGCGCTGATTCCGGACGATCTCGCTTGCAAAAGGCATATTTCACCTCCTGTCGGATGATAATGACCTGGTTATTATTCTTTGATGTTGAATCCAGCTATTTCACGAACTTGCCGTTTTTGAAAAACAGCTCGCCATCGGCGTACATCGCGCCTTTTTTGCGCAGGTCGCAGATCATATCCCAGTGCAGAGCCGATCGGTTTTTGCCGCCCGATTCGGGATACGAATTACCCAGCGCCATATGATAAGTGCCGCCGATTTTCTCATCGTAGAGAATGCTGCGGGTGAATTGCTGGATTCCGAAATTGGTGCCGATCGCCACCTCGCCGACATACCGCGCGCCTTTATCCATATCGATCATGGCGTGCAGGAAATCCTGCCCCTTGGCCGCGGTCGCTTTAATAACCTTGCCCTTGCCGAATTCCAATCTCACGTCGTCCACCTCGCGACCGGAATAGACCGCGGGGAAAGTGAAACGGATTTTGCCGGACATGGAATCTTCGATCGGCGCCGTGAAAACCTCCCCGTCCGGGAAATTATATTCGCCGCTGCAATTTATCCATTTGCGGCCGCCGACTTTGAAAGTCAGATCGGTATCGGGCGCTGCGAGGCGAATAGTCTTTTTGCGCTTGAGGTAATCTATCAGGCGCTGATTGTATTTGGACATCTTCTGCCAGGCCGCGATCGGATCTTTCTGATCGATCATGCAGGCCCGATAGACGAAATCCTCATATTCGCTAAGCGACATGCCGGCGTCCTGCGCCGCGGCTTCGGTGGGATAGTTGGTCACGACCCAGGCCAGTTGCTTCGCCGCCGCTCGCTTGGAAAAACGGTCCATGATAACGTGGTTGGCTTTGCGGCTTAACGCCTGTTTTTTGGGGTCGCTGCCCGAAAGGTTTTTGGTGTTCAAAGGCGACCGCAGCGCGATCATGGCGTCGATCTTTTCGATGCTGTAGCGATTGATCGGCGAAACGAACTGTAGCTGCTCGTTATTCGCGTGCCTGTAAAAAAGCTCCTCCAAATCTTCCACGACGATTCGGCTGAACGGGTGTGCGCCGGCTTTCAATATCGCCACGTAAACTTCCTTGACCAGGGGCACCGCCGGTATGCCGGCAACTATTTCCACGAACTGTCCTTTTTTTATTTTGCAGCAATACTGCACCAGCACCTGCGCCATTTTTTTTATTCGGGGATCCTGCATCGCCTCTTTCCTTCCGTTAGAATTTATTGGACGGATAATAGCTAACGCGGTCCGCAAAGTCAATCCGCCGTTGGGGGTCGATGGGTAGGGGCATGGAGGCTCGACTACACCATGAATTACATTTCGATAAATAATTGCAGTGGTATGCCCGCGGAGGGGCGTGATGAAAAGCCCCTGAAAAGTGCCGCCGATTTACGGTAACCAGAGGCCAATGTTTTTTGCGACACAAACTGCCAGTTGAAGTTGAGCCTGTTAGAGGAGATGATAGATAGGTAAGGGGATAGGGGTGTGGGGAAAATGATAAAGGATATTTCCAAAATCACAATTTTAGCAATAAACAAAAACGGCTTAATGAATGGCATCTACTTTCAAGTAATCTGCCTCATCATAGTCTTGATTCATATTTTTGCGCCAGTTTCTTACCTGCGCTTTAGCGTTATCTTCTTGAAGAAAAATCATAGCTTCGTCCGCAAAGCCTCTTGTGATTTTTATGGCGACCCAAAGATCCAATGATTTAATCTTAATCATAAATAAATTTCCTAGAGTTTTAATCTTCGATACCAGTTAAAGACATTTTGATATTCAAAAAAATTACAACATTCAGAAAGCCCACTTGATTTAAAGGTTGGTCTATTTATTTGACGTACAAAAAGCTCTCTCCTTTCGTCATTTGAGACAATCCCGAACCTTGTGTTAGGCAAAGGGCCTAAAAGCCAAACATCGTTAAATCTAAGCAGGCCAGAATATATCGGAGTGGAATGCTCGACCTCAAAAAATGCTGACGCTGCTGCACCCTTTTTAATCCAAATAACATCTATATTCTCAACGATTTCCTTAATGGGATTTAGCGATACTGGCAATTCCGAAGAAAGCGTGCAAGTTCCAGAAAATGATGAATCCAACCTTGCCCGGTCGTTTTGCGGAATCCAAATATCATAGCCTTTTTTTGAACCGATCAGGCCAAGGAGCGTTTGCACTTGATGATGAGTTAGCGTTGGAATAGCGTCATGCTTTTCTGCAATTGCAAGCTCCAAAATTTGCCAGCCTATATAACTTTCAACATTAAATCGGCCGGCATTGGCTATATATAATTCTATGCCGCTGAGCTGGTCATAAACCTGCACCTTATATTGCCCATCTCCTGCTGGGCTTAAATTTCTGAATACTTCTTCAAAATCTGAAAATGGGATTATTAACGGATTGCTTTGATCATCCCAAAGAAAACAAATATAAGATTCATGGCCTTCCAGCATTTGCAGGTCTATTTGCCGCAATCCATAAAAAGCCTGATTTCGTTTATGCTTTTTTGAATAACGAATATATAAACGAACCCCATTTTCTCCGTTTTCAAATAATGATTGGCTATTTGAAAACTTCGCAAATGGTCCGAAACGCCCGCGAAGATCATTAAGAAAGTCTGATTTTCTATGTCCTACCATAAGGAAAATTATAAATTAAACGGGGGCTTTCTCATGACCCTAATTACCATTTTGTTAAGACTTTCATATTTATACAAAAATAGAGTATGATTTTATATATTACAAGGAAATTGTTGACCTCAGCTGACTTGTCCCTTCCCGCGCCGTCAGGAGCCCCTTCCTGATAGCTTCAATTCGCTCGTACTAATGGGAGATATAAACCTGAAATGTAAAGAAGCATTAGACGCATGAAGTCGGTTTATCGATATTTATGCTATTTGATTCAATTGCAATCATTCAGCTTAAACCAAGTTTTTGCTCTAGGACTTTCCCCAATAAGTTATTTAAATTTGCCCTGATTATTTTCATTTCAACAGATTGATATTTTCAACAGGTTTCAAGACCATTTTCAAAAAATTGGGGATTCTCCTCAGGCGTTTTCGCTTGACCGTTAAATAACCGGCGGTTATGATACGATTAGTATATTAAACATAATTGTCCGCCGCAACGTGGGCGGATGGCGGTTCGGGAGAGGTGTGGCATCATGAATGAGCTCCGCGAAATTACTCCGGCAGGCCCGGAGGCAATCATATTTTACCTAACATTTTTTATCAGCATCGCGATTTTCGTTATTATTATCAGCAAGTATATCCGGCTCCTGCTGAAATTCCGCAAGGTCGCCGCCCCAATCGACGTGCCCGCCGGAATCGTCAGGCTGATGAAATTCGTGTTCGGCCAGCGGCGGTTATTAGATGACCCGTTTTCGGGCGCGGCTCATTTTCTGATTTTCTGGGGCTTCTTGATTATCGCTTTCGGCACGTTGAACTTTTTCGGCAAAGGCTTTACGGCCGGCTTCAATATCCCGATACTTTATGGCGTGTTGAAAACGCCTTTCTTATTTTTGCTCGACCTGTTCAGCTTCCTGGTGATAATCGGTTTGCTGGGCGCCGCGTTCAAACGCTATGTCATCCGCCCTGAACGGTTATCGCAGAGCCCCGGCGCCGCGCTGATATTGGTTCTGATCATGGGCTTGATGGTTTTCGACCTGCTTTCCGATGGCCTCAACATGGCTGCCCAGCAAGCCACCGTCAACGGCAGTTTCGTCGGCAATTATTTAGCTTCGCTATTCTGGAACCTGCCCACGCCAACCGCCTTGCTCTGGGCGCATATATTCTGGTGGGCGCATTTTGGCTTTTTCATGGCGATGCTCAATTACGTGCCGCTCGGCAAACATATGCACGTGTTTAGCTCGTTTTTCAATGTCTTCCTCACCGATGACAAAGCCGGCATCGCACTGAGCAAACCTGATCTCGAAAACACCGAGACCTTCGGCGTGACCAAAGTCGAAGAGCATACCTGGAAAGATCTGTTAGACGGATATTCCTGCACCGAATGCGGACGCTGCCAGGATGTCTGCCCCGCCTCGATAACCGGCAAGCCACTGTCGCCGAAAACGATTACGATGCAGCTTCGCGAACACGCCGAAAAGAAAGCCAAATATCTTTTCGCCGGCAAGGGTGATGAGTTCAAAGAGGATCTTATCAAGGACGTTATCACCGAGGAAGTTATCTGGTCGTGCACTACCTGCTATGCCTGCCAGCGCGCCTGCCCGCTTTTCATAAAGCAGTTTACCAAGCTGATCGATTACCGGCGGTCGCTGGTGCTCAATGAGGGCGCGATTTCGCCGCAGGGGGCTCTGGCGCTAAAAAATATGGAAAAGGCCGGCGACCCCTGGGGTCTCGGCCAGGCGGCGCGCGCCGATTGGTATAAGGACCTTAACGTCAAGCTGATCGGCGATCACCCCGACGCCGAATGGCTCTTCTGGGTCGGCTGTGCGGGGGCCTTAGATGCCCGTAATATCAAGGTCAGCCGGGCCACGGTCAAATTGATGAACGCCGCCGGCATCGATTTCGCCATCCTCGGCACCGACGAAAGCTGCACCGGCGATTCGGCCAGGCGATTGGGAGAGGAATATTTGTTCCAGACGCTGGCGCAGGCCAATACCGATCTTTTGAACGAACTCAAGGTCAAAAAGATTTTCACCAACTGCCCGCACTGTTTCAACACGCTGAAAAACGAATACCCCGATTTCGGCGGCAAATTCGAAGTCCGGCATACGCACCAGATGCTGGAAACGTTGATCCGATCCGGGCGGTTGAAAATCGATATCGAGAAGGTCCGCCGGGAGAAGCTGGCCAACGACGGCCAGATCACCTTCCACGATTCCTGCTATCTTGGCCGGCACAACAATATCTACCAACCGGCCCGGTATCTTATCGATTTAGTCGGCGGCCTGGTGGAAATGCACCGTTGCGGCGAAAATTCGCTCTGCTGCGGCGCCGGCGGCGGCCGGATGTGGCTGGAGGAGAATATCGGCAAAAGGGTGAATGTCGAACGCACCGAGGAAGCGTTGCAGACCGGCGCGAAAACTATCGGCGTGGCCTGTCCGTTCTGCATGACCATGCTCGAAGACGGCCTCAAAACGAAAGACGAATTCGACACTCACGCCGTCGTCGATATCACGGAGCTGATCGCCGCGGGGGTGTAGGGGGGAGGGGCGGGAAAGGATTATTGACGGGGCTCTGAAAATTATTAATATTTTATGAATATGA
>Ga0299912_10001154_pt1 | contig 21387 bp, 18 predicted proteins | sample RVTome_2_FD_207667 | JGI IMG/M metagenome (GOLD analysis project Ga0299912, IMG submission 207667) | Soil microbial communities from uranium-contaminated site in the Upper Colorado River Basin, Wyoming, United States - RVT95D214 (version 2) ... | reverse complement strand
CGGGCACGCAGGCGATCAAGGCGCTGAAGGAAGAGGGCTACCGGGTCGTCCTGGTAAACTCCAACCCGGCCACGATCATGACCGATCCGGATATGGCCGATGCCACCTATATCGAGCCGATCACCCCGGAAGTGGTCGCGCGGATCATCGAGAAGGAGCGGCCCGACGCCGTGCTGCCGACGATGGGCGGCCAAACGGCACTGAATACCGCGCTGGCGCTGTTCAACGACGGCACGCTGGAAAAGTTCGGAGTCAAGATGATCGGTGCCGATGCCGATGCGATCGACAAGGCCGAGGACCGTCGGCGCTTCCGCGAGGCGATGGACAAGATCGGGCTCGAATCGGCGCGCAGCGGCGTGGCGCATTCGGTGGACGAGGCCTTCGCCGTGCTTGAACGCACCGGCCTGCCTGCCATCATCCGCCCCAGCTTCACGCTGGGAGGCACGGGCGGCGGCGTCGCCTATAACAAGGCGGAGTTCGAGCAGATCGTGAAAAGCGGCCTCGATGCCTCTCCGACAACGGAAGTCCTGATCGAGGAAAGCCTGCTGGGCTGGAAGGAATACGAGATGGAAGTCGTGCGCGATCGCCACGACAACGCCATCATCATCTGTTCGATCGAGAATGTCGATCCGATGGGCGTCCACACGGGCGATTCGATCACGGTGGCTCCGGCGCTGACGCTGACGGACAAGGAATATCAGATCATGCGTTCGGCCAGCATTGCCGTTCTGCGTGAAATCGGTGTGGAAACAGGTGGTTCGAACGTGCAGTTCGCGGTGAACCCGCGGGACGGCCGCCTGATCGTCATCGAAATGAACCCGCGCGTGTCGCGCTCCTCCGCTCTGGCTTCCAAGGCGACCGGTTTCCCGATTGCGCGTGTCGCGGCCAAGCTGGCGGTGGGCTATACGCTCGACGAAATCACCAACGAGATCACCGGCGCGACGCCCGCCAGCTTCGAGCCGACGATCGATTACGTCGTGACCAAGATTCCGCGCTTTGCTTTCGAGAAGTTCAAGGGCGCAGAGCCGCTGTTGTCCACGGCGATGAAATCCGTGGGCGAAGTCATGGCCATCGGCCGCAACTTCAAGGAAAGCTTGCAGAAGGCGTTGCGCGGGCTTGAAACCGGGCTGGATGGCTTCAACCGCGTGGTGGCGCTGGAAGGTGCCGGCCATGACGAGATCACCGCCGCGCTTTCCAGGCAGACGCCGGACCGGCTGCTGATAGTGGCCCAGGCTTTCCGCGAAGGCTTCACGGTCGATGAAGTGCACGCCATCACGCATTACGACCCGTGGTTCCTGCGCCATATCGAAGAGATCATCGCCGAAGAGGCGAAGATCATGGAACACGGCCTGCCCAATGACGCGGCCGGGCTACGCCGCCTGAAAGCCATGGGCTTTTCGGACAAGCGCCTGGCGACACTGGCGGTGCGCTCGGTGCATGTCGCGGGCGGTCTGGGAGAAACCAGTGCCAAGCGATCGGGCCTGCTGCACGATGCCATCAAGGCCATGGCCGGTGCGACCAGCGAGGAAGAAGTGCGGGCATTGCGCCACAAGCTTGGTGTCCTGCCCGTGTTCAAGCGGATCGATAGCTGTGCGGCCGAATTCGAAGCGGTCACGCCCTATATGTATTCCACATACGAGGCCCCGCTGTTCGGCGAACCCGAAAACGAGGCCGCACCTTCCGACCGCAGGAAGGTCGTCATCCTGGGCGGCGGGCCGAACCGCATCGGCCAGGGTATCGAGTTCGACTATTGCTGCGTCCATGCCTGCTTCGCACTGGCCGAGGCGGGCTTTGAGACGATCATGATCAACTGCAACCCGGAAACGGTCAGCACCGACTATGACACGTCCGATCGCCTCTATTTCGAGCCGCTGACGGGCGAGGACGTGCTGGAAATCCTGCGTGTCGAACAATCGAAAGGCGAACTGCTGGGCGTGATCGTCCAGTTCGGCGGGCAGACGCCGCTCAAGCTGGCGCAAGTGCTGGAAGATGCCGGCATCCCGATCCTGGGAACCTCGCCGGACGCCATCGATCTGGCCGAAGACCGCGAGCGCTTTGCCGCGCTGGTGGAAAAGCTGGGCCTCAAGCAGCCGGCCAACGGCATCGCCCGCAGCCGGGACGAGGCCGTGGCGGTGGCCAACCGCATCGGTTATCCGGTGCTGATGCGCCCCAGCTATGTGCTTGGCGGTCGCGCCATGGAAATCGTGGACAGCGAGGCGCAGCTTGACGATTATATCGCCACCGCCGTGCAGGTTTCCGGAGACAGCCCGGTGCTGATCGACCAGTATCTGCGCGATGCGATCGAATGCGATGTCGATGCGCTGTGCGATGGCGAACAGGTCGTGGTCGCCGGCGTGATGCAGCACATCGAGGAAGCCGGCATCCACTCGGGCGACAGCGCCTGCACGCTGCCGCCTTACAGCCTGCCTGATGAGGTTATCGCCGAAATGGAACGCCAGGCTGAAGCACTGGCCATGGCGCTGGGCGTGTGCGGGCTGATGAACGTCCAGTTCGCGGTAAAGGATGGCCCCGATGGTCAGGATGTCTATCTGATCGAAGTGAACCCGCGCGCTTCGCGCACCGTGCCTTTCGTCGCCAAGGCGATCGGGCAGCCGGTTGCCAAGATCGCGGCGCGGGTCATGGCGGGCGAAAAGCTTTCCACCTTCCCGCCATTCAAGCGTAAGTTCGATTACATGGCGGTGAAGGAAGCCGTCTTCCCCTTCGCGCGTTTCCCCGGCGTCGATCCGGTGCTCAGCCCGGAAATGAAATCGACGGGCGAAGTCATGGGCATCGACAGCGATTTCGCGACGGCCTTCGCCAAGTCCCAGCTTGGTGCGGGCACGCGCCTGCCGGACGGCGGCGTGGTCTTCGTTTCGGTGAAAGACAGCGACAAGCCGCAGATCCTGCCGGCGGTCGAGGGGCTGGTGAAGCTCGGTTTCAAGATCATCGCCACCGGAGGGACGCAGAAATTCCTGGCCGACGCCGGCGTTCCGGTGGAGCGCGTGAACAAGGTCGCCGAAGGGCGCCCGCATATCGTCGACAAGATTGTCGATGGCGAAGTGGCGCTGATCTTCAACACCACCGAAGGCTGGCAAAGCCTGAAAGACTCGCAATCGATCCGTGCTTCGGCCCTGAATGCCAAGGTGCCTTATTACACCACGGCGGCAGCGAGCCGGGCCGTCAGCCAGGCGATTGCAGCGCTGCGCGGTAGCCAGCTTGAAGTGCGCTCATTACAGGCTTATTATAACTGAAATCGATCTCGCCTCCCCACATTGCGAATGATCGGACCCGTCCCGCTGTGGAGCGGGAGGGCTGGCTAGTCCCGGATCGGGGAGGGGAGAAGAAAGGACTGGAGGGCAAACTCGAATGGCAGGTGTAGAAAAGTTGCCGATGCTGGCGGAAGGCTATGAAAAGCTGACGGCCGAGCTGAAAGCACTGCGCGAGGAACGCCCACGGATCGTGGAAGCGATCGAGGAAGCGCGTGCGCACGGCGACCTGTCCGAAAATGCCGAATATCACGCCGCCAAGGAACGCCAGGGGCAGGTCGAAGCCATGGTCGGCGACCTTGAGGACAGGGTCAGCCGCGCACAGATCATCGATCCCACGACGCTATCGGGCGACAAGATTATCTTCGGCGCGACCGTCACCTTGCTTGACGATGACGAGAAGCCGGTGAAATATCAGATCGTCGGCCCCTATGAAGCAGACGCGAAAGTTGGCCGAATCAGCTATAACTCTCCGCTCGGCAAGGCCCTGATCGGTCGGAAGGTCGATGACGAGATCGAGGTTACCGTGCCTTCGGGCGACCGTTTTTACTCCGTGCAGAAGATCGAGTTCATCTGAACGGAAATCCCCGGCCGTAGCCGGGGATAACCCGGATCAGTGGTCGGGCATATCCGGCTCAAGCAGCCGGTGCAGATGCACGATCACATATTTCATTTCGGCGTCGTCAACCGTGCGCTGCGCATGACCGCGCCAGACTTCTTCGGCCGTTTCGTAATCAGGATAGACCCCAACGAGATCGAGCTGCTTGAGGTCCGCGAATTCAATCTTCTGAGGATCGCGAACGCGACCCCCCATAACCAGGTGTAGTTTCTGCATATATGGCCGATTCCTGTGAGGGGGAGGAGCCTGCTATCTAACGTTGTGCAACTGCGAACTGCAAGTATCGGGCACGGTGACTGTCAAAAATTTGTGACCTCTTCCAGGTCATCGTCGCCGGTGTCGGATGGTTCGCCATCTTCGGGAGATACGGAGGCAAAGGCCTCTTCGGTGGCGACATCCTGCTTGCCATTGGTTGCGGCAAACAGGCCTTCGATCCAGGACAGGATCGGATTGCGCAGATACCAGAGGGCAAGCGCCGCTGCGGTGCCAACGGCCACACCCTTGCTTTCGCTGGCGATTTCCCTTGCCTCGTCGAGCGCCTCGCGCGCTTCGATCCCGATCTTGTCGGCAAGCCGGCCGGCCAGGCTGCGAGCCTTGAGGTCCTGCTTCACCTGTTCCATGCGGCTGTCGAACGCGCTGCGCGCGGCATCCCGTCTTGCCCGGCTTTCCTTCACTTCTGCGGCGAGCTTACCCATCAGTCCTGCGCCTCTTCCGAAATCGTGGCGGTCATGCGTTTCCAGCGCAGGACAGCCAGCATGGCGCAAGCCAGGGCAACCACCAGCAAGCTGGAGCAAACAACGGCAGTCGCCCCCAAGGGGCTCAGTTGCGGGCTGAGCGCAAGCACCAGTCCCAGCGTCAGCGCCATCAGGGCAAAGAACACAAGCACGGCCGCCAGCGCCCCGAGCACGGCCATGCGCCTGACTTCCATCCCCGCATAGGCCGCGCGCGCCTTTTGATAGGCAAGTTCCGCCTCTGCGAGCCCGCGGGCATCGTCGACAAGCCGCTGCAGTTCATCCTGCAGGGATCCGGCACTTGTCTGACTCGCCGTATCTTTCAACGGAGCGTTATTATCCGGCATCGACGCGTTGCCCATAAAGGCTCAATTCTTGGAGCCCCGGAACAGGCGCGCCAGAGCAAAACCGGCCGCGGCGGCGATGCCGATGGCAAGCCCCGGCTGCTTACGGACGAATTCCTTGGCGTCGCCGCCGATCTCGCTCAGTTCCTTGGCATCGAGCCTTGCTGCCGCATCCTGCATGGAGCGCCCGGCGGAACGGGCATAATCGCCATATTTTGCTCCCACCTTCTCGTCGATGGCGGCGGCATTTTCCTCCACCAGCCTGCCCAGTCCGGCAATCGCTTCGCTGGCTTTGGCTTTGCCTTCATTGGCGAACTGGAAAGCCTTTTCCTTGGCTTCGTCGCCTTTGGCGCGCGCTTCTTCCGTCCATTCTCCGGCAGTCTGGCTGACTTTCTCGCGATAGGATCCGGTACGCGCCTGTGCGTCTTTGCCCAGCGCCTGCGTGCCGGCCTTGGCTTCCTCTATCGCCTTGGCAAAATGGGATTTTGCGCCTTCGGTGTTTTCGGCGGCTTCGGTGGAAGGAGTGACAGTCGATTGTGCCATGGTTCGATTCCTTTCTGCAGCCAATGAATACAACCCCTTAATGGGGTGCGGCGGCATTATAGCATAAGCCGTGCTATAATGCTGCCCTGCAACTTGCCAGCGCAGGTTCCGCTGCTAAAGCGCGGTATTCATCGCATTTCCGGAGATTGAGCAGCAATGACCGCGATCATAGACATCCATGGGCGTGAGATTCTTGACAGCCGTGGCAACCCCACGGTCGAAGTCGACGTATTGCTTGAAGATGGCAGCTTCGGCCGGGCCGCCGTGCCTTCAGGTGCATCGACCGGTGCCCACGAAGCCGTCGAGCTGCGTGATGGCGATAAATCCCGCTATCTTGGCAAGGGCGTTCTGAAAGCAGTCGATGCCGTGAACGGCGAGATCGGCGAGATTCTGATCGGCATCGACGCCGAAGACCAGCGCGACATCGATCTGGCCATGATCGCGCTCGACGGCACGGAGAACAAGGGGCGGCTTGGCGCCAACGCCATTCTCGGCACCAGCCTCGCAGTGGCGAAGGCGGCGGCGAATGCGCGCGGGCTGCCGCTCTATTCCTATGTCGGTGGCGTTTCCGCGCATGTCCTGCCGGTGCCGATGATGAACATCATCAATGGCGGCGAGCATGCCGACAACCCGATCGATTTCCAGGAATTCATGATCATGCCCATCGGCGCGCCGACTCTGGCCGAAGCCGTGCGCTGGGGTGCGGAAATCTTTCACACGCTGAAAAAGGGTCTGCATGAGAAGGGCCTTTCCACCGCCGTGGGTGACGAAGGCGGCTTCGCGCCCAACCTTGCCAGCACGCGCGATGCTCTCGATTTCGTGATGGCCTCGATCGAGAAAGCCGGCTTCAAGCCGGGCAGCGATGTGGCACTGGCGCTGGACTGCGCGTCGACCGAATTCTTCAAGAACGGCAAGTACGAGATCAGTGGAGAAAACCTCTCGCTGACGCCGGAGCAGATGGCCGATTACCTGGCTGACCTGTGCGGTGCCTATCCGATCCGTTCCATCGAAGACGGCATGGGTGAAGACGATTTCGAAGGCTGGGCGGCGCTGACCGCCAGGATCGGCAACAAGGTGCAACTGGTGGGCGACGACTTGTTCGTCACCAACCCGAAGCGCCTGACCATGGGCATCGGCAAGGGGCTGGCCAATTCGCTGCTGGTGAAGGTCAACCAGATCGGCTCGCTCACCGAGACGCTGGAAGCGGTCTCCATCGCGCAGCGCGCCGGATATACCGCCGTGATGTCGCACCGTTCGGGCGAAACCGAGGATTCGACCATCGCCGATCTCGCGGTTGCCACCAATTGCGGCCAGATCAAGACCGGCAGCCTGGCGCGTTCGGATCGTCTGGCAAAATACAACCAGCTGATCCGCATCGAGGAAGAACTGGGCGATGCGGCGGTCTATGCCGGCGCGAACGCTTTCCGGGTGTAATGCCAAGGTTCGACGGGCGCGACTCATCGAACCTTGGTCAAGCCCGTGCGGCGCTCCAGCATTTCCAAAGTGTGATGCGTTAGCATCCCGGCACTTTGGTATAGGGAACAGGTCGGCACATGAAAACAGGACGGCTGCCGGGATCGAAGTTCCGGCAGCCGTTTTTTTGTCGATCGTACCGCTTGCAAACTTGTCAGGGGGATGTCTGGAATGGGGTGGGGGGAGTGGCTGCTGCCGTTACCGAGCTGCGTCCGCTCAGCCTGAGCTTGTCGAAGGCCACGCGATGCCCGTGCCGATAGGTCAGAGAGCTTGGGTTTTGTGGCGTTGGCGCAACATCCTTCGACAAGCTCAGGCTGAGCGGGGTCGGGAAGGAACAGGGAGCGTCTGCAATCGGGGCGCAAGCAGAAGACATTCGGTGCGACGTGAGTTGCAAGTAATATAAGCGCTTTTTCTGGATCGATCTGGATCCGGGGCCGCGCGGGCGCAGCTCGCTTCTTACGGGTGTTCCACTTTTCTGACGGCGGAAAAATAGTTCTTCATTTTCCTGACTCCGTCCGGCGTGATGCGGACGAAGGCCCGGCGCCTGTCGGTCACATCGCTTTCCCTCGTGATCAAGCCGCGTTCCTCCAGGATCGTCAGCCACCGCAGAGCCGTGGTAGAGGGCACATTGGAACCTATGCAGGCGCTGCTGACAGAGAGCCTCGTTCCCGTCATTTCTGCCGCCAGCAGATCCAGCAGAATATCCCAGGCGGGCTCGCCAAAAAGGGCCGTATCATCGAAGATACGATCGCGCATCCTGCGTTCCCGGTAGGCCTGGTTGGCAAGCATGCCCCAGTGCGGTTCGCCCTCATGCTCCCGTCCTGATAAATCACGCCTTCCGTTCAGATCGGAGGAAATTTCCAGATGACCGAGCATGTTTTCCACATCGAGAACCGATGCAATGGCGAATAATTCGTTCGCAGTACTAGCCAATCGGCGGACGAGGTCTTCCATCACATTTCTACACTACCAGCAAGTGGAGAAAATTGGTAAAATCTTTACTCATAATACTATAGAAAAATCACAAAAAAAATAACAGAATTATTCACAAACATGATGAATAACATGTTTCAGTATTTAATGTTATTTTGAAATAGCATGATGATCAGATTTCCATCCCAATTTCGATGAATGCCGGATTGGTGAAATCCTCTCCGTTGCAAGTTTGTGTTAAAGTATATTTCCCTCCGGATACATCCATTTTCGTCTTTGCTGTCTGAAAAGATGCATCGAATATGGTTGAATCACAGTCCATACTGGTCGTATTTTTCATACTTTGAATGGCTGCGTCGACATGTGCGGCCGCAATGGAATGCTCCAAAAGGTCAAGGCTCTTCAGGACAAGATGTAGCTGCATAATAACAGACTGATTTAAAACAGATTCGTAGCTCGACAGCTTGTCCATTTGTCATTACCTTCTATCTTTGCGACCAGTACGTATTTTTATCGAGTGTGTATTACGGCCATAAACCATCGCGTATGCAAATAAACCCCATGCACAACCGGGATCTGTGCCATTTTGCGCCTGCTGACAGGCGCCGATGGGGAAATTTCTGAAATCCTGAAAGCCCCTCTCCTTCAGGGGAGGGGAGAAGAGTCGCGCTCACCGGGATGTGGTATCAGGCCGCCTTCCGGCATAAAAGGCATCGAGCAGGACGAAGCTCTTGTCCCGATCCAGAGCCCAGCCAATGATGTCGCGCCCAAGACCTGGCGGATGCCATTGGTGGCCGGATTCGTCGTTCGATGAGCGCGCTTGAGCATTTCCAAAGTGTGATGCCTCAGCATCAGTGCACCTTGGTATCAGGCGCCAAAGCGTTCCTTCAATCCCAGAAGCGCGAGGGCTGCCTTGGCTGCCTCTCCGCCTTTGTCTTTCTGTTTCGGATCGGCGCGAACGATGGCTTGCGCCTCGTTTTCCACGGTAAGGATGCCATTGCCGATGGCAAGCCCGTCCATGGTCAGCGCCATGATGCCGCGCGCGCTTTCGCCGGCGACGATCTCGAAGTGATAGGTTTCGCCCCGGATGACGACGCCGATGGCGACATAGCCTTCATACTCGCCAGATTGGTCGGCCAGAGAGATGGCGCCCGGGATTTCCAGAGCGCCCGGCACGGTGACGACGTCAACCTGGTGACCGGCGGCTTTGATCGCGGCTTTTGCCCCGGCGAGCAGCATATCGTTGAGATGGTCGTAGAAGCGCGCTTCGACGATGAGAAATTTGGACATGCCTTGCCTTTCGCTCAATCGATCGCGCGTTCACTGACGATGTTGAGGCCATAGCCTTCCAGCGCGACAAGAGAATGGTGCGAATTGGTGAGCAGGATCATATCGTGGATGCCAAGCTCGGCGAGAATCTGGGCGCCCACGCCATAATCACGCAGTTCCTCGATTTCCGGTGCCTCACCATGTTCGCGGTATCGCTTCTTGAACTCGATGGTCCGCGACATCAGTTGGGCCGTCGGGCGATTGATGACGACGATCACGCCCACGCCTTTCTCCGCGATGATTTCCATCGATCGGTGCAGCAGTTCCGACCGTCCGCTCTCCTCACCGAAAACGTCAGCGAAGATCGAAAGGGTGTGCATGCGCACCAGGGTCGGTTCGGAAGGATCGATCGGTCCCTTGATGAGGGTCATGGTTTCGTCACCGGTCGCCTTGTTGAAATATGTGCGGGCAATCCAGTCACCGCCCCATCGGCTGGTAAAGCTCGTTTCCGTCCGCTTTTCGACCATGCGGTCATGCTTGCGGCGATAGGCGATGAGATCGCGGATGGTGCCGATCTTGAGATCGTGCAGTCGTGCGAAGCTGACCAGATCGTCCATGCGCGCCATGGTGCCGTCGTCGCGCATGATCTCGCATATCACGCCAGAGGGGTTGAGGCCGGCAAGGCGCGAAATGTCGACAGCCGCCTCGGTATGCCCCGCTCGGACGAGTACGCCGCCTTCTCGGGCGCGCAGCGGGAAGACATGGCCCGGTGTTACGATGTCGTCCCTGCTTTTGGTTCCGTCGATTGCAACGCTGATCGTGCGGGCCCGATCGGCTGCGGAAATTCCGGTGGTCACGCCTTCGCGCGCTTCGATGGAAACGGTGAAGGCCGTTTCGTGGCGCGTACCGTTGCTGCGACTCATGGGTTCGAGAGCCAGTTGTTCGCAGCGCAGTTCCGTCAGCGTCAGGCAGATCAGGCCGCGTCCGTGCGTGGCCATGAAATTGATCGCGGCAGGCGTGGCCATCTGTGCGGGGATGACGAGATCGCCTTCGTTTTCCCGATCTTCGTCATCGACCAGCACGAACATGCGGCCGTTACGCGCCTCATCGATGATTTCCTCGATGGGGACAAGCACGGGGCGATCGTCATTCGCCGAAAGGAAGCGCTCCAGCTTGCCGAGCGTTTCGGATGTGGGATTCCATCCGTGCTCGGTGCAATCACGCAGGGTGTTGGCGTGAAGGCCGGCCGCGCGGGCCAGCCCTGCCTTGGTCATGCCACCCTCGGTGACGAGGTGGCGGACTCGCTCTATGGTCAATGTGCTCATGGCGCGGAGGTATCACATTAAAATGTTGATGCAACCATTGAAATGGCATCGGTGCTGTTTTTCCCGAAAAAGAGAATACCGCTTTCAAGAACAGCGTCACTCAACCTCTCCACCCTTTGACCGCAAGCGCATCACGTAACTTGCTGTTGCCCATGGGATCGGTGAGCAATGCAAGCAGGATCGCCAGCAACAAGGCTGCCGACCCGCCGGCAGCCGCGCTGTAGCCAAGGCCCTTGGTCCATTGCAGGACCGGCCCATGCACCGCGTAAAGCGGGAAGGAAATCAGTCCCAGCCAGGTCGCCGCCCAATGTTCGTGCCGCAGGGCAAGCCCGCCGGCGATCAGGAACGGGCAGACGACGATGATGAATGCAAGATCGAAGATCTGGGTTGGAACGACAGGTGTCTGGGATAAGGCCAGCAACGCAGGCATGGCCGCGAAGGCGATCACCGGATTGATACGCAGCCCCGGTCGGTCACGCCAGCAGCGGAACAGGACAATGCCGATGCTGTAGGCGAAGAGCGCCCTGACGACACCGCCCACCGCACTGTCCGCCGCGATGCCGAAATCGAGCGAACCGAAGTGCAGCACCAGCCATACCATGGCCGGGAAAAGCAGGGCCGCGAAAATCGCGATTGCCGGTGTGCGCCAGCGCCAGGCCAGCGAGCCGTGAAAGAAATTGGCCACCAGTTCGCCGAATATCGACCAGGCCGCGAAATTGGCGGGATAGAGCACGGATACACCATAGGCGGGCAGCAGCAGGATATTGGCGCCCGCAACAGCGAAGGCCTGTTTCGAATAGCCCATATCGTTCAGGACCATGGGGCTGCCGATCAGGGCGCCGATCGCCATGACGGGCCACAAGCGCCAATATCGGGCTCGCATGAAACGCAGCAATCCGAAGCCCTCGGCAAAACGATGCTCATAAGTGCGGGCCATCACATAGCCGCTCAGCATGAAGAAGAAATCGACTGCCAGATAACCTTTGCCTTTCAGCTCGGGAAAAGGCGTCAAATGATGGATCAGGTGAAAATAGAGCACACACAGTGCGGCAATGCCGCGCAGGGCATCAAGCCCGGGCAAGCGCCCGGAAAGAGGGCGCGCCGCAAGATGCGAAGTATGGGCTTCCGCGTGCATGCTCTATTTCCTAACGGCCGGGCACTGAGATCGCGTTAAGCGCGATGCATGGCTCTTGACGCAATCCGATGGATTCTTCCAACATTCTGTAAGCAGCGAAAACATAAAGGTGGATTCAGGCCTGAAACGGAGCGCAACGAATGGATGATGGTTCCGATAACGGGCGGATGCCGGTTCCAGAGCAATATCGCACGCCGCAAATGCAGCAGCGGATCGCCCTGATCGCTTCCAGTTTCGAGCGGTTTCTTGGCAAGCCACTTGTCGATATCGGCGGCGATCCCGTCGCGGCTCTGTGGCACGCACCGCGCGCGATACTGGCGCATGGTATCGAAGCTGATCCGGTTTTCTTCTTCGGAAACCGCTATGCGCTCAATGCCTTTGAAAGCGACGTGGCCAGTTTCACGCAGATGCCCTCCCGCCTGTCGGCCGAAGCCCCTTTGCGTGAAGAGCGCCAGACCCTGCTCGACAGGGTTTCCGCCAATGGCTTCATAGAAGACTACGCAGGCGTGCGGATCACTGCGAAAGGCCGCCGTTTCCGTATCGGACAGGCGACCGTGTGGAACCTGATCGACGAGAAGGGGGCACGGCATGGGCAGGCCGCCGCATTTGTTCCGTGACGGTTTTCATGCCTGATCCTGAAGTCCCTGATCCTGAACCCGATGACGGCATCATGGCGGCGGTGCGGGCCGCGATCCACCACGGGCTGCGAACCAGAGTCCGCAGGCCTTTTGTCCTGGGTATCTGCGGGGCGCAGGGAAGCGGCAAAACCACGCTGGCGCGGCACATCGTCCGCTCCTGCGAAGCCGAAGGCATCGCTGCGGCGACGCTTTCGCTCGACGATCTCTATCTCACCCGGAAACAGCGCGAGGAACTTGCCGTCAGCGTCCACCCCCTGCTGCGCACCCGGGGCGTTCCCGGCACGCACGACACGGAACTGGGCCTGCGCCTGCTCGCATCCATGGAACGGGGGGAAGCAGTTGTGCTGCCACGTTTCGACAAGGCTGCCGATGACCGGCTGCCGGAGAGCGCATGGAATGTGGTGCCCGCCGGTTGTGAGCTCCTTGTCCTTGAAGGCTGGTGCGTGGGCGCGCGGCCACAGGAAGCAGTGGAACTGAGTGTTCCGATCAATGCGCTGGAAAGGCGTGAAGATCCCGATGGCGCATGGCGGCGCCATGTGAACGATGCTCTGGCGGGAGATTATCAGCGCCTTTTCGCCAGGATCGATTGCCTTGTGCTGCTGGCTGCTCCCGGTTTCGAAGCAGTGTTCGATTGGCGCATGCAGCAGGAAGCGGAATTGCGAAACCGCTCGGCCCCCGATGCACCGGGGCTGATGAATGCGGACGGCATTGCCCGTTTCATCCAGCATTATGAACGGCTGACAAGGCATATCCTGGCCGAAATGCCAGCACGCGCGGATATAACCGTGCGGCTTGATATGGGGCGGGGGGTGGTTGCCTTGGAAGGTAATACCAATATTCGATGAGTCGCGCTCATCGAATATTGGTATAAATCTTCACGCCGTCAGATCTCAACCTGGCTGCCCATCTCGATGACGCGGTTGGTCGGCAGCTTGAAGAACTCCATGGCGCTTTGTGCATTGCGCACCATCCAGGCAAACAGCCTCTCGCGCCAGATCGCCATCCCAGGCCTGTCGGAGGCGATGAGCGTCTGCCGGGCGAGGAAATAGCTGGTCTCCATAGGCTTGAAGGCGCCGCCGGCCCGCTGCTCGCGAGCGAGTTCGGCCGGGATGTCGACCTCGTCCATGAAGCCGTAGTTCTGCACGAAGCGGTAGAAGCCGTGGCCGAGATCATCGACCTCGCTGCGATCACTCGGCGGGACATGCGGTACCGGCCTTGTGATCACCGTCAAGAGTACCACTCGCTCGTGTAGTATATGGTTGTGCTTCAGGTTGTGGAGCAGGGCGGGCGGCGTTCCTTCCGTGGTCGAGGCGAGGAACACCGACGTGCCGGGTATCCGTCGTACCTTTTCGCCAGTCGAGCCGATGAACATCTCGATCGGCATGGTGTCCTCCTCAAGCCGTTCGCGCATGATGCGTCGCCCGGTTGCCCAGGTGGTGAGGACGATGAACGCAACCGCCGCCACCAGCAGCGGGAACCAGCCGCCGTCCGGGATTTTGGTGGCGTTCGAGGCGAAATAGATGCCGTCGATCACCAGGAATGCGCCGGTGACCAGCCCCGCCAGCAGCTTGGGCCACTGCCAGACGGCGAAAGTGAGCACGCCGAGCATGCAGGCGGTGATGAACATGGTGCCCGTCACCGCGATGCCATAGGCTGCGGCCAGGTTGCTCGAGCTCTTAAAGCCGAGAACGAGCAGAATAACCAGCACGAGCAGCGCCCAATTCACCACAGGCACATAGATTTGCCCCACGGCCTTCGCGCTCGTGTGGGTGATGCGCAGGCGGGGCAGAAAGCCCAGCTGCACCGCCTGCTGCGAGACGGAATAGGCGCCCGAGATGACAGCCTGGCTGGCGATGATCGTCGCGAAAGTGGCGAGGATCACAAGCGGCAGTCGCGCCCATTCCGGCGCCATCAGGAAAAACGGGTTTTCAGCCGAAGCCGGGCTGTGCAGCAGCAACGCCGACTGTCCCAGATAGTTGAGCAACAGGCAGGGGAATGCGACCCAGAGCCAGGCGACGGTGATGGCCTTGCGCCCGAAATGGCCCATGTCGGCATAGAGCGCCTCGGCTCCGGTCACCGCCAGCACCACCGAGCCGAGCGCAAGGAACGCCAGCATTGGATCAAGCAGGAAGAAACCGAGCGCATAATGCGGGCTCAGAGCCCAAAGGATTTCCGGCGCACGCGCGATCCCGATAGCACCGAGAATCGCCAGCACCGCGAAGTAGATGAGCATCACCGGGCCGAACAGCTTGCCGACGACTGCGGTGCCGTGCGCCTGGATCGCAAAGAGGCCAATCAGGATGCTCAGCGAAATCGGAATGACGAGGTCTGCGAATCCGGGGTGGACAATCGTCAGCCCCTCTACCGCCGAAAGCACCGAGATCGCGGGGGTGATGATCGCGTCGCCATAGAAGAGCGCGGTGGCGATGACCCCCAGCGCCCCGATCACCGGCGTCCAGCGCGTCTCGCCGAGCTTGCTGCCGATCATGGCCAACAGGGCGAGGCTGCCGCCTTCGCCCTTGTTGTCAGCCCGCATGATGATAGCCACATACTTGACCGTGACGACGAGAATCATCGTCCAGAAAATCAGCGACAGCACCCCGAAAATATGCGCGTGGTCCACCTCCAGCGGATGGTGCCCGACAAAGCTTTCCTTGAGCGCATAAAGCGGCGAAGTGCCGATGTCCCCGAATACGACGCCGATTGCGCCAATGGCGAGCGCCGGCAGGGTTTCGGAATGCGTGTGCTGGCTATCGGTTTGCTCCATGCGCACGCCTTTATTCGTCAGTTTGCCCATGAGCCATGGCCTTTATGGAATCTTTATTCCGTCAAGGATACTCATGGCAGAAACTGATGCATCCCCTCATACGCCGGGATCGCATCAGGACGAACACAGCCGGTATCCGATACCGGGCTCGTTTCTGATGACGGAGGGAGATGTGGGGTCATCCCCCAGCTTCTTGCGAATGCCGCGGGCGGCCACCCGCAGATATTCGACATCCCTCTCGTGGCCAGCCCCCCATACCGACCTCAGAAGTTGCGCATGCGTGACAACCTTGCCGGGGCGCTTCGCCAATTCGGCAAGGAAGCCGTACTCTTTGGGTGAGAGATGCACTTCCTCTCCGCTCCTGCGAACCAGGCGGGCGGAAAGATCGATCTCGACGTGGGCAACGCGAACGATCGGTGCTTCGGCTTCGCTTGAAAGCCGGCGGCGAAGTGCGTTTCGGATGCGAGCAAGCACCTCGTCGGTGTCGAACGGTTTGGTGACATAGTCGTCGGCACCGAGGTCGAGCGCGGTTACCTTCTGCTCAGTGGCGTCGCGCGCCGAAACCACCAGCACCGTTGCGCCGGCCGATTTCACGACTGGTACCAGTTCCATCCCGTCGCGATCGGGCAACCCGAGATCGAGCAGCACGATCTCGGGCTTGTCAATCTGCAGCGCGGAGAGCGCCTCGCGTGCCGTGCCGGCCTCCAGAACTTCGTAACCGGCGAGGGCAAGACTGGTATGCAGCAGCCGTCGGATTGATGGCTCATCGTCCACTATGAGGATCGTCAACGGCCTGATCATCCGGCACTCCAGCTGCTTTTCAAATGTGTCCCGTCGAAGCGGATCGAAAAGCACGCGCCCTGCAGGTCGGTCCGGTTGGAAGCTGTCACGCTGAGCCCCATCGCCTCGGCAAAGCCCTTCACGATGGCAAGCCCCAGCCCGGTGCCGCCTTTTCGGTCGGAGCCTTCGATGCGTGCAAAGGTTTCGAAAATTCTCGCCTCTTCTCCGGGTGGCAGCCCCGGCCCCTTGTCCATGACCATCAGTGTCAATCCCTGAGGCTCGCGCCTGGCGGCGATCGTGATGGGTGCTCCCGGATGTCCGTATTTCGCCGCATTCTCAATGAGATTGATGAGGCAGTGATGGAACAGTTGCGGATCGACCAACACGAAGGGCAACTCAGGCGAGATTTCCAGCCTGCACTCGTGCCCGTGGAGCGCGCCACGCAGATCGTGCACCGCGCTCGCCACGGCTTCGGCAAGGTCGACGGGTTCGATGGATTGATGCAGCGCGCCTGCTTCGATCCGCACCATGTCGAGCAGATTGCCGACGAAGCGGTGCAGCCGTTCCGCCTCGGATCGCGTTGCGGCCAATTGCTCCACCTGTTCAGGCGAGGTCGCGCGCATTTCTCTCAGAGTTCCAAGAATAGTGGTGAGAGGCGTACGCAGATCATGGCTGACGGATGACAGCAGGGCGTGTCGCAATCTGTCGCGTTCCTTGATCTGGGAAAGCGTGGACATCTCTTCCTCAAGCGCCATGCGTTCCAGCGCAAGGCCAGCCTGATCGAGAAGGCTTAGAAGCAGCGGCAGTTGATCGGAACGGATGGGGGTACGCGCGTCGGCTCGCGCCAGGCCGAAAACGCCCAGAACCTTGCCACCGGCGCCGATCGGCTGGAACAGCCACTCGCAGGCGGTCAGTGTGTCCGATCCCATCCCGGCCGGCCGGTTGTGGTCGAATGCCCAGCGGGCCGCGGCCATATCCAGCAATTCCAGCCGGTTTTCGGGAGGCCAGGCCGATCGCAGCGACAGGTCGTCGTCTTCCGGCATCAGCAGCACCGTCTTCACATCCAGTAGCCGGCCGATTTCGGCGCACAACAGCTGCGCAAGTTCTTCGCGCTTGCTGATACCGGTCAGCAGCCGGGCAAAACCGGCAAGCGAACTGTTCTGCGCGGCGCTGTGCTGGGCAAGCAGCGCCTGTTCGCGCACTCGCGAGGCCAGTTGACTGCCGACCACCGCGACGGCGAGCAGCACCAGCACCGTGATGATGTTCTGCGGATCCTCGATAGTGAAGGTGTGAGTGGGTGGAATGAAGAAGAAATTATAGGCAAGCGAGGAAACGAGACCGGTCACGATGCCGGTGCGCAAGCCATAGCGGGTCGCGGCCACCATCACGGGCAGGAGATAAAGCAGGCCGATGTTCGTGATGTTGCTGTTCGACAGCAGGACAGTACCGAAAAGCGTGACGAGCACCGCCAGTCCGAGCGAGACCGCATAACCGGAAAGCTCGCCCCAGCCTGCCGGTTTCCTGCCCGGCGCCCCAGCCGGAAACGCTGTTTTCTCCATGGGCAACACATGCACCGCCACGCCCGGCGTCTCGCGGATAAGCCGATCGACGACTGAGCCGTGTCGCAGTTCGAACCATTTCGAACGGACCGACTTTCCGACGATCAGCTGGGTTGCCCTTGCCCCCTCTGTAAAACGCTTGAGCCCTTCGACGATGCTTTCGGCAGGGACCGTCGCCATCTGTCCGCCAAGCTGGGTCGCAAGGTGCATCGTTTGGGCAAGCTGGGCGTTTTCCACATCGGTGAAGCTTGCGGTTCGCGGCGTCTCGATATGGACCGCGGTCCAGGGAGCGCGAAGCCCATCGGCAAGGCGCTTGGCCGCGCGGACGAGTTCGGGCGAACCCGGCTGCTCGCTGACCGCCACCACGAGCCTGTCGCTTGCCGCCCATGTGCCGACCATCGCGTGAGCGCGGATGTAATCGAGCATTTGCGCATCCACCGCCTGGGCTGCGCGGCGCAGCGCCATCTCCCGCAGCGCCGAAAGGTTGGACTTGGAAAAGAAATGCCCCAGCGCCCGCGTCGCCTCCTGAGGTATATAGACCTTGCCTTCCTTCAACCGCTCGATGAGTTCGTCGGGCGGAATATCGACGATCTCGAGCTCGGCCTCTTCCAGCACCCTGTCGGGCAGGGTTTCGCGCACGCGCACCTTGGTGAAGGAGGCGACGACATCGTTGAGGCTTTCCAGATGCTGGATGTTAAGGGTGGAATAGACGTTGATCCCCGCCGCCAGCAATTCCTCGACATCCTGGTAGCGCTTGTCGTGCCGGCTGCCCGGCGCGTTGGTGTGGGCGAGTTCGTCGACCAGCACGAGCTGCGGGCACCGTGTCAGGATGGCATCGATGTCCATCTCTTCAAGGGTGTGGCCCTGATATTCGATACGCTTGCGCGGGATCACCTCGAAGCCATGGACCTTCGCCTCGGTTTCGGCCCGGCCGTGGGTTTCCACCACGCCGATGACGACATCGACACCGGCATCGCGCCGGGCCGCGCCTTCGTTCAGCATCTCATAGGTCTTGCCGACGCCGGGAGCCGCGCCAAGGAAGACTTTCAGACGGCCAAGGCCCTCTTGCGCGGCAGTGCGCAGGAGGGCCTCAGGGTCTGGTCGTTGTTCGTTCACTCGCAGCTTTTGCGCCCTATTCAACCATTCTGTCGAGAGCCTGGTTGAGTTCCAGTACATTGACGCGCGGTTCACTGAGGAAACCGAGCAACGGCCCTTCGGTCTTGCCGGCGATCAGCTTGCGCACGTCAGCCACCGCAACGCCCCTGGCCGAGGCAATCCGGTCGGCCTGGTAGAGAGCCGCCTCGGGGCTGATATGTGGGTCGAGCCCCGAGGCGGAAGTGGTCACCAGATCAGGCGGAACAGGTGCTTCTGGTGAATTCCCGAGTGCGGCCAGATCGGTCTTGACGCGGTCGATCAGCGCCTGGCTGGTGGGACCCTGATTGGAGCCGCTGGAGGCGGTGGCGTCATAGCCACTGCCCGCGACCGACGGGCGGCCGTGGAAATACTGCGGGCTGGAAAAGGCCTGCCCGAGCAGCCCCGAGCCGATGATGCGGTCGCCGTTGCGTATCAGGCTGCCATTGGCCTGACCGGGGAACAGCACCTGTCCGAGCCCGGTAAGAACGGCCGGATAGACCAGGCCCAGCAGCAGGGCGAAAAGCGCCGTCAGCACCACGGCCGGGCGGATGGCGGAAGTCAGTTCTTTGAACATGTCTCTTGTCCTCAGGCGAGGTTGAGCCCGGCGACCGCAAGGTCGATGAGCTTGATACCGATGAAGGGCGCGACGAGGCCGCCAAGTCCGTAGATCAACAAATTGCGCGCAAGGAGCGGACCGGCCCCGATCGGCCGGTACGTCACGCCCTTGAGCGCCAGCGGCACGAGCGCGGGGATGATCAGCGCGTTGAAGATGATCGCCGACAGCACGGCACTGTTCGGCGAGGCCAGCCGCATCACGTTCAGCACGCCAAGGCCGGGATAAAGCACGACGAAGATCGCCGGGATGATGGCGAAATACTTCGCCACGTCGTTCGCCACCGAGAAGGTGGTGAGCGCACCGCGCGTCATCAGCATCTGCTTGCCAAGGCCGATCACTTCGATGAGCTTGGTCGGGTCGCTGTCGAGATCGACCATGTTCCCGGCCTCGCGCGCGGCCTGCGTGCCGGTGTTCATGGTCAGGCCGACGTCGGCCTGGGCAAGCGCGGGCGCATCGTTGGTGCCGTCGCCGCACATGGCGATCAGCCTGCCCCCCGTCTGCTCCTTGCGGATAAGGGCGAGCTTGTCCTCGGGCGTCGCCTCGGCGAGGAAGTCATCCACGCCAGCCTCGGCGGCGATTGCTGCGGCGGTGAGCGGATTGTCGCCGGTGATCATGATGGTGCGGATGCCCATGCGGCGCAGTTCGGCGAAGCGATCGCGCATGCCCGCCTTGAGGATATCCTTGAGCGCGATCATGCCAAGCAGCCTGCCGTCCACCGCCACCGCCAGCGGGGTTTGGCCCAGCCGGGCAATGTCCTCTGTCATCCGCCGCAGCTCCGCGGCTGCAGGAGTGGACGCGGTCTCGGGATTGGCGCGCAGGATCGCATCGACGGCCCCCTTCTGGATCAGGCCGCCGGCGCCCTTGATCCCGGAAATGCGGGTCTGGGCGGTGAAGGGGATGATCTCCGCATCCGCCGGCAGTTCATTCACCTTCACGCCGCACTTTTCGCGCGCCAGGGTAACGATCGAGCGCCCCTCGGGCGTCTCGTCGGCAAGGCTCGCCAGCAGGGCCGCGTGGGCGAGTTCGTCCACCGAGATTCCGCCCAGCGGGCGGAAATCGCTCGCCTGCCGGTCGCCGATGGTGATCGTCCCGGTCTTGTCGAGCAGGATCACGTCGACGTCGCCCGCCGCCTCGACCGCACGGCCCGACTTCGCCAGCACATTGAAGCGCACCAGCCGATCCATGCCGGCAATGCCGATGGCAGAAAGCAACGCGGCGATGGTGGTGGGGATGAGCGTGATCAGCAGGGCAGCCAGCAGCGGCACCGGAACCGAACCGCCCGCGTAGGAAGCGAAGCCGGTAATGGTCGAAACCGCGATCAGGAAGATGATCGTCAGGCCCACGAGCAGGATCGTAAGCGCGATCTCGTTCGGGGTCTTCTGCCGCTCGGCGCCTTCGACCAGCGCGATCATGCGGTCGAGGAAGCCCTGGCCGGGCTCCTGCGTCACGCGCACCTTGATCCAGTCGGAGATGACGCGCGTGCCGGCGGTAACGGCCGAACGGTCGCCACCCGCCTCGCGGATGACAGGAGCGGATTCGCCCGTGATCGCCGCTTCGTTGACCGAAGCGACACCTTCGATCACGTCGCCGTCGGCCGGGATCAGATCGCCTGCCTCGACGATCACGATGTCGCCAAGCTGCAACCGCGAGGCGGGAACGCTTTCGAAGTCGTTACGGCCATTGCGCAGCTTCCTGGCGGTCAGTTGCGCCTTGGTGCCGCGCAGCGAAGCCGCCTGCGCCTTGCCGCGGCCCTCGGCCATCGCCTCGGCAAAATTGCCGAACAGCACGGTGAGCCACAGCCAGACGACAAGCTGGATCTGGAAGCCGATGCCGGCGTCCCACAGCCCTGCGGCCATGAGAACGGTCAGCAGCAGAGCCACCACCCCGGTCGTGAACATGACCGGGTTCTTGATCAGCTGGCGCGGATCGAGCTTTTTGAACGACGCCCCGATCGCTGGGCCGACAAGTTCCCAGCTGAAGACCGAAAGGCGGACAGGAGGATGATAGGTCATTGCTTTGCCTTTAGAAAAGCTGGCCGGAAGTCATCGCGAGATGATCGACGATAGGGCCAAGGGCGAGGCTGGGCAGGAAGGTCAGCCCGCCAACGATGAGGATGACGCCGACAAGCAGGCCGATCCACAACGCACCGGTGGTGGGGAAGGAGCCCACCGTCTCCGGCGTGTACTTCTTCGCCGCCAGGCTGCCTGCGATGGCCAGAGCCGGCACGATCACGAAGAACCGACCGATCCACATCG
>Ga0299912_10001153_pt1 | contig 21401 bp, 23 predicted proteins | sample RVTome_2_FD_207667 | JGI IMG/M metagenome (GOLD analysis project Ga0299912, IMG submission 207667) | Soil microbial communities from uranium-contaminated site in the Upper Colorado River Basin, Wyoming, United States - RVT95D214 (version 2) ... | reverse complement strand
AGAGAATTCCTGGTTGTGCATCTGGGTATGCGCCCGGTACTGAGAATCCCAGCCATACTGCCAGCGGAGGAATGACGAAGAAAACGAAAAATAGAGCGGCGAAAATAATTTCATTTTGAACGAATCGAAATTGACTTCGGGAAGGTAGGTGGTGACGATGGAATCGGCCGCGGCGCCGCTGGCCGAGGGGAAGCTCGTTTCAAATCGCGAGGTGCGGACGTTCAGATTAAAGGACCGCCAGGATTTGGAAAGGTAGACCTGCGAACCGCGATTGAAGGTCAGCGCCCGCCGGAAGTCGTTGTCGAACTCACGCAGAAATTGGAATGAATTCTGATAATCCACGTTCGCTACGAAAGTGAATCCGCCCGGGAGGAGCTGGTTGTGATTCCAGCGGACGATATAGGCGTTTTCCGGGCGGGTTTGTCCGGGCTGGTTTTTAAAAAGAAAGTAGTAAAGACTGAAGGCGCCTCCGGTCCCGTGGGAAAAGAGGTAGCGGTACTCGAGTCCCGCTCCCGTCCCTTTCGCCGCGTAATAATCCAGGTTGAAGGTGGCGTCCATATTCCGGGAAATCGCCCAAAAGAAATCCTCGGAAAAGGAAAATCCCTTGACCTGGGAATATCCGATCTTGGGAGTGAGGAGTCCCGTGGCCCGCTCCTGTCCGAGGGGGTAGCGCATGTACGGAAGGTAGAAAATCGGAATTCTTTTAATCGAAAAGAGCGCCCCCCACATCTCGACATAGTCGTCTTTCTTGATATTGGCTCTGGAAAAGGAGAATTTCCAGCGGGGAACGGGCTGAGTGCAGGAGGTGAACTGGGCTTTGACGAGGCTGTAGAGGTTGTCCGCCTTTCGCTCCACCGAACCGGCCTCATAGAGGACGGACGGCTGGATCCGACCGAGAGCGTTTTTGAATTTCCCCAGGCCTGTATCCAGGTTGAACAAGATCTGCTCGCAATCGATCACTTCCGAGGGAAGCTGGATCGAGACATGGCCTTCGGCGAAGACATCCTTTGTTTTAACGTCGACCTGGGCCCTATCGGCGAAGACGATGAGGTCTTTATAGTGAATTTCGACCTCTTCGAAAGCGAAGATCCGGTCCTCGGTCTTTTCCTGGGTCCGGGCATAGACCGTCAAGTCCCGGCTTGAAGCGACCACCCGCCGCTGCGCCCAGGCTCCCGGCAAAAGGCCGAAGAGAAGAATGGCGGCCAGAACGGACTTTTTCAGAAGGAAGCCGCGCATATGGGAGATATTACCATAAAACCGGGGAAAATATTTTGACAAGCTCGGCCGGTTTCCTGTAATTTATGACTTTAGAATGAATTACCGGAAATTGGCGGAGCTGAGTTCGATCATCCTGATGCTGCCATCGGCAATCGTAGTCGGCCTTTTTTCCGGTTATTGGCTGGATCGATGGCTGGGAACGCAGCCCTGGTTGCTCATCATTTTCACCTTACTCGGCGTCGCTTCCGGGCTTATCAGCTTGATCAAGGGAATCTTCAAATTCACCGGGGGAAATTCAGACCTGGAATAATTCCGGAGCGATCCCGGAATACGCGAGAATGAAAGGAAGCGGCCATGCCCACTGACCCGCTAGAGGAAAAAATTCTCAATCGGATTCCCTGGGCCGTTTTCATCGCGGCGGCCGTCTTCGGGATTCTCGCCGTCTTTGTTTTCGATCCTCTCACCGGGCTGATCTTTTTCGCCGGCGGGGCCCTCGCCGCCCTGGGATTCATCTGGCTCAAACGCTCGCTTTCCGGGGTCCTCCTCCGGGAAAAACCCCGGGCCCTGCGTTCGGGAATCCTGCTTTACGCCGCCCGCTTCGTCTTGCTTCTGGGCGCCTTTTTGCTTATAATCCTTTTTTATCCGAAAAAGATTTTGGCGTTCGCCGCGGGCTTTTCGACGGTCATTCCCGTCTTTTTGGCCGAAGCCGCCCTGGCCCTCGCCCGAATGAAACAATGGAAGGACTAGAACACAGCTTAGCCATCGTCGAGCTCTTTAACAAGATCTTCGGCAAGCCCACGGCCGCGCTTCTCGGCTTGGCCGGCATTCGAGTCAAGGATCCGAGCCGGTGCATTCCCGATTATATCGTGATGAGCCTCGTCGTTGTCGTCTTTCTGGCGGTCTTCCTCGGTCTGGCCGCGCGGAAACGGCGCCTTGTTCCGGGCAAGCTGCAGAGCGCCCTGGAATTGATCATCGCCTTTTTTGAGAACCTGCTCGTCGACATCATCGGACCCGAGGGGAAAAAATTCCTGCCGATGATCGGGACGATCGGGCTGTTCGTTTTCTTTTCGAACGTCCTCGGGCTCGTTCCCGGATTCATGTCGCCGACGAGCAAGCTCAACGTGACCATCGGGTGCGCCCTGACGGTTTTCGTCTATTATCACTTCCAGGGGATGAAAGCCCAGGGCGTGTTCAAATATCTCAAACACTTTGCCGGGCCCATTCCCTTCCTCGCGCCGCTGATGGTCCCGATCGAGCTCATCAGCCATTTCTCGCGGCCCGTCTCCCTGTCGATCCGGCTCTTCAGCAATATTTTCGCCGAGGAAATGCTGATCGTGGTCATGGCCTCGATTATTTCCTACCTTCTGCCCCTGCCCTTTATGGCCCTCTCCCTCTTCACCGGATTCCTTCAGGCCTTCGTCTTCGTCCTGCTGGCCTGCATTTACCTCTCCGGGGCCGTCGCTCACGAGGACGAACATGCCTGAACCTCATGAAAGGAGTTTATGGATGAATAAAAATCTCAAAGCGTTAGGTCTCCTCCTCTTCTTCGCTTTCATCGCCGCCGCTCCGCTCCTGGCCCAGGAAGGAGCCGTGTCCGAATCCAAGGCCTCTCTCTTCAAGCTCTCGCTCATCGTCGCCGGGGGTATTATCACCCTGGCCGTGGCCGCGGGCGCGTTCTGTCAAGCCAAGGCCATCAGCAGCGCCTGTGAGGGCATTTCCCGCAATCCCGCCTCCGCGCCCACGATCCGCTTCCTCCTCCTCCTGGGGCTGATCTTGATCGAGACCCTGGTCATCTATGCCCTTCTCGTCACGATCATTATTCTCATGGTCAAGTGGGGCGCCTACGCCTAAACATCCTCTCGAAAACAGGAGGGAAGCCTCGACCCCCGGCGGTTGAGATGCTTGACGAGGAACCATGGCCGCGACCGTTTTCCGCATTCTCGGAGCAACCTTAAAAAGGTTCAACGACGACAAATGCTTCAACCATTCGATCATCATTTCCTATTTCGCCCTGATGTGCGCCGTCCCGCTCGTAGCCCTTTTCGCTTTCGCCACGACCAAGATCCTGGGAAGCTCGGAGCTCGCGGTCCGGAGCCTCAACATCTTCACCGAAGACTTCTTCGCCCGGTTCGATCCCTCGTTCTTCAAAAAACTGGGCGATATCTCCAAGAACATCTCCAACCTCGGCTGGTTCGGCCTCGTCGGATCGTTCGTCGCCGGCAGCTTCCTTTTCTCCAATCTGATTTATGCCGTTAACCACATTTTCAAGTCCCATCGCCAAAAATCCTTTTTCTACAACCGCCTGATGGAATACATCATCATGTTCATCATCGGCATCCTCCTCTTTTTTTCGCTGTCGATCACGGCCGTCTGGACGGCCCTTCATCGGGCAGTCAACGAGACAACTCTCGTCCGGAACTACCTGAACCCGGCGGTGATGCAGGTCGTCGACAACGCCTTCATCCAATACCTGATTCCCTTCACCCTGGGTTTCCTGGTGCTGTTCGTGATGTATAAATTCATTCCTGAAATGAAGGTCAGGACCAAGGCGGCGGTCATGGCCGCGGTCGCGGGCTCGATTCTTTGGGAGGTTTTCAAGCGGATATTCGTCATCTACGTCGCCCATTTTTCGGCGGTCGGGATCGTCCTGTCCAAGCTTGTCCAGGGGACGCTGACTTCGATCATTTTTTTCCTGCTCTGGCTCACATCCTCTTTGGCTATCCTCCTCTGGGGCGCGGAGCTGGCCGCCGTTCTCAATGAGCGCAAATCCGGCGCCTGAGAGGGAGCACATGAAATTGACCATCAAGGACCTTGCCGCCAGGATCGACTGTCCTTATGAAGGCGACGGCGATATCGTCCTCACGGGTGTGGCCTCGCTTGAAACGGCGAAATCCGGAGACCTCGTCTTTTTGACCTCACCGAAGTTCCGGCCGTTGCTGGAAAAAACGAACGCTTCGGCGGTCATCCTCCCGCCCGGCGAGCCGTTACCGGGAATCCCGGTCCTACGGGCCGCTGATCCGCAGCGGGCCTTTGTCCGGGCGACCAACCTTTTTTATCAACCATATCGGCCGGAGCCGGGCGTACATCCGACGGCCGTCGTTTCACCCTCGGCCCGGATCGGAAAAAATGTCTCGATCGGGGCTCTGAGCGTCGTCGGCGACGGAGCCGAAATCGGTGCAAACTGCGTGATTTTCCCCCAAGTGGCGATCTACCCCCGGGTCAAGATCGGCGAGGACACCGTCGTCCATTCCAACACGGCCATCCGCGAGGATGTCCGGATCGGAAGCCGCGTCGTCATCCACAACGGCGTCGTCATCGGCGCCGACGGATTCGGTTATCTCAAGGCCGAAGACGGCGGCTACATCAAAATCCCTCAGAAGGGGATCGTGGTCATCGAGGACGATGTCGAGATCGGGGCCAACACGACCGTCGACCGCGCGGCCCTTGGCGAGACCATCATTCGGAAGGGGACGAAACTCGATAATCTCGTTATGGTCGCGCATAACGTTGAAATCGGCGAAAACGGCATCATCGCCGCCCAAACCGGAATCGCGGGGAGCGCGAAAGTGGGACGAAACGTCATTTGCGGCGGCCAAGTCGGGATCACAGACCATGCGACCATCGGGGAAAACGCCATCATCGCCGCCCAAACCGGCGTGACGGGCAATCTCCCGCCCGGAGCCTTTGTCGCCGGCTGTCCCCATCTCGATATCCGAGTCTGGCGGAAATTCTGGGCGTTGGCGCCGCAAATGTACGACGTCGTGAAGGATTTCAAGCGCCTGAGAGCGCGGCTCGATGGCCGGGAAAAGACCTAAACCCGAATCAGCTTTATCTCTGAATCCCTCGTCCGACGCGCGGAATTCCCGGTCTCTATCGGCTGGCTAAATACTCGTCCACGCCGAGGGCGGCCCGAACCCCGGTCCCGACGGCCGTCGAAACCTGATGCGAGGCGCCGCCGATGACATCTCCCGCGGCGAAAATGCCCGGCGCCGACGTTTCCATACTCTCGTTGACTACGATCTCGCCCCATTCGTTGAGCCGAACCAGGCCCCGGACTATATCGTTGATGGGGATCATGCCGACCGAAATAAATAATCCTTCGACGCCGACCGTGGACTTCGTTCCAGCCTTGACATCGCGGAGGACCACGCCCTCGACATTGTCCTGGCCGAGGATCTCTTCCGCCACCGCGTTCCAATGGATCCGGATTTTCGCGTTGGCCAAAACCCGCTCCTGGAGAATCTTGGTCCCCCGGAACTTGTCCCGGCGATGGATCAGATGGACGGTTCGGGCGAACTTGGACAGAAATTCCGCTTCCATCAGGGCCGTATCCCCGCCTCCGACGACGGCGATATCACGCTCCCGGAAAAACGGTCCGTCGCATGTGGCGCAATAGGATACGCCGCGGCCGATAAGCCTATCCTCGTTCGGGAGGCCGAGGCGGCGGTAATTCGAGCCTGTGGCGATGATGATCGCCCGCGTTCGATAGGAAGCCCCGGCGCCGCGCACGACCCAGTCCTTGTCCTCGTTCTCGACCTGCCGGGCTTCATCGGCCACAATCTCGGCACCGAACTTGACGGCCTGCTTGCGGAAATTCTCCATCAGGTCAAATGGGGCGATCCCGTCGGGGAAGCCGGGATAGTTTTCAATCCAATCCGTGAGCAAAATCTGCCCGCCCGGAATCCCTTTTTCGAGAACGAGCGTCTTCAGCCGGGCGCGGCCCGTATAGAGAGCGGCGGCTAAACCGGCCGGCCCTGCGCCGATAATGACAACGTCAAAACTTGCGTTCATGCCTGAATCTGTTTCCTCTGTTCCTCTGAGGCCATCACCACCTCAGCCGGCGATTTTCCGGAACGCGGGAAGACGGCCATAGCCCCCCGGGTCTCGTCGCCATCAGAAATGTTTCGAAATCGCGGCGACGATCTTGTCCTTCGGAAGGGCGCCGACGATCGTTTCCTTGAGCTCGCCGCCCTTGAACAACAGGAGCGTCGGGATCCCCCGGATGCCGTATCTCGAAGGAACCTTCGGATTTTGATCGACGTCCATTTTGCACACCTTCAGCTTGTCCTTATGTTCCGCGGCGATTTTTTCGACAGAAGGAGCGATCATCCGGCAGGGAACGCACCAGACGGCCCAGAAATCGACGAGCGCGGGGAGCGGAGATTTCAGCACTTCATCGTCGAAGTTGACGTCGGTGACATCGAGTATGTTTTCAGCCATGGCGGCCTCCTCTTTTGGATTTCAGCGCGTTTTCATAGAACTGGACATATCTTACTGCGGTCAGAGCTTGGACCGTTTCCGCCAGGCCGCTCGCTTTGGCCAAGGGCAGCGATTCGGGCGAGACAGACAGGACGCGCGATGTGTGGTCCATTTTTGAGCATTCATTATATTTTCCGCTTGAGCAAAGGTCAACCAAAAGAGCGAAAAGGTTGCCGTTCCGAACCTAATTAAATCGCGAATCTTGATCTATTCTCAATTGGTACGAGCAAAGGAAGCACGCAGCGACCATGGAGGTTTTATCCCTTCCGCACCGGTTTCATCGCCGGGGAAACCGGCGTGCCGACGGCCCTTTACCCTGAGCTCACCCTCCCCACCCCAGCTTTTCCCGGAGGAGGTCGAAATAGCCCCGTTTGGGGGACGAAACAAGCCTGAGCTCGCAGTTCGCCTTCCGAACCTCGACCATGTCGTTTTTCGCCATGGGCCCGCCCCGCTGGCCGTCGAGAGTCAAATAGACCTCCTCCTCGGACGCCAGGAGCTGGATGCGGATCCGGGACTCCGACGAAATCACCGTAGGACGAAAGGTCAGGGTGTGGGGACAAATGGGAGTCAAAAGAACCGCCGGGATCAACGGCTGAAGAATCGGCCCGCCCGCGGACAGGGAATATGCGGTCGAACCCGTCGGCGTGGCGATGATCAAGCCGTCCGAGCGCATGGTCTCGACCTCCCTATCGTCAATCCAGATTTTGAGCTGGATCATCCGGGCCACGGCACCTTTATTGATGACCACGTCGTTGAGACAAAAATCGATCTTCCCCTTGAACTCAGACTGGAGAAGCATCCGCGGGCTGATGATGTTGATGTCATCGGCGAGGAGAGTGTCCAACGTGAGGAACATTTCCTGAAGCGGGACTTCGGTCAGGAATCCGAGGTTGCCGAGATTGACGCCCATCACCGGTACTCCACGACAGGCGGCGAGATGAGCGATGCTGAGGAGGGTGCCGTCGCCGCCGAGGACGATGATCAGGTCCGTCTCATTGGCGATGACGCCCCGCGGAACGCCCCTGCTTTTACCGAGCTTATCGGCGGCGACTTCTTCCATGAGGCAGGCGAGGCCGCGGCTTTCGAGATATGCTTCGAGTTCGGCAAGGATGGTTTCGATCCTGGGCGCGTGAGGCTTGATGACGATGCCGACTTTTTTAATCGTTCTCATCCCGTGTGACCTCCTCGATCCATTTTAGCACGGTCTTATGGGGCGGGTGGATTCGGGCTTCCGACCAAAGCCCGAAAAACTCCCGGTTTCCTTTCCGGCCGCGCGTCGAACATCGGGCGAAACCCCGAAGAGACAAGCCCATCGCCGCAGCTCCTTCGGCGATTTTTCGCAGGACACTGGCGTGAAGAGCGGGATCGCGGACGACTCCCCTTTTCCCGATCCAGCCTCGTTCCGCCTCGAACTGAGGCTTGAGCAGCGAAAGGAGGAGGCCGCCCGGACAAAGAACATCGCGGAGGGCGGGGAAGATCTTCAGAACCGAGATGAACGAGACATCCATGACGATGATCCGCGGAAGCTCGGCGAAATCGACGCGTTCCACATACCGGGCGTTCTTTTCGACGAGGATAACGCGCGGGTCATGGCGGAGCTTGGGGTCGATCTGGCGGACGTCGACATCGACCGCATAAACCCGGGCCGCTCCCCGTTGAAGCAAGCAATCGCTGAATCCGCCGGTCGAGACGCCGATGTCGGCGCAAACTTCGTCCTTCACATCGACAGGAAAGATATCGAGCGCTTCCTCGAGCTTGAGCCCGCCGCGGCCGACATAGGGAAGCGGCTTAGCCAGCGAAAGGGATTGGCCGCGCTCGACCATTTGACCGGGCTTGGAAAGACTCCGGCCTTCGCTTGAGACAAGACCGGCCATGATCATCGCCTGCGCTTTCTGGCGGGTTACGGCCAGCCCGCGCTCAACAAGGATTTCGTCCAACCGATCTTTATTCACTTCGGAACGCAAAATTCCCTGATCTGCGCCGCCAGCCCGTCCGCGTCGAGGCGCATCATCCGCCTGAGCTTCGGCACTTTCCCGACAGGGTAGATATCGAGAGGAAGGCCGATGGCCTTGAAGCGGATGTCGAAGATGCGCTCCCGATCCAGGAACTCGCGGACGGCGCTGCCGAAGCCCCCGGCGATGACGGCTTCCTCGACCGTGATCACCGTCTTCCCTTCCCCGGCAAAACGGCGGATCATCTCCTCGTCCAGGGGTTTGGCGAACTTGGCGTCGACGACGGCAAAACGCAACCCTTCAGCCTCGAGCTTTCCGGCCGCCTCCAAGGCGGGATAGACCATTGCTCCATAAGCGAGGATGAGATCCGGCCCGTCTTTTAAAAGTTCGCTTTTCCCGAGAGGAATGTCTTTGAATTCCGCGTCCATGGGGACTCCGACCGCCCCGCCCTTGGGAAAACGGATGGTCACGGGATGGCCATAACCCAGGGCCGCCTTCAGCATATGCTGGAATTCGTTTTCGTCCCGCGGCGCCATCAGGACCATCCGGGGCATATGCCGGAGAAAGGCGATATCATTGATGCCCTGGTGCGTCGGCCCGTCATCGGGGACGATTCCCGACCGGTCCAGGGCGAAGACGACCGGCAGGTCCTGGAGGCAGACGTCATGATAGACCTGGTCGTAGGCCCTCTGGAGGAATGTCGAATAAATGGCGCAGACCGGTTTAAAACCGCTGATCGCCAGGCCCGCGGCGAAATTCACGGCGTGTTGTTCGGCGATGCCGACGTCGAAAAATTGTTCGGGGAATCTCCGGGCAAAGCGGAGCAGTCCCGTCCCTTCCATCATGGCTGCCGTGATGGCGATGACCTGAGGATCCTGTTCTGCGATTTTCTCCATGGTCTGGCCGAAAATCGAGGAAAACGGAGTCTTTCCGTTCGGCGCGGACGGTTCGCCCGTCCGGATGTCGAACGGCGAAGCTCCGTGAAAATGATCCGGATTGTCCTGGGCCGGAGCGAAGCCGAAGCCTTTCCGCGTCACGCAATGGATCAGGACCGGGCCGTCCTTATGGGACTTGGCGTCCTTGAAAACTTCGATGAGCGAGCCGAGGCTGTGGCCCTGAACGGGCCCGATATAGCGCAATCCCAGTTCCTCGAAAACCAATCCCGGGAAAAAAGTTTTTTTGACAAGATCCTCGACGGCCCGGCCGGCCTTGATGATCGGCCAGCCCAGCATCGGGATGGACTTCAGGATCGACTTGGCGTGATCCTTGATCCGGAGGTAGTGCTGGCCGGAAGCCAGATACGAAAGATACTTGGACAGCGCCCCGACGCTGGGAGAAATCGACATCTCGTTGTCATTGAGAATGATGATCATCTTTTCCCGGAGATGGCCGATCTGATTCAGGGCCTCCCAGGACATGCCGCCGGTCAGGCCCCCGTCGCCGACCACGGCGATCACTTCGTGCGTCTCTTTTTTCTTGCCGCGGGCGACGGCCAAGCCCAGGGCTGCGGAGAGCGCGGTCGAAGCGTGTCCGGTATTGTAGACATCGTAAGCGCTCTCTTCGCGGGAAGGGAATCCGAGGAGGCCGCCAAATTGGCGCAGTTCCCGGAATTTCTCGCGGCGTCCCGTGAGAATTTTATGGGTATAGACCTGGTGTCCGACGTCCCAAATGATTTTGTCGCGGGGCGTGTCGAACACATAGTGCAGGGCGATCGTCAGTTCCACAACGCCCAGGTTCGCCGAGAGGTGCCCTCCGTTCTTGGAGACCACTTCGAGGATATATGCCCGTATTTCGTTAGCCAGTCCGGCGAGGTCCTCGACGGAAAGCTTTTTGACGTCCTCCGGGCTCGATATCTTTTCCAGGAATTTTTGCATGTCCGTTTCCAACCCTCTTCTTCAGCGCTGAAGACAGGAAGCCGAAAAGGCGGCCCTCACGCATGGACGCTCGCTCGGCGATCCGTCTTCCGCAGTCAAGGCTCGAACCTCCTTTAAAACGGCAGCGCGTCTCCGCCGTCGTCCGTTTTCTTCTTGCCGCTCCGCGCCCGGGGCTTTCGCTCGCCGCCCTCGCGAGGGTGGTCATCGTCGTTTTTCTCGGCATCGCCCTCGACGGATTTCTCCTCGTCGTCCAAGCTGAAAGGCTCGCGGCGGACATTTCCCTTATCGTCTTTAATCAGGAGCTCGACTCTTTTTTCCGCTTTTTCCAGCTCGGCCCGGAGATATCGGGCCAAGCGGACTCCTTTTTCAAAAAGCCCCAGGGATTCGGTCAAATTGAGGCCGCCCGTCTCGAGCTTTTCGACGGTCTGCTCGAGCTCGGCCAGCGCTTTCTCGAAATTCAAGTCTTTGTCTTTCATGATGATCGTCATTCCTCCTCGATCGCCCGGGATTCGATCGTTTTTTCCGGATCGATCTCCTGAACAAGGCAGCGGAATTCGCCGCGATAAAAAGAGACGACGAGGGCGGCGCCTGTTCGGACCGGGCCGATATTCATGACCGGTTTCCGGCCGTCTCCCGACCAACAGAGCGCGTATCCTTTTTTGAGGATATTGAGCGGGCTCCGGCTGTGGAGCTCGGCCGAGAGCTTTTCCCATGTGGCCTGCCTGTCGCGGAGCCCGGCGCGGAAGCTCCCGAAGATCTTTTCCTCGTAAAGAGCGGCCCTGGCCCGGACGTCTCCAAGCGTATTCCTGAAGCTCCCGACGATTTTCTCCCCCAGCAACCCCGTCCGGGCCCGCCATTCGGCGATTGCCCGGCGCTCCTCCCGGACGACCTCCCAGGCCCGCGCTTCGAGGTCGTCGATCCGCTGGCCAAGGCCGAGAAGCCGGACCTCGAAGGTCTGAAAAATCCGGTGCTGGGCCAGGCCCGTCACTTCGTGCTTCAGCGATTCGAGGGCGAATTTCATGCTCTGGAGCGAGCTTCGCTCAAGATGGTCGATGCGCTGGGCGAAGGCTTCCTCTTTTTCTATGACCATCTCGGCGGCCGCCGTCGGCGTCGAGGCCCGGATGTCCGCGACGAAATCGGCGATGGTGAAATCGACCTCGTGCCCGACCGCGGAGATGACCGGAACCGGAGAGCGAAAAATCGCCCGCGCGACTTTTTCCTCGTTGAACGCCCACAAGTCTTCGATCGAACCTCCGCCCCGGCCGACGATGACCGCGTCGAGACCGGGAAGGCTCGCGAGGTAGTCGATGCCCTCGACAATCTGGTCCGCCGCGCCCTCGCCCTGGACCCGCGCCGGGTAGATCAAAATGTGGAGCTTGGCGAACCGTCGTTCGAGCGTCCTGAGGATATCGACGATCGCCGCGCCTTTCGGCGACGTGACGATCCCGATTTTTTTCGGTAAAAGAGGAAGCTTCTTTTTCCGCTGGGGGTCAAAGAGCCCCTCCGCCCGGAGCTTGTCCTTCAGCTGTTCGAAGGCCAACTGAAGCGCGCCCTTGCCCTTGGGCTCGGCCAGGTCGACGATCAGCTGATAATCTCCACGGGGTTCGTAAACGCTGACCCGGCCGCGGCAGACAAGTTGAAGCCCGTCTTTGATTTCAAACTTCACTTTGCTCGCCTCGCCGCGGAACATCGCCGCCTTGAGCGCGGCCGATTTGTCTTTAAGGGTGAAATACCAGTGCCCGGAGGAATGACGGTGGAAATTGGAGATTTCGCCCTCCACCCAGACCTGGGGAAAACTCATCTCGAGCTGGGTCCGGACAAGGCTCGTGATCTCACTGACCGTATAGACCTTGTCCGGCCGGACCGGCCTCTCATTCTTCACCATGGTCCTCGTTTTCCGTGACGATGTTCCGGACGATCGAGATCGCGCGGCCGGTATCCGCCGCGATCTCGATGAAGACCGCGGATAGGACAAGCCGCCCCTTTTCGGGCTCGAAACGCTGCGGCCGGCCCGAAAGGAACTTGAGAATCGCCTGCTCGCGGCGGATGCCGATGACGGAGTCCCAGGCGCCGGCCATGCCGATATCGGTGATGAACGCCGTACCGCCCGGCAGAATGCGCTCGTCGGACGTCGGGACGTGGGTGTGTGTTCCGATAACGGCCGAAGCCCGGCCGTCGAGATACCAGCCCAGGGCCTGCTTTTCCGAAGTGGCCTCGGCATGGAAATCGACAACGAGGACAGCCGTTTCTTTTTTCAGCCGGTCGATCTCGACGTCGGCTGTTCGAAAGGGGCAGTCGAGCGCCTCCATGAAAACGCGGCCTTGGAGGTTCAGGACGCCGATTTTCCGTCCCTTGGCGTCCGTCCCGAGGAAGGCGCCTCTCCCGGGATTTTGCGGCGGATAATTCGCCGGCCGGATAAGCCGCGGCTCCCGCTCCAGATAGGGAAGCGCTTCCTTTTTGTCCCAGACATGATTGCCCGATGTCAGAACATCGACCTCGGTCAACAGATCTTTCCCTATCTCCTCCGTAATTCCCGCGCCGCCGGCCGCGTTCTCGCCGTTGGCGATGATGAATGACGGCCGATACCTGTTCCGCAAGCCGGGGAGACAGCGACGCAAAGCCGTCCGCCCCGGGCGGCCGATAATGTCTCCGATGAAAAGGACACCGATGTTATCGGGCATATTCCACGGCCCTCATTTCGCGGATGACGGTCACTTTGATCTGTCCGGGATAATCGAGTTCGTTTTTGATCTTGATCGCGATATCCTTGGCGATCAGGGCCGCTTTTTCGTCCGAGACCTTCCCCGCCTCGACCATAATCCGGATTTCGCGTCCGGCTTGCAGAGCGTACGCTTTGCTCACGCCTTCGAACGACTTGGCCAGCCCCTCGAGCTTCTCCAGCCGTTTGATGTAGTTTTCGAGGAGCTCCCGCCGGGCGCCCGGCCGGGCCGCAGAGAGGGTGTCTGCGGACTGGACGAGCACGGCTTCGATCGACGGGAAATCCACATCCCGGTGATGGCTGGCGATCGCTAGAACCACGGCTTCGGACTCGCCGTATTTCCGGCAGAGCTCGACCGAAAGCTCGGTGTGCGTGCCTTCGACTTCCTTGTCTACGGACTTGCCGATATCGTGGAGCAGTCCGGCCCGGAGGGCGACGTGGGTGTTCAGGCCCAATTCGTTGGCCATCGCCGCGGCCAGGAAAGCGACTTCCTTGGAATGCTGCAAAACGTTCTGGCCGAAGCTCGTCCGATAGCGCAGCTTTCCGAGGAGCTTGATCAGCTCCGGATGGAGGTTTTGGACGCGGAGCTCGTAGGCGACCGCTTCGCCTTCCTGCCGGATTTTTTCCTCGAGCTCGGCCTTGACGTTTTCGACGATATCCTCGATCCGGGCCGGATGGATCCGGCCGTCGACGACCAGTTTCTGGATCGCCAGGCGGGCCGTCTCGCGGCGGACCGGATCAAAGCTCGAAAGAATGACCGCTTCGGGAGTATCGTCGACGATGATGTCGACCCCGGTCGCCATTTCCAGGGCCCGGATATTCCGGCCTTCGCGGCCGATGATCCGGCCTTTCATGTCCTCGGAAGGGAGGTCCACGACCGAAACGGTCGTTTCGACGACGTGCTCCGCGGCCGAGCGTTGGATGGCCGAGCTGATGATCTCCCCGGCGAGCTGGCGGCTGCGGGATCGGGTATCCTCTTCGACCCGGCGGACGACCTGGACGGCCTCCAGGCGGGCTTCGTCTTCGATTTTCTTGATGAGCTGATTCTTGGCGTCCTCCTGGCTCAGTCCGGCGACGCGTTCGAGCTCTTCCGTCTGTTTCTTGATCAGGTCGTTCGCTTTTTCCTCCTGGAGGTCGACCTCCTTTTCGCGCTGCGCGATCCGGCGTTCCTTGCCCCCGATTTCGCGCTCCCGCCGGTCGAGGCCCTGGATTTTTCGCTCGACGTTCTCTTCTTTGTGGATCAAGCGCCGTTCCATCTCGTTCATTTTTTGCCGCTTCTCGCGGGTCTGGAGCTCGAACTCCCGATCGGCCGAGGCGAGCTTGTCTTTGGCTTGCTGCTGGGCGTCCTTGGTGACCTTCTCCGCCTGATTCTTAGCCTTTTCGATGAGATCCTTAGCTTCCTGCCCGGCGCGAAGCAGCGACCGGGTTCCGCTGTTCTTCTTGATCAGGATAAAAAGAATCGCTCCGGCCAGAATAAGAAGAACGGCCAAGCCTGCGTAATACACGATGTTCATAACACTCTACCTCCTGCGGAGGCAAAGGCGAGGACGGACGAGGCGAACCGGAAGATGGCTAAGGAATCAACCGCCCAGCGGCGTTCTCTATGGAGAGGGTTGGCGTTCGTCGGGAATCATGTTGCCGTTTTTTCGATGTTGGCGTACTCATGGTCATCACGGGACAGTTGTTTCTCCAAATTTTCCATCTCGGTTTCCATCTGGCCGATGGCTTCGTCCAGTTGATCCAGCTTCTTCTGCGACAAAAAAAATTCATCGGCGATATTCAAGGCCGCCAGGACGGCGATCTTGAGGTTGTCCGTCGATTTCGATTTCACCGCGATTTCCTGCATCTTTTGATCAACGTATGAGGTCAAATGGCCGATGTACTTCTCGTCCTCTTCACCTTTGACTCTTATTTTATAAGTTCGTCCAAATATTTCGATATCGACGATTTTGTCGATCATAACCCGAGTTTGTCGATCTGGCTGATCACGGCCTCGATTCTGGTCTTGATCAGCTCCCTTTCATTTTCGTACCTTTTCAGGTCTTCGTCAAGCTTCCCGGCTTTGCGGGCCAATTCGTCCATGTCCTTCTTCTCGACGCGCATTTCCTTGATCTGAGCCTTGAGCTTGTCGTTTTCGGCGGCGAGCTTGTTGACGTATTCGATGATGTGGCTGATTTTGCCTTCAAGGATTTTCATCCGGTCCAGTTCGGTGGTCATGAGGATCCTCCTTCTCTGAGGTGGATTTTAAAAGCGGCCTTGAGGTTTTTCAGGATTTTCTGCTCGGCTTTGTCGACGTCTTCGGTCGTCAGCGTGGCCTTCGCGTTTCGGTACACAAAGCGGAAAGACAGGCTCTTTTTGTCCTTGGGGATGTTGTCTCCGGCGTAATGGTCGATGACGCAAAACTCTTCGAGATACGGGACCGCCATTTTCTCTATGGCCATCCGAATGTCCTGATAGGCGGCCGCCAGGTCCACGAGAAACGACAGGTCGCGGACGACGCTCGGGAACCGCGGAAGCGGCGCGACTTCGAAGGCCCGCGGCTGCTTGGCGAGGAGAAGGGTCAGATTCAACTCGGCGGCGTAGACCGGCCCTTTGACCGAATAGAAATCGAGAATCGGCTGCCCGACGCAGCCGAGATGACCGACCGTCTCTCCTTTATACAGGACGGCGAGGCCGAATCCCTCCTCAAAAAACGGGTGCCGCCGCTCTTCGCATGAATAGGACGCATAACGAAGGCTGTCCAGAACGGCTTCGAGGGCTCCCTTGAGATGGAAAAAATTCGTCTCGGCCTGTTTCTCGCGCCAGTGGGGCGGGGCCAGGGGACCCGTCGTCGAAAGCCCGAGGCGAAGCCCTTCGACCGCGGCGTTGTCCTGCCAAAAATAGACGTTGCCGATTTCAAAGATGTGAACCCCCTCGATCCCCCGGTTCCTGTTCCGGGCGGTGTTTTCGAGGAGCCCCGAGAGAATCGTCGTCCGCAGGAGCGAAGCCCGGCTCGATATCGGATTCCGGATTTCGATCGGGCTATTCCCCGACTGGAAAACGGCCTCCGCTTCGGGTTCGGCAAAACTCAAGTTGATGACTTCGTCGAATCCGTAATGGAACAACTGCTGGCTGAGCTTGTCCAGGCTGCCCCGATCCGAGATGACGGGCTCCACGACTTCGGGCGCCGGGACAACGACGGGGATTTTGTTATAGCCGTAAAACCGGGCGATGTCTTCGATCAGATCGGCTTCCCGCTCGATATCCACGCGGAAAGACGGTACCTGGACATGCCAGAATCCGCCCGGTTGCGCCTTGAGGGCGAAACCGAGGTCCCCGAGCGTTTTTTCGACGAAGGCGTCGTCGACGTCAACGCCCAGAAGGTCGGCGATCCTCCGGCTTCTGAGGACGACGTCCCTGACCTTCCGCGGCCTGGGATAGATATCGATCAGGCCCTTCGTCGCTTTCCCCCCGAACTGGGTCAGGAGCGACGCGGCGATGAGGGCGGCCTGAGGGGCGATGGCGATGTCCGCGCCGCGCTCGTATCTGTAGGAGGCGTCGGTCTGAACCTCGAGCGCTTTGCGCGTCTTGCGCACGGAGACGGGATCGAAACAGGCGCTTTCGATAAAGACATCCCGCGTCGATTCGGTGACGGAAGAGGATTCGCCGCCGATCACTCCGGCGATAGCCACGGGCTTCTTTGCGTCGGCGATGACAAGCATCTCCGGGCCGAGCTCCGCGTCTTTTCCGTCGAGCGTTTTCAGGCCCTCCCCTTTTTTGGCCCGGCGAACGATGATCCGAGGTCCCTCGAGTTTTGCCAGGTCGAAGGCGTGGATCGGCTGGGCGGTGGCAAAGAGGACATAATTCGTGACATCAACCACATTATTGATCGGCCGGAGACCAATGGCCTCGAGCCTCGCCTGGAGCCAGTCGGGCGAAGGTCCGATCATGACGTCCTTGAGCGCAATCCCGCAATACCGGGGACAGAGGTCCTCGTCCAGGATCTCGACGCCGACGAGCTCGGCCGTCAAGGTTTCGACTTCGGCCAGCGGCCAGCTCTGGGTTTTCAGGGGAATCCCGAGCATCGCCGCGACCTCCCGGGCCACGCCCAAATGTCCCAGAGTATCGGGCCGGTTAGCGTAAGTCTCGACATCGAGGACGATGTCTCCGCCCTTTTCCTCGAACTCCTCGACGACGAGGCCGATCATCGTCAACCGGTCGATCAATTCGCGGAGTGGGACGTTGACGTCCACATATTCCCTGAGCCACGACATGCTGATCTTCATTTGAGGTAAAACTGCCGGATGAACCGTAAATCGTTCTCATAAAAGAAACGCATATCGGGGATGCCAAAGGCAAACATCGCCGTCCGGTCGATCCCCATGCCGAACGCCCATCCGGAATATTTTTCAGGGTCAATATTGACGTTCTTAAAAACCTGGGGATCCACCATCCCGGAGCCCAAGATTTCCTTCCAACCCGTTCCGCCGCAGACGCGGCATTCGGAGTCTTTCTGACCACAGGCGAGACATTCGATATCCACCTCGGCCGAAGGTTCGGTGAAGGGAAAAAAGCTCGGGCGGAACCGGATCTTGAGCCGTTCGCCGAAGAGCCTCTTGAGAAAGTACTCGAGCGTCCCTTTGAGATGGGCGAACGTGACGCCCTCAGCCACAACAAGGCCTTCGACCTGGAAAAACATCGGCAGATGGGTCGGGTCGGGCGTCTCGCGGCGGAACACCTTTCCCGGAATTATGATCCGGATCGGGGGCTTCTTCTTCTCCATCACCCGGATTTGGACCGGCGAAGTATGGGTCCGCAAGAGGAGCTTGTCGGAGATATAGAGCGTGTCCCAGTCATCGCGAGCAGGATGATGGGGCGGGAAATTGAGCGCCTCGAAATTGTAATAGTCGGTCTCGATTTCGGGCCCGCCCTCGATGGCAAATCCCATGGACAAAAAAATGGCCTCGATTTCCCGCTGAAAGAGCCGGACGGGATGAGCGGCCCCCCAATAAATCCTGTCACCGGGCAAGGTCAGGTCGGTTTCCCGGTGGAGCTTGGCCGGATGCTTAAGCTTCGCTTCGAGCGAGGCCAGCCTCTCCTGGATTTCGTTCTTGAAAGCATTGAGGATCTGTCCGGCGAGCGGCTTCTCCTCGAGATTGAAGGCCTTCAGGTCCTCGAAAAGAAGAGTCAGATATCCGCGTTTTCGGCTCAGGAACAGGTTCTTCAAATCCTCGAGGGCCTTGAGGTCGGGAATTTGGGCGGACTGGTCAGCCAGCTTTGTTCTGTAAGCTTCGATCCTCGTCTTCAGCTTCGCGAGGCTAGGCAATGGCATCTTTGGCTTTTGCCGCGATCCGGCCGAACGTCTCAGGCGAACGGACGGCAATGTCGGCAAGAACTTTGCGATCGAGGCCGATCCCGGCGGTCTTCAACCCCTGGATGAAGCGGCTGTAGGACAGGCCGTTCAGCCTAGCCGCGGCCTTAATCCGGACAATCCAGAGCCGGCGGAAGTCGCGTTTTCGGGCGCGGCGGTCGCGGTAAGCATAGAGAAGGGCATGCTCGACCGCTTCCTTCGCTGTCCGATAATTCGAACTTCGCGCTCCCCAATAGCCTTTGGCGAGCTTTAAGATCTTAACCCGTCGATTTTTCTTCTTGAAACCTCGTTTGACGCGTGGCATCGAAATACTCCTTCTATCACATCATCGCCGGGACATCGGCCGCATGTCGGTATACGGAAGATGCCCCCATGGCCTCATCTCAAAATTCATAGGGCAGCATCCCTTTCACGGTCTTGCGGTCGGCCCGGCTCACGACGGCCTTCTGGCCCAGGACCCGCTTCCGGTTGGAACTTTTTTTGGTCAGAATATGGCTTTTATTGGCTCGCTTGTGGACCACCTTCTTTGTCGCCGTGACCTTGAATCTCTTTTGGGCTCCCTTGTGGGTTTTTTGCTTTGGCATCTTTTCCTCCTGTTTTCGTCGGGACGAGCAGCGCCGAGACGGCCCAGTCCTGTTTCCGGACATCGCCGTCCTTGCGGCCGATCATCTGGCTGTCCGCGAGAATCCTGTCGAGAACCTGCAGGCCCATTTCCGGTCGCGACCTTTCGCGTCCCCTGAGCATGATCGTGATTTTGACCTTGTTGCCTTCTTCGAGGAACCGCTGGACGTGCTTCATCTTGAACGTGTAGTCGTGGATGCTGATCTTGGGACGGAACTTGATCTCTTTGATCTGGACCAGCTTCTGGTGCTTCTTGGCTTCATGCTCTTTTTTATGGAGCTCATAGAGGAATTTTCCATAGTCCATGATCCGGCAGACCGGGGGAGCGGCCTGCGGGGCGATCTCGACGAGGTCCAGGCCTCTCTGCCGGGCGAGGGCAAGGGCGTCGGCCGTCTGCATGACGCCTAGCTGATTTTTCTCGTCATCGAGCACCCGAATCTCGCGGGCATGAATCATCTCATTGATCCTATGGGGTCGCTGTTTGGCGACGGGAAAGGGTTGTCGTCCTCTAAAAATGATCGGCCTCCTTTATAGATTCAGGGATAGAGATCTATTGTCATTCAAGAGTTTGACCTTTTCAAGCAGTTGTTCCAGATTCACCTGCCCCCTATCCCCCTGGCCGTGGATGCGGAGGGAAGCTGTCCCTGACGCCGCTTCCTTGTCTCCGACGACAAGGATAAGCGGAATTTTCGAGCGCTCGGCCTCCCGGATTTTGTAATTCAATTTCTCCCGGCGGAGGTCGGCGCCGGCGCGGAGTCCCCGCGCCTGGAAGAGGGCGGCGATTCTCCGGGCATTCTCGTCGTGGCGGTCGGCGATGGGCAGGACGACGGCCTGCGCGGGAGCGAGCCAGAGGGGGAAGTTCCCGTTGTAATGCTCGATCAGGATTCCGAAGAACCGCTCGAGCGAACCGAGGAGGGCGCGATGGATCATGTAGGGCTGGTGTTTTTGACCGTCTTCGCCGATGAAAGTCATGTCGAACCGCTCGGGATTGTTGAAGTCGAACTGGATCGTGGTGCACTGCCATTGGCGGCCGATGGCATCCTTGATTTTGATGTCGATCTTGGGGCCGTAAAAAACAGCCTCCCCTTCCATGCGTTCATAGTCGACTCCCCGTGAGGCGAGGGCCTTGACCAGGGACGCTTCGGCCTGTCGCCACATCTCGTCGCTGCCTGCGTATTTGCCCGGGGTTCGAAGGTCCCGCACCGAAAGCTCGATTTTGTTATCGGTAAAACCGAAATCGGCGAGAATCGAGATCGAAAAGTCCAGGACCCGCAGGATTTCGTCGTCCATCTGTCGGGGAGTGCAGAACAGATGAGCGTCGTCCTGGGTGAAACCGCGGACACGAAGGAGTCCATGGAGGACACCCGAGCGTTCATAGCGGTAAACCGTCCCGAGCTCGGCCCAACGGAGAGGGAGGTCGCGATAGGACCGGAGATGGGACTTGTAGACTTGAATATGGAACGGGCAATTCATCGGTTTCAAGTAATAGTTTTGCTCGTCGATCTTCATCGGTGCGTACATCGCATCCTTGTAGAAATCGAGATGGCCCGAAGTCTGCCAGAGGGATTCGCGCCCGATGTGCGGGGTGTAGAGGATGTCATAGCCGCCGGCCCAGTGGCGCTCCCGCCAGAATTGTTCGATCACGGCCCGAATCCGCGCGCCCTTGGGATGCCAGAGGATAAGCCCTCCCCCTAATTCTTCCGAAGTGCTGAAGAGGTCGAGCTCTTGACCGAGACGTCGATGGTCACGTTTTTTGGCTTCCTCGAGGAGGCGCAGGTAATCCTCCAGCTCCTGCCGGGTGATGAAGGCCGCGCCATAAATCCGTTGGAGCTGCAAGCCTTTTTCATCGCCTTTCCAATACGCCCCGGACACCGAGAGGAGCTTGAAATGCTTGAGGCTCGCGGTCGAGAGTAGATGGGGACCTAAGCAGAAATCGATGAAGCTCCCCTGGCGGAAACAGACGACTTGGTCACCGGCCTTCTCCCTGATGAGCTGGACCTTGAGCGTCTGGCCCAGTTCCGAGAAGAGGCGGATAGCTTCGGCCTTGGGAAGGACGGTCTTTTCGATCGGGATGGCGGATGCCGCGATCTCATGCATTTTCTTTTCGATCGTCTCGAGATCCTGAAGGCTGAAGGGTTCGGCCCGCAGAAAGTCGTAGTAGAATCCGTTCTCGACGGACGGGCCGATGCCGATCTGGGTGCCGGGGAACAGCTCCAGAACGGCATGGGCCAGGAGATGGGACGTGCTGTGGCGCAAGACCTCGAGGTCGATGACCTCGCCTTCGGCCGGGTGCTTTTTTTTATTGTCGTCCAATATCCTTATCCATTCGAATATTTATAAAAACTCCCGTCATTCCTTAAACCCAGACCCCTCTCCTGCGATCGTCGAAGCCGGCCTGGACATTTATC
>Ga0299912_10001150_pt1 | contig 21463 bp, 19 predicted proteins | sample RVTome_2_FD_207667 | JGI IMG/M metagenome (GOLD analysis project Ga0299912, IMG submission 207667) | Soil microbial communities from uranium-contaminated site in the Upper Colorado River Basin, Wyoming, United States - RVT95D214 (version 2) ... | reverse complement strand
CGTATCGGATTCCTTAATATTGGGAACAAATTTACACCTGCTGGAAAGTTCCTTTACATAGTCGCCCGGCCGGGCCTTATCTTTTATAGAGGAAAATCGTGTGCTCTTCGCCCAGCTGGTCCTTCATTACGATGGAATCGATTTCCTTGCTCTTCCAGCCCGGGATGTCGTAGTTGTGGCAGACGACCCGGACTCCGGGCTTGAGCTGGGCCTCGAATTTAGGCCGGAGGAGCTCGTTGGACTCGGGGAGCAGGTAGATGGCCAGGACGGTCGCCTTGGAAATGTCGGTTTTGGTCGCGTCCTCGCAGATGAACTTGACCAGGTCCTCGACTCCGGCCTCCTTGGCCGCGGTGCGGGATTCCATGATCCTCCGTGGATCGATGTCGATGCCGACGCCGTGGGCGCCGTTCTTCTTGGCGGCCGTGATGACGATCCGGCCATCGCCGCAGCCGAGGTCATAGACGATGTCTCGGGCGTCGATACGGGCCATCTCGAGCATTTTCTCGACGACCGGCATCGGGGTTCCGACGAAGGGGGCCAGATCCACCGCGTCCGCGCGGCCGTGGGCGCCCTGGTATATCTGGAGTTCGTCTTTCTCGTCGAGGCGGAAGGAATAGGGGAGGCCCGAGGCGAGGGTGTTTTCAACGGTGTTGCCGCCCTTGACGAAAGTCACGACCATGCCCTGGGCCTTCGGGTAGCGGTGAATCGCGCCGAGGGGGAGCTCTTTGTAAAGAAGCTTCTCCGTCGAGTCGGCGGGCTTGATCCAGTAGCGAACGACCTCGTTGGTGACGTTGCGGATCGTGATTTCCGGGGTCGCGGATACCGCCGGGATCCATCGCGGCTCATGGCGACCCGAGGTCAGGATGATGAGCGAAAGGCCGGCCACGACGAAAACGGCCAGGATTCCGATTTCGACCTTGCGTCTCATGAAGACCCTATTCTAAAGCACAAGCTTCGATTTGACAACTCGTTCGATTCGTGGTAAATAATGAACTTTCGAGAAGTAAAAATGAGAACACTTAAACACAAAACGCTGCTGGCGGCCGGCGTCCTGGCCCTCCTGCTGGGCTTGCCGAAGCCGAATTACGCTTACATCGATCCGGGCACCGGAAGCTACGTCATCCAGATCCTGATCGCGGCTTTCGTCAGCATTTCCTTCGCCGTCAAGATTTTCTGGAAGAGGATCAAGGCCTTCTTCCTGAAGCTTTTCAAGAAAGACAGGCATGAGGAATGACTGGACCGAGCTTGCCGGCTCGTTCCGCGATCCGAGCGGCTTCCTGTTCGTAAGGGGCGGAGTCCTCTACCGCCAGGTCAATCAAGCCTACCGCGAGCACTACGACCATCTCATGAGCTCGGGGCTCTACGAGCGCCTGACCAAGTCCGGCCTTCTCGTCCGGCACGAGGAGACGACCCTGGCGCCGGCCGTCCCAGCCCTTGCCTATAAGGTCGTCAAACCCGAGCCGATCGAGTTTATCTCCTATCCCTACGAATGGTGCTTCAGCCAGCTCAAGGACGCGGCGCTGGCCACCCTCCAAATCCATAAAGCGGCCCTCGAATTCCGGATGATCCTCAAGGACGCGAGCGCCTACAACATCCAATTCCGGGACGGCGCCCCCGTTTTCATCGACACCCTGTCCTTCGAGCTCGTCCGGGACTGGAAGCCCTGGATCGCCTACCGCCAGTTCTGCCAGCACTTCCTGGCCCCCCTGCTCCTGATGGCCCGCAAGGACGAGCGGTTCGGCCTCTGGCTGAGGATCTTCATCGACGGGATTCCCCTCGACCTGGCCAGCCGAAGCCTTCCCTTCAAGACCCGATTCGCGCCCGGCATCCTGACCCACATCCATGCCCACGCCGCCAGCCAGAAACATTACGCCTCGAGGACGGAAAAGCTCAAGGAGAGGCGGTTCAGCCGGACCGCCCTGTTGGCGCTCGCGGACAGCCTGGAGTCCAATATCCGGAAGCTCAAGTTCCACTCCAAGGCCACCGAGTGGGGGGATTACTACCGGGACACGAATTATACGGCCGAAGGCCACGAGCATAAAAAGCGGATCATCGCCGAGTTCCTGAACGTCGCCAAGCCGGGTACGCTCTGGGACATGGGGGCCAACACGGGCCTTTTCAGCCGAATCGCGAGCTCGCGGGGGATCCGGACGGTTTCCTTCGACGTCGACCCCCTGGCCGTCGAGAAAAACTACCGCGAAATGGCGGCCAAAAAAGAGACCCATCTGCTGCCCCTGGTCATGGACCTGGCCAACCCCAGCCCCGGCGTCGGCTGGGACAACCGGGAGCGGATGTCGCTCGAGGAGCGGGGGCCGGCCGACGCCGCCCTGGCCCTGGCCCTCATTCATCACCTGGCCATATCCAACAACCTTCCCTTCGACCGGATCGCGGCTTACTTCCGGAAAATCTGCCGATTCCTGATCATCGAGTTCGTCCCCAAGGAGGATTCCCAGGTCCGGCGGCTTCTGGTCACGCGGGAGGATATATTCGGCGACTACACCCGGGCCCGGTTCGAGGAAGAGTTCGGCCGGATGTTCAAGATTCTCAAGGCGGTGAACATCCAGGATTCGACCAGGACTCTCTACCTGATGCAGGCGAAGTCGGCTTAGGAGTACTTCGATGCTCCACGGGCTATCCCGGCCGGCCAAGGGAGTAACGCCTTGTTTTACAGTGGATCATCTTGGTTGGATAAAACCATCACTTCGGTAAAGATCCTGGTCTCAAATTGAAAATTATGATATATTTAAAAAAATAATGGGTTGGCGGCCCTCGCAGCACCGCCACAAAAAGCGACAGACGATGAATCAACCTGAATTAAAGGCCGGCGGCGCTCTTGCCGATCAGCCGACGAATTATCGCACAGGCAGCCTTTCCTCCGTGAAAACCGGCGGGCATCCGCTTCTGACCGATGCGTTCGTACTTCTCGGCTTGAGCGGCCTGGCGATTGCTCAGCCGCTCCTGGACGTGCTGGGGCGCGCGGCGGAGTTCTTCATCGCCAGCCGGACAAAGCCGCTCGATCTAGTGCTTCTCGTCGTTTTGCTCTGCCTGATTATCCCGGGGCTTCTATTCGGCCTTGAGCTTCTGTTCGGAATGCTGGGAAAGCGAGTGCGGTCCAAAGTGCATCTATTGTTCGTGGGGCTGCTCTCATCCTTAATCGTCCTTCCCCTCATCAAGCGGCTTAGCCGCGTGCCGCCTCCTGTCGCGCTTTTGACGGCGTCCGCGGTGGGCGCTGCAATTGCGCTAAGCTATCTTCGGCTCCGCCCGGTCAGGCTTTTTTTGAGTTTTCTCGCGGTGACTGCGCTAATTGTTCCGGCCAACTTTATCTTCAATACAGGGGTCGCAAAAATCCTGTTTCCCAAGAAGGCAACGACCATAGGTTCCAAAATTACCGCCCGCACGACGGTCGTTATGGTCATATTCGACGAACTGCCGCTGATTTCGCTCCTAACCGAGCGCAATCAGATTGACATGGTGCGCTACCCCAACTTTGCCGCTTTATCTAATGAGGCCTACTGGTTCCGCAACGCGACTTCCGTCTGTACGGCAACCCTTCGGGCCATTCCGTCTATTTTATCCGGCAACTATCCAAAAACCAAACTCATGCCGATTTCGAGCGACTATCCACACAGCTTGTTCACGCTGCTCGGCGAGTCCTATGAGATGCACGTTTTTGAGCCCAGCACCCATGTGTGTCCAGATCAACTCTGCGCTCCACTCCAGGCGTCTCCCGGCTCCATCGAGAGGATGCGGAAGATACTCAATGACGCGGCGATCGTCTACGGGCACATCGTGCTGCCTGATGCCTGGGCGGCCCGTCTCCCCTCTGTCGCCGAAAAGTGGAATAACTTTGCGGCGGACAGTGAAACGCCCGCCGGCGACCGGGCCGATGTGGGGGCCGGGGGCCTAGGCAGAGAAGTCGTTACCAGATGGGGTCTGATCCGACGGCCGTCGCTCTTCAATTACGAGGACCGCCGCGCGATGTTCGCGGCGTTTGTCGGCTCGATCAAGCCGTCTGATCGGCCGGCGCTTTACTTCGCGCATGTTATGATTCCGCACGCGCCGTTCCAGTACCTTCCCTCCGGCAAGGCCTACGCGTTGAATAAATTCAACACCGAGGGTTTGAAAAACGATCGTTGGCAGAAAGACCTCGCACCCGCCCTCCATCACCACCAACGGCATCTGCTCCAAGTCGGCTTCGCCGACAAGCTGCTCGGCGACTTGCTCGCCAAGCTGAAAGAAAGCGGTCTGTACGATCCAGCCCTCGTCGTCGTGACGGCCGACCACGGGATAAGCTTCATTCCGGGCGATAAACGCCGAGGCGTCTCAGAAACAAATTGCCATGAAATCCTGCCGGTTCCGCTGTTCATCAAGTTGCCTGGCCAGCACGAGGGTATTGTCAGCGAGAGGAACGTGGAGACGATCGACGCCCTGCCGACGATTGCGGACCGGCTGGATATCTCTATGCCCTGGGCCGTTGATGGCCGCTCAGCGTTCGATACCTCCCTACCCGAGAAGGATACAAAGGTTGAAGGCGTCAAGCGAAAAGTGTTTTCCTCCCGGATCAGTGAGATGATAGAAGCGGTAAAACGCAGAACACTACTGTTTGGCGGCGAATGCGCTTGGGACCGGTTGTTTATTGTCGGAAAGCACAAAAATCTGATAGGCCGGCGGCTCGAAGAGTTTTCGATCGACAGCAGGCCGGTTGCCCGCCTTGAGCTGGACAACGTTGACGATTACGTCGCTATTGACCCTCATTCCGACTTCGTACCGGCACGGATCCGGGGGAGAATCTTTCCCGGCGAAGGTCAGCGCGGGCCGCTGAACTTGGCGATCGCCGTCAATCATACGATCCGGGCGATCGCTGAGACATTCCCCTGGCTGGGCAAACGATACTGGTTCGCCGCCATGGTTCCCGAGGAATCTTACCAGCCTGGATCGAACTCCATACAGGTATTAATTGTTAGGGGATCCGAAACGCAGCCTCTGCTTCAACTCACGCAACTCCAACGTTCCGAAAAAATTAAAGATCAACGGAAGGCAAAGAATAAAAGCAGATGAAAAGGAGGCGGGGACGAGAAGCGACACTTTTGTACTCAGCCCCTTTAGGGGGGATGGGGCTGAGTGGGCTCGGGGTTAATCCTGATCAAGCCCAGCCTTGCAGTACTCATGAGCCGGGAACGGCTTATGGGTGCCGGCATTCATGCCGGGGTGTCGAAGGGTTGACAAGTCAGTCGCTTCATGCTAAATAATTCACTTTTAAGAAGTATAAAATGAGAGCATTCAAACACAGGGCGCTGCTGGCGGCCGGAGTCCTGGCCCTCCTGTTGGGTTGCCCGAAGCCGAACTACGCCTATATCGATCCAGGCACCGGCAGCTATGTCATCCAGATTCTGATCGCGGCCTTCGTCAGCATCTCCTTCGCGGTCAAGATTTTCTGGAAGAAGATCAAGGCCTTCTTCCTGAAGCTCGTCAAGAAAGACAGGCATGAGGAATGACTGGACTCTCTGCCTGATGCAGGCGAAAGCGGCTTAGGTGCGCGATGAAAGCGATCAGAAATGTCTATCCGTTTCTCTATGCCTTGTTTCCCCCGCTTTTCCTGTACACTTATAATATCGAGGAAGTCGATATCGAGGTCATCCTCGTCCCGATCGCCGCGGCGCTGGCCCTGACCGCCCTTTTCTGGCTGGTCGCCCGGGCTCTCGTCCGGGACCGGCTCAAGGCGTCCCTGATCGCCTTCCTGGCGTCCTTCATGGCGCTCTCCTTCGGCCATTTCCTGAATTTCGTCCAGGCGACCCTTCTGAAAAATTCCAAGCTTTCCGTCGTCCTTCCTCTCGTCGTCTGGGTCCTCGTTTTCGCCGCCCTCGGCGCGGTCGTCCTTCGGACCCGCAGGGACCTCGGAGCGCTCGTCTCGATTCTTTCGACCTTCGTCCTGCTCCTGGTCGTCCTGTCCCTTGTCCAGATCGGCATTTTCCATCTGGGATCGCTCCGGAGCCGCGCCGCCGACGGCGGTCTGGCCGCGGAGATCAAGACGCTCCAGGCCGGCGCGCCGCCCCGAGACAAGCTCCCGGACATCTATTACCTCATTTTCGACCGCTACGGCAACGAGGAAATCCTCAGGGAATATTTCCGCTTCGACAATTCCACCTTCACCGGGTTTCTCAACCGGAGCGGCTTTTTTGTCGCCTCCCAGAGCCACTGCAACTACCCCGGAACCTATTTGTCTTTGTCGAGCTCCCTCAATATGGATTATTTGAACGGCCTCGTCGAAAAAGGGCCGATTCCGAGGCGGTCCTTCAACCGCATGCTCAGGGACTTTAAGATCTGGCGGCTCCTCAAGCCCCTCGGCTACCGCTACCTCCATCTCGGCTCATGGTATGAGCCGACCAAGTCGAACCCCCGGGCGGACCTCAACTTCCAGGGCGCGGGTCTGCTCGGTTTCAACCAGGAATTCCTGCTCAAGTTCATCGAAGCGACCGTTTTCAACCCGCTGACCAAAGGGGCGTTCATGTTCCCCAAGGCCCGCGAGAGCGTCCTCCAGAAATTCGACCTCCTGGCCACGATTCCCGAAATGGAGGGGCCCAAGTTCATCTTCATGCATATGCTTCTGCCCCACCATCCCTTCGTCTTCGGCCCGGACGGCAGTGTTCCCGATCCGAAGGCGGCCGAGACTAAGACGCAGGACCAGAAGTACATCGATCACGTCGTTTATGCCAACACCAAGATCATGGCCACCGTCGGAACGATCCTGGCCAAGTCCAAAATTCCTCCCATCATCATCCTTCAAGCGGACGAAGGGCCCGGCGACGAGGAAAAACCCCTGGCCATCCTGAAGGACTCTGACTCCAAGAAGAGGATCATTCTCACCGTCCGGATCCGCTGCGGAATCCTGAACGCCTATTACCTGCCCGGCGTCGACACGAGTTCGCTTGCCGCGACGCTCACGCCGGTTAACACCTTCCGGCTCGTTTTCAACATCTATTTCGGCGGACGATACCCGATCCTCGAAGACAGAACTTTTCAAGCGGTTCACGATAAAACGACCGTCAAGAGATTCAAGCCGCTTCCCTTTAGTTTGTTGTCCGTCCCGCCCGCCAAAACGCCCTGAAGCCGGGCGCGAGATTGGACGGAGAACGGACCGGCCTTGCTCCCCTTCGGGTTCTTAACGCCGTTTCCTCACCGCACTTCTCGGCTCCTGCGTAACCCGTTCGCCGACGCTGCCCCGCCTTTCATACACTCATAAGCTGGAAACGGCTTATGAGTGCCGGCATTCATGCCGGGGAGTCGAGGGGTTGACAGCGATCCGGGGCCGGGCATATGATTTCCCGCAGGGAGTTCATTTCAATGGCAAACTTTAACCCCAACTGGCCTATTTACGCTGGAGCCGTAGGCGTCCTGTTCGGTTTTCTTTTTGTTTTAATTTATTTCTACCGGCGCTTTCGCTGGCTGATCAAGAAAGCCTCTCAAAAGAAAACGACCTCCCCCAAACTTTGGGCAAGCCTGCGAAATCTTGTATTAATCGTTCTATGGATCGCCGTTTTCGGAATGATCCTTTTCGTGGGATTTTTCTTCCGGGCCTACCAAGCGTTCACCTACGAAGAGCCGGTGGCCAGAATCGTCACCCAGGCGGGGGAGCCGGGCGCCAAGAATATCCTGACCCTGACTCAATTCGGGCCAGACAAGTCCGAGACCTCAAGGCATTTTACCATCAGCGGCGACCAGTGGATGCTGGAAGGGGACATTCTTAAGTTGCCCAACTGGCTCAATTTTTTAGGCTGGCACACCCGCTACCGCTTAACCCGCCTGAGAGGGCGCTATCTCGAGGCGAAGGACGAGATCTCCAAGGAGGCGACCGTTTATCCGCTCGTCGAGAATGAGGATCATCCGCTCTGGCGACATCTTTACAGGTTCGGCCACAAGTCGCCCTTCGTCAGCACGGTCTATGGAAATTCCGTTTTTCAAACTTCGGGGGAAGACAACCGTTTCCTGGTCTACGTCGGAACGTCCGGATTCATCGTGCGGAGGGAGGAGCCGCCGCGGCAATGAAGGCTTCGGGGCTGCTGAAGTACCGGGCGAACTTGATCGGGGCGGCCCGGAACCTCAGAACAGCGTGTAGATGAAGGGGGCGATCGCGCTGCCCTCGGTCAGGAAGAGGAGGACGCCGACCAGGAGCAGGACGACGACGATCGGGATCAGCCAGTATTTCTTGCGGAGCCGGATGAATTCCCACATCTCGCGGAGGACGCTGAGTTTCGCCATGGCTGTTCCTTCCCTAAAACTGTTTCTCGATGTTGTACCCGGCCGGAACTTCCTCGTAATAAGTAAGGGCGGCGGGGTCGGCCTTGACCTGCATGAAGGACTTCCCAAACAGCCGGAGGACGAGGGCGATCGGGGTCAACACGATGTAATAAACGAACAAGCTTATCAAGGTGAACAGGAATGTCCCCAGGAACCCGGTCGCGATCATGATGATCTTGTAGAGCGGGAAGAACAGCTTGGGCAGGGCGAAGAACAGGCCGGCCAGGCCGGCCTCGGCGGCCAGCCAGGGCAGGCGAGCGCCGACCTTGAACCCGACCGGCTTGAGCGTCACCAGGACGGCCAGCACGAACAGGATCGCCAGGAAGATCCGGATGTTTTTGGCTTGATAAGCGACCTTTTTCATCAGTCGAGCGTGAACTCCTTCATCCAGCTTTCGTCGACCTGGATAAAATCCTTTTCCTGTTTTTCGATCAGGAAGGTGTCGAGGACGAGGACGTCCATGTTGGTCCTCATGAAGCAGCGATAGGCGTCCTGGGGGCTCTGGACGATGGGCTCGCCCCGGACGTTGAACGAGGTGTTGATGATGACCGGGCAGCCGGTCCGTTTCTCGAACTCGGCGATCACGGCGTGGTAATAGGGGTTGACGTCCTTGGCGACGGAGTGGACGCGGGCCGAAAAATCGACGTGGGTGATGGCCGGCACGATCGAGCGCCTGACCGGGAGCTTGGCCAGGCCTTTCCGGGCGCGGTCGGCCTCGGACAGGGGAAGGCGCTTGTCCTCGCGGACGTTATAGACGAGAAGCATGTAGGGTGTCGGATCGCCGTAGTCGAACCAGTCTTTAAGCCTCTCCTCGAGGACCGACGGCGCGAACGGCCGGAACGACTCCCGGAACTTGATCTTGAGGTTCATTTTGGACTGCATCTCGGACGAGCGGGCGTCCCCCAGGATGCTCCGCGCTCCCAGGGCCCGGGGGCCGAACTCCATCGGCCCCTGGAAGAACCCGACAACCTTGTTCTCGTCGATGAGACGGGCGACCGTCTTGGCCATCTCGGGGCGGGTCAGCTCCTTGTGGCCGATCCGGTTCTCGTCCAGGAAGGCCTTGATCTCCTCGCGGCTGAACGAAGGGCCGAGGAAGGACCCTTTCTGGAAGTCCCTTCCCCCGGCCGGGTTTCTCGGATTCTTGAGGTGCTGGTACCAGGCGACCAGGGCGGCGCCCATCGAGGCTCCGGCGTCGCCGGCGGCCGGCTGGATCCAGATGTTCTTGAAAATCCGGCTCTTGAGGATTTTGCCGTTGGCGACGCAGTTCAGGGCGACTCCGCCCGCCAGGCACAGGTTGTCGGAAGGGGCCAGGGTTTTGGCGCAGCGGGCGACCTTGTCCATGGCCTCTTCCAGGACGACCTGGACCGAGGCCGCCAGGTCCATGTCGACCTGCCGGATCTCGGTCTCGGGCTTGCGGCGCGGGACGCCGAACAGCCGCTCGAACTTGGGGCCGGTCATGGTCAGGCCGGTCGTGTAGTTGAAGTATTTGAGGTTGAGCCGGAAAGAGCCGTCCTCCCGGAGGTCGATCAATTCCTTGAGGATGAGGTCCTTGTAGACCGGCTCGCCGTAGGGGGCCAGGCCCATGAGCTTGTACTCCCCGGAATTGACCTTGAAGCCGGTGAAATAGGTGAAGGCCGAGTAGAGGAGCCCCAGGGAGTGGGGGAAGGCGATCCGCTTCAGGATTTTGAAACTATTCCCCTGACCGTGGGAAATGGTCAAGGTATCCCATTCGCCGACGGCGTCGATGGTGATAATGGCGGCGTCGGGGAAGGGCGAAGGATAAAAGGCCGCGCCGACGTGGGATTCGTGGTGGGTGGTGAAGAGAACCTTGAGGTCTTTGCGCTTGAGCTCGTTCCTGATGATATCGGCGATGAAGATCCTCTGCTTGGCCCAGACCGGGACGGCCTTGAGGAAGCTCCGGATGCCGCGGGGCGCGAACTGCATGTAGGTCGAGAAGAGGCGGTCGAGTTTCCAGAGGGGTTTCTCGTAAAAAACGGCGTAGTCCAGGTCTTCGGTCCGGATCCCGGTCGATTTCAGGCAGGCCTGGAGGGCCTTCTCCGGGAACCCGGAGTCGTGTTTCTTGCGGCTGAACCGTTCCTCCTGGGCGGCGAAGATAACCTCGCCGTCCTTGACCAGGCTCACGGCGCTGTCGTGATAAAAAGCCGAAATTCCAAGGATTAACATCGCCCTTGTATAAACTAAATCACTGGAAAAATCAATAGGGAGGGCTCGGGGTACGGCCTTCTTCGCCATCCTCCCCTCGCCCTTGCCTCTGGGAGGCCGTATGACTGTTGATTCGTGACGCTCTTTCTCCTAAAATACGCCGTATGACGCGAGATACGAAAACGACGGGCGGCCGGGCCCTCCTGTTCATGATTCTGATCCCCCTCCTGACGATCCTGGCCATAGCCCTCCTGTTCGAGGCGGGGCTCCGGATCGCGGGCTACAATCCCCTAAGTTCCATGGTCAAGGGCGGGTCCGGGAGCAGGTTCTTCCTCAAGAAGTCGGAGGATCCCATACTACGCGTCGAACTGAATCCCGGCTACCAGGGCGTCGTCGAAAAGATCAAGCTCGTCATCAACTCCCGGGGTATGCGGGGCCGGGAGCTCCCCGAGGCCAAGGACGGGCACGTCCGGATCGCCCTGATCGGCGATTCCATTACCCTGGGCAAATCCATCCCCGACGAGGAGATCTTCGCGACGCGCCTTGAGCGGATGCTCCAGGCCGTCAATCCCCGCTACGAAGTCCTGAACCTGGGGACGGACAGCTACGACACCGTCCAGGAGGTCCTGTCCTTGAAATATAAGGGCCTCGCCTTCGCCCCGGATGTCGTCGTCGTCTGCTATTGCCTCAACGACATCGGGATCACGCCGTTCGACATGGATTTCATTCATACCTTTATTAAGCCCAGCATCCCGCCCCTCTACCGGTTTAGGGTTTCGCAGTGGATTTACTTAAGGCTGCGGCGGCTCAAAGCCGTCAGCCTTTTCAAGAAACAGCTCGAGTCGGTCGGCGCATTCGGGAATTTCTATGGGGACCTCTTTCCGCCGGCCGAAAAGGACGCCTTCCTCGAGGAACAGTTCAAGGCCATCGCCGAAAACCAGCGAATCTTCGCCGCCGCCGGCAGATACGACCGGAAGAGGACCGTCCTCGATCACGCCGGCAGCCTCTGGCTCAACCAGTACGCCGACCTCAAAAGCATCGGCAAGCTCCGCTATGCCTTCAAGGAGCTGGCGGCCATGGCCAATGCCCGAGGCTTCAAGGTCATGGTCGCCGTCATCCCGTTCCTGTACAAGCTCAAGGGCCACTACCTGGACATCCCCGCCCACAAGATCGTCGTCCACCAGGCGAAAGCCTTTAAGCTCGAAGCCGTCGACCTTTTCGGAAAATTCAACGCGGCCGGGCTCAAAGGGCTCGGTCTGGACGGCGTCCATTTCAGCATTCGCGGCCACGAGGTTATGGCCGAGGCCCTTTTCGAGGCGTTGGGGCGTCTGTTCTTCCCCGACGTCGACCAGGCCGTCCGGAACCGGCCTTCGAAAACGGACGGCGGCCGAGAGCCGGACGGTCCTTGATTCCGCGGATAAGGGAGACACGATGGAAAGCGCGATTTCATTGATTTGTCCGGCCTGCCAGAGGGCGTTGGCCTCGCGGAATTCGGACTGGAACTGCGCGTCCTGCGGCCGGTCGTTCGGCTCCGACTCCGGCATCCCGCTCCTTTTCTTCCCCAACGAATGGGACGCCTCAAAGGGCGACGTGACGGACGCCATCAAGTCTTTTTACGAGGAAACGCCTTTTCCCAACTACGAGGAGACGGATTCGGTCTGGCGGCTCAAGGAAAAAGCCGAGAAGGGCGTCTTCGCCCGCCTCCTCGACGAGCAGATCCCGGCCGGCGCCTCCGTCCTCGAGGCCGGCTGCGGGACGGCCCAGGTCAGCAATTTCCTGGGGATCCGGGCGGCCCGGATCGTTTTCGGAACCGACATCTGCCTCAACTCCTTGAAACTCGGCCAGGATTTCCGGCTCCGCAACAATCTCGGCAACGTCCGCTTGATCCAGATGAACCTGTTCCGTCCGGTTTTCCCGCCGGCCTCCTTCGACGCCGTCATCTGCAACGGCGTCCTCCACCACACCAGCGATCCGTTCCTGGGATTCCGGACCCTGGCCGGACTGGTCAAGCCGGGCGGCGTCATCGTCATCGGGCTCTACAACACCTGGGGACGGCTCACGACCGACTTCCGCCGTTGGATCTTCAGGCTGACCGGGAGCCGTTTTCAGAAACTCGACCCCCGCATCCGCAAGGATCCGACCAACGCCCTCCGGAAGCGGACCTGGTTCCTCGATCAGTACAAGAATCCGCACGAGTCCAAGCACACCATCGGCGAGGTCCTGGGCTGGTTCGAAAAAACCGGGATCGACTTCCTGTCCGGCATCCCCAAGGCCGTCGCCTTCGAGTCTTTCTCGGGGGACGAGAAGCTCTTCGAGGCGCATCCCCGGGGTTCCCGGCTCGATCATGCCCTGGTCCAGCTCGGAATGATTTTCAGCGGAGGCCGCGAGGGCGGCTTTTTCGTCATGATCGGGCGGAGACGGGCCGCTTAGGGCGGGCGCCTGGCCGCAATCGACCCGTTATCCTCAAGGGCCGAGATGAAAGCGACGCGATAATGAAGGAGCAAGAAATGGCTGGTTACTCGAATCGCATCCCCGAAATTCATCCCAGCTCGTTCGTCGCCGAGGGCGCCCGGCTCGTCGGCCGGGTCGTCCTGGCCGAGGGGACGAGCGTCTGGTACAACGCCGTCCTGCGAGCCGACATCGCCGACATCGTCGTCGGCGAGGATTCGAACATCCAGGACGGCTGCCTCGTCCACGTCGATACCGGATTGCCGACCGTGATCGGCAGAGGCGTCACGGTCGGCCACGGCGCCATCCTCCACGCATGCACGATCGGCGACAACGCCCTCGTCGGGATGGGAGCGATCGTCCTGGACGGCGCCGTCGTCCCCCCCGATTCGATCGTCGCGGCCGGAGCCCTCATCCCGCCCAAGAAGGCTTTTCCGCCCGGCTCGCTTATCATCGGGACGCCGGCCGCGGTCGCCCGGAAGCTCGGCGAGGCCGAGATCGCCCGGAACCGCGAAAGCGCGCGCCACTACCGCGAATTCGGGGAAGCCTACCTCAAGCACGGTATCGGCCGGCACCCCCGCTAGGCGCGGCCTTTATCCGAGCGACCGGTCCGAATAGAAGCTTTCCCGGTCGTCTATCCCCTGAAGTACAGATAAGCAGCGATAATCAGGACTAAGACCACGGCCGAAGCGATAACGTCCGCGGTCTTCCAGCTGGAACGGGATTCCCTTTTGTGCTCTTCGGTGACGGTCCCGTAGGTCAGCCCGCTGATCTTTTCGTAGGAAGGAGGCGCGGTCAGGTAGCTGACGACGATCATGACGACGACGCTGACGATGAAGATGATCAGGCTGTAGTACTGGAAAAAGATGTGGTTGACGATCCAGAAGAACGACCCCTCGGTATATGCGAACCCGCCGATGAGCTTGACCGGCGTGTCCACGGCCAGGCGGAACAGCCCGAGCGAAAAACCCGTGAGGAGGGCGGCGAGACAGCCCTTGGCGTTGAGGCGTTTCATGAAAACGCCGAAGAAGAAGACGACGAAAATAGGCGGGGCGAGATAGGACTGGACGCCCTGGAGATAATCGTAAAGGCCGCGGCCGCCCCGAATGACAGGGATCCAGAAGAGTCCGATCAGGACCATGACGCCCGTCGCCACGCGGCCCACCCAGACGAGCCGTTCCTGGGTGACTTTCGGCCGCAGTCGCGAGTAGAAATCCATGGTGAAAAGGGTCGAGGCGGCGTTGAAGGCGCCGGCGAGAGAACTCATCAGCGCGGCCAGGAGGCCGGCCACGACCATGCCGCGTATGCCGACGGGCAGAACGCTCGCGACGAGCATGGGGAAAGCCTTCTGGGCGTTGGCCCGGATGAGCTCGCCGCCCGTGCCGAAGAGTTCCTGGCGGAGCGCCGGATTGAGCCCGCTCTTGGCCAGGGCGAAGGCGATCATGCCCGGGATGATGAAGATGAAGACGGGCAGCAGCTTGAAGAACGCGGCGGCGATGGAGCCGCGGCGCGCTTCACGCTCGTTAGGCGCCCCGAGCGCCCGTTGGACGATGTACTGGTCCGTACACCAATACCAGAGACCGATGATCGGGGCGCAGAAGAGCATTCCGATCCAGGGGTAGTTGTCGTTGAAGTACCAGGCCATCCGGCCGGCCTCCTTAACCGGGGCCCAGGTCCCTTCGATCCCCGCCGGGACCAGGGGCTTCCACAGGTTGAACATTTCCGATCCGGCGATGGACCGGAGTTGGTCCCAGCCGCCGAGGGCTTTCAGGCCGTAGATGGTCACCAGGGCCGACCCGACGATCAGGATGAACGTCTGTAGGGCCTCCGTGTAGGCGACGGCCTTAAGCCCTCCCATGATCGTGTAGAGTCCGGTGATGACGATGACCAGGATGGAGCCTATCCAGAAGCTGTCGAGGCCCATGAACCGGACTTCCGGGAGCAGGACGCTGAAGACGATCCCGCCGGCGAAGATGCCGACGGCCATCTTGGTCAGGACATAGGCCACGAGCGAGATCAGGGACAGGACCGTCCGGGCCGTCGGCGAGAACCGTCTTTCGAGGAACTCGGGCATGGTGAAGACTTTCGATCGCATGTAGAACGGGACCATGACCCAGCCGAGCACGAGAAGACACCAGGCGTGCAGTTCGTAATGGGCCATGGCTACGCCGTCGGTCGTGCCAGACCCGGCCAGGCCGACCAAATGTTCCGCCCCGATGTTCGAGGCGAAAATGGAGGCGCCGATGATGAGCCAGCCCAGGTGGCGTCCGGCCAGGAAGTAGTCCGTCGTGGTCCTCTGCTTTTGGCGCATGACCCACCAGGCCAGGCCGAGGATGATCGCGAAATAGACGACGATGATCGTCCAGTCAACGGTTTTTAATACGCCCATGTCCTCTCCTTTTCAATTTGCGCGTTGGAATAATTCTACCGCAATTTATATGGGCGTGGGAAACCTTTTTTTGCGATGAGGCGCCGTGGCCCTCTTTCGGAAAGATTAAAGGGGTCGATCCTCCCAGACAAAGCGCCGTTCGCGGAATAACTTCAGACAAACATCCACGGCTTCTTCGTCGAACGCGACGCCTTTATTCTCGACGATATGTTTGAGAGCGGCTTCGATGCCCAGCCCGGGACGGTAGGGCCGATCCGAGGACATGGCTTCGACGACGTCGGCCACGGCCAGGATGCGGGCTTCGATGAGGAGATCCGGACCGGACAGCTTCCGCGGGTATCCCGATCCGTCCATTCGCTCGTGATGCTGGTAGATGATCTCGGCGATGGGCCAGGGGAATCGGATGTTCCTGAGAATATCAAAGGCTGTTTGAACATGGGTTTGAATGTAGAGTCGTTCCGTCTCCGTGAGCCGGACCGGCTTGCTCAGGATCTCAACGGGAATGCCGATTTTCCCGATATCGTGGATGGAGGCCGCAAAGCGGAGTCCCTCCAGACCCTCCCGGGAAAGGCCGATCTCCCTTCCGATGGCGACGGCGAGCGCCGCGGCCCGCTTCTGATGACCGGCCGTGTAGGGATCCCTGGACTCCGTCGTCGCTTCGACCGCCTCCAGGACGCCCAGGATCGCCGCTCTCTCTCGATCCTCGGCGCGGCGGTGCTCGATGACTCCGGCCAGGACGTTGGCCACGGCCAGGAGGAATTCCTCCTCGGCGGGAATGCGCGAATGACCCGGCCGCGTATAGATATTCAAAACGCCCAAGGTGACGTCCTTGACGGCGATGGGGACACAGTAATGGCCGTGGGGAATGATCCCGGGATACCGGACTATATGGCGGTCGTCCAGATCGGACGAAAATTGAACCGTCCGCGTCGAAGCCGCCAGGCCGCACATGCAGCGGCCGAAAGGGACGCGGCGGCAAGCTTGCCGGATCGCTTCATCCAGCCGGCTCCATACTTTCAAGTCCAGGGCGTTCGGTTCGTCTCCGACGAGGAGGATGGCGCCGCGGGACTCGAACGCGAGCCAGGGGATCGTCAGGACGAGGTCGATGACCCTTTGGAGAAGGGTCTCCAAGGGGATATTTTCCAAGGACATCCGGAGGATCTGGCCGACGACATTCTGCGTGTCCGACTGCCGCCGAAGGCGATCTTCCACGTTTTTTTTCGCCGTGATGTCCCGGGTTAGGTGCAGGAAGACGGCCTGGCCGGTCCTCGTTTTCAGCGGGGTGGCATAGATTCCGGACAAGAACCAGAACGAACCGCTTGGCTCAAATAGCTCTTTTTCCGTATCCCGTCCGCCATGTTCGAGGGCTTCTTCCAGGGGACATCCCGGGAACGGGTTGGAAATACCGTGGATGGCCTTAGGACAATACTCTCCGATCACGGTTTTAGGATCGACGCCTAAGGCTTGAGCGGTGGCTTTGTTCGCGAAGAGAATGCGATGGCCCTCATCCACGAAAAAAACATAGAATGGAACGGCGTCGACGAAGGTCCGGAGCGAGGATTCAATCTCCTCCCCCCAGACGCCCGCTCCCGATTCTTTGACAAAGGAGAGAATGATATCGCGGAAAATTGCCTGTTCGGACATGGAAGGCTTTATCTGGATTCAATATTAGGGTAAACAGCGGCCGATGTCAAAAAAACGGGGCCTCGAAATATCCTGGTCCGGAGTGCTCGGATCTTGCGTCTTTCGAGCGGCGGCCTTGGACGGCTACGATCGGTCCTTGACTTTATAAGCCCGGCCGATCCCGATATATCCGCGCGTTTGGCCCTCATAAATCTCCTGCTGAATATCGTCCAGGACCATGAGATCGCCGCCCAGCCGGGCCGTTTGGTTGCGCAGGTCGTTTTTCACGTAATCGAGCTGGCTGTGGATCTCGGTATGGATATCTCCCAGTAAAACGGCATCCTCCGGCGCTTCGGCGTGGATCAGGATCTGGACCCGCTCCCCTCCAGGAGTCAGGGCATAGCGAATCCTGTCGTGTTTAGCCTTGAAGTGAACATAGGTGAAGGCGGCGGCTACGAGGACAACCGCCCCGACGATAATAGGAGTGATGTCCAAGGTTGCCAAATCCATATCCATCCCCGGATCCGGCCAAGCAGAGGAAGAATGAGCTTGATATCCCCTCGCTCCCGAAGGCTGAAGCCGCACGCCCACTCCGCCGCATCCGGCTTGGAAAAAAACTCCCAAGGACAGGACGAGAACCATGGATAGTATTCGTCTCATTTTTGGTTTCCTCTGATTTGTAGAAATGCAAATTGTATGCCAGGTCCGCCCCTGGCTTGAGGGATGCCAACCGCTCTTCCGATGTCCTCGGGTTGGGACAGATGTCCGCGCCGTCTATTTCCAGGCAGCCACGGCCGGCAGGACTTCGTTCCGGACGAAGCTATCCATCGCTTCGGGGGACGGCGTCAGGTCATTGGGGATTTGCCACATTTCTTTCAAAGCCGCCATCGAGGCCAATAGAAAATGGGTGCGCGGGCCGTCTTTCCAGAGAAACGCCCTGAAGATATAGGGAATCTCAAATTCCTTGCCGCCGACCTGCGCCGCGTACTTATAGACCCCGCTGCCGATGAGGCGCCCCCCCTCCAAACGGGCTTCTTCAAGTCGTATCTCTTTAATATTCAGGATCAATCTTTCAAGTTGGATGGGCTTCTGCCGGAGTTTATCCAGTGAGAATTCCATGAGCTCGGGGGTTAAGGCCTGGTCGGATTGGCGCCAGGCCAATTCGATGTGTTTTTCGGAAGTCGTGAGCAAGGTCCAGAGGGTTCCGTTGGTCGGCGTCATCCCCGTCGGAAACCATTTGGGACTCGGGAATTCCCGGGTGCGCCAATCCGCTGGAGTTCGAAAAGAGAGGTTGAATTTATCCGATTTAAATTCCTGGATCAGAAGCGCATTGTCGACGCTGGTCGTCTGGCCATGGCAACAGGTCGTCAAGGCGATCTGATGTTGGAGGTCGAGGTAGGCGATCGGCGTTCCCCTTGCCTGGTTGATATTGGTGTCGGCTATGAATTGCCGGCCGGTTTGGGGGCAGTTCCAAACGATGAAGATCGTCCGGACGGTCCCGTTATAAATGGTGCCCTCGACGAAGCAGGCCGGATGGCCGGCGACCGTCAGCTGCCCCTCGTTCCCCGTCAGGGTGAAGGGCATGTTCGGACCCCAGAAAGAAAGCAGCAGCTTGCGGGCATCCTCGAGCGAAACCTCCCGCCGTTCTTCCCCGAGCGGCCGCCAATGAAGGAAATACATCAGCCACTTGCTGTGGTGAAGGCTAAGGGCGCCTTCTTGGGGGTTGCCCTTTTGATCGATGATTTTCCAATTTTCGCCCTGCCGGCTCAGGCGCGCCAGATCGATTGCGTTTGACGCATCCTGATTTTCCCCTTGGATCAGCGGGCAAACCAGAACTCCCATCCCAACGATAAATAGGCCAATAAACCAAGCGCTGATTTTTAGCATAATGATTATACGAAATCAGCGGTTTTAGGTTGGATTCTGAAGTTCGGGGCGATCAGAACTCAGCCGTCTTGTTCATTATAACTTCAGGAGAGCCAGTCTTGGACGGCGAGTCCGGGAATCCTGCGGAATTCGCGGGTGATATGGGTCACCAGGACAACGCCCAGGCTGAGAGCATGAGCGCCGATCTCGGTGTCGAGCGGGCCGATCGGCGTTCCTGCTTTTTCAAGTGCGGCCCTGATCCCGCCATAGGCGTCCGCGGCCGTCTCGTCGAAATCGGCGATCTCCAAAGGAAGGAGGAATTCAGCCAAGGCTTGTCCGTTGCGTTCCCCCTGCGCGCTCTTGGCGACTCCGTAGCGAAGCTCGGCCAGCGTGATCGCCGAGAGGCCCGCCTCTCCGGGGGACAGAGACCTGATTCTGCGCAGGATTTTGGCCGGTTTTCGCTTGATGAGAGCGATGCAGGAGTTCGTATCAAGCATGAACCGCATCACAAAGCCTCGCGATCTTGGGAATCGGGTTGCTCCCGTTTGGCCATGAAATCGTCCGAGAACTTATCCAGGCTCTCGACGAGCGAATCCCAGCTTCCCTTGGCGGGAAGCAGGATGATCGCATTCCCGGATTTCTTGACATAGACGAAATCGCCCTCGAAGCGGAACTCCTTGGGGAGTCGCACCGCCTGGCTTTGTCCGTTGCGGAAAAGTTTGGCCGTCTTCATGGGCTCTCTTTCAAAGTATATACTACACATATATACTACCTCCTTCAATAATTCAAGCTTTTTCTGCGTCCATAAGGACGCTGCCCCGACGGAGAAATTCTCGGCTTGAGCTCAGACAACCCGCAATTTTACTGAAACACCTGCTTGAGGGTGTCGACCAAGCCCAGGGCGAATTCGATCTGGATCAGGGGGATCTTTTTTTCCTGGGCGATCTTCGTGAAGCGGCCGTCCTTGTTGCTGTCGTTTGTCACGATCAGGAGATCGGCCAGCGGCGCGGCGGCGTCGATCATCCGCTCGTTGTCGCTCCCGGCCGGGCCCCGCTTGGACTCGCCCCCGACGTGGACGGCGATGACCAGGATTTTCTTCTCCCGGCAGTACTCGAGGAGCTTGCGGACGCGGGCCGCCTCGCTCTCCACGGTCAGGCCCGAGGCGCCCATCCCCTTGAGCGAGGCCCCGATGGCGACGATGACAGCCTTGTAGGGAGTCCCCTTGGGATACTTGGCCGGGTCCGAATGGATCTCGACGTGGAAGCCCTCCCGGGACTGCTGTCCGCCCAGCCCGACGCCGGTCGCCAGCATCTCGACGGTCGGGACGTCGCAGTAGTCGTAGGCGATCCCGGCTTCCTCCATGACGATGTTGAGGGTCTCGACGTCCGGGCTCTGTCCGGCCGATGTGGTCAGGATGGGCAGCTGCCCCTTGGGAACAGTCTGGCCCGCCAGGGCCGCCGTAAAGAGAAGAATTCCGATCGCGATAGCACATTTCGATGCGCGCATGATTCGCCTCCTGGTTTTATTTCTTTTCGTCCGGGGCCATCAGGATTTCGAAGGCCTTGACGGCCTTCCTCCACCATTCCGGCCACTCCGGCTTCCCCCTCTCCCGCACCCGCTTTTGGGCATCGTAGGAGGAGAAATGGTTGTACTTGACGAGCAGGTCGTCGCCCAGCTTCCACCAGGCGCCGACCACGTTCTGGGCGTTGTTGAGCCCGAATCCGGTCAGGAGCGCCGCCGCCTTTTTCGGTGACTTGGCCGCGAGGGCGGCGGCCTGCTTATCGATCTCGGCGATCTGGGCGGCCGCCTCCCCCTCCCACTTGGCCTGTACGGTCTTGACGTCCTCGACGGCCGCCGCGTAGACGGGCTGGACGTGGAAATCGACGTACTCGAAAGCCCAGCGGGCCGAGTCGCGGTTGAGGATCCAGTGGTCGCCGACCGTGAAGGACTTTGGGATTTCGGCCGCGCCCGCATAGAACGGCATGTAGCAGGATGTGTCCTGGGGCCCGAACGAGATCCAGACCAGCCCGCCGATCGGGTCGGGGAGCGAGCCGCGGCTCTGGGTGATCGTCGTGTACTCGGCCCGATTGTCGCAGATCGTCCGGGTCGACCGGAAATAATTCGGGTTCTTGAAGGGGCCGCCGCCGATGCCCTTGACCGGATCGAAGACCGTCCCCTGGCACTTGTCGCGGGTCATGGCCATGACGTCCTGGACCGAGACTTTATTGTCCGGTTTGACCGAGAAGGGGAGGTCCATGTTGGGCGTCTCCGGCTTGAGGCCGATCAAGGGCGCCGTCATGTTGTAGAAGCGCCACAGCCGGGACAGCCATCCGTTCGTTGAAACGGCCGAGCCCTCGGAGGGCGCGTAGGCCCGCTTCCAGTTGAAGGGCTTGCCGGAGGCCGGATCGTAGAACTTGTTCTCGACGGCGAAAGAGACGGCGTTGGGCGAGGCCATAAAATAATCCTTGTTGGCCAGGTCGATCTCGCCGATTCGGCTTTCGTTGGGGCAGACCGAGACGTGGTCGTCGGGGACGCGCTGGGCGCACCAGACAGCCCCGGGCTTTCCGCTCTGGGGCGTCCAGAGCGGGCCGACCGGCATGATCTCGAACATCCAGACTTCCTTGGCGTCGGCCACGGCCATCATCTCGCCGTCGTCGTTGAATCCGTAGCCGTATTTCT
>Ga0299912_10001149_pt1 | contig 21473 bp, 47 predicted proteins | sample RVTome_2_FD_207667 | JGI IMG/M metagenome (GOLD analysis project Ga0299912, IMG submission 207667) | Soil microbial communities from uranium-contaminated site in the Upper Colorado River Basin, Wyoming, United States - RVT95D214 (version 2) ... | reverse complement strand
CAGCGCGAAGGTAGACTCAGCATAGGCGCCCGAGCCCTCAGTCGCGGCGGCGGCGGACTGCGTCCTGGTCGTCTCCTCCATGTAGGTGATCGCGGCGGCCCCAGTCGCGCCCTTCGGCATGAGGGTGAAGAAGCGAACAGGCTCGACCGCATAGCCGACGACTTCGCCGGTCCTGATCGTAGGCGGAGCCCATCCGGCGCCGGTCGTGATCAGGGTCTTGAGGTTGACATCGCCGAACTCCATCTTCACGTCGCGAAGATCGACCTTGCCTTCCTGCCAACCCTTGTATGCCTTCGACTCCACGAAGCGCTGCCCGATAGACTTGACCTCGCGCGCGGGCTCTCCATGCTCCATCTTGCGCGCGGGCTCCTGCGGCTCGGGCTCGGACTCCAGCGAGGTGATCGCCTTCACGAGGCTATCGACCTGCTTGCCGAGATCGTCCTGCCGCGCGAGCATCTTGCGGAAATCTTCCAGCCGCTCGGTCGCGTCCTTGCCGGACAGTTCTGCGGACTTCATCAGGTCAAGCTCTCCGTTATCGGACTTCGTATCCGCGCGGACCTTCGCGACCTTCGCGTTGACCACCGCCAACTCGTTCCTTTTCTCTACCAGTTCACTTTTAAGCGCCATGATTATACCCCCATCAATTCTTTTGCTTCGATGTTCGCAAGCAGTCTTGCAAACTCATCCTGCGCCTTGCGATTGTCGGCCTCGCTATTCGTCTCCGCGATCCGCACTATTTCAGCGGCGGCAGTAGACAGCTTCCCGGCAATGCTTTTCAGCGCGTCTCTATTCTTGCTAGATGCGGGCTCCTTGCCCTTCTCGGTCCTCAGCTCCGCGATACTTTGCGACCGCTTGACGAAATCGCCGAGAATATCAAGCACCATTTCCGCATGGTCCTCGTACCTCATCGACTCCGCGCTGTCTGCCTCTTCCTCTAGCAATCCAAGCAAGACGCCCGCAGCCTTTGCGAGCGGTGCATCTCCCTTTGTTTCCGCATCCGATTGTATACCCTCGATCTTCGCTTTGTAAATAGATTGATCCTTGCGAAGGCTCTTGACCGCGAGCGTGCGCGTATTTATGCCCGCGCCCAAAAGTACGGGGCTTACCTCGGTCACATTCAGCCGCTTCAAGCGGCGCACTTCCTGATTAGTCGCGGGATCGGTAATCGAATCCTTTTCGAGGATGTCAAACCCGAAAGACCATTCGACGAGATCGCCTAGGCCCTTCACGGTCTTGTAGGTGTCCGCGCCATCTGTGGTATCGAGGAAGAATTGACCATCGAAAATCAATTCGTTCCCGACTTCGGATATCGTGCCCTTGCCGACCGGGAGCGCGTGTTGCCAGGATGCGTGATTGTAGGCCGACATTCTGACGGGCGCGCCATTCGGTATCGACCCGCTTAGGATAATATCTCCGTCATGGTCAACGACGCCGAGCGTAGCAAAAACCGCCTTGACGATTCCCGCTTCGGTGATGCTCGCGTCCTTTAGGTGTATCTGCTTTATCTCGGGCATATGCGCCTCCTATCTTCCGAGCAACGGCTCTTCGATTTCGCTAGGGTCAACTATAACCGGCACGAGCGATAACGTCCCGTTCGGATGCTCGTCATCTATCACGCGCTCCGCATCGTCAAAGCTTACAATCTGCCCGTTCGACTGTATATCAATCTCGCCCGAGCGCGGCGCGCCGTAAACTCCATCAGTAATGTGCATCGCGACAAAAGCACCCGAGGCTCTTCCAACCTCAAGGCTACTCACATTCTGCGCATATTTGGTTTCCGTGCGCGATATCGTCTCGGCCCGATACTGCCGCGCGGCGCGGTCGCCCGCCTTCTCGGCCTTCTCGTCGCTCCATCCTCGGGCCTTTGCGCGATCGAATGCGTCTTGATAAACGCCGGGATACATTGAGCGTCCCTCAGTATTCGCGCGGATCGTTCTGGCAATCTCGCGAGGCCCTAGTCCCTCGGCGCGACCCTTAGCCAGTCCCTCAAATATTGCATCTTGCACTTGCTTATCGATATTGACGAGAGCGACATGCTTGCCGCCCTTGGCGAGTATGGCGCGCTGCGCAGGGTCAGAAAGATCAAACTTGACTCCGAATATCGCGTCAATATTTTTAACCGTCGTTTTCGCGACGCTCAGATAGTGCCCTTGCCATTGGAGCGCATCGGAGAGCGGGCCGGCGGCGGTCGCATAGCTGAATACCTTCGCGGCATCGGCCTCTAACTCTATCTCATCGGCCGGGGCAAGCGCCTTCACTTTGCCAGGCGCGCGGGCCGCAATGCCTAAGTCTCCAGCATAGGCCAAATATGCCGCCTCAACTCTAGCGCCTAGCTCCTCGAACCCGTCTACTAGCTCGGTATTATACGCGGCGGTCAATCGCTCGGCCGCGCGGAGCTGTAGCTCATAGAATGCACGCCATCGGACTGCGCTCTTGATCTCGGTTCGCCGCGCCTTGACCGGCTCGGACTCGGGCGCGGTGTAGACTTCGACCGCCTGCCCGTCTGGCACTTCGATAGTCGAGAACGGCACGCGCCTAATCTCGTCGGTCGGCAGAGCCTCGAATCCTAGCGCCTGCTTGGCTTGCGCCCGATTTATAATCCCGCCGTTAAAGGCGACATCGATACGCTTGTAGAGCGCATCCTGATCGTCCTGCAATACTCGGACCTTGGACAGGTCAAACGTGACGGCCCACTGCTCCGGGCGCGGCTCGAAGTCGGGCAAGAGCTGGCTCTCGAGGTCGCCGCCGATGAGTCGCTGTAGCGGGATGATCGCGTCCTCGTAGGCCATTTCGCGCAAGGTCGATATCGTCGCGCCTACCGTGGTTTGCTGTAGCCCGGTCCCGAATCCGATAACAGCGGCGGGAACGCCAGTGACCGCGCATACCCTTTCCTCGGAAATGTTGCGAATCGCGCCGAGGTCCATGCTCTTAGGGTCAAAGCCGAATTGCGTCACGCGCGTCGGCCCGCGCATGACAAGGGGCTTGCCGCGCTTGTCGCCCGAGAACTGTTCGGCGAAATACTTTTTTGTAGCGTCGATGTCTCCAGGATCAATGCTCTGCCCGGCGGCTAGGTCGGGCGATACTATCAGCCCAGGTACGCCCATGTTGATCAGCATCGACGCCGCGAAGTTGTCCGCTTCCTCGTCGGTCACGGCATTGCGGGCGATGGATTTCAGCGGGGACAATCCCTTGCGCGGATCGAACGGATCGAGCCCGTTTCGGAAATGCACCACGTCGTCCGGCAACAGTTTGATCGGCGGCCGCCCGCCAGGAGAATACTCGTAGTAGTCGATAAAGTTAGGCGATCCGTTCTCGACCTTCGGCGTCATGTGGAAATGCGGCACGTACCACAATTCGCGGATGGACAGGTCGCGGTTCTTTATCTTGATCCAGTACGCATTGCCGTCCCAAACAAAGGACATGATCGTCCCGAACCAAAGCGCCGCGCCCGAGTAGTACGGGTTCGGCCGCTCGATCAGTGAGAGCATCCCGTGGTCGTTTATCGCATCGCCCTTCGGATCAGTCAACCCGAGCGGAGCCTCGGGCCAGCGCCGCGCGATCCAATTCAAGACCGCCATGATCAGCGATGACGAGGTAGGATCATTCATCGGCCCGGAGTAGTCGCGTTTTGACCGGTTGGAGATCGCGCCCCAAATCATGGTCCACGCTTCATGGACCATGTTATTCAGCGCCTTTTTATTGCTTACGAAGGGCGAGCGTATTTGCATCTAGGCGATCCCCCATCGCATCGTATTATCTTGCGCGGTTAGTCGATAGCGTGCGGCGTCAATGCCATGGTTCCACGCATCGGCGGGCTCAGGAAGGCTCTTGCCGTCTTTATCTTTCTTCCAGGAGTACGTAGAGAACTCCTTTATCAAATTAGTCGAGCCGCGAACAATATGCAATCGCAATGCTTGCATCAGGCTTATCCCTGAGCGCACGCTATCCGGGCCTTTCACGGCCCCGCGTATATTAAAGCCCGCTTTGTGTATTTCGTCTATAGATTTCGGTTCGGATGAATCGGCTATTATTTCATCGGTTGTCTTTACGCCATGGATTCGCATCCGCTCCGCGAGGGCCTGATTATTCAAACCCGTTTCGTATATCTTTTCTTCAAACCATACATCATCGCCCGCGCGCCAGCAGTCAATAAGCGTCGAAGGGTCAATCGTGAATCCAAAGTCAAGGCCATATCCGAGATGCTTAATTCCGCCCTCTATTGGTATCGCATCGACGATATCCCAATTATCAAATATCACGCCTTCGAGTGTCGTATAGTTCCCGTTCGCCCACATATCCCAGAGCTTCGGGTTAGTATCTTTCAGCGCCTCTAGTCGCTCAATGTATTTCACGGGCAGGAAACGCCTATTGTCGCGGTAGGTAGTTTTCAGCGCGATTGAGTCCGGGTTTTGCTTATCCCAGAATGTCGCTTTGAGATATCCCGAGTAATATGGCGTCAACGGTATCGGATTATGCAGGTATATGATTTTCTTTCGCGGGCTCTTTATCGCCGCGTCAATATTCAGATTGTCAGCCTCAGAAAACTCGGTCGCCTCTTCTTGGACCGCGACGTCGAAGCCTTCAAGGCTCTTTAGTTTCTCAGGATCATCGGCGCCGAGACACGCAATCATCGAACCGTTCGGGAACCTGATTTCCTTGTCACTCTTGTTTATCTCTACGCGCCGCGTCAATCCAAAATTAGATATGCCCTCAAGAAGCGCCGCCCATACCGATAGGCGAAGCGTAGCCGCCACCTTGCGTAGTGCGGCGACTTTCGTCTTTTCTCGTAGACACCATATCGGGACTAGCTGCTTGAAAACGAAATGACTCTTGCCGCTTCCGCGACCGCCCATTAGCTCGTAGTACGTCTCGCGCGCGTCGATCAACGGCTCGTATACGTCATTGACCACGAGGTCAAGATTCATCGGGTAGCTCACTTGCGCGAACTATTTTGACGAGTATCGGATTATTATCGAGACCGCCCAGCTTGCTTCCCTCGGTCCCTTCCCGAATCTCTCGCATCATAGAGACAGCAGGAGGCCCGCCCGAAACGAGAACCTTCTTGACAACCATGTTCACAAGCGTCTCGCCCGTTACCGCTTTCTTCTCGCCGTCAAGGATTACAACAAACTTTTTGGCCAGGAACTCGCCGTATATCTGGGACATGAGCTTTTTCTCACGGCGGGCCTTGCCGGAGGCCTTGCCGCCGTTCGCGCCTCTTGCCTTAGCTTCGGCTTTGGTTTGAGGGGGCCGCATGTTCTCCGGAGCGCCACGCCTAGGCATACCGTGCCCCTATCACTAAACACATGTTTTCCATTGACTGGAAGTCTATATATGACAATACTTTACCCATGAATGTACTCGTATCGCGCTGCCTTATTGGCGAGCCGTGCCGCTGGCATGGGCGCAAGCTGTCGGCCAGCTCCTTCGTCAAGCGCTGGGTCCATGAACATCCTCGGGATACGCTCGTTCCGGTCTGCCCCGAACTACTCGCGGGGCTCGGCTGCCCTCGCCCGCCCGTTAAGCGTTCTCGAGGCCGCGTGTACACGACGTGCGCGGATAAGGCCTTGCGCGCCCAAGTAACGGGCGACGACGTAACCGACGCGTTTATCTCGGGGGCTGCCTCGACTGTAGCCATAGCGCTCGAGCGTCGATGCACCCTCGCGATTCTCTGTAAATGGTCGCCCTCATGTGATAAAACCGGCATAGCTGGGAAGATGCTCGCGGGCGTGGGCATAGAGATCGTCAACACGTTTTGAATTAGACGCATCGGATATTCTCCGCGCCCCAGTAACTGCGAACGCGCTTGATATAGCCGTCGCCCTCGTGCTCCTTCCAGGCGAATGTGCTCATGAGTAGCTTCATCTCTTCCCAGAGAAACGGGTAGTGCGTCTTGAGTGCATCCCATTGCTTCTTGCACTGGAAAGGGCAGCACCAACAGGCGGTTCGGTCGAAGCCGAGCGCATAGCCTCGCCAGAGCGGGAGCTCGGCGACTTCGGCGTCATAGGTCTCCTGGTCAATGTCGAAGATGGGATTGTATATCGTCATGTTTGGCTTGGACGCGACGTGCTGTATTTTCTTCGACCCTGAAAGCGAGGTCTTCTGCTTCCCGCGCCCCCCGCGCACTAGAACATACTCGCCCTCGACCTGCCCGCAATATTCGTCAATCGTGCCCGAGATAAGCGTCTCAATGCAGTCACGGAATATCGCATCGGGCCATTGGTTCTTCTCGGAATAGATCTCTAAGAAATTACGCTTCGACTTTAGGACTCGGAGGGATATGCCTAGGGATCGGGTAATTCGAATTATATACGGCAAGAGGTCGGGGAACTCGGCGCCCGTGTCGACATAAAGCGCCTCGGCCTGTTTGCCCAGGCTTTTCAGAAGCGGCCAGGTCTTCGCTAGGGTTAAGGTCGAATCTCGCCCGCCGGAATACGAGAAATAGAATCGATCCTTGGCGAGTATGTCGGCGTCGATGTTGGGCGGCGAGAGGCTAAGGTTGGCGATGTCCTCGGGCTTCTTGCCGTCGTCTCCAAAACTCAGTACACCCGCCGGCAATGCCAGCTCCCCGCTCTCGATTTCCAGCCCATCCATGAACTCGAGCACGCTATCGACGCTCATCGTGCCATATTGCGAATTGAGCCGAAGAAGTTTCTGTTTCGCCTCGGCTTCGTCCTTTGCCTCAACGTAGGACACCGGGAATAGCGGCAGGTTCTCCCCGCGCCTTCGCATCTCCGCGAGGGCCTGAATGCGGCCGTGCCCGTCAAGGCAACGGTTGTGCCCATCGCCATTCCAAACAAAGAACGGGAAGCTGAATCCATAATTAGTGATAGAGGTGATGATTTTCTCAACGTCGGCTTTCGTCCGCTTTTTGAGATTACCCTGGAACTCCTCTATGGCGTCGAGCGGCAGAGTATCAGCACCTCGGCACTCTATGCGGATAGGCATGTGCTAATAATAGCACGCGGCAAGATTTACGCAAGGGGGCTATTAGGCCGGTCGCCGGGCGAGTAGCCCTACCCGCGCGACACCCTGATCATCATAGAGCTTCCGGGCGCGCATTGCTATCTCTAGCGGGCCAGGGCTTGGCGCGCGGACCATTTTACCGGGGTCGGGAATATAGTCAGGGTTCGGCCTGTGGTTCTCGGGCGACAGGATAAAGTGATGCCCTCGGTAGTTGAACTCTAGCCCATGGTTTCGCGCGGCCTTGTAAAATGCGTCGGTGTTTATTCCAATCCGCTCGCACATTGCGGCTATCGAGCTTTCCGCCTGGCCGTCTACGATGCAGGTCCTACGCTTTGCCATCTTCCGCCTCTTTGATTATCGCCTCGATTGCAATGTCGAGCATCTTTGCAAACCACCTCGCCCGCTCGCGCGTAGTGTCCTCGACTACCGTGAAGCCCTGGCATCCGACCATGAGCTGACAACGCCATGCGCCGCCGATCTTGACGACTCGCGTATAGCGCTTGACTATCTCGCGTTGCATCATGCTTCCCCCTTCATATCCCATCGCTTCGCGCCGTCAAGCGCGGCCTATTTCCTCGAATCGTGCTATTGAGCCCCGGAATAAAAGATGCGCCCTGCCGCGCGGGCCTTCTCGATTCTTCGCAATTATCACGTCAGCATTAAACTCGGGCTTAGGGTCTTTACTATCGTCCTCGCGATGCAAAAGGAAAACCCGATTGCAGTCTTGCTCTATCGCGCCAGAATCCCGGAGGTCAGCGATTGTAGGCTCTTTATTTTCTGCCTGTCGCCCGAGCTGGACGCATATCACGATAGCAATATCGAGATCGAGCGCTAGACGCTTCAAAGATCGAGACATATCTCCGACGCGCTCCCATCGCGCGATATGCCCTTCGTGCCCGTAGTCAATAAGCCCGAGATAGTCGATTACAAATAGCTTTGCGCCGAATACCATAGCCTCGCGCCTTATGCTCGCTAGTAGCGAACCTGGCGTCATTGACTCTTGGTATATCCTTACCCCGCCCGCGTGCATCCTGGTTGTTTGCTCTTTTAGTCCAATGACGGTTTTGGGAGTTTTTATATTAAACCCGTTTTTCAATCCGGTTAGCCCGCCGCTTGCATATGGCGCGTATACTCGGTCATATATTTGATTCCGCGTCATTTCGAGGGAAAATATCGTCGGCCGGATATTCCGATGTTCAGCATTATGCAAAGCCATTTGAACCGCGAGAGCCGTCTTCCCGACGCTCGGCCGCGCCGCAATCCCTATCAATTCCCCGCCGCCGATATTCGATCCTAGTAGCCGGTCAATAGATTCTAGGCCGAAATTGGCTCCGCTTTCTCCTTTGTCTTTTTCTCGCCGTTCCAACTCGGCAAGATATGGCTGAAACGTCGCCTCGATTGATGGATCGTCGGTCGCCTTATGTGCGCGCTCAATCTCGACAAGCGTATCGGACATGCTCCGAATAACGCCCGGCAAAGAGTCGGCTCCTCTTTCTAGCGCCGAGATTGCATCTTTCAGGACCGGATACAACCTCCGCGCATTCGCCTCGTCCCTAAGCTTGCCGACATAGTATGCCGCGTTCGCGCTCGAATATGGCCCGTAGGTAGCGAGCGCCGTAATCAGATCGGGCCGGCCAGCTTTTCGTAAAGTATCGGCAACGGATATCAGTTCAACCTTTATTCCGTCGCGCCGCGTTGCAGATATCGCCTCGAATATCGCCCGCGATGTTGGATCGGCGAATAGATCGCCTACTACTTCGCACTCGTCGATAACCGACGCAGTATGCAATATCGCAGCGATCAGTGACTCTTCATGCTCAAGCATCGGTTTTCGCTTTCAGCCCTTCGGCATATTCCGCGACTAACTCGGGATCGTTCATGCACGATGGTTCGAGGAAGAATCCACATTTACGGCATCGGCCTTGATAGTTCGGTGTTTCATTGGTTCCGCATACCGGGCAAAGTACCGGCTGAATGTCGTTTGAATAGCGCGGCTTCTCGGGCTCTTGCTTAGGCGGTCCACCCTTTTTCTTGATTGCATCGATAACCCATTTTCTTATCGCCAGGTCATCGCGCTTATATTTGTATCCCTTCATGGCCTTGGCTGTCGATAGTTCCTCGATACACGCCAATAGCATAGGCTCGCCAAGATCGGCGCGGAGCTTTGAATATTGGCCGTCAGTCAAGAGGACATTCTTTTCAGCCCCGTACTCGTGTTTATGCGTTCGCATTGCGTTCGCATCATTGGGTATATTATTAATAATATTATCTGGACTATGGACTATGGGAGTGGCATTGCGTCCGCATTGCGTCCGCATTGCGTCCGCATTGCGTTCGCTCCATCTTGCGGCGGCGGAGTCCTTGCTTTTGTTTGAAATCAATTCCCTTTTTTGTAGTTCTTTGTCGATTCGCTTATGATATAAGAATCCTTCGCGATCTTCAAAAAACTCTAATACTACCTCGCGACAGGCCTCCCATTCTTCGGGCGTAGTGCGTGTGCATTGCCGAAGCATTGCGTCCGCATTGCGAACGCATCCGCCTTTCTGCCAATAAGCCATTATTAAAAGTAGATAGGCTCCATGCTGTAGGGTAGTGAGATGGGAAGTGTCGCCGAGATAATCGCCTATGTATAATTTCATATATGGAGTTGCTGGCATTTTATTACCTCAGTTCTGGAGGGACTACAAACTCACTACAATCTTCTTCCCACCAATCCCATAGTTTAGTATTAAAAAAGACCGTCATATCCTTTAGAGATTTTCCGGCCTCTTGATCGTCAAGCGCGGCTAGATATCCATGAATATATCCGCGCCGATAGTCTCTGTCGTCGAACTTTTCTGATAAGGCCATAAGCTCGTCCGCACTCATAATTTTTTTACCGTTAATTTCCATGGCGCTGTCCTCCAATACAAACAAAAAGAGCTTTTGCCCGGCTAGTTAGCGCGCCGAATAAGGGCGGACAGCGACCCCCATTCGACCTAACCGGACAAAAGCCCTCTTCCTATCCTAGCACAGCCGCGCTACCAGCCAAGCAAAGCATACCGCATCCATAGCGCGGCGTCAAGGCTAGAACTCGACCTTGCCCCGGATGGATAGATATATCTCAGTAGTCCCGCGAGCATACCAGGGTTGAGTGTAGTTATACGAAAGTACGCCGTGGTCGCACTCATGCCAAACGCCGAGCGCGAAGGGGCCATAGTACACTTCTGCGCCGATAGCAAAGTCGATGCGCCATGGGACCATATAGATTCGGTCGTAACTGAACTCTTCGTAGGACCGCATGGTCGTCCATGCCTTGAAGCAATCGAACGCGCGAGCCTCAAACTCAAAAGTAGTAGCAAGCGCATTCTCGGGCGCTACGATCTTGTCTACAATACTCCCGCGATAGATCGCGTCAGTCTGCATCGGCAGAAAGCCGACCGTAAGCGCCCAGGCGAGCGTTAGCCACGTCATACGACCCCCTTCTTACGATCCTTCGGCGCGATCCAGTAGAGCGCGTAATGCTTGCGGCCATTAATCACCATGAGCGTTTGTATCTTGTACCCTCTGCGCCGCAGATCATAGATTCGAGCGCCGAGGCGGGTCGTCCCAAACTCGAAGACCGCATCGAGCGCCGTAAGCGCCTTGCCCTTATTCAGCGCCGAGAGGATGCGCGACTTTTGCGTATGCTTGTCCATGTCACCCCCTATGCGGCACGCGCGCGAGCGGCGGCCTACCCGTGCGAACCAGCGGACGCACAAGGAATGCATCCAGCTTCGGCCGCGATGGATCTTCCCAGGGCTCTAGCTCAACGTAGCGCACGCGCCGCTTGTGGCATCGCCCACGCCCCATCCATAGCGCATCGCGCAGGTCGTCGAACGGTATGCTCTCTTTGGCCGCCGCTTCATCGATTGACTCGTATTGCACGCTACCTATCATAACCGCTCTTTTATTGGACATTTTCGCTCCTTGTAGACGGATGTCTATAGCTTGTAGACGCGCCGTCTACTTTTGCGCCTAACTTGTTTGGGTCTCCGGAGTCTCCGCATTTTCGACCGGCCCCATGTGGCAGAAAAACACAATCTCCGAGCCGTCCCGCCTTATAATGTGGATGTCTTTTGTATAGATTGGCTTGTCGTCGAGGTCATGGAACGGTAATGGTTTGTCATAAATCTCGACGCGTTCAACGTCGAAAATGCTAGTTTCACTTATTCGCATTTTGCTTCTCCTTTGCGATCTGCTTCAGCTTGTCGCCCATGATGCGGGCGGATTCGTCGAGACGGGCCGCGCGCCCGAGGGCCTGGAATAGCTCTGACTCTAGCGCGTGGATGCGCCGACGATATCGCGCGTCCTGGACCGCCATGATCAAGATAAGCGCCACGACTGCCAGGAAGATCAGCTCTTGCATGTGATACCCTCCACTGACTGCCGTAGCGCTACGAGCCCCGAGGTGATGCGATGTAACGCGGCCTCGTCTGATTCATAGGCGAGGAGCAGCTTGGTCGCCGCCTCGCCTAGTTCCGCATCGCAGGTATTAGGCGCGAGCCTCCGGACGCATTCGATGGCCTCGGGTAAGGTCATGCGCCCCTCCTTGCGTTGACTTCCGCGAGCGTCGAGCATTCGCGGTCCTCGGATGCGACTATATTGCCCGCCGCGATAACGAGGGCGATAGCGCGTTCCCTGAGGCTTTTAGCGGCGGATGCCTTTAGCTCGCCGTGTACCTTGACCTCGCGCCCCGCGTAGTATCCATCGCGGAACTTAACGGACACATACTGCGAGCCGTCAAGCTGGCGGAGCCGCGTAGTGCCGACGTACTCCTCTTTATAGCGCATTAGTCGGCCTTGTATCCCATGCGCTCGGCCTGGGTAATCCATCCGAGGATATACTCGCCTACACTTCCCCTGTTTGACTCTCGCTCGATCTCGCGCAGATAGCGAGCCGAAGTCTCGGAGAGGATATCGCCCTCATCATCGACAAGCAGTACTTTCATCATGCCCCCTTCGCGCTTATCGCGCCCTATCCAGATATCCCGACTAGCGGGAGTGTCAAGAAAAATCATACTTCGACTATGCGGTATTCGGCAGGATAGAAAGCCAGGGCGGCCGCCATCGATTCCTCGGCCCATTCAATTTTCGCCCAAATCTCACACCGGAGCTTAACCCATACGCTATCATCTTTTCGCTCAATCATGTATGTTTTGTTCATTCCGTCCTCCTCATTACATCTATACTATAGCCCGGCTTGCAATCCGTGTCAAGTTACAAAGGAAGGAATCGCGCAAAAATCGAGCGCCCGGCCAGGATGGCTATACGCGCATATAGCTATACATGCGTTAAGCAGTTCGGCTGGGAATCCGCAAAAATTGCGCACGCTCGACCATTATTAGTTGACACGGGTTGTAATCCGTAGTACAGTATAGATAGATGGATGCGGGAGCGATAAGGCTCCGGTCCAAGGAGAGCAAGATGAGCAGGACCTACGAGCGGATCGTTACGACGGCCCCGTACAAGGCTGAGATCTATGATGGATGCGTGAGCTATCTCGACATGCGCAAGGATCGCCGAAGGGCGCGCGTCGTCATCCAGGGGACAAAGTGGGAGGGCAACACGGGCGGATATCATGAGTACGTTACCTATCTGCCCATGGATGAGGCGCGCAAGGCGTTGCGCAAATACCGCCGGGCGATCATCCGCGAAGCGCATGGAGAGTACTCTGATCCGACCGCCTGCGATATCCTCGCGGGCGCCGCCGGGCTTTGCCCCTATTATTGATCAGCCCGACAAGTAAGTGGCCCCGCTTCGGCGGGGCTTTTATTTTGTAATTGCACTTGACTAGGCTTGCAATCCGCGATAGTATCTAGGGCATGGAGGCGATGATGAAATATACAAGCGAAGAGTTACGGGCTATTTGTTTAAAGCATATCAAATGGTTACGCGGCGAAGAAGGGGGCAAGTGCGCGGACCTCCAGGGCGCGGACCTCCAGGGTGCGAGCCTCTGGGGTGCGAGCCTCCAGAACGCGAGCCTCCAGAACGCGAGCCTCCAGAACGCGAATCTCTGGGGCGCGAGCCTCCAGAACGCGAGCCTCCAGAACGCGAATCTCTGGGGCGCGAGCCTCCAGAACGCGAGCCTCCAGAACGCGAATCTCTGGGGCGCGAGCCTCCAGAACGCGAGCCTCCAGAACGCGAATCTCCAGGGTGCGAGCCTCTTGGGCGCGAGCCTCCGGGGTGCGAGCCTCCAGAACGCGAGCCTCTTGGGCGCGAGCCTCCGGGGCGCGAGCCTCCGGGGCGCGGACCTCCGGGGCGCGGACCTCCAGGACGCGGACCTTGATTTTTCTTGTCTTCCCTTGTGGTGCGGTGGGTCAGGATTTAAGGCTGACGCTCGCATTGTGAGGCAAATACTAGCCCACGTCGTTACGATAGAGATTATTGACGCCGACGATAGTTTGAAACTCGCCATTAAGGCAATAAAAATAGAGGCGAGCAAATCGCATCGCGCGAGCGATCTTGGAATCGCCAAGGCCGAAGGCCAGGAATGAAGCAATCAAACGACCAGTATCGCAACATTGCCGGCCGGCGCTACGAGTGCATCGAACATAATGCCGAGTGGTTTGATAAGCTCAAAGCAGAATGCCGCGCGGCCGGGCTCCGTTATAGGATTATTGACGGACAATTCTATCGCGAGAGGGCCAGGAATGAAGCGCACTAACTGGACCCGAGAACAACCGCTAGACCCGCCCGACGATGGGCTTGACGACGATGAAAGGTATGCGCGCGAGGTTGCGCTAGACCGCGAGGCGGATAAGCGCATGGACGCGGAAAGGCTAGAGGAGGCCCGCGAATGAGCCCGAGCAAAGACGACATCGAAGATGTCCGCGAGGTACTGGGCGAATGGTCTTCGCATGACATCGGCGAAATAGTCAATGTCGCGGAGACGTTCGACGAGGCCCTTCGCGCATCGGAGGCCCGCAATGCGCTGCTAGAGCGGCAGTATCAAGAGGTAATCGACTGGTATAAGGGCGACCGGCCTATATGCGACTACGAACCGCCCGAGAACATCTGGCAACGCCACGCCCGCGAGAGGGAGGCCCTAAAGTGAGTAGCGAAAGACATAGACTCGAAAGCGAATATGGGCAGCTGAATGCACGTTGCCAAGAATTACGCGCCAGAATGAACGACATTGGAAACCGGCTTAATGAAATAAGGTGGTCATTATATCCTGTTGGGTCGAAAGTATTAGATAATCAGGGCGTTGAATACGAGGTTTGCGGATATGATAAGTACTGGCCTGTCGGGTATAAGATCAAAAAAGACGGAACGCCTTCTAAAACAAAGCATAATATCTATGGACTTAAGGAGGCCCTAAATGCCTAAGCGCATGACAGCAGAGGAGCGAGCGCGACAGATAGACGAAATTGCCCATTATGAAGGATTCGTACATTCCGACTTTATCGAGTTGGCCACTGAGTGTATCGAACATGAACGCAAGGCCACGCTCGAAGCGGCGGCAGAACGAGCACGGCGTGAGCTAGCGCCCTTCGGAGCCATTGCAACATCGATTGACGCGATATGTGCCGCAATCCTGCGAGACGAGGAGGACTAGGATGCCCGAGACGAAACCCGACGAAACGCAAGCGCTTATCGAGACGGTGCGCGAGGCGCTAGGAATCGGACTCGCAAAAACGTATCCAACCTATCGCGGCGCGATCGCCGCCCTCTCGAAGCTCGAAGCCACGCTCGGTCAGAAGACGGTGCCGCTGGCGATGGTAGACGAGCTAATAGAGTACGGGCTCAATTCAGAAGAGATAGGCGAGACAGCTCGCATGATCGATGGATCTAAGATCGTCTCCAAGCACATGCCCGACTTCACGGTCAAATAGGAGGAGCTATGCCATGGGAAATTGCGACACGATACTCCGACAGTGCTAAGCGCGGATGCCCTACATGCGACGGCAATGCCCCGAAAACGTGTCTACACTGTCGGGGAAAATCCCGCTTATGCGATTGGTATCGTACTGAATTGGGCTGGGCGCATATGTCCGAGCTGACGGATGATGAGCGCATAACATTACAATCAAAGGGATACCACGTTTAGCCACAGTCAAATAGGAGGAAGCGAAGATGCAACTTTCCAAGACGATTATCGAAGCACTTGATAAGGCGCTCAATCGACTGGCGCTAGAGGATGCTTTAATGCTATGGGCTGATGAGTATCTGCCGGGCCGCCCCCAAATACTCGCCGCCGCTGTTTACAGTAACATGGAACAAGCCTTAAAGCGAACGCTCGAAAATGCGACAATAGATATCGAGCAACGTTTCCCGGTGAAGGAGTAACCCCATGCCCAACGAAGCGAAAGACTACGAGGCGAGCGAGCAAGAGCAAATTGAAGCCGCCGACGAATGGGAGAAGGCGTATCAGATATCGCAAGCGTGTGCGTCACCTACGCCAACGCAGGGCAGGAAGGCCGCGTGGGACTATGCGACCCGCCTCGCCTCCCGCCCGGCGGACGCGGCGATCAGAGAGCCCGTGCGCTGGTTCGCGGGCGAAATGGAGAAGAAGCTCAAGGCGAACGACTGGAAGCGACAATGGCCCCAAATGTCAAACGCCGACTTGGTCAACCTCATGGGCATGCAGAGCTTGAGCCTGGCGATGGAGGCGTTAAAAAATAACTTTGAAGAGGTGTGCCATCGCGCTATCAATGTCGGCAATTACGCAATGATGCTAGCCGACAACGCCCGCGCCGCCATAGCCTCAAGCCCCCGCGAGGACGACAAGGAGGGAGCGGAATGAAAGTACCATCCATGTGGATCGATGGTTCATATTGGGTACGCGCTCGGAATATGCGTCAGATAAACCGAGCCAGAAGACGAGGGCTACTTCTTTACACCGAAGGCAGATTAGCTTGGATTATTCCTTGGTACTCATGGTTAAAGCGCCTCGGGCGCAAGGTAGGTATATCATGAGCACCACAACCGACAGGGCGCGGGAGCTGGCAAACAAGATACACGGCGTGAACGGTAAACCAATCATCTCCGCATCCCTACAAGACAAGATCAACGCGACTGAGGCGATGATACTAGCCGCTCTCCAGCGCGAACGGGACGAAGCGGCGATGAGGGTGCGAAAGTTAGACACTCCGCATATTGGATCGAGTACACTTATATCTATTGACCAAGCTATCGCCGCTATCCAGGGCACCGAGCTGAGTAGCAAGCAAGCACCACAGGAGGAGAAGGAATGAAATTAGCAATGTTACACAAGTGTTTACGATCTGAGGTATGAAACGGTAGAAGATTGTATTTTCCGAATCGAACAACTTGCGCATTGGATAAGAAGCGATTGGGGCGAACCACGATATGCACTAAGCGAAATACACGAAACGTGTGCAAAATTAAGAAGCCTAACAACTGCTTCAACCTGACTAAAGCAGGTTAAGCAAATGTTGGGCGGATTGCCAGCCGCATAAATCTGGCGATTTACACGGACAGGCAACCAAGTTGCCGGGAGGATATTATGTACGAGGAATGGGTAAAATGTACTGATCGCGAACCTTATTTGAGTGATCGGTCTGTACTTATGCACTTTGCAAACGGAAGCATTGAGACTGTCCACGTTGAGGATTTTTTCAAGCCGATCACAAACGGCATAAAAGACGGGAAGCAGCAGTATACAAAGTGGTATATAAATCACGATCCGGCTTGTACCCACTGGATGGAGTTGCCTGACGCACCCGGCAACGCCCAACAACAAGTTCAAGCTGATAGTCCCGATGGGCCTACAGCTTAACTTAATGTTAGGACGACGGACAGCTGCATGTCGGCTGCGCCAATACGCGGACAATCCGCGAAAGGAGAAAGAAGATGGTGGAAAAGAAACATTGCGCCGGGTGTTACAACAATATTTACAACGGCAACAATCAGTATGGCGTAAAAGAATGCTGGAGCTTTAAGAAAGCGAAGTTGGTTTTTCGAGTTCGTGTTGGAAACTTTGAAGAACCAAAATATTATAAAGGACGAAAAGCCGTCCGTGTCCCCGACTGCTATCGCACCGGTTCTTGCGGGGACAAGTTTCTTGACCCGTCCTGTGCAAATTAAGAGTTCCTAACAACTGCTTCAACCTGACGCAGTAGCGCAGGTTAAGCAAATGTTATACGGACGGTAAAAGGCATAACTTATTATGCCTACAAACCGCAAAGGAGAAAAGAATATGACTGAGTTATTGCGTGTTGTTTCTATTGACTCGAAAGAGCCTGTTAATTTCGTGTGCTATCACCCAATAGCTGAAAAGTATTTACTAAAGAAGGCAAGGGGAGAAGAATCACTTTTTGATGATGACGAGGAAATGAGTAAGCCGACTTGCCTTGCCGTTGAATATGAATATGATTCGGTTTTACATGAAATATGCAATGCCCTTGGCTGGCAAGGTGGGACTATTCATCAGGTAGTCTCAGAAATAAAGAGATTAAATACCGGGTCGAGGGATAGAAGCTGAGCAATGAGTAAACTACAAGAGCTGCGTATTTTGCTTGAGAGGGTAAAAAACGGCGAACGAAATCAAGAAGATACTCCATATAGCCTCGTGCTAAAGGCTCTCGATATCCTGGATGAATCTATAAAGGCCGAAGAGCAAGCGCCTAGCAGCGAGTTTCAGCGTGGATATCGAATAGGACGATCCGAGGGAAAGGAATTTGATTCGGTAGAATCCCAGGATGTCAGCGAAGTCATGGATGCGCTAGACGCCATAAAGTCGCGCGCCGCCATCCTCGGTCCCTCCGCTCAGGGCGAGAGCGCGACGAGGGGCGGGGAGGGAGAATGAAAACAACTGCTTATATATGCGATGCGTGCCACACCCTGGTACTTGACGCGGAAATAATAAAGGCGGAAACCGCCGGACCGGAACCCCAAATATTAGAGGAACACGCATGTTGCGACGAGTGCGCATCTGTGCGCCGTCGCCTGCTAACCAATATGTACCCAGGGGCTAAGTTTGTTCGCTGAACATTGTGGAGTCTCGGCCATGCTCGATACGCGGGACACGCGATCCCGCTATGTCTGCCCGGAGTGTGGCGCATGGCAATACGTCAATACGGCAATGCCCGACCTGTGGATCGAGACTATTGATACCGCGGGTGCGGGGGAGGGGAAATGAGCGAGTCCGAGGATGCCTTCCTGTCGCGGATTCGCGCCGAGCGCCTATCGCGGATGCGAAAGAACTCCGAGGCGATCCGCGATGCCAAGGGCGATTGCGGCGCGATATTATGTTACGATTGTCCTCTGAAATGCTCGGTAGTCGAGGATGACAATCATGTCCTAGCAATGGCCGAGGAATGGCTCGCGGCTAATCCTTGATCGCTATCACCAGGTGCGCCACGGCGTCAACCGCGAGCGCGCTCCCTAGCACGGCGCAGACTAGCCATAGCCTTTTTAAGTCTTTCTCTTGCCGAGCTATTTTGTCCGATGACGCTTGAAGCGCTTTGTCCGCTTCCTCCATCGCCGCCGCTTGCTCCGCCGCTTCCTCGTCCGATAGCCATACCCCCGAAGAAGAGGGCGGCGGCGAAGGCAACGCCGATAGCGGCGAGAGTAATAGACAGCCAGCGAGGAAGAGTATCAGCCATTTATTGCCCCGTCGCATTGTGAGAAATCCCCTGCCCGAGCGCGTAGGTCAAAAGCGCTACGGCGACGAGATGGACCTGCGTTCCCTTGTCGGCCTCGATCCATCCAGTAAATAGGAACGCGGCTTCGATGAAAACGGCGGCCAGAAATGCGAGGAACTTTGTAACTTCCTCGATACTAAATTGCCCGGCTTTGTTCTTAAAAAACTCGGCGATAGCTTTCATGGCATACCCCCTATTGTGCGGAGAAATGAATAATTTCGCGCCCGAGTCGCGGGCGGATCAGGTCTACGAGATATCGCAAGTCGGACTCTTGCGCGATGCGGATGCAACCCTGCGTCCAGTCGGAAGATGAGAAATGCAACCCATAGGCATAGTCATCGACGTAGATCCCGGCACGGGCCTTGTAATATCCCTTAGCGTCAAGGCTCCAAACCTCTAGCCGCTGATGCGCGTCTGTCGCAATGTAGAAAGGATAGAGATAGCTATCTACCGGGTTCGGATGCGGCTTGATCGCGGTTATCTTCCACTCGCCCAGAGGAAAGGGGCGCGGCATCGAAGGCACGCCCGCCGAACCGTCCGAACACGTGATGCGGAAGATATCGGCCGCGCCCGCCTTTGGCCTCAGTCTGTTTATCTCATTGCGGACTTTCGACCAGCATCGAATAGGCCGCCCATCCGCCACAATTTCGCCAGCTCGCTCGGAATAGGTTATGGTAAGCATGTGCAAAGTATACCGCCGCTATCGCAATCCCGCAAGGCGCTTGACGGATGGCAATTTGCCGCGTATTATAATCTTACATCTATCGGAGGGTATCCATGGGTTATAGTGAGACTAATTCCAGCGTGCCGATTGAAGAGCAGAAGCGCGCCCGCGAGGTGGCTTGCTTTTCGGTCGCAGCAAAGAAGCGCGTTGACGCGTACCTGAAAGCCGAGGGCTTGCGGTTTAGCCCTGAGTGTTACAACTGGATCATGCCGCGCGTCGAGGCATGGGAGAAGAAGAACGGCATAGCTCCCGCGTGACCCGTAGCGAGGAACTAATCGCGCGAGTCATGGCCGAGTATCCCGAGGGGCCGCCTGATGTCGTCGCCGAGCTTATGCGCGAGTATCTGATAGCGGTTGACCATGCGTTGCGCGTCGAGGCGGTGCTACATGATCTCACTAAATAGGATTGCCCGCGTTTTCCCTAGGCGCACGGCCGCTACGCCGACTGACGCACTTGCCTTCATGGGAGAGCCTGGCCTATTCCCGCCCGATGTTGACGCGGTTCATGTTTCCGTATGCTGGACCTGGGACATTCCCGAAGCCGAACGCCTAGCGAAAGAATGGGCGCATATTGCGCCCGTTGAGATCGGCGGCCCAGCGACCGGCCAGCGCGGCGAGGATTTCGAGCCCGGCCGCTATGTAAAAAATGGGTACGTTATTACCTCGCGCGGTTGTCCTAATAAGTGTTGGTTTTGCTCGGTATGGCGCCGCGAGGGCGAGACAATCCGCGAATTACCCATACATGACGGATGGAATGTATTAGACGATAATCTTCTGGCATGTTCCGATGAACATATCCGCGAGGTATTCGCCATGCTCTCCCGGCAGGATCGCGCGGCCGAATTTACGGGCGGGCTTGAAGCGGCGAGACTAAAACCTTGGCATGTTTCCGCATTCCGCGAGATTCATCCTAAGCAATTATTTTTCGCCTATGACGGTCCCGAGGATCGCGATCCACTCCACGCGGCGGGCGAGATGCTTCTAGCGGGCGGCTTCACAAGGACTAGCCACTCACTGCGCGCCTACGTCCTCATCGGCTACCCGAAGGACACTTTTGAAGCGGCCGAGGCCCGCTTGCGCGAGTGCATGGCGGCCGGATTCCTACCTATGGCGATGCTCTATCGCGACAATAAGGGCGACCGCGATTCGGTTTGGATGCGATTCCAACGGACATGGGCACGGCCCGCGATCCGGGCGAAAGACTACGCATGATCTTACCAAGCCTTAGCGAAGCGGACATACAAATACAGGTCGCGGACCTCTTGCGATTGCATGAGAGGGCTCGCGGCTTTTTGTTTTTCGCAGTAAGCAACGAAGCGCTAGGTAAAGCGCGATCCGGGGCGGCACTCGGTCGCATGGCGAGGCTCAAGCGCATGGGACTGCGGTCTGGCGTCGCTGATCTAGTTATCGTCAAGGGCGGCCTCGCCTACTTCCTTGAGATGAAGACCGCGAAGGGCAAGCAATCCGAGGCGCAAGTCGAGTTTGAAGACGATGCATGGCGGAATGACGCGCCGTATGAGGTTGCCCATAGCTTCGACGAGGCTGTAAAAATCTTGCAATCTTGGGCGATTATCCCTTGACACGGGTTATAATCCGCGATATGGTCTAGGCATGGAGGCAATACGAAGAAGCGCAAGGCAAAGAAGCGGCTCGACGCGCGGATCGCCGATTACTTCAAGTCCATCGAGAAGATGCGCCCAGAAGAGGCCGCCGGATTTCACTGTTTTGGATCGCTCAAGAAGTAGCGGTCTAGGTATGGCTTAGGCCAAGGAGGGGAAATGAAAGCAGTATTAATCAGAGCGGAACTGTCAATCTATTGGATTGATGTCGACGGAGAGAAGCACGACGGGGCTCCGTCCGGCATCAGGGGCGACCTGTCCGACATCACGGGCGACCTGTCCGACATCACGGGCAACCTGTCCGGCATCAGGGGCAACCTGATCGGCATCACGGGCAACCTGATCGGCATCAGGGGCAACCTGTCCGACATCAGGGGCAACCTGTCCGACATCACGGGCAACCTGTCCGGCATCACGGGCAACCTGTCCGACATCAGGGGCGACCTGACCGGCATCACGGGCAACCTGTCCGACATCAGGGGCAACCTGTCCGACATCACGGGCAACCTGTCCGGCATCAGGGGCAACCTGTCCGA
>Ga0299912_10001148_pt1 | contig 21473 bp, 22 predicted proteins | sample RVTome_2_FD_207667 | JGI IMG/M metagenome (GOLD analysis project Ga0299912, IMG submission 207667) | Soil microbial communities from uranium-contaminated site in the Upper Colorado River Basin, Wyoming, United States - RVT95D214 (version 2) ... | reverse complement strand
TTCGATTACATCGAGCGGTTCTACAACCCGACGCGTCGTCATTCAACACTCGGTTACGTCAGTCCGGTACAGTTCGAGGAGGCTTCAAAAGCTTAAAGCCGTGTCTACGAAACTGGCAGCAGCCCAGTTATTGTGTGCCAAGGCGTAGTCCGGCTTGAGTTCCAACGCGCGCCGGTAGCAGACCATTGCTTCGTCGATGCGTTTGAGGTCCTTCAGGACCGTGCCCAGGTTGTTCCAGGCCGTGATGAATGCCGGTTCGATTTCCAGGGCGCGGCGATAACTGGCCTCCGCATCGTCTAGGTGTGCCAGGTCACGAAGCGCATTGCCGAGGTGGAAATACATGAGAACGTCATCCGGCCTGATTTTCAAGACGTCCTGGTAAAGCCTCACCGCTTGGGCAAGCTCGCCTTGGTGGTGGAATGCCTGAGCTTGCTGAAACAGGACTTCCGCCTCGGCGAGTTGCTGCCGGGTTTGTTGATGGGCTTCGGTGCGTTCGCACAATGTGTTTGGCGAAATCGTAGACCTGGCTTTGGATGTTTCTGCCTGGAACAAGGCAGACGCTGACAGTTGCCTTGCCCGGGAGAACTTCTGCTTGTGCCTCGAAGGTTTGCTCATGGCCGAATGAATTAAATGCTATGGAGGGGACTGGCTTGCGCCCTGTGCAAGCAGTGAGGCAGATAACGGACAGTGCCTCAGCGACGAGAAAACTTTGATATTCCCACGCTAGGGTATGGCCAAGCCGTGAAAATTCTGTGACGTCTAGTGTGCATGGCTATAGATAGATTTGATAACTTACGCATAAAGAATATGAGCCGTTCGGCTTATTCGTGTTTCATGACGGCATAACAATCAAGTCCAATACTCTCAAGCTTTGTCTGATACCTAAATACCTTCTATGAAGCGCATCTTGCTGTCACTGCTCCTGTTGTTCATGAGTTCCCATGCCTTGGCATGGTGGAACAGCGACTGGACGGCGCGTCGGGCGTTTACGATCAACACTGCCGATTCAGGTGCCGGAGTGAAAGAGGCTCAGACCAATGTGCCGGTGTTGATCCGTTTGCACATGGGCAACTTCGACTTTCTGGGCGCGAAGCCTGATGGCTCCGATCTGCGCTTTGTGGCGGGCGACGACAAGACACTACTGAATTTCCAGATCGAGAAATTCGACAGTGTCGCCGAGCAGGCGCTGATTTGGGTGCAGGTTCCCAGGCTGGAAGGTGGCAACGACAAGCAGCAGATCTGGCTGTATTCCGGCAATGAGAGCGCACCGGCGATGAGCGATGGCAAGGCGGTCTACGACGCCACGTTCATGCTAGTTCAGCATTACGCGGAAGCCAGCGGCGCACCGCAGGACAGCACGGCCACGGCAATCCCGTCCGGCGCATTCACTGGCACGCGCACCCCGGGCGGCGCGATCGGTGCGGCCGTCAAATTCGATGGCGCGCAGTCGCTGGAGATTCCCTCAGCGCCGAAACTCGTTTATAGCGCGGCGACGGGGATGACGGTCTCGCTCTGGATCAAACCCGAAGTGGTCGGACAGACGACTACCCTGCTGAATGCGGGGCAAACGCTGGCACTGGCGCTGGAGGGTGGCAAGCTGGTTGCCCGTTTGGGCGGTATCACGGTGACGGGGCCGGATGTGCCGGCGGGAAGCTGGAGCCTGGTGTCGGTGTCGCTGGGTGGCAAGCTTGGTTTGTATCTCAATGGCGCGATGGTGGGCGAGGCGGCGGCGGCAGCCCCGGATGCGGCACTGGACCTGAAAGTGGGATCGGGTTTCAAGGGCGAGGTGGATGAGCTGGAAGTGTCAAATGTCGCGCGCGGCGCGGACTGGCTGCGTCTGGCCGCGATGACGCAAGGGCTGGACAGCGACAAGGCGGTGCTGGCGGGCGAAGAGGAAAGCGAGGAGGGCGGCGGAGGCGAGGCGTCCTATTTCGGCGTGATCCTGCAAAGCGTGACGCTGGACGGCTGGGTGGTGATTGCCGTGCTGATGGTGATGCTGGGCATCAGCATTCTGGTGATGGCAGCCAAGGCGCTACTGGTGAGCAAGATTTCCCGGGCAAACAAGGATTTTCTGGAAGCGTTTCATGGCCTGAAGTCGAACGAAACCGCCAAGCTGGATGCCGACGACGATCCTGAAGACGCCGACCTGAAAAGCAGCAGCATGGCGGAAGTCATGTTTGGCCATCACGACCATCACCAGAATTCGACCCTGTACCGCATCTATCACGCGGGCATCCAGGAAGTAAAAAAACGCATGGGCAACCGCACCGGCGTGACGCTGTCGCCGCAGGCGCTCGACGTGGTGAAGGCAAGCCTGGATGCCACGGTGGTGCGCGAAAACCAGAAGCTCAACAGCCTGATGGTGCTGCTCACCATTGCAATTTCCGGCGGGCCGTTCCTGGGGCTGCTCGGCACGGTGGTGGGGGTGATGATCACCTTTGCCGCGATCGCCGCCACCGGCGATGTCAACGTGGCGGCGATCGCGCCCGGCATTGCCGCCGCGCTGGTGGCCACCGTGGCCGGTCTGGCGGTCGCGATCCCGGCGCTGTTCGGCTACAACTACTTGGGCTCGCGCATCAAATCGATTAGCGCCGACATGCATGTGTTCGTGGACGAATACATCGCCCGCATTGCCGAAACCTACAGCCGATAGGGGACGGACATGGCCGAGATCCGCGAAGACAACGAACCGTTCGACGACATCAACATCACGCCGATGCTCGATCTGGCGTATGTGCTGCTGGTCATCTTCATCATCATGACGACAGCTTCGGTGCAGGGCATCAAGGTCAATCTGCCCAAGGCCAGCAACACGCCAAGCCTGGCCAAGCCCAAGACCAAGTCGGTCACCATCGACGCGGCCGGGCAGATTTATCTGGATACCTATCCCGTCAGCATGGCCGAGCTGGAAAGCCGCCTGCGCAGTTTCAAGGCGATCACCCCCGACCTGCCGGTGGTGATCAAGGGCGATGCGCAGATTGCGTATGAAAAAGTGATCGATGTGATGGATTTGTGCGGCCGCCTGGATATCACCCAACTGGGATTGGTGACGGCCAAGCAGCCGAAGTAACGATGCCGGCCCACAAGCGATCCCTGCGCAGCCGGATGCCGCTCATCGGCGGTCTGCTGTTCATGGCGCTGTTCACGGCGGCGGTGATCTGGGGGGTGATGGGCTTCATCAAGGATTCGGGCGCGCCGCAAAGGCCGAAGATCCAGACCATTTCCCTGGTCAAGCCACCGCCGCCCAAACCGCCCGAAGAAAAGCCGCCGGAGCCGGAAAAGATCGAGCAGCCCAGGGAAGAGGTCAAGCTCGACCAGCCTCAGCCGACCCCGGAGGCGCCGCCCCCCCCGCCCGGCGGTATTCCCGACGGACCGGCGGGCGGGATGGCCACCGATCTGGCTGCAGGCAGCGGTATCGGCATCGGCGGCGGAGGCGCGGGCGACGAGCGGCGCAACTGGTATTCGCGCATGATTTCGCGTCAGCTGGAAGACGGGCTGAAACGCGCCAAGCGCTTGCAGGGCAAGAATTACCGGGTGGTTGCGCAGATATGGTTCAGCCCGGCGGGCGCCGTCAGCCGGGTGCAACTGGACAAGGGCACGGGCGACAGCGAGCTGGACGAGGCGCTGCGCCAGGAAATCCAGCAAGTGAGTCTGCGTGATCCTCTGCCCGATGACATTCCGCAGCCGGTGCGTCTGCGCGTGGTGTCGCGCTGACTTCCACCATTAACATTTATTTCAATTGAGTCGAACCATTATGAAAAACCCTTACATCAAGCCGCTGGCGGTGGCGCTGTGCCTGGCCTTTGCCTTGCCTGTACAGGCGGGCAGCGAACGTGAGGAACTGGAAACCCTGCGTGCGACGACGCTGGCCATTCTGGATGCGCTGGTGGAAAAAGGCGTGCTGAGCGCCGAAGTGGCACAGGGGCTGGTGAAACAGGCCGAAAAGAAGGGCCAGGAACAGGCCGAGGCAAGCGCCAAGACCGAGGCCGCTTCCGGTGTGGTGCGCGTGCCCTATATTCCGGAAATGGTGAAGCGCGAGATTCGCGAACAGATTCGCCAGGAAGTGGTGGCGCAGGCCAAGACCGAGCAGTGGGGCAACGTCAACGCCGTGCCGGAGTGGGTGGGGCGGCTGAAGTGGGAAGGCGATCTCAGGTTGCGCTATCAGGGCGATTTGTTTGCGGACGGCAACGCATCCGGTAATGATTTCATTTCTGAGCCCTATGGCCTCGGCAGCATCGGCGATCCGATCAACACCGAAGAAGACCGTCAGCGTTTGCGTATCCGTGCGCGCCTCGGGCTGTCGGCAAAAATCACGGACTACGTGTCTGCCGGTTTCCGCATCACCACGGGCAATACCAGCGACCCGGTTTCAACCAACCAGACGCTGGGCACTGATTTCAACAAGTTCTCATTGGTGCTCGATCGGGCGTTTGCCAAGGTCCAGCCGTGGGACTGGCTGACGGTTTCGGGCGGCCGCATTCCTAACCCTTTCTTCAGCACCGACCTGGTGTGGGACGACGACCTCAACTTCGACGGCGTGGCGGCCACTTTCAAGCCTTGGGCGCGCAGTGATCGCACTGGTAAACCGTTCTTTACGCTGGGCGCATTCCCATTGCAGGAGGTGGAGTCGTCAGTGACCAATCTGGCGCGAGATAAGTGGCTTTATGCCGCACAGGCCGGCCTGGACTGGAAAATGGATGCCAATACCCGCTGGCGATTCGGCTTGGCCTATTACGATTACCAAAATATTGCCGCGGATGAAGACCCGGTTATTGATGGCCTGTATGACTACGCCGATTCTGTTCTGACATCGCGCCAGAAAGGCAACACAAGGTTCGAGGTGGCGCCAACTGACGAGCCGGGTCTTTACGGACTGGCCGCCGACTACTCGCTGGTCAACCTGACCGCAACGGTAGATCTGGCGCACTTCGAGCCCGTGCATGTGATTCTGGACGGCGATGTGGTGAAAAACGTCGGCTACGACGAGGCCAAGGTCAATAGCTTGGTTACGTCCCAGGAAGCCCGGACGCTGGGCTGGCAGACCAAGGTCACGGTCGGCTGGCCCTCGATGCAGAACCAAGGCGACTGGCAGGTGTTCTTGGGGTATCGCCATCTGGAACGCGATGCCGTGCTCGATGCCTTCGCCGATTCCGATTTCCGCCTGGGCGGCACCAACAGCAAGGGCTTTTTCATCGGCGGCCTGTATGGCGTGGATCGTAACTCCTGGCTGTCGGCCAAGTGGTTGTCAGCAGACCAGATCGACGGCGAGCCGTTCGGCGTGGACGTGGTGCAGGTGGATTTCAATGCGAAGTTCTAAGTGGCTGCTGACGCTGCTGCTGGTCAGCGCGCCGGGATGGGCCTTCGATATGGAACGCGATGACTGGCTGCTGCCCGAACCGCCGCCGCTTGCGCGCGAGGCGCGTCCGCGCTACGCCCCGATCGTGTTCGCACGCATCAAGGCAACGGGCAACGATCTCGAGCCGGTCTATGCTCAAGGCAGGCAGGGCAAACTGATTGCCGCCGCTGCGCGCAATGACATCGAACAGGTGGAAGCCCTGCTGAAACAGGGTGTCAACCCCAATGCAACAGTCAATCAGTGGGGCGAAAACGCCCTGATGCATGCGGTATTGCACGGCAATGTCGACATGACGCGCGTACTGCTGGAGGCGGGCGCCAACCCGGATTTGAAAGGTCCCGGATTCACCCCGTTGGGCATGGCCGCGCTTCGGGGGCATGCCCGGATTGTCCGTTTGCTGCTGAAAGCCGGTGCGGATATCGACAGAAAAAGCAGTGATGGCAACACACCCATCATTGCAGCTGCCATCATGCATCGCACGGACGTGGTGCGTGAACTGCTCGCTTATCACCCCGATATGACGATCTGGAACCGTGAAGGACGGGTGAGCCTGGGTATTGCGGCAGAGGAGGGCTACAAGGACATCGTCGAATTGATGCTGAAAGCCGGCGTGGACCCGAATCTCATGGATCGCAATGGAAACCGGCCGCTTTTCTGGTCAGGCGATCACAAGGGTATTGCAGTCATGCTGGCAACTAAAGGAGGCGTGACGTTTTGAGACGCGCTAACGGGCACGCATCGTTTTTATCCATTGGGGGCTTGTTTATGTTGTCGATACGTCGAACCACGGATGCGTTCGGTTTTTATTCCAAGATGACCCGGCTGGGTATGCTGTCGCTCGCGCTCCTGCTTTGTATGGCCGGAGCTTCAGTGGACGCACAGGCGGCCGACAAGAAAGCGAGCCGTGAGCGCGAGGCTTTGCGACGGGTGCAGCAGCAGCTTTCCCAGGTGCAGGGAGAAATGGCTGCGCTGGAGCAGGTGAAGGCCAAGCTGGCTGTGGATCTTGAAAAAGCCCTGTCTTCGTCGAAAGCGGTTGAAGGCAAGATGGCGCGTCTGCAACGCGAAATCAATGCAGGCAAGCAGCAGCAATCGGCGCTTGCCAAGGAATTGACGCAAGTCAAAGAGGAACTCGCAACTACGGCGCAGCAACTGGCCGAAACAAAAAAGACTTTGGCCGAAACAACCCAGACTCTGCAACAAACCGATGCGGAAAAGCGCAACCTGGAAGCCATCAAAGCGCGAAACGAGCGTGAGATAGCCTCATGCGAGCGCAAGAATCTTGCGCTCTACGAGGTCGGCCGATCGCTCATGGATCGCTTCGAGCACAAGACGTGCGGCGAAACCCTTGCCCAAAAAGAGCCGTTTACGGGGCTCAAGCAAGTGGAAACCGAAAACCTTCTGGAAGAATATCGGGACAAACTGGACGAACAGAAAATCGTGAAGGCACCGGATAGCTAATGAGAGCCTGCACTGACCTGGATATGCGCTGAGTTGAAGCAGATCAGACCTGATCTGATATTACGGAGTATTGCTACGGGGCCGTGTCGCACAATACACCGAGTTACTTTGTGGTCAACGACATCGTGCATAAGCCTCGAACGGGGATATCACCAGATGTCGCGAGTACGCTTATAAATCGAAGCGCTTGCACGGCCGGGAAGCCCTGAGCTTACGCGCCTGATAAGCCGAAAGGGCCATGTCGGATGTATACATGCCGAGGAAGAGGCTCGTCTGAAGCATTCAAAATCCGGGCATTCTGGCGAAGTCGCTTGCGCTTGATTTTTTGCTGCGGTGCCGTGAAGGCACGCATTCTGTTGGCAGATTGGTCGCAGACGAACCCTCGGCCGAAATTGCCGAAATTCCAAGCATCGATTCGTAAGGGGAAAGTGGTCGGGGCGAGAGGATTCGAACCTCCGACTCCTGCGTCCCGAACGCAGTACTCTACCAGGCTGAGCTACGCCCCGAGGCAGATGGCGGGGTCAGCGATGTGCTGAACCCCATTTGAAGAACTAACGGGAAACGACTGAAACAGCGCGGTCAAAAACTTCGGTCAACCGCGAAAGCCGCTAATTGTAGCAAAGCTGATTTGGAATTTGAATCAGGTAAGCAAGAAATTGCTGCATTGGCGGTCTGAACTTCGCGCTGCGCGACTTCGCGGGTGTAGTGGAGGGCACGCGTGTCCTTGATTGCAGCGAGCACGCTCTGGAATTCGGTCAGCCCACCGTGCTCGATGGCCTGGCGGATGCTGGCCGCCTGTTCGGCAGTGCCGTGCTTCATCGCGTACAGCAGGGGCAGGGTGGGCTTGCCTTCGGCGAGGTCGTCGCCGATGTTCTTGCCGGTCTTGAGGAAGTCGCCGGAGTAGTCGAGCACGTCGTCGATCAGCTGGAAGGCGGTGCCGAGATGCATGCCGTAGCGCGCCAGCGCGTCTTTTTCTTCCTCGGTGCCGCCGCCGATGACGGCGCCGAGGCGACCCGCGGCCTCGAACAGCTTGGCGGTCTTGTAACGGATGACGCGCAGGTAGTTTTCTTCGTCGATGTCGGGGTCGTGGCAGTTGAGCAGCTGCAGCACTTCGCCTTCGGCAATGGTGTTGGTGGCGTCGGACAGGATGCGCATGACCTCCATGTTGTCGACCGCCACCATCATCTGGAAGGCGCGCGAGTAGAGGAAGTCGCCGACCAGCACGCTGGCGGCGTTGCCGAACAGGGCATTGGCAGTTTCGCGGCCGCGCCGCAGTTCGGATTCGTCGACGACGTCGTCGTGCAGCAGGGTGGCGGTGTGGATGAATTCGACCACCGCGGCGAGTTCGTGGTGGGCGCGTCCCTGATAATTGAAGCAGCCGGCCGACAGCAGCACCAGGGCAGGGCGCAGCCGCTTGCCCCCGCTGTTGATGATGTATTCGGAGACCTGGCGGATGAGCACCACGTCGGAATAGAGGCTTTGGCGGATGACATGATCGACGGCGCGCATGTCTTCGGCCAGGTAGGATTGCAGGCTCTCCAGGGACACGATTCAGGCTTGTTATTGGATAAGCCCGCAATGGTAGCAGCCCCGCCGGGCTTTTTCACCGCCACGTGCGCCTTGAAATAGTCTGCCGAATGGTTTGACTTGTTTGGGCAACCCCGCTAGAATCTCGCGCTTTCCTGGGTTCGTATTGGTTGGAGACCCCCCATGTACGCAGTCATCAAAACCGGCGGCAAGCAATATCGCGTGAGCGCCGGTGACAAACTTAAAATTGAAAAGCTCGAAGCCGAGGTCGGCAGCGAGATCACCTTTGATCAGGTGCTGATGGTGGGCGATGGCGCCGACATCAAGATGGGCGCGCCCATGCTGCGCGGCGCCACGGTGACGGCCACGGTGCTGAACCAGGCACGCGGCGACAAGATCAAGATTTTCAAGATGCGCCGCCGCAAGCACTATCGCAAGAGCCAGGGCCATCGCCAGTACTTCACCGAAGTGCAAATCGGCGGCATCACCGCATAAGGAGCACATAACATGGCACACAAGAAAGCAGGCGGCAGTTCGCGTAACGGTCGCGATTCGGAGTCGAAACGTCTGGGCGTGAAGCGCTACGGCGGCGAGTTGGTTCTGGCAGGCAACATCATCGTGCGTCAGCGCGGCACCCAGTTCCATCCCGGCGACAACGTTGGCATCGGCAAGGACCACACCCTGTTCGCCAAGGCGGACGGCACGGTCAAGTTCGAGATCAAGGGCGCTGCCCGCCGTCGCATGGTTCGCATCGAACCGGTTGCGGCCTGATTCGATTTGAGCTGAGTCCGACTCGCTCGCCAAAAAGCCCTGTCCGCCGGATGGGGCTTTTTTGTTTGTGCGGAATTAATTAGGTCCCCCCAATATGAAATTCATAGACGAAGCCAAAATTCAGGTCATCGCCGGCAATGGCGGGGACGGCAGCGCTTCGTTCCGCCGCGAGAAGAACATTCCCAAGGGCGGGCCGGACGGCGGCGACGGCGGTCGCGGCGGCAGCGTGATCGCGGTGGCCGACCGCAACATCAATACCCTGGTCGAGTTTCGTTTCGCCCAGGTCTTCAAGGCGGAAAAAGGCGAGAACGGGCGCGGCGCGCAGTGCTACGGCAAGGGCGGCGATGACCTCATCGTCCGCGTGCCGGTGGGCACCGTGTTCACCGACATCAACAGCGGTGAGGTGATCGCCGATCTGGCTGCGGACGGGCAGACGGTGTGCCTCGCCAAGGGCGGCAAAGGCGGGCTGGGCAACCTGCATTTCAAGTCGAGCACCAACCGCGCGCCGCGTCAGCACACGCTGGGCGAGCCGGGCGAGGAATGGGAACTGGCGCTGGAACTGAAGGTGCTGGCCGACGTCGGCCTGCTGGGCATGCCCAATGCGGGCAAGTCGACTTTCATCCGCGCGGTATCGGCGGCACGCCCCAAGGTGGCCGATTATCCGTTCACCACGCTGGCACCCAACCTGGGCGTGGTGCGGGTGGACAGCGAACGCAGCTTCGTCATCGCCGACATTCCGGGACTGATCGAGGGTGCGGCCGAGGGCGCGGGGCTGGGCCACCAGTTCCTGCGGCATCTGCAGCGCACCCATCTGCTGCTGCATCTGGTCGATATTTCGCCGCGCTGGGAAGCGGGCGACCCGGTGCACGAGGCGCGCGCCATCGTCGAGGAACTGCGCAAGTACGACCAGCAGCTCTACGACAAGCCGCGCTGGCTGGTGCTGAACAAGATCGACATGGTGGATGAGGCCGAACGCGAGGCGGTGGTGGCGAAGTTCGTGGCGGACTACGAATGGACGGGGCCGGTGTTCGTGATTTCGGCGCTCGACGGCACCGGCTGCAGCGCGCTGACCTATGCGGTCATGGACTATCTGGACACTCAGGTCCGGCCGGTCGAGGATGAACCTGCGGCAGATTTGTCTGCCACGGAACCACCCGCCGCTGATTAAGCCGCCTGCGACTCGGTCGCCGCGTCGCCGCCGACCCGCTTCCAGTCGTTTTCCTGCAGCGCCACCTGGTACTTGGCCCAGCGCGCGAACTCAGCCAGGCTGCAATGCCCCTTCTTGCGGCGGCAGGTGCCGGCAATCCCCTTGAAGTGCACCACCTTCTCGCCGGTCTCGGCATCGACGGCGATTTCGGCCAGCTGGCGCACGCCCCAAGTGCGGCCGTAGGCGCCATTGCTGTAGAAGAATCCTGCTTTCAGTTCGTTAATCGTTATTGGCATGGCATTTACGCCCTTCTCCCGCATGCGGGAGAGGGATGGGGATAACCAGCGACTTGCCCGCTTGCGGGCTTAGTCGAATGGTTAGTGGTTTCATCAGAGGGGGCGAAGCCTGGCTCATGTCGTGATGCGTCGGTAAATGTCGGTGACTTTCACCGGCAATTGTCGCACGTCATCCAGGATGACGTAACGCGCCGCGCCGTACATGTGCGGCAGGTAGTCGCGCGCGTCGCGGTCGAGGGTGACGCAGAAGGGATGAATGCCGGTGCGCGCCGCTTCCAGCAGTGCCATGCGCGTGTCCTCGATACCGTACTGGCCCCGGTAGACGTCGAAATAATCGTCGGGGCGGCCGTCCGACAGCGTCACCAGCACGCGGGTCCTGGCTTCGACCTGGTTCAAGAGCTTGGTCATGTGGCGCAGCGCAAAGCCCATGCGGGTGTATTCCTGAGGGCGGATGCCGGAGATGCGCGCCTTGACTTCGTCGCCGTAGCGCTCGTCGAAGGTCTTGATGCGGAACAGCTCGCAGCGCTTGCGCGTCGTCCCGGAGAAACCGTAGATCGCGTAGCGGTCGCCCAGCAGTTCCAGCGCCTCGCACAGCAGGATCAGCGCCTCGCGCTCGGCCTCGTTGATCCAGCCCTTGGTGGAGCCGCTCATGTCGACCAGGAAGGCGACGGCGATGTTGCGCTCGGCGCGGTGCAGGCGAACGAACAGGCGGTCGCTCATTTCGCGGCCGTCCTTCGCATCGGCGAGCGCCTCGATCAGCGCGTCGAGATCGATTTCATCACCCTGAGTCTGCCGCTTGTCGAGTCGGTTTTCGTCACGCAGCGCCTCGAATTTCCTGCGCAGGTGCTTGACCACCCCGGCATATTTGTCGAGGGTGTCGCGGTAAAAGCTGTCGTGGATGGGGGCGACGGTTTTTTCCCGCATCACGCACCAGTTCTTGCGGTAATGCTGGCGGCCGTGGTCCCACTCGGGATAAAGCTCCGCGCCCTTCTCGTGATAGGTGCCGTGCCACACGGCATCGGGATCCTCCGGCTGGTCGAACACCCGGTTCGCATCGTATTCGCCGTCGCCCGCCGGGGTGAGGTAGTCCGGGGGAATTTCGCCGAAGTCGAGATAGACCGACGTCAGCAGCTGCTTGACCCCCTCGGGTGGCGCGATCGGGGCGTCGTCGAGGGTGATGCCGAAGTCGAGCAGGCCGTTTTCGTCGCGCGGCGTCACGCCAAGCTTGGGCGTCGTTTCGGGCGCCGAGTCGGGTTGTGCGGCCGCGTGCTCCTCCAGCAACTCGGCCAGCTTGATGCGCAGCCGCGCCTTTTCCTTGTCCAGCCGGGCGGCGCGGGCGGCGGCGATCATATCCGGGCGCAGGCAGCCCTGGTCGCTCCATTGCGGGCAGTCGGCTTCGTCGTAGGCAGCGCCGAGCAGGGCGAGGCTGTCGTTCAGCGTGGCCTGGTCTGAAGCCAGCGCCGACTCGAAACGCTGCCAGCCTGGCGGCAGCGGGGGATCGAGTTGGGCGCGCAGGCGCTTCATCTGGCGGTGCAGGCCGGGCAACTCGCGCGCAAGGCATGCGGAGAGACGCAGCGTTTCCAGTGCGTACAGGCGGGCCAGCGCGCGTTCGGGGTCGGCGTAGCCGGCAGCGGCGGCCGCATGGTCGATGCGCAGGCTGCCGAATCGGGTCTGGGCCCACAGCAGCGCGACGGTGGCTTTGGCGAGCTGGAAGTTGTCTTCCAGACTTGGTAGCGCCGCGATCAGCGGCGGCAGCACGATGCGCTCGCCGTCGGTCCAGGCGGCGTCGCCTTCCTCGATGCGCAGCCGCCGGCCGGAGAGGCCGCAGACGAAATTGCCCAGCACCGGCGCAATGTCCTCGAACAGCGCGCCGGCGGCATCGTTTGCGTGCTGTGCGTCGTCGAAGCTGTCGACTTCTTCCATCACCCTGAGCGCATTCTGCAGGCCGGTGCGGTCGAACACGTCGCAGGTGTGAACCGCCCACGCTTCCAGCAGGCGCCGCTCCATGCGCGGCAGCAGCGCCGGGGCGCGGCGGCCGAACTGCCAGGCGAGCGTGATGTGGGTGGACGCCATGCGGCGGATCCAGCCGAGGATGAAATCCTGCTCGTCGCGTGTGAGCGCGGCGAGTTCGGCGGCGAGCTGCTCGACCTTGAAATAGGTGAATTCGGTTTCCAGCCAGACGTGGAGGCTGGCTTCCATCTCAGCAGCAGTGAGCGGCGGCTGCGCCATCGGACGCCCCTATAAATCTACTGCGCGGTCATGATCCGGGCGCGTCCGGTGCTCGGAATCCTCATGTACTCGCATGTACATTCCGGTTCCTGCGCTCCGGGCGCGCCCGACTGATGCCCGCTCGCTACGATTTCTAGGGGCGTCCATCAAAATATTGATGAGGAGAGTTCCTGGATCGCTTTGAGCATATCGGCATCGTCGGTGACCGCCTGCGCGACCGCCGATTTGCAGGCAGTGACCGGGCTGACGCCGTCGGCGATCAGCTTGCCGGCATGCACCAGCAGGCGCGTCGAGGCGCCTTCCTCCAGCCCGCTGCCCTTGAGGTTGCGCGTCATCTGCGCGAAGCGCACCAGGTTGTCGGCGATGGCGTCGCTGACGCCGGACTCGGTGGCGACGATGCGGCGCTCGAGCGCGGCTGACGGGTAGTCGAATTCCAGCGCGACGAAGCGCTGGCGGGTCGATTGCTTCAGGTCCTTCAACACGCTCTGGTAGCCGGGGTTGTAGGAAATCGCGAGGCAGAACTCGGGCGGCGCCTCGACTTCCTGGCCGAGTTTTTCCATCGGCAGGGTGCGGCGGTCATCGGCCAGCGGATGGATCACCACCATGGTGTCCTTGCGCGCCTCGACGATTTCATCGAGGTAGCAGATGCCGCCGCAACGCACGGCGCGGGTGAGCGGCCCGTCGACCCACACGGTTTCGCCGCCCTTTACCAGATAGCGGCCGACCAGGTCGGACGCGGTGAGGTCGTCGTGGCACGAGACGGTGATAAGCGGCCGCTTCAGCCGCCACGCCATGTGTTCCATGAAGCGCGTCTTGCCGCAGCCGGTGGGGCCTTTCAGCAATACCGGGATCTGTTGCCGGTAGGCGGCCTCGAACAGCTGGATTTCGTCGCCGACTGCTTCGTAATAGGGCTCTTTTTCGATCAGGTGCTGGGCAGGGTCGAGGGTGCGTGCGTTCATGATCGGGATGATTCCTCAGAAGCAGCCGGACTGCTGTTTCTTGCGTTCGAGCGCTTTGACTTCCTCGTTCCACTTGTCCATCTGTTCCTGCGTGTAGCCCTTGCGGCGCGCCGCATCCATCTTGTCGAACACGCGTCCCAGTTTGTCTGTCAGCGCGTCGCACTGGCTCGCCGAGGCACGGACAGCGGGCTTGCCGGTGGTACGCCGGGTCTCGAGGCGAATGGGGGCAGGTTCAGTGGGGCGGGCTGCCGCCTTGGCGGCGGCTGGCGTGGCCGGCACGGGCGGCGCAGGCGTCTGAACGGGTTGCGTATGCACCGGATCGGGCAGCGGTGCGGGGTCGATTTCCACTTTGCTCGCTTCCCGCGCGTTGCGGCAGGGCAGGTTGGAATAGGTCACCTTGCCCTGCGTGTCGATGCACTTGTTGAGCGTGGCCTGCGCCGATGCCCCGGCGGGGAACAGGGCCGGCAGCGCGAGCAGGGCAAGTACGAACAGACGCATGGGAGCTCAGTGTTCGCCCGAATACTTGTCGTCTTCCAGTTCCATCTTTTTCTGGAATTCGGCTTCCTTTTCCTGCTCGGCTAAAGCGCGCCGACGCGCCAGCCGCTTCTCGTAGGCATCCGGCCGTTCCTCGACGAATTTTTCGCCGAACAGGGTGTGGCGCAGGAAATTCAGGCCGAAGTCGAGCAGGGCCTCGTCGTCGGCGATCAGCGTCGCCATGACCTCGACCGGAATGTCGTAGGTGTCGTTGAAGCTCGGGCTCATGACGAAGGCGCGGAAGCGGTCGACGTCGTAGCTCGCCATGAAGAACAGCTGGTTGGATACCGGCGTCGGCTTGCCGATGGCGGGGCCGGCCGACTTGCGCTTGACCACCAGCTGGCGCCAGGCATGGGCTTTTTCGTCGTACTCGGCCACGCCCTGTTCGGCACGGTATTGCTCGATGGTCTGCGTCTTGTCCTCGAAATGGCCGAGGCAATGCGGTTCTCTCACCATGGCATAGGCGCTGCGGTCGACGTATTCGTCGGAGCGGCGCATGGTCAGGAGGGCCACCGGATAGTAACGGCAGGCGGTGGGGCGGTCTTCGTAGACGCCGCAGCCTTCGGGGGTCATGAACTGGCAGGCGGTGCCGCCCTCGACCGGCTTCAGCTTGACGCCGGGCATGCCGTCCTTGTCCATCTCGAACGGCACCGAATACTGGTTGAGGAATTCGCCGGACGACATGTCCAGGCGTTTCTTCAGGCGCAGGATGTCGTAGGGCGTCAGCGGGATGTCGATGTTGCTGCAGCAGGCATTCCAGCACTTGACGTTGCGATGGCAGCGGAACTGCAGCGTCGCGCCTTCCGTCAGCATGATGGGTTTGACCGGACTGCCCGCAAACGGGGAGTCTTCGATCAGGTCTTTAAATTCGGCTTCGTTCATGGTTCAACCTCGTGGGGCAGGGCCCCTCACTTCAAAAAATCATCAACACTCAGTCGGGAGTGCGTAGGGTACGCGCTTTCAACTGGATGCTAAACCTTGTTGGCCTTGTAGTCTTGATGGCCTGAAAAAAACCGGGCGCCGTGAAGGCGCCCGGAGTTTACTGCTGAACCAATGGATCAGTGAGCAGCGGGCTTGAACAGCTTGGACTTGTCGACCAGATCCACGTGGGCGCGCTTGAAGCAGTTCCACTGTTTGGAGTTCTTGTCGTAGACCGAGTTCACGAAGCAGTGCCAATTTTCCTCATCGACAAAGTTCTTGTCCATGCGGTAGTAGAAGCCGGGGTAACGGCTTTCTTCGCGGAACTGGATGTGCTTCATGTGGGCTTCGGCCGTCAGGATGCGGTGGTAGTTTTCCCACGCGCGCAGCAGTTCGTGCAGGTCCTTCGCACGCATCTTCTCTGCGTCTTCCTTCAGCATGTTCAGCTTGTCTTCAGCCACGCCCAGCATGTTGGCATTGGTCGTGTAGTAGGTGGCGACGCCGGCAACATACTCGTCCATGATCTTCTGCAGACGGAACTGCAGCATCTTGGGCGTGATGTAGTTGGGGTTGACGTCGATTGCCGTGGTGTAGTCCTTGTGCTCGAGGTAGGTACGCACCGGCTTGTAGATGTCTTCCACCAGCTGTTCGACGGAGGTGTCGAGCTCGGGTTTCCAGTCCTTGTTGTCGATGCAGTACTTGACCATGGCCTTGGCGCACATGCGGCCTTCGGCGTGCGAGCCGGAGGAGAACTTGTGGCCGGACGCGCCCACGCCGTCGCCGGCAGTGAACAGACCCTTGACCGTGGTCATCGAGCGGTAGCCCCAGCTCCAGCCCTTGGGCAGGTGTGCCGGAATCTTGCCCGCGTCGGCGTGGCCTTCGTCGGTCGGTGCGCCCAAGTCGGTCGGACCCGACACCCAGATGCCGCAGCAACCGGAGTGGCTACCCAGCAGGTAGGGCTCGGTCGGCATCAGTTCGGAGTTCTTCTTCTCCGGTTCGACGTTCTCGCCCACCCAGATACCGCACTGGCCGACGCACATGTCGAGGAAGTCTTCCCAGGCTTCGGCTTCCAGGTGCTTCACTTCGCGCGGGGTCAGCGTTTCACGCAGTTTTGCCAAAGCGGTCACGGTGTCCATGTAAATGGGGCCGCGGCCTTCTTTCATTTCCTTCAGCATCAGGTGGTTACGCAGGCACGATGCGGGAACGGCTGCCTGCCCGTAGGGGGGGTAGTCGTTCAGCAGTTCCTTGTTCTTCACCATGTAGACTTCGCCGTAGGCGTTGACGGCCTGGGCCTTGAACAGCAGGAACCAGGCGCCGACCGGGCCGTAGCCGTCCTTGAAGCGGGCGGGCACGAAGCGGTTTTCCATCATGGTCAGCTCGGCGCCGGCTTCGGCAGCCATGGCGTAGGTCGAACCGGCGTTCCACACCGGGTACCAGGCGCGGCCGGTACCTTCACCGACGGAGCGCGGACGGAAGATGTTCACGCAGCCACCGGCGGCCAGCAGGATCGCCTTGGCCTTGTAGACCACGACTTTATGGTCGCGGGTCGAGAAGCCGACGGCACCGGCGATGCGCTGCGGGTCGTTCTTGTCGTTGACCAGCTTGACGATGAAGATGCGCTCTTCGATGCGGTCCATGCCGAGCGCCTTCTTGGTGGCTTCGGCAACGATCCACTTGTAGGATTCGCCGTTGATCATGATCTGCCATTTGCCGGAACGCACGGGCTTGCCGCCGTCCTTCAGCGCGGGCAGGCCCTGGGCGCCGTCGTGGCGTTCGCCGTTTTCGTCGGTTTTCCAGATCGGCAGACCCCATTCCTCGAACAGGTGCACGGAATCATCCACGTTGCGGCCCAGGTCGTAGGCCAGGTCGTCGCGGGTGATGCCCATCAGGTCGTTGGAGACCATGCGGGCGTAGTCGGCGGGATCCTGCTCGGAGCCGATGTAGGTGTTGATCGCGGACAGACCCTGCGCCACGGCGCCGGAGCGGTCCATGGCAGCCTTGTCGACCAGCTTGATTTTCAGGTCCATGCCCAGCTCGGCCTTGGCGGCGTCTGCCCAGCGCATGATTTCATAACCGGCGCCGCAGCAAGCCATGCCGCCGCCGATCAGGAGGACGTCGACTTCCTCCTGGACTACTTCGGGATTACCAAATTCTCCAGCCATTTCGTTTACCTCTCTAAATTACTTGCGAATCAGTTCGGCAGGGTTACCGGCACGGTAACCGCCCATCATGTCCCGGGTGAACGAACCCGTGGATTCGATATCGGCCATCTTGGGCATGGGCTTGTTGCCATAGGGATCGATCGAACCTTCTGGCGTGGTGCGGATCGGGAACTTGAAGCGCTTCAGCGTGCCGTTACGGAACTTGATGGTCCACATGATGGAATCGGAACCACGCAGGGGCTGCACCATGCCGCCCAGCGGCACGACGTCGGCGTAGTGGCGGACTTCAATCGCCTGCTGCGGGCAGATCTTGACGCAGGAATAGCATTCCCAGCACTGCTCGGGTTCCTGGTTGAACGCGCGCATGGCATGGCCGGTTTCCGAACCGTCCTTGTCCAGCTTCATCAGGTCGTGCGGGCAGATGTACATGCAAGCGGTCTTATCCTGACCTTTGCAGCCGTCGCACTTGTCGGTACGAACATAGGTTGGCATTACAGTCTCCTAAAGTTAGCTAACAATCCGCGTACGTCGCGGTCCGATTAGAACTGAACCCGTCCTTGGCCGGGGCGACTCGCGAATCCGCTTCCGGTAGGCTCGTGTCCTAAAACCCTTGTTCCATCCGGCCTGTCTGCCGGATGGATAAAATCATGCGGCCGAGTGGCCTTTCAACTCGACTTTGACGTTTTGTTCTGCGGTCAGACCGGCGTAGTACTTCTGCAGCACCTTGGCGACTTCCGGACGGCTGAATTCGACCGGCAGGTCCTGGCCTTCGGAGAGCATCGAGCGCACCTTGGTGCCGGACAGCAGGATGCGGTCGTCCTTGGTGTGCGGGCAGGTGCGCTGCGAGGCCATGCCGCCGCACTTCTTGCACCAGAAGGTCCAGTCGATGTTCATGTTGACGGTTTCGAGCGAGCCCTTCGGGATCTCGTCGAAGATCTTTTGCGCGTCGAACGGCCCGTAGTAGTCGCCGACGCCGGCGTGGTCGCGGCCGACGATCAGGTGCGAGCAGCCGTAGTTCTGGCGGAACAAGGCATGCAGCAGCGCTTCACGCGGGCCGGCATAGCGCATGTCGAGCGGATAGCCGGCCTGGATCACGGTGTTGGGGGCGAAGTAGTTTTCGACCAGCACGCTGATGGCTTCGGAACGCACCTCGGCGGGAATGTCGCCCGGCTTCAGGGCGCCGAGCAGGGAGTGGACCAGCACGCCGTCCATGGTCTCGATGGCGATCTTGGCCAGGTATTCGTGCGAGCGGTGCATCGGATTGCGGGTCTGGAACGCAGCGATCTTGGACCAGCCCAGTTGCTCGAACTTGGCACGGGTTTCGGCGGGGGTCATGAACTGGTCGCCGTATTCTTCCTTGAAGCTGCCGGTGGACAGCACCTTGACCGGACCCGCCAGGTTGTATTTGCCCTGGGCCATGACCATCTTGACGCCGGGGTGCTCGAGGTCGGTGGTCTTGTAGACCTGCATGCACTCGTGGGCCTTGTCGATGCCGTATTTCTCGGTCACCTTCATGGTGCCCATGATGTCGCCGGTTTCGCCGTCGACCAGGGCGATGTCGTCACCGGCCTTGATGGCTTCGTCATCGGTGGAGAGGGTGACCGGGATCGGCCAGAACAGGCCGCTGGCCATCTTGTAGCCGTCACACACACCCTCCCAGTCGCCGTGGGTCATGAAGCCGTCCAGCGGGGTAAAGCCGCCGATGCCCATCATGATGAGGTCGCCGGTTTCGCGCGAGGACATCTTGACCTTGGGCAGCGAGGCCGCGCGGGTTTTTTCGGCAGCGAGCGCGTCGCCCGTCAGCAGCAGGGGCTTGAGTTCACCGCCACCGTGGGGGCGTACCAGTTTGGACATGCTGTCTCCTCAGACTTTATGGGGGTATTAGAGTCTGGGCAGAATAGCACCGGGTCTGGCGCCTGAATAATCCTTTATTTTTATTTGAGGATAAGCGGGTTTGATATTCATCTGAAAAAGCAAAAAAGCCCGGATTGCCGGGCTTTTTTATTTCAGAACAATTGCTTACGCGTCGAAGAAGGCGGGCATGTCGGTTTGCTCGGTTTTGATCACGTCGACCCAGGCGGGTTTGGTGTCGGCACCGGCTGCAGCCAGCTTCTTGGTCTCTTCGTAGAGCATTTTCCAGCGGTTGTAGAGACAGTCGCTGACCTTGCGCATGCCCGAATCGAAGTAGGAGTTGTGCAGGTCGCCGATGGTGCGGGTGAAGGATTCCATTTGCTCCAGCAGGTTGTGCGGATAGCCCTGACGATTGGGGTCGGCATACTTGACCATTTCGCGCTTGACCGCGCGCACGAAGACTTTCTGGCCTTCGGTGAGATCGGCTTCGGTGCGGGGCGCACCACCGTAATTCATGACTTCATGAATGAAACTGTTCAGGCGTTCGCCGAAATCGAAATTGGCGTAATCGACGTTTTGCATAAAGCCTCCGTTGTCTGATATTGCTTTTGAAACCGGACGTGAATCCGGTGCCTATCCTACGCCGCGCGATGCGGCTGTCCAGCGTCTTCTCGGGGCGGCCAGGCGATTATTTTCTAAGCCCTTGAATCCAGCGGGAATAAATTTTGTCCGCCAATTGGTGCAGTTGGGCGGTGCGGGCGGGCAGGTCCGATTGCATGGCAGCAACCGGCTGCACGCCGGGACTGTCGCTGGCGGCGATCTCGGCGGCGCCGCTGTCGCACCAGCTGGCGATGAGTTCGGGCGTCATTTCGACGTGGCATTGCATGCCGATGTGGCGGTCGTTCAGCACATAGGCCTGGTTGGCGCAGAAGGCGCTTTCGAGGATGCGCGTGGCGCCCGGCGGCAGGGTGAAGGTTTCGCCGTGCCAGTGGAACGCCAGCATGGGGTCTGTGGCATCGCCCAGCCAAGGGCGGGCAGCGTCGGCATCGGTGATGCGGACGTCGCCCCAGCCGATTTCCTTCACCGGGTTGGCGCCGACCGAGCCACCCAGCGCTTTGGCCATCAGCTGGCCTCCCAGGCAGTGGCCGATCACCGGGATGTCGGACGCAACGGCCTGGCGGATCAGGGCCAGCAGCGGCGGGATCCAGGGCAGGTCGTCGTTCACGCTCATCGGCCCGCCCATCAAGCAGACGCCGGAAACGCCGTTAAGGGTATCGGGCACAGCGTCGCCGGCGTCGATGCGCACCAGTTTCCAGGGAATGCCGTGGCGATCCAGAAACGTGGTGAAATACCCCGGCCCTTCGGTGGGGGAGTGACGAAAAATCAGAACAGGATGCATGATGGCTTTCAAGCAAAAAACACGTGCGCTCTACCCGCTAGGGGCAGGCCGTGTTTGTAAAGCCGCTAAAGCGGCAACAATCACGCTCATCTTAACGGCAGGCGCGTTCGCTTGCACGATGGCGTGGGCGACGAGCGTGTCGGTAGTGGGCCTTTTCAAGGACAAGGCCATCGTCAGCATCGACGGCGGCAAGCCGCGCACGCTGAGCGTGGGGCAGGCGATGGGCGGGGTGAAGCTGCTCGTTGCGGATTCGGACAGCGCAAGCTTTGACGTCGACGGCAAGCGCCGCACGCTGAGCATGGGGCAGTCGTTCGCCGGCGGGGCGGCGACGGGCGAGCGCCAGAGCGTTTCGTTCACCGCCGACGCGCGCGGACACTTTGCCGCAGCCGGCTCGATCAACGGCTATCCGATGAGCTTTCTGGTCGACACCGGTGCCACCGCTATCGCGATCAACGCCGCTGAAGCCAGGCGCATCGGCCTCGACTACAGGGCTGGGCAGGCCGTCGGTGTCGGCACGGCTGGGGGCGTGGTGCCCGCTTGGCGCGTCAAGTTCAACACCGTCAAGGTTGGCGGCATTGTCGTCAATCAGGTGGATGGCTTGGTGGTGGAAACCGGGCTGGACGTGCCGCTGCTGGGTATGAGCTTTCTCAACCGGATGGAAATGCGGCGTGATGGGCAGACGATGACGCTGACCCAGCGCTATTGATTTCAGCCTGACGAAATGTAACAAGGCCCGCACTGCGGGCCTTCAGACTGCTGACAAAGCCCCCACATGTTGGGGGCTTTGTGTTTGAATCACGGCATGCTCAAACCGCCCGCCCCGCACCAGCACCGGCTGGAAATGGTCACCCTCGAAGAGCTGGTTC
>Ga0299912_10001146_pt1 | contig 21497 bp, 21 predicted proteins | sample RVTome_2_FD_207667 | JGI IMG/M metagenome (GOLD analysis project Ga0299912, IMG submission 207667) | Soil microbial communities from uranium-contaminated site in the Upper Colorado River Basin, Wyoming, United States - RVT95D214 (version 2) ... | reverse complement strand
CGGTTCTGGAGCCCAAAAAAGTTTAACTTGGCGCTTGTTTTGGGCTGGCAAATGATGTTTAATCTTAGCTCCAATCGAGCCACAGATAAAAAAGACAAGGTGGGCTTATTTTTGTTGAGGTGAGCTGAGATGGCAGATTTGAAGGCATTAGCTGAGGCAATTATTAGGGGCGACCAGAACGTTGCGGTGGAGATTACTAAGTCGGCTCTTAAGGACGGCACCGCAGCCAAAAGTATTCTGGAGGAGGGATTGATCGCAGGTATGGACGTAATCGGCAGCCGTTTCAAAAAGAACGAGGTCTACATACCCGAGGTGCTCATTGCCGCCCGGGCGATGAAAATGGCGATGGAGCTGCTTGCGCCGGCCCTTGCTAAGGCGGGCGTCAAACCCGTGGGCAAGTTCTTGATAGGAACCGTACAGGGCGATTTGCACGATATCGGCAAAAACCTGGTCGCAATGATGCTGAAAGGCGCCGGCTTTGAAGTCACCGACCTGGGGGTCGATATTGGGCCCGAAAAGTTTGTTGAGCGGGCAAAGGCTACCCGCAGCCAGTTGATCGGCTTGAGTGCGCTTTTGACCACAACGATGCCCAGTATGGAGAAGACGATAAAGGCTCTTAGGGCGGCAGGCGTTACCGCTAAAATTATGATTGGCGGGGCGCCGGTGACTCAGGGCTACGCCGATAAGGTTGGCGCCGATGGTTACGCCCCCGATGCCGCTTCAGCCGTCGATGTAGCCAAACGCCTGGTGGCTTGAAAGTAGCCGCAGAAAACGCCCAAAAGTGGCACTGAAGGGCCAAACCCGTGAAGTGTGAAACAGCGTTATAAAACGCTGTTTTTTTGCGCCCAAGCTGGTAAAATGGACACCTGGTGCAATGAGAAATTTCGAACATCGAATTTCGAAATTATTCCTGTGTCCCAACTATGCGTCTGATAAAGAACCAAGATTTAGCACAATTGCTGGCACAACTGCGGTTCACGCCCCAAAAGCATCGCCGAAGACAGCTCGATGCCGCTGAGAGACTATTTGCGATTATCGAGCCGAACAAAGAATATCCCTTCAATTTTGTGTGCTTCAAAATCACCGGCTATCACCCGAAAGGTCCTGTGGAACAACAGTTGATAAAAGGCGAAGACCTTTTGGCCGACTTGCACATTTTCATCTCCAAGCTAAGTGGGCGGGTCGCGCCGCCGGTCGCCGGCCAGAGCCAAAAAGTCTATAGCGTCGAGGAGCTGGCTGCAGAACTTGATGTCTCCACAAAAACCATTAATCGCTGGCGAAAACGAGGCCTGATTGCCCGAAAGTTTGTCTTCGATGATGGGGGCAAACGCTTCGGGTTCCTGCAGTCGACCGTGGACAAATTCATCGGGCAAAATCCGCATCTTGTCGCCAAAGCAAAAAGCTTTAAGCGACTGACAACCAGAGAAAAACAGCAGATCATAAAACAGACCGGCAGAATTGCCGCCAAGACTACGCTGTCCCATTACGAGATCATAAACCAGATATGCGCCAAAACCGGCAAGGCCCACGAGACCATCAGGTATATACTGCTAAATTATGAAAAATCACATCCCGATAAGCCCATCTTCAAAAAACCGGCAGGCGTGCTTAGCCCAGAGCGAGCAGCTGAACTCTACAGACTGTATAATCAGGGCCTGAGTGTGCCAGAGTTACGCAAGCAGTTCAATCGTGATAGAAGCTCGATATACCGAATTATAAACCAACAAAGGGCAAGGACGCTTCTGGCCAGGAAAATTGAGTTCATCAACAGTGATGAATTTCTCCAAGCGGATGCTAAAGAAAAGATTCTCGGCAAGCCGTTCGATCCAGGTGAGCCTGCCTTCAGCATTACCTTCGAGGGATTCGAATCGGTCGGTGAACAGCTTCTGCCTGAATATCTACAGATATTAAAAAACGCCCCTATGCTTACAAGAGAACGTGAATCGGAGCTTTTCCGCAGGTATAACTATTTGAAATACCTGGCGTGGAAAGGCCGGTCCTCGATAAAACTCCCTTATGTTTCAAGCGCCCGGCTGACAGAAGTAGAAAACTGCCTCGCTGAAGCCGAGCAGACCAGAAAAGTAATAATCGAAGCAAACCTGCGGCTGGTTGTTGCCATCGCGAACAAACACGCAACAAGCCAGACAGGCTTTGCAGAACTTATAAGCAAAGGCAATTTCGCATTGATTAAAGCGGTAGAAGAGTTTGATTACACAAAGGGCTTCCGATTTGGCAAACGCGCCGCACTAAACATAGCCAAAGAGTATGCCAGGGTATCTGGCAGAGGCACCGAGCTTAGCAAAGGGAAAGCAGCCTCTCTGGCAAGCATCCAAAGATATCTAAGAAGCACGGCGGCAGCGGATGTCGGAGCTATCGAGCGGGCCCGCCAGAGCCTTGCGCAGGTTATAAAAGACGAGCTCAGCCAGCGTGAGCAGTATGTGATCCTGAATCATTTCGGCCTGGGAAGCTCGCCCATAAAAAAGAAGACCAAGACCTTAAAGCAAATCGGCGACGACCTGGGCCTCAGTAAAGAAAGAGTCCGCCAAATCGAGCTATCAGCCCTGCAAAAATTGAGACACTCCCTCAGCAGAGAGGAATTTGAATTACTGACCGGCTGACCACCAGGCCCGAGCGACGAGGAACGAGCGACGATGATACCACTGACGAGAATCCAAAGGCTCATTGGTCAGCGGATGATGAAGTCCAAGCTGACTAAGCCCTGCTTTTATATCGAAGCAAAGGCAGACGTGACTGAGCTGATGGCACTTAGGCCCGGACTAAGCAAGTCACTCGGCGCTAAAATCACCAGCAATGCTTTTCTCATCCGGGCGTTGGCACTGGCCGCAAAAAAATATCCCCTCATGGTTGCGAGCATCGAGCATCGAGTATCGAGCATCAAAATTGCCGATGCGATTAACGTTGGTTTTCCGGTCCATGCCCCGCAGGGACTGGTCGTGCCGGTGATAAAAGATGCAGATAGAAAACCTCTGGCTGAGATCGCGCAACTGGAAAAACTTCTAACCGATAAAGCCCGCAGCAACAAGTTGACGTTTGAGGAGATACAAGGCCAGACCATAGGGCTCAGCAACCTCGGCGTTTACGGAATTGATTCGTTCTTGGCAATCCCTGCTCTGGTGGCCAGCGCCATCTTAGCCGTCGGCAATGTAATCCGAACGGTCGTCCCTCACAACGGCGAGGCGACCGTGCGTAAAATGATGAGCCTGTCTCTTGCCGTTGACCGAATAGTCTCAGACGAAGTCTACGCGGCGAAATTTCTGTGCTTTATTATCGAGCAACTACAAAACCCACAACAACTGATTTAGGGAGCTTGAAGAATGAGTCCACATGGTAGAATCGCATTGGCATGGATTGTGACAGCGTTGACGCTGGTCGGGATGACCGCGGCAGAAAATGCCCAGACGCCGGAGGTCGAGATACTGTGGCCGCAAGGTGCTCCTGGAGCTAAAGGCGACGCTCCCCGCCTACGCGGGGACAAGCTTGCCCCTGCGGAAGCAGGGGGCGACAAGCCCACACTGACGATCTATCTGCCGGTAAAGGAAAATGCCACCGCCACAGCAGTCGTAATTTGTCCGGGCGGCGGCTACGGATTTCTGGCCATCGACCACGAGGGACACCAGATTGCGCAGTGGCTAAATTCGCTCGGCGTCGCAGGCTTTATTCTCAAGTACCGCCATCGCAACAGCGGCGCGGGCTACGGTCATCCGGCGCCGCTGCAGGACGCCCAGCGAGCAATAAGGCTGGTCCGCAGCCGGGCAAAGAAGTGGAACCTCGATCCCAACCGAATCGGCATCCTCGGCTTTTCCGCGGGCGGACACTTGGCGTCCAGCGCAGGGACACATTTTCAGAAGGACTACTACGACACAAAAGACCCGATAGACGAGGTCAGTCCTCGGCCGGACTTCATGATCCTGGCTTATCCGGTCATTTCGTTCAGCAAGTGGTGTGCACACACCGGCTCAAGAACAAATCTGCTGGGGAAAAATCCCGATGAAGAGCTTGTTAACAATCTGTCCAATGAGGAGCAAGTGACATCGGAAACGCCGCCCACATTTCTGGTGCACGCTAATGACGATAAAGGTGTGCCGCCTGAGAACAGCATCTACTTTTATCTGGCCCTGCGAAAAGCTGGTGTCCCGGCGGAAATGCACATTTACGAGAATGGCGGGCACGGATTTGGTCTGGGCAAAAAAGATAGCCCCGCCGCAAGCTGGCCGCAACGCTGCGCCGACTGGATGCGCAACCGAGGACTCTTGGAAAGGAACGCCACGCAAAAATAACGGGCTACTGCACTATTTCACCGTGACCTTGTAGCATAGATGCAACTTTGATGGCAGGCTGTTCCTGTTCGGCGCCGCAGAGGGCGGCACCGGCGTCCCGAATGAATTCAGCCACCTTTTTGTAATCTTCGGCGCCGTGACAGTTTGGCTCGTATTCGAAGATTGTTTTGCCATAGCTGGGGGCTTCGGCAAGTTTGATGTTTCTGCGAATAGAAGTGGGCAAAATCTGGGCGTCTGCCCAGGCAGTATTGGTGCCGCGAGCGCTACCGAGGAATTTTTCGATATCCGCCTTGACTTCATGTGGAAGCGAGGCCCGGCTGTCGAACATGCACAGCAAAATGCCCTTTACCTTCAGGGCAGGGTTAATCCTTTTATTGACAAGCTCGATAGTCTGCAATAGTTTGCCGAATCCCTGCAACGCCAAAAAGTGCGGCTGAAGCGGAATCAAAACCTCCTGGGCAGCAGCAAGGGCATTCAGCGTCAATAGGCCCAGCGAGGGTGCGCAGTCGATAAAACAATAATCGAATTTGTCTTGAACCGGCTGGATGGCCTCTCGCAGAATGGTTTCTCTGCCGACTACACTTACCAGCTCACTTTCGGCGCCGACAAGGTCAATGTTCGCAGGAAGCAGCCAGAGATTCAGACGCGCCAGCAGAATTTCCTGCTCAAATTTAGCCTGGCTGATCAAGACGGCGTATGAGCCTGAGGTAACAGTTTGCGGGCTAGCGCCCAGGTGTATCGTCAGATGTGCTTGAGGGTCGAGGTCGATGGCGACGACCTTTGATCCCATTGCTGCCAGAGCAGCGGCGGTGTTAGCCACCGTAGTGGTCTTTCCCACTCCACCTTTCTGGTTTAATACCGCAATGGTTCGCATAAATTTAGCCCCCGGACCTGTGCCGAGCCTAAGGCTTGCCCATCCAGCCTTCGCAGCCGCTTCGGCGGAGTAGGCCAGGTGGCAGGGCTAAACAGGTTTTTCTGCCTTCAACTTTTTAGCCACCGCGTCGAGCACGCCGTTGACAAACGGGCCGGACTTATCGGCGCTGAATTTTTTCGCCAGCTCGATGGCCTCATTCATCACGACCTTGGGCGGAATGTCGGCACAGAATTTCAATTGATAAACGGCCAACCTCAAAATGCCTTTGTCAACAGGCGACAGTCTGCTGAATTGCCACCTTATTGTGCAGCCTGCTATCAGTTGGTCGCATTCCGCCAGATTATCCCACGCGCCTTTTGTCCAATCCCACGCAAGTCTACGAATAGAATCGTTCTGCTCCCACTCAACAAAGAACTCAGACAACTGCCCGAGTAATTCCGGGCCTTGCACATCCAGTTGGTACAGAGCCTGCAGGGCTAATTCTCTTGCCCTTGTTCGCTTGTCAACGATCATAGTTTGCCGTTCATGGTTGACGGTAATGGACCCCGCAATAAATTGCGGGGCTAAATACTGCTAATCTGGTCCATCACGTTGACCATTTCCATTGCTGTTCGCGCGGCATCAGCGCCGGCGTTGCCCATTTTTGTGCCGGCTCTTTCCAGGGCCTGTTCGAGCGTATCACAGGTCAGCACGCCAAACACAGTCGGCACTCCTGAATCATAGTTAATCTGTCCGATACCTCGTGATACCTGCTGACAGATATAATCATAATGGGCGGTTTGTCCTCGTATGACAGCGCCGAGGCAAAGGATAGCAACATATTTGCCGCTCTGGGCGAGCTTCTTCGCTGCCTGCGTGATTTCACAAGCGCCCGGGACCCAAAATACAGAAATCTGCTGGTCGGCCGCACCGTGACGCTGAAGGCAATCTATCGCTCCGGCGAGCAGCTTACTGGTTACGAACTCGTTGAACCTGCTGACCACAATTGCGTAATTGCCCTTGCCGGCTGTTACCTGGCCTTTCACTTCTTTGATCATAATTTCGCTTCTCCATACAATCTTGGCGTTGCGACGCCGCAAGCCCGCCGTGATTTACCAACGATTCGCTCTTGGCTGCACATTATAAGACTATTAGCAGCCGCGTTCCAGAAAAACACTAACTTCACGTCAGCACACCATTTGCATTGATGCCGAATTTCCAGTCTAAGCTAAGCAATTGTAAGGGCTTATAAGTCAAATTGCCAAAGAAATTTTCGCCGCAAGCCGCCCGTGCCCTAACCGGCAGAAAAACCTCTAAGGCGACAGCACCGACTGGGCGATAACGGCGGTGGGCAATCGCATATTAGTTGAACAACGAACCGGGAGAAAGTCGACTATGTTCTCCGAAGATGTAGAATTCGGCTATTACGACAAGGCTGAGGACAAAGCCAACAAGGCGTTCGAGCTTTATGAGGACGGCAAAATGCCGCAGGCTCTGGACGAATTGAACACGGCGCTGGAGATAAATCCTGCCAACAGCTCCTGGCATTTCAACAAGGCACTGACTTTGGATGCGATGAACCACTACGATGATGCAATAGCCGAGTACGAAATCGCTCTGCAGTTGTGTCCGGAAGATATGGAGATATTGAATTCGCTGGCGGTCGATTACACGCGCACCGGCCAATACGACCGAGCCATTGACACCTTCGAGCACATCCAGAAACTTGATCCTAAGTTTGAGCCGTGCTACTGCAATCGTATCATCACTTATGCCGAAATGGGCCTGCACGATTTAGCAGAGCAGATGTTTTACTTAGCTCAGCAGATAAATCCTGACTGTGCGCTGTGCTACTACAATATCGGCAACAGCCTTTTTGCGCGGGGCGAGTATAAAAGGGCTGTGCGCTGCTGGCTGCGGACCGCCGAGCTTGAGCCGAGTCACCCTCAAATCAATTACCGAATTGCCCAGGCATACTGGGCCGGCGGTGATACTGCACGCAGCCGGGAGCATTTTCTAACGGAGCTGCGGGCCAGTCCGGGTGATGTGGACGTCATTTTCGATTTCGCCCTTTTTCTGCTGGAAGCCGGTGAGATTGAATCGGCAAAAGAGAAGTTTAACCGAATACTTGAGCTAAAGAGTGATTTTGCGCCGGCTTTATTCTATCTGGGAGAAATCGCCTTTAGTAATTCTGATTATGAGCAGGCGGCGGAGCTATACAGCCAGGCAATTCAAAAGGACAAAAAGCTCACCGGGCCCTGCTATAGACTTGCTCAACTGGCACTGATGAAAGAGCAAAAGCAGAAGGTAAAAATCTATCTGCTTTCCGAGCTGGGACTCGGCCCCGAGGATGCGGACGCATTGGTTTCTATGGCGTCGATGTCGTTGGCGATCGGCGATCTGGAGCTGTCGACACACTGTCTGCTCCGCGCCGTTGATATTGACCGTGCCAACGCAGACGCCCATTATTACCTCGGTGTCGTCACCGCCAACAGAGGTCGGCTGGAAGAAGCCGTGGAGTTTCTCACGCAGGCGCTTGAGGTCAAGCCCGACCACATCCCGGCATTGAAAGACCTGGCTTGCCTTTACCAGGCGATGGGACGATTAGCTGAGGCGAGCGAAACAATAGATAGGGCAAAGACTCTTGCCGGTGATGACGCCAATCTGAAAACGCTGGCCCGCAGAATTCGCCTGGCGCAGAAAATGGAGCGAATAAAAGATTCCCTACAGCGATTCGACCCCCGATTCATTGTCAGAAAATTGCTGCGATGATCGTTTCCTTTTTCGGCAAACCCAGCAATGAGGGGAAGTGGGGTAAAGCGAGAGATTCGGCCATATCTATGTGGCATTCCCGGTTGATGGTTGGGCACTTAACCAAAGAATCTGAGATATTTTTTCTTGACAAGAATATGCTGACAACATATAAGTTTTGGCTCTTAGGAAAGGGATTCAGATGAATGAGGATAAAACCCGGGAATCTATTTTAGGGCTCGTCGAGGACGCAAGGAATATCAGGAGTGATATTAAAGGATTCGAGCAGCGCCTAAATAAAGACCTTAATGAACGCTTTCTTCAAATTGGCCAGTATGTCCTTCGGTTCGAGGAACACCTCCAAAAAGACCTTGATGCTCGTTTTACGAAGGTTCATAAAGTCCTTGACACCCACACACAACAGCTTCAAAACATAACCAGAGTTGTTGCAGGACCAATGGCAAATGCTATCAACAAAATCGAAGAGCATTTTAACCTGGAGAAAACCAGCTTTTTCCCTAAAAACAAAAAGGTGAAAGCAAAAACTTAATGTTAGCAATCTTGGGCCTGTACCCAAAAGCATCCTCACGCCATTAAGAATCCTCGCTTTAGAATCTCCGGTAAACCTGCCAAGGCAACAGAGAGAAACCTGAGAAACAATTTGCAGAATTCGCTGAAATACGTTAGGCTGTTCTTACGCCCGTGTTGCGCATTGTGTAAAAGAAGAGGAGTGTGCGTTTACCCAATACACGATACAATATGCGCAATACGAAAGTGTTGGCCGAGTGGCGGAAAGGCAGACGCTGGGGACTTAAAATCCCCTGTCCGAAAGGACGTGTGGGTTCGAATCCCATCTCGGCCAGTTTTCGTACCTCGTGAAACGTGAAGCGTATCTCGAGCAAGAACCAAGTTGTCCTGTCGAGCTGTCAACAGTTGACGACATTGGAGATAATTAATGCCGGACAAGAATCCTGAACTTGTGAATGTAGAAAAACCCAATCTGTACCGCGAGGTCTTTCCATATACTGCGTTTCCAAAAGTGGCATTCGAAGACCAACAGGTTGAGTACAATATCCCTGATCAAATATGGATAACGGATACGACCTTCCGCGATGGCCAGCAGGCAAGGCCTCCATACATGCCGGAGCAGGTCCTGCATATATACGACCTATTGCACCAGATAGACGGCGGCACCGGCTTGATTCGCCAGTGTGAGTTCTTCTTGTACTCCAGCAGGGATAGAAAAGCGGTAGAACTCTGCAAAGAGCGAGGCTACAGGTTCCCTGAGATAACAGGCTGGATCAGAGCCGTGGCCGCTGACTTCAAGCGGGTCACCGAAATGGGACTGACCGAGACCGGCATCCTGACCTCGGCCAGCGACTATCATATATTCCTTAAGCTGCGGAAAACGCGGGCTCAGGCAATAAGTGCCTACCTCGACATCGCCAAGGCCGCACTCGATAACGGCGTTATTCCACGATGTCACTTTGAAGATATAACGCGAGCCGATTACGAAGGCTTTGTGCTGCCTTTTGCCGGCCAGTTGATGAAACTTGCCGAGGAATATAAAAAGCCCGTTAAGATTCGCCTGTGTGATACACTTGGCTTTGGTTTACCATGGGCCGCAGCAGCTTTGCCCCGAAGCGTTCCGAAACTCATTGCCGGGCTGCGGCGTATCGGAGTTCCAGCCGAGTGCCTGGAGTGGCACGGGCATAACGATTTTCACAAGGTTCTGATAAACGCGGTAACGGCTTGGCTCTACGGCTGCAGCGCCGCCAATGCAGCCATATTCGGCACCGGCGAGCGAACGGGCAACACGCCTTTGGAAGCACTGATTGTTGAGCACGCCCAATTGAAAGGAATGACTGAAGGTGTTAACTACACAGCGATAACCGAACTTGCTGAGTACGCCAGTAAAGAATTGGGCATTGAAATTCCAAATAATTATCCGCTGGTAGGAAAAGACTTCAATGTCACCCGTGCCGGCATCCACGCAGATGGCCTATTGAAGGACGAGGAGATATACAATTGCTTCGACACCCAGAAATTGCTCAACCGTCCGGCAGGTGTAGCCATTACCGATAAGACCGGCGCCGCTGGCATCAAACACTGGATAGAAGCAAGGTTTCAAATCGAAATTCCCAAGCACGACCGGCGCATCGCCAAAATAAACGAAAAGATCGAGGCCGAGTATTCGGCTGACAGGGTGTCAGCCATATCCGATGAAGAAATGCTCCAGTGGGTGCGTGAGGCTTTTGGCGGCGATCTACCGCCAATGAGGTAAAGGAATTGCCGGCTAAAAAAATCAAAGCTGTGCTGTTCGACCTTGGTGAGACGTTATTAAGTTTTGGCAAAGTCCGCATGACGCGGCTTTTCCGGCAAGGGGCAAAACTGTCCTACGAATATCTGAAAAGCCAGGGCCAGCCGGTCGGCAAATTCGAGTGGTATTGCTGGCAAAATCTAATACGTGTACATATCCAGCGGTGGCTTTCCAACGTCACCGGCAGGGATTTCGACATGCTGGCGATACTGAAAAAGGTCGGCGCCAGAAAAGGAATCGAGCTCGCACCGCAGCAGTGGCAACATCTGGCGTGGCTTTGGTACGAACCTCTCAGCAAGACTGCAAAAGTCGAGCCAAATATTGCCAGGACACTGGCCAGCCTCAAAGAATCGGGACTTAAGCTTGGCATCGTTTCCAACACATCCGTGAACCGCTGCTGTCTGGATAAACACTTAGAGCAACTGGGTATCCTAAATTTTCTCGCGGTTAGAGTCTATTCGTGCGAATTGGATTTTCGCAAGCCCGACCCACGAATCTTTGAAATTGCCGCCCAAAGGATCGGCCAAGCGTTTGAAAACATATTGTTTGTAGGCGACCAGATGAGAAACGATGTTAAAGCCGCTGCGAGGATCGGCATGCAAGCCGTCCTGTTAGTCAATTCGACCAACGCCTCAAAAAAAATCCCCCAGGGCACCTGGAAAATAAATCGCCTGGCTGAACTGCCGAGTCTTATCGAAAAGATTAACGCCGCCTCTTTATGAGAACGAGCCCATTTTGTGCCCTGGGCCGACTGTGTACAGCCGCTTCTTGCGTTTTGTGTTGACGTGGGAGGCAACAACCTTTCCAACAAAGACCATGTGGTCGCCGGCAGCTTTTTGCCATTCCAGCGTGCATTCGAAATTTGCGACGGCATCAGCAAGCAGGACCGAATCAATTTTTTTGGCAGGCTCGATTTTACAGTCGAACTCCGCGAATTTGTCGGTGTCCCGGCCGGATTTTGAGCCGAAGAAAAGTGCCGCCTCGGCCATCTGTGACGAGGGGAATGCTATGGTAAAACACTTTGAGTGCCGGATAGTTTTGATTGAATAGTGCGTTTTGGCTACTGCGATTGTCATCATCGGCGGGTCGCCGGACGCTATCATCGTCCAGCCTAACGTAACGGGATTAGCTTTACCCTTTTTATCTTTGGCTATAGCTATTACCACCTGCTCAGGATACTTGGTCTTGATAGCTTGCTCGTACTTAACTCGTTTTTGCATTGACTTTTCCTCCTATTTATTGGACGGCTCACAAATGTCCGAGCGTTTCTTGCACGTCCTTGACGAGCGAATTATATGCAGCCCTAATTTGCTTGACCAGCGGAATCATTCTGCCTTTATCCAGGTCGAAGGAGTAGGCATGGCTAAAAAAATGCCGAAAGCCTAAATACCTTCCGAGATGCTTGGCCGTGGACTCAGAGATTAGTCCCTCGCAAACGCAGGTCTGAAGTAAGTCTTTGTGCCACGATGAACTCTGGGGAATTGCAAGGTCCTTTGAAATCAGTAATTGTTTGAGAACGTTCTCAACGCCATTGTAGAAACTGTGAATCAAAGTCGCCACACCGGCCAGTTCCAGCGATGAAAGACTGCCCACTGAATCTGCATCAGGCAGTTCGCTCAAAGCGCGTTCGATGTTCTCAAATTCAGCCTGAATCCTCTCGCGTATGTCAGCCATAGAGAGCAACTGCCTCCCGTTTGACCAGGACATTAAACTTCGTATTCTGTGAGAGGTCTATCAGGTCTACCGGCTTTGATAGCGCCAGGATCAGCTCACCGTAGAAATCAAAGAACTGTTCGGGACGAATGCCCTGCACCGCTAAATCAATATCGGCGGATTCTTTCTGACTGTCCGCAGCCGAGCCAAAGAGAAAGACCTTCTCGACCCGAAATCGGCGGGCAAGCTGTAAAATTGCAGCTTTATCCTGTTCTGAAATCATAGATACATTATAGTAGGCGATTGCAAATGTGTCAAAAGACAGAATACACAACAGAACGAATCTGTTTTTGGAGCGAATCAAATGAGCACGATCGGTTTTGTCGGCGCCGGCAATATGGCTGAAGCCCTGATAAAGGGCATAATCGCCGCGAATATTTACGCCCGTCACGAGGTGTTCGTCAGTGACATCAGAGCGGAGCGGGCCATTTTTGTTGCCAACAAGTACGGGCTTGTTATGGCTCGAACCAACGCTGATGTGGCGGCCCAGGCTGAAACAATCGTCTTGAGCGTCAAGCCTCAAAATATGGCTGAGGCACTACAAAGCATCAAAGATGCCGTCAAGAGAGAAAAGCTTGTCATATCCATCGCAGCCGGCATTCGGACCGCCGGCATTTCCGCGGTGCTGGGTGATGTTCCTATAGTCCGCGCCATGCCCAACACGCCTGCCCTGATCGGCGAAGGAGCCTGCGCACTATTTGCTAACGATAAGGCAAAACCGATGCTGCAAAGAGCAAAATCTATCTTTTCGGCTGTTGGCAAAGCGGTTGTTATCGATGATGAAGATTTAATAGACGCCGTCACCGCGGTCAGCGGCAGCGGGCCGGCTTATTATTTTTTGTTGATGGAGGAAATGATAAAAGCAGGTATTGAATTAGGCTTATCAAGTGACATAGTAAAAGACCTGGTTCTGCAGACCGCCAAAGGGGCGGCTCTGCTCGCGGTTGAATCTGACAAAGAAGGCCAAACTCCAGGCGTGCTCCGCCAAAAAGTCACCTCGCCTGGGGGAACCACGGAAGCGGCTCTGAAGGTTTTCGCAGACGGCGGATTCGGGCAATTGGTATCAGCCGCCATTAAAAAAGCACGTGGTAGAAGTCAGCAGCTTTCAAAGTAACCAGCAGAACTCACCGCAGAGAACGCTGAGACCGCAGAGGAAAAACCGAAGTTGAAAATCTTAGCGTCCTCTGCGCACTCAGCGGTAAAAACAAGGCAAAACTCACGCCGGACAATTGGTGCGGGGCTGCTTGCCACCTATTCGACGATAATAGCCTCCACGGGGCACTCGTCGGCGGCCTGCTGCACGGCATCCTCGTACTCCGAGGGAACCTCATCAACCTTGACCTGAGCTATATCGTCGCCCATTTCGAAAACTTCCGGACAGGTATCACAACAAAGCCCGCAAGCCGTGCAGGTATCTTCAATTCTGACCGTCATAACAAATCTCCTTTAATGACAATCGGTTACTAAGGCGCGCGATTATTGTACAGCAGTATTCGATAGTCAAGAGAAAATGTTCGCGTTTTATGGGGTTTTGCAGGCAAATTTTTTATGGTTGCGGCACAGGCGGATTTTCTCTATTTTGAATCGATGCAGCACTTAGCGGCCCTGTTGAAGCCAATGCCGCGCCATAAGCACAAAGTCGGCAAAATCCACCTTACAGTCGCCGTTTATGTCGCCGGCGATAATTACTTCGCAAATAGGTTCGCCGAAGTACGATTTACTTGCCTCTGCTGTGCCGCCATAGGCACCCATATTTATTATGCCGCCATTGGGAAACGGCTCGTGCCCTATCGGCGACATCGGCTCACCGGCATCAATACAAGGGCTTGTGACATCGTCTTTAACCCAGCTTTGGCTGTTCGGGTCCCACCGCCCAGCCTGGGATTTGAGGTGGTAGTCACCATCGACCCAGAAATCATCGTTTATATCTTCAGGCGTGCCATTCGGGTCCCAGTAACCTGGCTCAGCAAAGTAAGGGTCAGCCTGGATATTCTCTGCTTTCCACCCCAAGAGGGAGTCCAACCCAACATAAATGTCTGAGCTTCCTCCTTCTATGGTACTATACCAGATGTTCATTCTTACGAGGTTGCGAACATCGCTGGGCGGAAGGTGCATGCATATCGCGTACCCTTGCGCAGCCCAGTTGCCCCATACGATGCAGTTCGTCAGAACTGCGGCGCTGCCCCATCCGCAGCAAATTCCTCCGCCATTGTACCTTGCTCTGTTGGCAGAGATGGTACAGTTTGCCAACGTTAGGTTGCTATACGGTGCAGGGAAATATATGCCACCGCCATTCGCATCGGCTGTGTTACCGCATATCAAAGTATTGCTAATAGTCGAGGGACATTGGAAACCAAGGCCACCACCGCTCACATTGGCTTTGTTGCAAACAATTTGGGACCCAGAAAGCGTCATTTTACCGATACACCATATAGCACCGCCATTGTAAGCAGCGCGATTTCGCGCAAGTATCGAGTTTGTCAAGGTTATACTGCCATTGGCCCAGCACATTACTGCTCCACCATGGCCTTCGACGGTGGAATTCTCGATAAGTGTGCAGTTGTAAATTTTGGCACTGCTATCCCGTACGCATATAGCCCCTCCCGAGTCCACTGCCCGATTACCTATCATGGTAGAGCTTTCAACAATGATAGACGTGCCTGTATCTGAGTACAACGCCGCACCGTCATGTGCTTCGTTATTGTTAATTGTACAGCCAGCCACTGTCAAGTTGCTTTCCCTGGCATACATGGCACTGCCTTTATTGCCGGTCATCAGGCAATTAGTTATTATGCCCGTGCTGTCCAAATAGTAGACGGCACCTATTCCGATGTTCTCGGCGAACGTGCAGTCTGCAATAACGGCTCTGCTGTTTTCGCAGGATATTGCTGCTCCATAACCGCCCCAACAACCGACAATGTCGCAGCGACCCACAACTTGGTTTCCGCAAAATATACAGTTGCCGATTGTCGGGCTACTTACATAGCAGACAATGGCAGCACCATCTACTGCTTTGACATAGCCGTTAGTAATCGTAAAGCCAGATAGTACAGAAGTGTTGTCTTCACCATTGTGGAAGTAGAAACCGCGGTGAGGATCAGTTTCCGTGCCGTTGCAGTCTACGATTGTTGTGGCGACGATGTTTGGGTCGTTTGGGTCTTTACTGCAGACGGTGATAGCTTTGCCTTTGAAATCAATGTCGCGGTTGCCTTCGCCGGTGTATATTCCTGGTTGCACCACAACCACATCACCATCATTAGCGTCATCTATTGCCGCCTGTATGTTATTGAAATCTGCAGGGCCATCGTCATCGACGGTGATAATCCGTGCTCCACAAGGAACTGCCAGCAGCAAACCGATTGCAACAAGGTATCGCGCTCTCATTTCGCACCCGCGCATTTCATCGTTATTGGTTCTTATCTTCCAACCAGTGCAAGGCCATTATTGTAAAATCAGCAAAATCAACTTTACAATCGCCATTTATATCGCCGGCTACAATGGTTTCGCAAACCGGCAGAAAACACCATATTACTTTTCCCTCGTAATACATTCCACTTCCACTACCTGGAAGACCCCTGCTTTTCCATACTCGGGTTCTTAATTGTACAGTGGTTCTATTTAAGGCATCGTGAGGAATTCTTACTGTGAGAGTTGATATTTGATTACTTAGTGCTGTGCAATTTAATTCTGTCCAAGCGTTTCCATCCCAGTAATCGGTAACAGTAGTACAAAGGCCAGGTGTTACTGATGCAGTTTGTTGATATTTTATCCTAAAATCTGCCATTGCTATTCCAGAAGGAATTATATAGTTTTCATAAATATATGATGTAGCACCAGGGTCTGCTGGTAAAGCATAAGTATCCCAATCTTCATCTACCGCATCTGAACAGGGATAAAAAATATCAAAATTTCCGTCACAAGAGTAAGAATCTTCTGTGTCATCCTCTACTAAGCGCCATCCACCTTGGTTTGGCCCGATACATTCGAGCCAGTGAAGGGCCATAAGGGTGAAGTCTTTGAAATCTATAATGCAATCGCCGTTTATGTCGCCGGCGATAATTGTTTCACAGACCGGCTCACCGAAGTATGATTTACTTGCCTCTGCTGTGCCGCCATAGGCACCCATATTTATTATGCCGCCATTGGGAAATGGCTCGTGTCCTATCGCCGACATCGGATCGCCGGCATCAATACACCGACTTGTGACATCGTCTTTAACCCAGCTTTGGCTGTTCGGGTCCCATCTGCCGGCTTGAGATCTCAAATGATAGTCGCTGCTCCTCGGGGCGGCAAAACATGGGTCAGCATCAAGGTTGCCTGTGCCCGGCCAGCCGCCTTGAACGTCGCAGTATGTCACGCTGGCATTATCATCGGGATTGTAAAGCTGGCGCTGGCCGTTGCCCCATACTATTGAATTGACAACCGCCCCCTGCGATATCCAGATGCCGATACCGGTATTGTCCGCAGCGGTGCAATTAGTGATTTCGGCCCCGCGAATTGCCCGGATGCCAGAGTCATAATTCTGTACCACTACACAATTACAGATGACGGGGTCACTGGCATACGCCCAGATGCCGGCGGTGCCATTTGCGGCAATATAGCAGTTGGCAATCGTGACGTTGTCGTGACTATCGAGCAGAATCCCGCCGTCAGGATTCTCGACAATCCGGCAGTTATTGATAATGACTGGTGCGTAACCGAAGGGGTAATCAGCTTGCGCAAACGCCGACCCCTCCGCACCATTAGCGCTGACTGCTCTTACCAGGATACTGCCGTAGCAGCGGATGGCTCCCAGGCTCGCGTGGCGTATGGTGAAGCCTTCAATGCGTGCCTCGCCGGTCCTATTGCCGACAATATGGAAGCCGTAACCTTTGCCCTGGCAGTCAATAACAGTCGCCTCGGGGCCATTTTCCGAGCGGACGGTCACAGATTTGCCATCGAAGTCGATGTCGCGATTGCCCGGGCCGGTATAAATGCCGTCGGCGACAATTATGGTATCGCCGTCTGATGCGAGGTCGATAGCACCTTGAATCGTGCCGGGCTGCTGCCATCCTGCGAGTCTTGCCATTAGATGCCACATCGCCGAGACCACGCGGACGCGACCCTCCGGGTTTAGATGGCCAGCGTGAATCTCTTTGGTGTAATTTTGGCTGATAACTTCATCGCCCTGGGCGTTGATCAGCTTGACGCCGTTAGGTTCGTGACATTCTATGTCCGCGATGTCGAACAGGATTTTGCTGTTGGCGGCACAGTAAGAGCGCACCAGGGCATTAAACAGGTCTGTGCCGGCCTGGCCGTCTCTTGTCAGCGGTATCGTCCACCAGACAAACTTTTTGCCTGGATAATCCGCCTCCAATTGTTCCATCCGGCTGCGGAAATACTCCCAGTCAGGGTGACTATCGCCCAGAGCGTCTATGTAGCAGAACTTCATCGTAAGGACGTCAAAGTCGCCGGCTCGTGATGCGGTTTGTGCGACCAGGTCGTCGACCTTGGCCTTCCAACCTGGATTGCCGCGGTTCTCAAGGCGGCAGTTGCTGCGGTCGTATTTGCCGGGCGGAAAACCGGAGCAGGCTGACTGGGTCGGCTTGGAGCCCGCCAGGCAATCCAGTCCCCAATTGATGCCGTCGCCCACAGATGCGTGCCGCATCAACATTCGCAGCGCGGCCGCTTTTGGCAGGTAGCTATCCGGGACAACCGAAAGGTCCACGCAATTATGGTCAATAACAATTGCTGCTGCGGCAGCGGACTGCCCAGGATCAACGTAGATGATTCTCCCGGAGGCTGCGCAGGCCGCCACCGGCAACAATACAAATGCTGCCACGCAGCCCTTTGCGGCGGCTCTTGACATATCTGCTCCTCCTGAAACAGCGATTGGTTAAAGATAAATATGATTCTACCAAATAGACGGCGGCTTTTCCAGAAGTTTGCGCGGCCAGATTCGCATCCGGCAAGCAGAAACTGCCGGTCGGGCATCTTTTTGTGGAAACATCCCGTTTGCTCTGCTATACTGATTTCTGAGTTCCGAATTCTGGGTCCTGAGTGCTGCTATGGCTTACACGGTACTGGCAAGAAAATACAGGTCGCAGACGTTCGATGACGTCGTCGGGCAGGACCCCATCGCCAAGACGCTGAAAAACGCCATAAAGACCGGCAAGGTCGCGCACGCCTATCTTTTCACCGGCACACGAGGCGTCGGCAAAACAACTATGGCACGAGTGCTGGCAAAATCCCTCAACTGCCTTGCCGTTGATGCCCCCACCACGCAGCCGTGCTGCAAGTGCGATAGTTGTATCGCGGTAAACATCGGGGACGATATTGACGTGATCGAGATCGATGGGGCGTCAAATAACAGCGTTGACGAGGTCCGCAGGCTGCGCGAGAATGCCATTTACCGCCCGGCCAGAGCGAGGTACAAGATTTACATTATCGACGAAGTGCACATGCTCAGCACGTCGGCCTTCAATGCGCTGTTGAAGATACTGGAAGAGCCGCCCAGCCATGTAAAGTTTATCTTCGCCACTACCGAGCCGAATAAGGTCATCCCCACCATTCAATCCAGATGTCAGCGGTTCGATTTCAACAATATTAGTGCCGGCAAAATCGCCGATCAGCTTAAGTTTGTGCTTGGAAGAGAAAAGATACAGTACCGGGAAGACTTAATTCTGCCGCTTGCCAAGATGGCTAACGGCTCGATGCGAGATGCGCTAAGCCTGCTGGATAGGCTAATAAGTACGGGCGTAGAACCTTTGACGGCTGAATTGCTCCAGGAGTTTCTCGGCCAGCCGAATAGCGAAAAGATTTATAATCTAATAGGCCAAATCGGCGACAGCAATGCAGCCGGGACGCTTGCCGCCGCAGAGGATTTGATCAGCACCGGTCTAAGCGAGGTCCAGATTGCCGACGCCCTTATCGACTTTATGCGTGACATTATGGTGATAAAATCCGCCGAGGGAGAAAGTAACTTTCTGCTTTTGACGCCCGATCAGCAAAAGCGGACCGGCGAGCTGGCTGAGAAGTTTGACACTGCTGCACTTATTTACAACATAACGGCTCTTGAAAAGCTGCGATGGGCCCTTAAGAACAGCGATACGCCCAGAGCCCTCTTAGAGGCGACACTATTGCGTTTTGCGCTCGCGCAGCATTTTTTGAACGTTGACGAGCTTATGTTACAACTAAAGGGCGGGGCGACTGCAGCAGTTAAAAAAAAAGAGCCGGCAAGCCTAAAGACTAAGGCGATGGACTCCGCCTCGCGCGGACCCAGCAGCGAGTCACCAGTCACCGGTCATGAGCCGCCTGACGCCGGCAACCGGAAGCCAGATACAAGCAAAGAGCAGCCGCCGAAGTCACCGGTCGCCAGCGAAGAGCAGGCGAAAACTCAGCCGAGTACGGGACAGTCTAAAATCAGCAGCCAAAGGAAGAACGAGATAGTAAGCGACCCTGCTGTAAAAATGGTGCTTTTGGGCCTGAACGCAACCATCACCGGCATCGAAGAAAACGACCAGTAAAGGGCTTGCCTGACCCGCCTGTCGAATGGTGTTAGTACCGTGACACATTCACCTCGGTTATAGTGCCCGTAACCAGAAAGATTATGCGCTCGCAGATATTCGTCACGCGGTCGGCGATCCGCTCAAGATTGTGGGAAACCCATATAAGATAGGTCGCCCTTGTAATTGTTTTTGGGTCCTCAATCATATATGATAATAGTTCGCGGTAGACCTGCTCGTGAAGCAAATCGACCTCATCATCCTCGTTGCAGATTGCTAAGGCTGCCTGAGCGTCACGCTTCATAAATGCGTCAAGACTTCTCTGAAGCATACTAACGGCCTTTTGTGCCATCCGGGGGATGTCGACTAAAGGTTTAACGGGCGGCTCATTGCCATGCAGTATGACGATCTTGCCGATACCCTCAGCATAGTCGCCCATACGTTCCAACTCGGTAGCAATGCTCAGGACGGCTATGATTTCGCGTAAATCGCTTGCGACCGGCTGCTGCGTGGCAATCAGGTGGATGCATTTCTCTTCGATGTCCCAGCGTTTTTTGTTAATAAGCGCATCGTCGTCGATGATTCGCCTAGCCTGGTCAACGTCGCGGGCCTTCAGGGCTTCTATCGAGCGATTAATGGCTGTGATCACCATCTGGCTCATATCTGTAATGTCTTTTTCAAGTTGTCTGATGTGTTCAGCGAAACCTTCCCTAAGCATACTATTCTCCCAAGGACTATCCGAAACGGCCACTTATATAGTTTTCGGTAAGTTTTTCTTTTGGATTCGAAAAAATCTGCTCTGTTTGTGCGAATTCAACAAGCTCGCCCAGGTACATAAAGCCTGTATAATCTGAGGCTCTGGCCGCCTGCTGCATGTTGTGGGTTACAATTACCAGGGAATACTGCTGTTTGAGGGCCTGCAATAATTCCTCGATTCTGAGTGTCGCGATTGGATCAAGTGCCGAGCACGGCTCGTCAAGCAGGATTATATCGGGTTTTAGAATCAGCACCCTGGCGATACAGAGCCGCTGCTGCTGCTCGAGCGTGAGAGTGCGGGCGTTATTTCCAAGTTTACCTTTGAGCTCCTGCCAAAGGCCGACCTGCTCAAGGCCGCCCCGGATGCTCTGGATGATTTCGTCTTTTCCATCCAGCATACGGTGAATACGCAGGCCAAATTTAAGATTATTATAGATCGACAAATCAAAGACGTTGGGTCTTTGGAAGACCATCCCAATTTTTCTACGCAGCGAAATTAGATCGGTATCCGGCTCGAGGATATTGCGGCCATCGATGACTATTTTGCCTTCGACCTTTGTGTGCTCGATAAGGTCGTTCATCCTGTTGAAGCATCGCAGAAGCGTGGATTTGCCGCATCCGGAAGGCCCTATGATGGCCGTGATATTCTGCCCCGGAATTTTCATGTTTACGCCCTTGAGGGCGAGGAAATCGCCGTAGTATAAATTCAGGCCGACCGTTTCGATTCTGGGCACAAGTTCCATATTATCCGAATCTTCCGCTTATATAGTCGTCCGTGCGTTTATCGCGCGGCTTGGTAAAGAGCACGGGCGTTTGACCTATTTCAACCAATTCACCCATCAGGAAAAAGCCGCACCGCTCACTGACACGTCCTGCCTGCTTGGTGTTGTTCGTCACCAGTATCTGTGTATAGTTTTTTTTGAGCTGCTGCATAGTATCTTCGACCTTCGCGGTTGAAATAGGGTCAAGCCCCGAACAGGGTTCGTCATAGAGAATTACCTGTGGCTCTACTGCGAGGGTGCGAGCTATGCAAAGTCGCTGCTGCTGCCCGCCGGATAGACGCACCGCCGGCTCACTAAGGCGGTCCTTGACCTCGTCCCAAAGATAAGCCTTCTTCAAAGCGGTTTCAACAATTTGGCTAAGTGTGTTCTTGCCGGTAAAACCGTGAACCTTAGGGCCGTAAGCGACATTGTTGTAGATACTGACCGGCAGCACCTGCGGCAGGGCGAAAATAATGCCGATCTTCTTACGCAGAATATTATCGCTCAGGGTTCGGATATTTTGCTCGCCCAGGAAAATCTCGCCGCTCTGCTGGTAGGAGA
>Ga0299912_10001145_pt1 | contig 21502 bp, 20 predicted proteins | sample RVTome_2_FD_207667 | JGI IMG/M metagenome (GOLD analysis project Ga0299912, IMG submission 207667) | Soil microbial communities from uranium-contaminated site in the Upper Colorado River Basin, Wyoming, United States - RVT95D214 (version 2) ... | reverse complement strand
CAACTATCAGTTTTCTTTTTTACTGCGTCACATAAGGGTGTAATACAGGATTATATGGTGTTTTCAGTTCGTTCAGTTGTTTGGGTACAGGATAAAACTTTTTTGGAAATACTTCCATTCCTTCTTACCTGAACTACGGATCGAAAATACTATTTAAATTGACTTTGAAATTGACTGCATCATAAGGTGGCTTAGTAACAACCATACAAATTTAATTCGCAATTTTTCACCACTGCATGGCTGAGTTTCCAACCCGGTCGGGAATAAGGATTAATCCCCGATTAACATGAGTAATAATAGTATACAATCCCGGATCAATCAATGGTAAAAAATGATGAATCGCATCTCACAAAACCCAGTTATTTCGTTTCAATAATCGACATGAAGAGCTGAATGGAACTCTATACCGGCTCTGCTAACTATGTATCTGTTCTTTATAAAATCTTTGCACTCCAGCAATCAATCATTATAAAACCCTTATAAGTTCCAATGCATTTTTGCATCGACCAATCCGGTAAGTTTAATGGTTATCGGTGTATAAATGAATTATTACAGGTGGCCTTGAGAATACGAGGAAGATGTTGAAAAATGAAAATAAAATAGGCCTTACAACCATACAATTACTTGTATCAGGTTTTGTAGTTATAATTTTACTAGGCACATTTTTATTGATGTTGTCTATTTCTGTTGCTGGTAATGAAAAGATATCTTTTATTGATGCTCTTTTTACCGTAACATCCGCCATTACTACAACCGGCCTGGTTGTAGTTGATACAGGAAGCTTTTTTACAATATTCGGGCAGGTGGTCATAATTATCCTGGTCCAGATTGGCGGGTTGGGCTATATGATTTTTCTTGCAATGGTCATGGCCGGTTTGAGGAAACGAATATCTTTTAGCAGCATGTACTTGTTGCATGAGTCAATTGGAATGCCATCTTCCGAGGATTGGTTGAAGTTCTCGACGAAGATCATTCTTTTTACTCTATTCTTTGAGATGACAGGTATCGTACTGTTAAGTTTTTATTGGAGCAAATCCTTTACAGTGCCGGAGGCACTTTATTCAGGCGTATTTCATTCGATATCTGCCTTTTGTACAGCAGGATTTAGTTTGTATCCGGACGGATTTATTGCTTACCGCGACAGCATATTCTTTAACGGTACAGTAATCTTGATCTGCATTGCAGGAAGTATAGGATTTATCGTTTTAAACGATCTGTATGTTTTCGGAAAACAGATCATTCACCGAAAATATCCTCGCAGGTTTTCGGAACATACGAAATTAGCAGTCCTGGTTATGACAATACTCATCATAATGGGAATAATACTTATGTATTTTGTTCCGGGACAGACGGTTGCATCGCACGCGAAAGAGCGACTTTTGTTTTCAATATTCCAAATAGTTACTGCATCTACCACAACAGGTTTCAACACCGTCAATATTGGAACATTAGCTGTTCCGATACTGTGGGTGATTACTATATTAATGTTTATTGGTTGTTGTCCCGGAGGTACGGGCGGGGGAATCAAAACGACAACATTTGGATTGATACTTTCATCGGTACGTTCCATGTTCATGGGGAGAGAAGATATAACTGTCTTTCAAAGAAAAGTATCTTCCGAAATGATCATGAGAGCATATTCTGTCGCTATTATTGCGATGATCTGGGTAATCATAGCAAGCGGTATACTGTTTGTAACCGAAAGTGGTTTATCGGTTCAATCCATATTATTCGAAGTATCCTCGGCGTTCGGTACTGTCGGGTTATCTGCAGGAATTACTCCTCTGCTGAGCCCTACAGGAAAAATTATAATTACGTTTACGATGTTCTTAGGACGTATAGGTCCTGTTGCGATAGGATATTCACTTGTTGGTAAACCTCCTCATGCAAAATATACATATCCAAAAGCCGAAATATTGGTTGGTTAACGATTCTTCCCGATTTGTTACCGGGACCCCTATTGTGTTAATTGGGCTTAATAAAACCTTTATGCCTACACTGATAATCTTTATAAAACACTTATATATTCTGGTGCAATTTCGTATCGGTTAAAATCTGCAGATATGAAAACAAATATGAATGTGTTTTTGGTTATAACTGTTGCAGTACCACAGGACCAATTAACCGCAAGGATGAACAGCGCAACATGGCTTGCAATTGGGGCAATCATCGCATTGCTGCTTTTTGTCTATTTGGTTATATCTCTTGTCAAACCCGAAAAATTTTGATAATGAATATCGTGGTTGAAATTATAGTCGTATTAGAGTTCTTCGGAGGTCTGATCCTCATCTATGGGCTTGGATGTCTCGTTGGGCATCTTCTCAAATTAGACAATCATCTAAATGAAAACAAAAAAACTACAAAAGGTTTAACAAGCGACATAGATCGCTTTTTTTAAATACAGGATTTCTTATAAAAAAACATAACAATTAAAATATGAAAGCACTAATTTTTATTTTGATGGCATTCCTCATGATCTATTTTTATAGTTGGATTAAGAACGCTAGGAAGCTAAATATCAAATCGTTTCATCATTCCAAGTTGTTTAAATATTTTTAAAGTAAAACTTTAAGTCATGAGTAAACTTGAAGCTTTGCAGATAATATTTTATCTGCTGGCTTTGATTCTTGTTACGCCATTATTAGGCGGATATATGTACAGGGTATTTGCAGGTAATAAACACTTTATGTTACCTGTTTTCGGCTGGCTCGAAAGGTCAACGTATAAACTCACGGGAGTGAGATCGGATAAAGAGACTGACTGGAAATTATATACATTCGGATTGCTGATATTTAATTTTATCGGATTTATTATTGTATTTCTTATCCAGCTATTTCAAGCGCCTCTACCGCTTAATCCTCAGCATCTTCCTAATGTATCCTGGCATTCGGCATTCAATACCGCCGTTAGTTTTATGACCAATACCAACTGGCAGGGTTATGCCGGTGAAACAACGTTGAGTTATTTTGTACAAATGCTGGGGCTCACGGTGCAGAACTTCGTCAGCGCTGCAACCGGTATTGCTGTTATCCTGGCACTTAGCCGGGGTATTGCACGAAAAACAACCGATAAAATCGGTAATTTCTGGGTCGATCTTACACGATCGACCATTTATGTATTGCTACCCTTGTCAATTATATTGGCCATGCTGCTTGTCAGTCAGGGGGTCGTGCAAAATTTTAAAGCATATGAAACAGCCCATACCATTCAGGGAACCGAACAGGTAATACCATTGGGTTTGGCTGCTTCTCAAATTGCCATCAAACAACTTGGAACAAACGGTGGCGGGTTTTTTAATGCCAACAGCTCCCATCCGTTCGAAAATCCGACGCCCTTCAGTAATTTATTGCAAGTACTGGCTATCCTGCTCATACCTGCATCCTTGACTTTTACCTATGGTAAATTTGTCAAATCCTCCCGCCAGGGATGGACGTTATTTATCGTGATGTTAATGATGTTCGCATCAGGATTGATCATTTCACTTATTTCGGAATACGGATATAATGCAGTATTAAATATTGCAGGCAGTATGGAAGGTAAGGAAACCCGCTTCGGCGTAGCAAACAGTGTTCTATGGTCGGTTGCAACAACTTCTGCATCCAATGGTTCGATTAATTCCATGCACGACAGCCTCACACCCATATCCGGCATGATTGCCATGTTTAACATCATGCTGGGTGAAGTAATCTTTGGTGGTGTTGGAGCAGGATTATATGGAATGCTCGTGTTTGTCTTGCTTACCGTATTCATTGCCGGTCTGATGGTGGGACGCACTCCCGAATACCTTGGCAAAAAGGTGGAAGCATTTGAAATAAAGATGGCCATTCTGGCAGTACTTGCACCAAACCTGGTGATTAAATTGTTTTCTGCCTGGGCATGCAGTGTGGAACCGGGCCTTTCGAGCCTTAATAATACCGGACCACATGGCTTATCGGAAATATTGTACGCGTTCAGCTCAGCAGCGGGTAATAACGGTAGTGCCTTTGCAGGATTGAATGCCAATACCGTATTCTATAACGTCCTTTTGGGTATCGGAATGCTCATCGGCCGTTTCGGGGTCATTGTACCTGTACTAGCAATAGCAGGAAGCATGGTACAAAAGAAAATTACACCGGAGTCTTTAGGTACCTTGAGGACTGACAATGTACTATTCGGAGTCCTTTTAATCAGTGTAATACTCATCATCGGTGGATTGACTTTCTTTCCGCCCCTGGCGCTGGGACCGATAGTAGAACATTATTTAATGAATGCCGGTTTAATCTTCTAATTTAAAATCGTCCATGAACACTTCAATATATAAAAATATAAACCTGTTTACCAAAGAGATATTGATACGGGCGCTGACGGATTCATTTAAGAAACTCAACCCTGCAAGACTGATCAGAAACCCTGTAATATTTATCGTGTGGATAGGAGCACTGTTAACAACACTTGTTGTATTGCAGGACTTAACCAAAGGTAACTTTTCATCTTTTGATTTTCAGATCACCCTGTGGTTATGGTTTACCGTTTTGTTCGCAAACTTTGCCGAGGCTATAGCCGAAGGCAGAGGAAAAGCGCAGGCTGATAGTCTCCGTGAGAACCGGACTAAAACCAAGGCCCGCAAACTGGTTAATAAAAAGGAAGAAACGGTGTGGGCAAACGATCTGAGAAAAGGGGACATTGTGGTATGTGAGGCCGGTGATATTATCCCGGCCGACGGGGATGTAATTGATGGCATTGCCAGCGTCGACGAATCGGCAATTACAGGCGAATCGGCACCTGTCATCCGCGAAAGCGGGGGCGACCGCAGCGCGGTTACAGGTGGCACCAAAGTAATCAGCGACCGAATCGTTATAAAGATCACTTCTGAGCCGGGACATACTTTTCTCGACCGCATGATTGCATTGGTAGAAGGCGCCAAGAGACAGAAAACACCAAATGAAATTGCCCTGATAATATTATTATCAGGGCTTACTATTATTTTCCTATTAGTTGTAGTCGCTATGCCTGCATATTATGGATACAGTTTAAAAACCTCAAGCTCAGTCGGACAAAACCTGTCGCTACCTGTTTTAATAGCACTCCTGGTTTGCCTGATACCGACAACAATTGGCGGATTGCTTAGTGCTATCGGCATAAGCGGCATGGACAGGCTATTACGGAAAAATATCATCGCGACCAGCGGCAAGGCTGTTGAGGCATCAGGCGATGTAGATATACTCCTGCTTGACAAAACGGGGACTATCACCTTTGGTAACCGTATGGCGACAGAGTTCATTCCCACCGGCGGAGTTTCGACTGAAGCGCTGGCCGATGCAGCCCAACTAGCTTCTCTTTCCGATGAGACGCCCGAAGGACGGTCGATCGTTATACTTGCAAAGGAAAAATTCGGGATCCGCGGACGCGAAGTACATCAACTTAAAGCTGAATTTATTCCGTTCTCAGCACAAACCTGTATGAGCGGTGTCGATTTACATACGGAAGAAGGAAAGACACGACGGATCCGTAAAGGTTCGTCAGATGCAATCCGCTCCTTTATTCAGAGGAACAATGGTTTTTATCCGCAAAAAGTAAAGGATGTGGTATCCGATCTTTCGGTTAAAGGAGCTACACCCCTTGTGGTCGCTGAGAATGAAAAAGTCTTAGGTGTAATTTGTTTAAAGGACATAGTTAAAGGGGGCATAAAACAACGTTTTGCAGAATTACGGAAGATGGGCGTTAAAACTATAATGATCACAGGCGATAACCCGTTAACTGCCGCCGCAATTGCCGCCGAAGCAGGAGTCGACGATTTTATGGCCGAGGCCAAACCAGAAGATAAATTATTTCGCATACGAAGTGAACAATCAGATGGTCATCTGGTCGGCATGATCGGCGATGGGACCAACGATGCCCCCGCACTTGCACAAGCCGATGTAGGCCTGGCGATGAACACCGGTACTCAAGCAGCCCGCGAAGCCTGTAATATGGTCGACCTCGATAGTAATCCAACGAAACTGATCGAAGTGGTTGAAACTGGCAAACAGTTGCTGATGACCCGCGGAGCGCTGACAACCTTCAGTATTGCCAATGATGTAGCCAAATATTTTGCTATCATACCGGCAATAGCTGCTACACTTTATGCAACGACAATTGGAGGAATGGGACCTTTATCTGCGTTGAATATAATGAATTTAGCCACTCCCCAGAGTGCCATATTAAGTGCAGTTATTTTCAATGCACTGATTATAATAGCCCTTGTCCCGCTGGCATTGAAAGGCGTGAAATACAGGCCGATATCCGCTTCAAGGGTACTGATATTAAATATTTTAATGTATGGTCTTGGCGGCGTCATTGTTCCATTTATCGGCATAAAACTGATCGATATGCTGCTTGTTGCATTGCATATGATATAAAATCGGTAAAAGGATTATCTGTAATTAATGTTTAATGATATGAAAACACAAACAATTATAGCATTGAAAATTATACTGGTATTGACTGTTATTATTGGTTTATTATATCCGCTCCTTATTACAGGGCTTTCACAGGTTTTCTTCCCTCACAAAGCGAATGGAAGTATGATTAAAAAGGACGGGATTATCATAGGTTCCGAGCTTATTGGACAAGTGTTCGACAGCGCTGCCTATTTTTGGTCAAGGCCATCGGCCATTGATTATAATCCATTGCCCTCAAGCGGATCAAATCTGGGTCCTACAAGTGCCAAACTGAAAAAACTTGTCAATGAACGGTGGGTGGCGTTCATTTCAATGAATATGCTAAAAGATTCTACGACTATTCCGGTTGAAATGATCACGGCATCATCGAGTGGCCTCGATCCTCACATTTCTCCCGAAGCAGCATTTTTACAAGTAGAGAGGATTACCAATGCACGCCATTTTAATGATGGGCAGAAGCAAATATTAATACAATGTATTAAGGATCTCACGGAAGCACCGCAGCTTTTATATCTTGGCAAAGAAAGGATAAATGTCGTGTTATTGAACGTTGAAATCGACAAAATTAAATAATCCTCAAAACATTGGTACATTGGGTAAGGGGCATTAAAAAAATAATCTTTGAAATTTTGCATCATGGAACACCTTGTAAGCAATTTAAAGGAAAAACTCATCTTACGAAGGAAAAACGAATATGATAGGGCAGAGAAATTAAACAAAGAAACCTGCAAAGATCTTTTATTAATCTCTACTGGAAAGATCATTGAACTTGATTTTATGATTAAAGCGATTGATGAGTTAATGAATTATTTCAATAATACGAAAAAACTGGTAAAATGAAAGTCAAAGTTACCGAAGCTTTACAATTCGTAAAGTTTGGTAATGAAAGGATAAATGTATTATTGCTAAATTTGAAGGTTTATAAATGAAACCACATAGTGAATATAGAGAAATTATATGCGGCTATGTGGTAAAAAAGAAATTAATGATCGATTTCTCAGACAGCAGACCAAATCCGGACGAGCTTTTAGCATCCTTAAAAAATGAGGAGGAAAAAAGCAAACGGGGAAAGCTGAAAATATTTTTCGGTATGTGTGCCGGGGTAGGAAAAACGTATACCATGCTAAAAGCAGCACAGATCGAAAAACAAAAGGGCATCGATATTATCATTGGTTATGTCGAAACACATAATCGAAAGGAAACAGCCGAACTGGCCGAAAGTTTTGAATTAATTCCCCGTAAAACATATCAATATAGATCCACCACCGTCGAGGAAATGGACCTTGATGCGATTATATTGAGAAAACCGGAAGTAATACTGGTTGATGAACTGGCCCATACCAACACCCCGGGCAGCAGGCATTTAAAACGCTATCAGGATGTTCAGGAGATACTTGATAACGGCATTCATGTTTATACTACAGTGAATGTCCAGCATATCGAAAGCCGTTCGGAAACTGTTGCCCAGATCACCGGTATTGTAGTACGTGAAACCCTGCCCGATGAAATATTTGAAAACGCAGATGAGGTTGAAGTTGTCGACCTTACACCGGATGAGCTTCTCCAAAGGCTTGCGGAGGGTAAGGTTTATACTCCCGAACGTTCAAAGGAGGCAATTCAAAACTTTTTCCGTAAGGGAAACATTACAGCTCTTCGTGAAATGGCTTTACGCATTGTTGCCGACCGGGTTGATAAGCAGTTGCAGGAATATATGCAATTAAAGCGTATTAAGGGTCCCTGGAAATCAGGTTTGCGTCTATTGGTTGCTGTAAGCTATTCACAACATTCAACGCAAATACTCCGGTGGGCCAAAAATCTGTCCTATACCATGGGTGGCAATTTACAGGCAGTATATGTAGAAACTTCTCACGAACTCACTGAGAAAGAACGGGAACAACTCGATAAAAATATAAACCTTGCAAAGCAATTGGGTGTCCCATTCCGGATCGTTACCAATTACGATATTGTTAAAGCCATAGTCGATTTTGCACAAAAAGAAAACATCACTCATATTGTTATCGGAAAACCCCTTGTGCGCAACCTGTTAACATTAATACGACTCAGAAATTTCGTAAACAGGTTGATCCGTTACAGCGGAAATATCGATGTGTATATTCTTGGATCCGATCTCAAAACAGAAGACAAGATTAAAGGAAAAGTATCGCAACCTTCTTTTACATCAACCTTTTCTCAATATCTCCTGGTATTTGGTATAATAATTCTTTCGGCAATCATACTTTTTTTTATCAAAGAATTTATTGGCTATCAGGTCATTTCTTTTGCTTTATTAGTTGTTGTTTCGATCCTTGCTATTTTTTATGGAACAGGACCTATCTTACTGGCTGCAGCACTAAGTGCAATTATCTGGGATTATTTCTTTATTCCACCTCCCTACACAATGCACATCGATAAACCTGAAGATGTGCTGATGTTATTGATGTTTTTTATAATCGCACTTTTAAACGGTATTTTGACATCTAGGATTCGAAGGCAGGAGATGAAGATCCGGATCCGTGAAGAGCGCACACATGCCTTATATCAACTGGCCAGGGAGCTCTCGAATTTATCCGGCATAAATAATGTACTAGACCTTGCATTAAGGGATATCCGGAAATATTTTAAAATAGAAACGGCAATTTTATTAAGGGATAATTTGGGCAGGTTATCAAAGCATGTGCAACATGAAACAAGTATTCGTTTTGGTGAAAATGATTTAAGTATTGCTTCTTGGACTTTTCAGCATTCCATGAAAGCGGGCAAATATACCGATACTCTCCCAACCAGCAATTTTACATTTTATCCCTTAAAAGGCAATCAAATGAACCTGGGCGTAGTCGCTGCAGAGCATTCTAGGATATTTACCCAGGGTGAGGAGCAATTCTGGGAAGCATGTCTTGCCCTGATTTCCGGTAAATTTGAACGCGAATATTTTAGGGAAATGGCCAGAAATGCATACATCTTGAAGGAATCGGATAAATTGTATAAAACGCTATTTAATTCCATTTCACACGAATTACGCATTCCTGTTGCGACTATTATGGGAGCTTCCGATACCTTGATGACACATAATTACCCGGAAGAAACCCGGCAGGAACTATTTACTGAAATTTATACAGCTTCGATAAGACTAAACCGCCTGATCGAAAACCTTTTGAACATGTCACGACTCGAATCGGGACGGATAACCTGCCACCCCGATTGGTGCGATGTGCATGATCTGGTATTCAAAGTAGCTGAAACCCTTCAGCAGGAATTAAAACCTTTTCGTTTGTCAACGATTATACCTCACGATATGCCATTGGTTCAGATCGATTTTGGACTCATAGAACAAGTATTGCACAACCTGATTTTAAATGCCACACAATACGCTCCGGCAGGCAGCAATATTCGATTAAAATTTTTTTACGATCATGGTATGCTTACCATACAATTGATGGATAGGGGACCAGGATTCCCTCCATTGGAATTGCCATCAGTTTTTAATAAATTTTACCGGGGTAAAGACGCTCACGCCGGTGGAACTGGATTAGGCTTATCCATTGTAAAAGGTTTTGTGGAAGCCCATGAAGGAAAGGTAATTGTTGAAAACCGCCAGAATGGAGGTGCCATTTTTACCATTAAAATCCCGGTAAAAATTTCTGAAATGATTGAGATCCATTAACAAGCTTGAAGATGAGAGGTACAGATACAATTCTTATTATCGACGACGAAGTCCAAATACGCCGGCTGCTTGAAATAACTCTTTCGGCAAATGGATATAAGATATCCGAAGCATCGACTGGGAAGGAAGGCTTACGAATGGCTGCAACGCAACACCCGATTGTTATTATTCTCGATCTTGGTTTGCCCGATGCCGATGGACTGGAAATTCTTAGCCAACTTCGCGAATGGTATACCAAACCTGTAATAATTCTTTCTGTGCGCAATACTGAACACGACATAGTAAATGCCCTCGACAATGGTGCGAACGATTACCTTTCAAAACCATTCCGTACCGGGGAATTATTGGCGCGTATTAGATCAGCCATCCGACAAAGCCAGGATGTTTCTGATAATCCAGTAATAAAAATCGGTTCACTGACAATCGATTTGGTGAATCATGTAGCCCGCAGAAATAATGAAATACTGAAGTTTACCTCAACCGAATTTTCGCTGTTGGCTCTCCTGGCAAAAAACCAGGGAAGGGTGTTGACACATCAGTTTATATTAAAAGAAGTTTGGGGCATGGGCTATGTTGAACAAACCCAGTATTTGAGGGTTTTTGTGGCTCAGTTACGTAAGAAAATCGAAGACAATCCAACAAAACCAAAATTAATTGTTACGGAATCAGGTATTGGCTATCGGTTTGGAGGTTAAAATAATACAATACACTTTTTTTAAATGAAAGTCACGGCGAATTAAAGGTAAACAACAGTACTATGAACGAAGACGAACAAATAAATGAATGAATATCTCCGGAATTTATACAACATGGATCAGACAATCCGTCTCGATGCAATAAATCAGTTGGGAGATATCGGCGATGAATTGTGCCTGAAAGAACTGAGACAACAATTAAAAACTATCAGTGAGGAACATCAGGCATTGATCATAGCCGTTGGTAAACTGAAAAGAAAACTGGGAGCTAAATAGGATCTGGAAAAGATTGAATGCTATGGCAGGTTGTATTCATTCAATTAGTTTTAACTCTTTTAAAATATCTCTTGTGATATCATATCGAGCCTGCTTTGTTTTATCATAATCATCTGTCGTGAAATTCATTGCATAAAAATAAGGTTTGGTATCTTTCTCAATGTATCCAACCAGCCACATGATATAATTTGTATCGTCAAGCATCCCGCTACCGGTTTTCCCGCTGAATTTATAAGTATCTGTTTGCTCAAGAACAAGGATATCTTTGACAATGTCTGTATTTTGCTTTGATACATGCAATTCGTAGTTATAGAGTTTTCTTAAAAAGTTAATTTGCTGATTTGCACTGATCCTGAATGATCCGGCTAACCAGAATCGTGTCGGTGGTCCGGACAAGTTTTTGTTACCATAATCAAATGATTTTACATAGTTGCAGTACTTATCAATTCCAATTTGTTCCGCAAATCCAATATAAACCCATATGCATGAATAGTTCATCGCCGTTTTCAAAGTCTGGTCCTGATTCCACAATGGATTTGGCCATTCTTGTCCATCCCATTTTATAATTTCGCTGGTATCCCTGATTACACCTTCTTCCAGTGCTATTAATGAGTTAGGTATCTTAAAAGTCGAAGCCGGAATATATCCCGAATCACAGAGACTTGAGTTGTATTTTATGAACTCATTGTCTGATTGACTGAATAAAACGAAGCACCCTTCAACTCCATACTTGTCAAAATATGGTTTAAAGTCTCTTTCGACTACTCGTTGTGAAAATCCGATTTGAAAAATCAAATCAGTTGTGATTAAAAAAAGAATCTGTTTCATGGCTTTCTATATTTATATGGTGTTGTATTGTACCGGTTTTGGTTTACACTTTTTCAATGGTTTGTTGGCGGTTTCCATAATGTTGAACCCTACGTGTATTTTCTTGCTTTTTACAACCCATACGGCAGAGGCTACACCGTTTACAGATTTAGCGGCATTTTCGATGCGATCTTTACATAGTTCACGATTGCCCGATACACCATACATTTCGTGTTGAGTTATTTGTTTGCTGATGTGGGCTTGGTGGTCGGTGCTTTCTTGCTACTTTTCAGAATTCTACTCATTGCTGTGATAATGCTCTGTGGATGTTTTACCACCATAGGATTTGTCTGCTGGTGAGACAGGATTCATCATACTTGGTTTGTCTTCGAGTTGGGCGGCTGCATCAACGCTAAATGTGCCTTGTATTACTATTTCTTCGTCCTCTCTAAGGCCGCTTACTATAACATAACTATTGCCCAGCATTGGACCGAGCTCTATTTCACGCATTTTAAAAATGGGTTCGTCAGTGCCGGATTGTTTTACATATACAATAGAGCGTTTACCTGTCCAAAGGACTGCGGAGCGAGGAATGACCAATTTATTGCTATATTCAGAAAGAGTAGCATTTACAATACCTGTGGCAAACATTTCGGGTTTTAGCTTGCCAGACTGGTTACTGATTTCAACCCTTACCTTTGAAATACGGGTCACAGGGTCAATTACAGGGTCTATAAAAATAATATTCTCTGTAAATGTCTTGCCGGGTATGGCCTGAATTGTAAAGCTGAGTTTGTCGCCTTCGCTGAGAAAGGGAAGATCGCTTTCGTAAGCATCAAACATTACCCATACATTAGAAAGGTCGGCAATATCATATAAAACGGTTCCCTGGGCAATGTAGTCGCCATTGTTTACACGCCGTGCGGTTACAATCCCTGTAGTGTTTGATACAATTTCAAAGTTATTTTGCACGTTACCCGAACTTTCAATTGCTGCAATTTGAGATTCGGTAAGTTTCCATTGACGAAGCTTTTCTTTGGATGCTTCGTAAATTTCCGGTTGTGCCTGTTTTGTTTTGGAAGCCTCAAGTAATTCCTGCTGTGCTGTAACCAATTCGGGTGAATATATGAGAGCCAGCGTTTGACCTTTGCTAACACTTTCGCCTGTGAAGTTGACCAGTAGTTTTTCAATTCGCCCGGGGATATGTGCCACCTGACTTTGTAACAGACGTTCATCGACCTGAACCTTTCCATACAGGCGCACTTCTTTAACAGGTTTTTGTTTTGTAACTACTGATGTAAGCACATTGGCAAGCTCTGCGGCTTCTTTGGTAAGGTGAATTGCATCGGGATCAACTGGTACTTCATTTTGATTAAGGGGAATTAAATCCATCCCACAAATAGGGCATTTACCGGGTTTGTCCATACGTATCTGCGGGTGCATAGCACACGTCCATATTGTTGCTTTGCTGGTTTGTGCGGTTTGTGCGAGTTTATCTTCCGTTTTGTGTGGTGAATGAAAAAACAACCATCCTATAAAAAGACCACCAATAGCGAAAAGGCTGTAATGGACGTATTTGTTTGAAAATATCTTTTTCATACATAGTATTTTATCGTGTTTACTGAATTTGAGTACCTGCCATCAATCGTTTTAACCAGGCAATTGACGTGTTGTAATCAACAATAGCTTCAACTTGTTTGAATTCATAATCGAGTATTTGTTGTTGGATTCGCAAAATGTCGGTTAAGCCGGAACCCGAAGCCGAGAAGCTTTTTATCATAATATCGAGCGACTTTTTTGCCAACAGACTTTGATTCTCATAAAGTTTCATACGTCGTTGTGCATCCTGGTATAATTGCATGGCTTCGTAATACTCGGTGTGTAATGAGTTGGCAGTGGCTTCATAACCTAGTTCGGTAGCTGATTTCATCAGGTCAGTTTCGGTTTGCATGGCTTTGTATTTCTTGCGATAAATAGGTAAAGTAACTGTTACCATTGGCATAATCATGTCTTTACTATTCATAGTCGATGTTGACATTTCATTTTCATTGATAAGCGAATAATTTACTCCTAAACCCACCATGGGGTAGCCCATACGTGAAACCATTCTTTTGCGAGCATCGAGCGATTGCTGTTCATATTGTAACATGCTCAACATCGGATTTTTGACTAATATACTATCAGAAACCGTCAGGAGCGATATCCCCAACGTGTCTGGCTCTAATGTATCTGGTACTGAAATAAGTGTTTTTACTGGTCTGTTCAGGTAGCTGTTGAACTTTGCAATAATGGTATTTTGTTGGTTTTTCAATAAAGAAATGCTGTTATCGAGTTCGCCAATTTCAATTTGTATGCGGTATAAATCGGCCAATCCAGAACCACCAACCTGTGAACTCATAGAAATGCTTTGCATGGCCGATGATTGATTATTGGCTATCACAGATTGATCATTGCCTGAGTTGCCACCCATACTACTCATACCTGATGAGCCGGAAGAACTATTTTGAGTAGCATTATTTGACATATTTCCAGCTGAAGATGATGAGTTACTTCCACCGGCCGGTGATACTTTATACTTAACCAAAGTAAGTCTTTCGAGGGTTCGTAAAATCTCTATGTTTTTTTCAGAAATTCGAATATCTTGTTGAGTTTTATACAAATTGTACCAGGTACGTTGTACATCGTAAAACACCTGTAATTTGGCATCACGGAACAATTCGTATTTGGCTTTTGCCATAAGGCTCATTTCGTCTTTTGCATTTTTAAGAACACCGAACCACGGGAACATTTGCATCAGACGAATGTCAGCTACCTGGTTTCCACTTACAAGTTCCATGGGGCTGAGAAACACACCCATGCTAAGTTCGGGATCGGGCAAACTGCCTATCTGCGGTACTTTTTGTAAAGCTGCCTGGTATTCCGTGTACCGTTGAACTACCGTACGATTGTTTTTTGCGGCCAGTTCAAGGTAATATAGCAGGGAATCTTTCGGAATACTCTGGCTTTGAGTAATGCTGGCACTAAATATTGCAACACTTATAGTAAATATTGTTAAGTATATTTTCTTTGACTTCATCCTAGTTTAATTTGTTTTTGATTCACTAACATGTTCCCGGTTGGCACGTTTCACGGAACCTTCCCTCCACATTGACTGAAACATGGGAACAACAAAAACGGTCATCATCTGGATAATCATCCCGCCGAAGGTTGGTATGGCCATTGGAACCATAATATCCGCACCCTTACCGGTTGATGTTAATACGGGTAAAAGTGCAATGACGGCAACGGCTGTGGTCATCATAGCAGGGCGCACACGTTTCATTCCTGCTGTTACAACTGCTTCCCGCACATCGTGAACGTTAGCCGGATGACGTTGTTCGAATACCTGGTGAATATAAGTACCCATAATAACTCCATCGTTTGTGGCAATACCGAAAAGTGCAATGAATCCTACCCACACGGCCACACTTAGATTTAAAGGGTGCATTTGAAACATATCGCGCAAGTTTATGCCTGCCACAGAGAAGTTCATAAACCATTCCTGTCCGTATAACCAAATCATAATAAAACCTCCTGAAAACGCTACAAATACACCTGAAAAATGAATAAATGAGGCAATGACCGTCTGGAATTGAAAATATAACAAAAGCAGAATCAGAATTAGACTTAGCGGAACTACCATGGCCAGTCTTCTGGTAGCTCTTATCTGATGTTCGTAGTTTCCGGCAAATTTATAGGAAACGCCGGTCGGTAAAGACAGTGCCCCCGATTCTGTTTTCTGTTTGAGTATTTTTGAAGCTTCTTCCACCACATCTACCTCGGCTTTGTTTTCTACTTTGTCGAAAATCACATATCCTACAAGGAAGGTATTTTCACTGCGTATCATCTGTGCACCCTTGGTATAATTTATATCGGCAATTTCACCCAGTGGGATTTGAACGCCGTTCATGGCAGGTATAAGGATACGTTTCATATCGTCGGGATTGTCCCTGAGTTCACGGGCATATCGCACCCGAATAGGGAACCGCTCACGGCCTTCAACGGAATTGCTCAAAGACATACCCCCTACGGCAACCTGTAAAATATCCTGTACATCGCTCACACTCATTCCGTAACGTGCCATTGCTTCACGGTTGAGCCTTATCTCGATGTATGGCGCACCCACGGCACGGTCGTAAAATACCGATGTTGCTTTTACTGATGGAACATCTTTCAATGCTTTTTCAAATTCCATACCGGCCTGTTCTATGGTAGCCAGATCAGGGCCATAAACTTTTAGGCCCATTGGCGCACGCATCCCGGTAGAAAGCATTACCAAACGGGTTTCGATTGGCTGCAACTTTGGTGCAGAAGTTAAGCCCGGAATATTAGTAACTTTCACTATCTCGTTCCAAATATCCAAAGGCTTTTTAATCTGTGGCCGCCATTGGCGGAAATACTCGCCGTTTTTATCGGGTACTAAGCTGTCGGAAGGAACTGCCCTGAATACTTCTGTTTGAGGATTGTATTTTGTTCCACTGCGGAAAAGATAACTACCTTCTTTGTCCACTTTAAAACGCATCCGGTGACCATTCTCATCGAGAATATATTCCGAATGGTAATTAATGGTATTTTCAAACATTTGTATCGGAGCCGGATCGAGAGCTGAATTCACCCTTCCCCATTTACCCACAGCAATTTCTATCTCTGGAATTGTAGCAAGCCGTTTATCAAGGGTCTTTATATAGTCAAGATTTTTTTCAATACTCGAGTGCGGCATGCTGGTAGGCATAAGGAGAAAAGAACCTTCGTTAAGTGAGGGCATAAACTCTTTTCCTGTGCCGGGAAAGGTATTCACAAAGCCCTGCCATACAGAAGTTTGCCTGAAATTGTTCCACCCGGCTTTTTCAAATCCTGTAGCTATAAATCCGAAAATTCGATTAAAACCCAGCCATACCATTATCCCAAAGAACAGGGTAAAGGCTGGGATTAACAGGAATTTCCATTTATTAACAAGGCACCAGCGAAGTATAGGCTCATAAAAATGCACCATCAACATGAGGGCAGTCAAAATAACCGCAACGATCCCCGACACAAAAATAAAATTAATAAAAGCGCTGTTGTGAGTGCCTAAAGGCAACCATTCGATGGAGAGGTAGTAAACAGCTACCAGTACAGTAATTGCAATATTAATATAATTGACATATTCTCGGCGTTTTTCAACCCAGCGATGATCCAATAGATTATTTATGCCAATGGCTGTTAATGCCAGAGCTGGCCAGGTATGCCAGAATATGACAAAGAGTAAGCCCGCTGCAATGAGGCTTCCATTCCATATCTTACGAGTTTTCTTTGTGTCCAGCCGGATATTAAAGAAAATATGCACCAGTGTCGGCAATACTACGATTCCCAGAATAAAAGCAGACAGCAGGGCAAATGTTTTAGTAAAAGCCAGCGGACGGAAAAGCTTCCCCTCAGCTGCCTGCATGGCAAACACCGGAAGAAAACTGACAATGGTGGTAGCAATGGATGTAACAACGGCTGCTCTTACCTCTGTAGTCGCAAGATAAATCACAGGTAGTAACTTTTTGCCACGTATCCCTTTATTCTCGGGCATCTCCAGATGCCGGAGTATGTTTTCCACATCCACAATGCCTATATCCACCATTACCCCGATGGCGATGGCGATACCTGACAGAGCAACTATATTCGCGTCAACACCGAATAGCCGCATTAGGATAAAAGTCATTAAAACACCGATTGGCAACAATCCTGCAACGATCAGCGAAGCCCTCAAATTTAGAACCAATACTATGATCACAATTATACTGATAAGGATTTCGTGTGAAAGAGCGGATTCAAGCGTACCTAAAGTTTCTTTTATTAATCCTGTACGATCGTAAAATGGTACAATACTTACTTTTGACACACTGCCATCGGGTAACGTTTTTTGAGGCAATCCTGCATCAATTTCTTTGATTTTGTCTTTAACATTATTGATAACCTCCATCGGATTCGAACCATACCTTGCTACGATGACGGCTCCAACCGCTTCGGAACCGCCTTTATCAAGTCCTCCCCGACGAGTGGCCGGCCCAAAAGACACATAAGCCACATCCTTTACCCTGACGGGAACATTGTTTCTTACTGCAATTACGGAAAGTTCGAGGTCATTCAGGTTCTTAACATATCCGAGTCCGCGAATGATATATTCCACGTTGTTTAATTCAACGGTTTCCGCACCAATATCCAGGTTGCTTTTGCGTACTGCATTCATCACATCCATTACGGATACATTGAATGCTTTAAGCGCTTCAGGATTCAAGTCAACCTGATATTCCTTTATAAATCCGCCCACAGAAGCGATTTCCGAAACACCCTCGGCAGTAGACAACCCATATTTCACATAAAAATCCTGAATAGTTCTTAATTCCTCCGGACCCCAACCACCCTTAGGCTGTCCTGTTTTAGGATCCCGACCCTCGAGGGTGTACCAGAAAATTTGCCCCAATGCTGTGGCATCAGGCCCTAGTGAAGGTTGCACTCCGGCAGGTAATGTTCCAGAGGGAAGTGAGTTGAGTTTCTCAAGTATACGGGAACGGCTCCAGTAGAAATCAACCTTATCTTTAAAAATTACATATATAAAGGACATACCGAACATGGAAGTACTACGGATAGACTGAACGCCGGGAATACCCAGCAGAGCAATAGTAAGCGGATAGGTCACCTGGTCCTGTATGTCTTTGGGTGAGCGTCCCATCCATTCCGTAGCAACAATCTGTTGATTTTCACCAATGTCTGGTATGGCATCCACTGGAACAGGGTCACGGGGTAAAAAGCCCGTTTGCCAGTTAAAAGGTGCGAACATGATACCGCAAACCACAAAAGCAATGAGGAATATGAACGTGATCAGGCGATTATCAAGAAAATATTTTACAAGACGATTAAACATAATTTCGATTTGAAAATTTCAAAATATATAAATGTGCCAAATAGACAATATTCAAGTATACATTTTATTTTACAAAAAAACGACTGCCCATATCGACCAGAATAAACAAACGGGGTAGTCGTCTAATAAACAATATATATTACTGATTTTGCATACTATCCGTATGATTGTATGTTTGCGTGGAATCGGATACAGCTGCTTCTTTTTTTACCAGTTCCATGCCGCACTTGGGGCATTTGCCCGGTTTGTCGCTATGCACTTCTGGGTGCATGGTGCAGGTATAATACACTTCGGTATTAACATTTTGCTTTTCAGAATGATTGTGAGTATTGGATGAACCACTACTGCACGATACAGCAAATGCAACAAATGCTGTATAAATTAAAACGAACAAAATTCTCTTGTGCATAATTGTTTAATTTAAGTAATTAAAAAATAAGTAAATAATAAGAATTTATCAAATGAGATTTTATAGCTCTTCTGCTAAAATATATAAATGAATAAGAATCAAATACGGAAAACACAAATTCCGGCCAGACTTAAATTGCTTGTAATTGTTTTGTCCGGTGAACTCACATTTGTGTAAGAGGAAATAGAAGAGATTGTTGAGTTTGACAACAGGCCAACGGGAGTTGCAAAAACCTGGGAAGTCTTTTTGATTACATCATTAATTTGAAAATCAGAAGGGCGGTAGTTGTTATCAACCGTATAAGACGCAACCTCATATCGGCAGCAGTATGAGGTGATACTATTGTGATAGGGACTAGTACCTTCAGGTATCTCCATGCCACAAGTGGCTTTGTCTCCAGAGAACGACCATTTGACGGCTGCAACCTGCCCACCGCAAATATGTGCTGCAATGCAAAAGTGCATTCCCGAACCGAAAATGAGCAAGGTAAACAATATGGAGAAAACCTTTTTCATTTGATGGTTTAAACAAATAAAATATAAAAATGTTTTGTTAAAATTAAATTTCAATTTACAAAGAGACTATTAAATGAGATTATCACTGTGTGTTAGTAAATTATGATACTTCCTTCAAATATTGGTCGCAGCCTAGGCATCGTTTACTTTTCGGGATATGCTGCAATGCGGATTAGGTAGCTATTTTATTAATCTTAATTGCTCCATTCGGGCAAAAACGGGAAGAAAAAAACAGAATAAATTAACTTCGTTGTTCTTCCTTTGTCCTCGGTTGGCTTCACCGAGCGACACTTCGTTCCGGTTTTCCAAATCAGCACTAATCTTTCAAAGAGCTATATTTTATACGTCGTTGTATTATCATTTTGTAAGTATCTTTCTGGTTGCTCGGTCTTTGTATCATACTAATTTTGATTTTCACTTTTTCAATGGTTCGTTGCCGCCAGGCACTACAAAGCTTCGAATATTCACCCGCCGAAGCGAAAGTGTAGGTGGGCCTGAATCCCACGTCACTTATCTGCCAGTTTACCCGCCTCTGGTGGGCAGATAGATTTAACGAGGGCGGGCATGCCCGCCGTGTGCATACTCTGTGGCTACGACTCAAACGTAAGTCTTGACGAAGGCGGGATTTATCAATTCACAAAGTACTCATCGGAATGTCTTACTTGAATAGTTAAAGCAACTTTCTGATAAAACACGATTTCAGCTTAGTTCTGAGATGCGCTCCAGCCTTTCCTCATCAACAATTTCAATGGTAGGACCAGAGATCTTGATAATCCCGTCTTTTCGGAGACTCGACAGGGTACGTATCACATTTTCCACCGTCATCCCGATATATTCGGCAATTTCTTTTCGTGATACCGGCAAATCGAAAGAGGCTGAATGATAGATCTGTTTCGAGAAATAGAGCAATATATAGGCAATTCGACCGAATAGCCTTCTCTGCTTTACCTGCAGAAAATCAAGAATGATCCTGTCGGTAGCTTTGTTTACTTTTTCGATCAGACTGATAGCGAACTTTCCATTTTCTGCGGCTATATGCTTAATTTCTTCGATACGGATGTTGCAGGTAACCGAATCTTCCAAGGCTGTTACGGAATAGTTATAGGTCGTTTCGGAAAATATGCTTAGAAGACTGACAAAATCGAGTGGTAAAGCAAAACAGATGATCTGATCGCTGCCATGGTCACTTTTACGGGAAAGCTTCACAAGTCCCTTTTGAAGGTAAATGAAATCATCGATTTGGTCTCCCTCACGGATAATGAATTCTCCTTTCTTAAATTCACGTTCGGTTTTCCGGTTACAGATCGCTTCAATTTCCGATGTTGTCACATTTTCAAAGAAAAGTGATTTCAGCTCACAGCCTTCGCAATTGCATGTTGTCATGTTCTTTCAGTAGCTATTGTGTCAAATTTAGTCGAATTAATCCCGATAGCAAAGCGTATCGGAATGAAGTCAACACTCTGTGGTTCTAACGCAGATTAAAATTCAAAATAGGGTCTTGTATCTTTCCTAAGTGTATTTGCCAATTTATTCATTTCTTGTTGCCAATAAATAATCTTCCTTGTCCTTATGATAAATATCATATCCTGATATATATCATAGGCTTCGCAAGAACCTGGTTCCCGGATTACGCGTTATTTTGTTATTCGATTCACAATAAAAAATAAGATGCAGAAAATAGTAATACTTGGAGCCGGTACTGCTGGTACCATAATGGCAAACAAACTACGAAGTGCACTCGACAGGGACGATTGGTCCATCACGATTGTCGACAGGCAAAGAGAACATT
>Ga0299912_10001144_pt1 | contig 21512 bp, 22 predicted proteins | sample RVTome_2_FD_207667 | JGI IMG/M metagenome (GOLD analysis project Ga0299912, IMG submission 207667) | Soil microbial communities from uranium-contaminated site in the Upper Colorado River Basin, Wyoming, United States - RVT95D214 (version 2) ... | reverse complement strand
GGCGTAGCGCGCCTGGGCCGGGCCGACGTAGGGGCCGGAGGCGAACTGGATGTCCTTGGGGATGTCCACCACCACCGGGCCCGGCCGGCCCGAGGACGCGATGTGGAAGGCCTCGTGCAGGACGTGGGGCAGGTCCTCGATCCTTTTGACCAGATAGTTGTGCTTGGTGCACGAGCGGGTGATGCCGACGGTGTCCGCCTCCTGGAAGGCGTCCGAGCCGATCAAGTGGGTGGCCACCTGGCCGGTGATCACCACCAGGGGGATGGAGTCCATCAGGGCGTCGACGATGCCGGTGACCGCGTTGGTCGCGCCAGGGCCAGAGGTGACCAGCACCACGCCCGGCTTGCCGGTGGAGCGGGCGTAGCCCTCCGCCGCGTGGGTCGCGCCCTGTTCGTGGCGGACCAGGATGTGGCGCAGCGGCGGCGCGCCGTCGTGCTTGGCCTCCAGGTGGAAGATGGCGTCATAGATCGGCAGCACCGCCCCGCCCGGATAGCCGAACACGGTGTCCACGCCCTGGTCGATGAGCGCGCGCACGACCATGTCCGCGCCGGTCATGGTCTCGGCGGCGGGTTGGGCGGGGGCTTCGGCTTCGATGGTCTTGTGGACGGTCATTGGTTTCTCGGACTTTGGGCTGTTCTCGGATTTCAGGCATGAAAAAAGGCCCTCTGAGGGGCCTTGGCAAGCGACCGACGACAATCGGCGAACTGAGCGGGGCTCAGGCCGGGGTCGGTCGCTCCACAAGTACGAGGTTCGCGCGCAAGGCGATGCTCCAATTCGACGCCAACCTGATGCCACGAGGTTGAGAAAGGGTCAAGGCGACGGGCCAAATTGCCCGTCGTCCTCGGGCTTGTCCCGAGGATCCATAATCGCCGAACTCCGAGGCAAGTCGTCAAGCGCCTCGGTTCTGGGCCCCCGGGACAAGCCCGGGGGTGACGAGTTCATGTTCCGGCCCCCACCCGCTCCCACTCCGGCGTCTGGTTCCTCAGCCAGGTGAGCTGGCGCTTGGCGTAGCGGCGGGTCTCCCGCTGGGCGGCGGCGATGGCCGCCTCCAGGGTGAGTTCCCCGCGCAGGTGGGCTCCGAGCTCGCGCACGCCCACAGCTTTCATGGCCGGCAGCGCCGGGTCGAGCTTGCGGGCGATGAGGGCGCGGACTTCATCCAGGGCCCCGGCCTCCACCATCGCGAGCACCCGCGCGTCGCAGCGGGCGTAGAGCTCGGCGCGCGGCGGCTCCAGCACCACGGCGCGCCACGATCCCGGGACCAGCGCGCCGGCGGACGCCGCCTGCCAATCGGAAAGCGCCCGGCCCGTGGCCTCGAACACCTCCCACGCGCGGGTCAGGCGCTGGCGGTCGCCGGGGGAAATGCGCGCCGCCGCCGCCGGGTCGCGCGTCCGCAGCGCCTCGCGGAAGGCCGCCTCGCCCATCGCGTCGAACGCCTCGGCCGCCGCGCGGCGAACCTCGCGCGGGACGGTCGGGACATCCGCGAGGCCCTCGGTCAGGGCCTTGAAGTACAGCCCGGTCCCGCCGACCACGACCGCCGGCCGGCCGCGCGCGGCGATCCCATCCAGCGCCGCCGTCGCCGCCGCCAGCCACTTGCCGGTGGAGAAGGCCTCCGCCGCGTCCACGGTTCCGAACAGGTGATGCGGAACGCGCGCCTCCTCCTCCGGCGACGGGCGGGCGGAAAGGATGCGCAGGTCGCGATACACCTGCGAGGCGTCGGCGTTCACGATCTCCCCGCCCAGGGTCTCGGCCAGCCGCAGGGCGAGCGCCGACTTGCCGCTCGCGGTCGGCCCGGCGATCAGGTGGATGGGAGGGGCGCGGTCAGCCATTTCTCTTGTTCCGCTACAGAGTGTCGCTCTTCGTCTGTGAACTCAGGGAACCCAGGCTCTTTTGTCGGAGGGCCTGGGCGGTTCAGGACAGAAAAAGCCTAGGCTCCGGCTTTCGCCGGGGCGAGCGGGTTTCTATAGCCGTCCTATGACGGAGACAGCAGCCATCCGTACCCGCCTGCTCGACTGGTACGAGGCGAACGCTCGCGTCCTGCCCTGGCGCGTGGGGCCGACCGAGCGGGCGGCGGGGGTGCGGCCCGACCCCTATAGCGTCTGGCTGTCGGAGATCATGCTGCAGCAGACCACCGGCCCGCACGCGGCGCCCTATTTCCTCGACTTCACCCGACGCTGGCCGACCGTTCAGGCCCTGGCCGCCGCGCCGGAGGCGGAGGTGATGGCCGCCTGGGCCGGTCTCGGCTACTACGCCCGCGCCCGCAACCTGATCGCCTGCGCCCGAGCGGTGGCCGGCGATCACGGCGGGGTGTTTCCGGACACCGAAGAGGGCCTGCGCGCCCTGCCGGGGGTGGGCGCCTACACCGCCGCCGCCGTGGCCGCCATCGCCTTCGACCGGCCCGCCAATGTGGTGGACGGCAATGTCGAGCGGGTGATGGCGCGGCTTTTCGCCGTTGAGACGCCCTTGCCGGAGTCCAAGCCCGAGCTGAAGCGGCTGGCCGGCGAGCTGGTCCGCGAGGACCGGCCTGGTGACTGGGCCCAGGCGCTGATGGATCTGGGCGCCATGATCTGCCGCCCGCGCCAGCCCCTGTGCGAGCGCTGTCCCCTGACCGAGGGCTGCGCGGCGCGGGCCGGCGGGGCGCCCGAGACCTATCCGAGGAAGGCGAAGAAGGCGGAACGACCGAGGCGCCGCGGCGCGGCCTTCGTGCTGACGGCCGGCGGAGCGGTGGCCCTGGTCCGCCGCCCGTCCAAGGGTCTGCTCGGCGGCATGCTGGGCCTGCCCACCAGCGACTGGGGCAAGGAGCCCGCCCAGCCCAACGCGGCCCTCGCCGAAGCGCTTGAGTCCGCCGACTGGCGCCTGGCGGGCCAGATCGAGCACGTCTTCACCCACTTTTCCCTGACGCTACAGGTCTGGCGGGCCGAGGCGCCGGCGCAGGCGGCGGACGTCCTGTGGCTGCCCGTCGAGGAAGCCGCCCAGGCCCTGCCCAGCGTGTTCCGGAAGGCCCTGAGGCTCAGTCTTCCCACACGATCTTCGGAGGGGGCTTGAGGTCCGCCTCGTCGTCCAGCCGCGCGGCCACCTGTTCGGCGATGGCGAGGAAGGCCTTGGCGGCGGCGCTGTCCGGGGCGGTCGCGACCAGGGGCCGGCCGTCGTCGCAGGCGGCGCGCAGGGCCGGGTCGATGGGGATCTCTCCCAGGAACGCCGCGCCCAGGGTCTTGGCCGCCGCCTTCACCCCGCCGCGCCCGAAGATCTCGATGGGCGCCCCGGTCGTGGGATCGGGGAAGTAGGCCATGTTCTCCACCAGGCCCAGGATCGGCACGTGGGTCTTGTCGAACATGGCCACGGCTCGTCGCGCGTCGATCAGGGCGACCTCCTGGGGGGTTGAGACCACCACCGCCCCCGACAGGGCCACGCGCTGGGACAGAGTGAGCTGGATGTCCCCGGTGCCGGGCGGCATGTCCACCACCAGCACGTCGAGCGGCTCGGCCTCGCTTCCCCAGGCCACGTCGTTCAGCATCTGGTTCACGGCCGATGAGGCCATGGGCCCGCGCCAGATCATCGGCGAGCCCTCGTCCACCAAGAGGCCGATGGACATCACCTTCAGCCCCCAGCCCTGCAGGGGGATGAGTTTCTTGTCGGCCGTCACCTCGGGTTCGGAATCGAGCCCGGTCATGCGCGGCACCGAGGGACCGTAGATGTCGGCGTCCAGAAGGCCGGTGCGGCGGCCGATGGCGGCCAGGGCGCAGGCGAGGTTCACCGCCACGGTGGACTTGCCCACCCCGCCCTTGCCGCTGGCCACGGCGATCACGTGGGCGACGTGGGGGGGCTTGAGGCCCGCGGCCGGCGTCGCGCCCTGGGGAGCGGCCTGGGCCTGGGCTTCGGGGGACAGGCGCGCCCCGCCGCTCCCGACGCCTTTGCGCATCCGCACCGTGCCGGGGGGGACAGGGTCGTGGGTATGAGCGTACGGCGGCGTCCGCCCGGGCGCCTCGACCGGGCGGCCCGCGCCGCCGGGCGCGGCTTCGGCGGTCAGCACCACCTGCACCCGCTCGGCGCCTTCCAGCGCCTTCAGCGCCGCCTCGGCCGTGTCCCGCACGGGGGCGTAGAGGCCGGCGTCGGCGGCGGCGACCTCCATCATGAACCCGGCCTTGCCGTCGCCGGCGACCAGGCCCTGGACCAGCCCGGCCTCCACCAAACCCTTGCCGGACTTGGGATCCTTGACGGCGTTCAGGGCCTTGATGACGGCGCTGCGTTCTGGGGCGCTCATGCGCGCGGGCTCTGGACGCGGTGCGGATGGTGCAGATGGTGCAATTGGCTCATCGGCGCGCGCCCTGGCCGGCGAGGAGTTCGCGCACCTCGTGCAGGCTGTCGGCGATCCTCACGCACAGGCCGTGCATCTCCTCGGTGGGGTCGAGCAGGTCGGGGACCATGACGGTCATCATACCGGCGCCGTGGGCGGCGCGCACACCATTGTGGGAATCCTCCAGGGCGAGACAGTGGGCGGGCAGGACGCCCAGCACGCCTGCGGCCTTCAGGTACGGGTCCGGGTTGGGCTTGCCGCGCTCGTAGTCGCCCCGAGCGACCACCGCGTGGAAGCGATCCGTCAGGCCGTGACGGCCGAGATGCCGCCGCACGTGCTCATGCGGAGACGACGTCGCGATCGCCCGCCGCAGGCCTGCGGCGTCCAGATGATCGAGGAGCTCCACGACGCCGGCCTTCAGGCTGACGCCCGCGTCCATCCTGGCCTCGTAATGGTCGTCCCATGCACCCCACAGGTCTTCGATTGAAACGCCCGGACCGAAGTGGGCCTGCAGGATCTCCCGGCTGATCACGCCCGGCGTACCGATCATGCGGCCATAGACGTCCATCGGAACATCGTGGCCGTGCAGGGCGGTGGCCGCGAGAAAGGCGTCACGCGCGGCGGTCTCGGTGTCGATCAGCAGGCCGTCCATGTCGAACACCACGGCCTTGACGGTGCGGGGCAGGCTCATCTTGAGGTCTCAACGTGATCGTCCCCCTTCCCCCTGGAGGGGGGAGGGGTATTCGGATATGGCGAGGACGCTGTGGCTCATGCCGCGAACTCCACGGCTGAGTAGCCCTGGAAATAGAGCAGGGCGGTCAGGTCGCAATGGTCCACCCGCGCGTCGGCCTGGGCCGCCGTGATCGGCTTGGCGCGATAGGCGACGCCCAGGCCCGCCGCCTCGATCATGCCGAGGTCGTTGGCGCCGTCGCCCACGGCCAGGGCGGCGGAGAGAGGCTGGTCCAGCGCCGCGCTCTCCTCGATCAGGGCGTCGAGCTTGGCCTGGCGGCCCAGGATCGGCTCGCCGACCTCGCCCGTCAGCTTGCCGTCCGCCTCCTTGAGCCAGTTGGCCCGCGCGGCGTGGAAGCCCGCCGCCTCGGCCACCTTCAGGGCGAAAACCGTGAAGCCGCCGGTCACCAGCACGCAGCGCGCGCCGTTCGCGGCCATGGTCTGAACAAGCGTGCGCGCCCCGGGGTTCAGCCGCACCCGCTCCTCGTAGCAGCGCTCCAGGTTCTCCAGCGGCAGGCCGGCGATCATCGCCACCCGCTCGCGCAGCGCCGCCTCGAAGGGCAGCTCGCCGCGCATGGCCCGCTCGGTGATGGCCGCGACCCGCTCCTTCACCCCGGCGAAGTCGGCCAGCTCGTCCAGGCACTCGCAGCCGATGATGGTGGAGTCCATGTCGGCGACGAAGAGGGCCTTCCTGCGGCCCTCGGCCGGCTGCACGCAGACGTCCACCGGCAGCTCGTGCGCCCCGTCCAGGGCGGCGCGGCGCAGGACGGGCAAGGCGGCCTCGGGCGCCTCCACCGCCATGTCGATCGCCGGCGGGCCGAGGAGCCGGGGCGCGAGCAGGGTCGCGCCCGCCGAGGCGAGGGCCTGGGTGACGCGGCTCTGGGCCAGGTGGACGGCGCCGAGATCGGGGCTGACGAGGGTGACGGCGAAACGCATGGGCGGCGGTTAGACCGGCGGAGCAGCCCGATCAATGACCCGCTCATCCCCGTGCAACCGGGGACCCACCTTTTATTGTTCCTGAAACGCCAGCGCTCGTCGGTAAAACACCTGGGTCCGGCTTTCGCCGGGATGCGCGGCGAACTAGGATCAGCCATGTCCCGCGACCTGCCCTCGGCGGCCGAAGCCTCCGCCATCCTGGCGAGGAAACGCTCGCGCCCGCTGCGCCGCCCGCCGCCCCGGGCTGGCCGCAGCCTGGCGCCGCTGATCAAGGCGCTGGACGCGCGCTTCGGCCAGGGGGCCGAGGGGCTGAAGACCCGCTGGCGCGAGATCGCCGGCGACATGCTGGGCGCGCGCACCGAGCCGACCAAGCTGATCAAGGGTCGGAACGGGGCGGGCGCGACGCTCGAGATCAAGGTCGACGGGCCGGCGGCCGCCTTGATCCAGCATCAAGCCCCTCAACTTCTCCAGCGGGTCCGGCTGATCCTGGGCGAAGGCGTGGTGGCGCGGCTGAGAATCGTCCAGGGCCCCGTGCGCCCCGCGCCCGCCAGAGCCTCCGCGTCCAAGCCCGCGCGGCTCAAGGCGCCGCTGGACGCCGCCGCCGAGGCGAAGCTCCAGGCCGAGCTGGCCGGCGCGCCGGACGGGCCGCTGAAGGCCGCCCTCCTCAAGCTCGGGCGCGAGGTGCTGCGCAAGCAAAGCTGAGCGGCGATCCCGCCCGCGTTGACAAGCCTCGGTCCCGGCCCCACCCCTTTAAACTCGAAATCGGCCCTAACCTGGCCTCAACCTGGCCCCAACCTGGGCGACGCGCAGGGAATCGCGCTAATTGAAACGATTGGGAGACCGTCGATGTCCTTCATCAACCGCCGTCTGATCCTCACCGCCCTCGCCGTCGTGGCGCTCGCGGCCTGCAACCGCGGCGGCGGATCGACCAGCGCCGACGGGATGTCGATGGGCGATCCCAAGGCCAAGGTCTCGCTGATCGAGTACGCCTCGGCCTCGTGCTCGCACTGCGCGCGCTTCAACAACGATGTCTTTCCCGAGTTCAAGAAGAAGTACGTCGACACCGGCAAGGTGCACTACACCTTCCGTGAGTTCCTGACCCCTCCGGTGCAGGTGGCCGCCGCCGGGTTCCTGCTGGCGCGCTGCGCGGGCAAGGACAAGTACTTCCCGGTGGTGGACGCCGTCTTCCGCGGCCAGGAGGAGATGTTCGCCAGCGGCGACACCTCCAACGTCCGTCCCGTGATGCTGCGCATCGCCCGGTCGGTGGGCATGAGCGAGGACCAGTTCACCGCCTGCATCACCAACGAGAAGGCGTTGAAGGCCCTGAACGACCGGGTCCAGACCGCCATGAACAAGGACGGGATCGATTCCACCCCGACCTTCGTCATCAACGGCAAGAAGTGGAAGTCAGGCGAAGTCTCCATGGCCGACCTGGACGGCGCCCTTCAGCCGCTGCTGAAGTAGGCGCCATGGGCATGGCGCGCCTTTCAGCCCGGCGGTGGGGCCTCGCTCTGGCCGGAGCGGCGGCGATGGCCGTCGGCGCGCCAACGCTCGTCGGGCCGGCCTTGGCGGCCGCCGGCGCGGTCACGCCCGAGGAAATGACGCTGGGAAGCGCGAAGGCGCCCGTCACCGTGGTCGCGTACGCGTCCGCGTCCTGCCCCCACTGCGCGGACTTCAACAACACCGTCTTTCCCGTGTTCAAGAAGAAGTACATCGATACCGGCAAGGTGCGGTACGTCTTCCGCGAGTACCTGACCGACCCCGTCGACGTGGCCGCCGCAGGCTTCATCGTCGCCCGCTGCGCCGGCCCGGACCACTACTTCCAGATCCTGGACGCCTTCTTCCACGGCCAGGCGCGGATGTACCAGACCGGCGACGTGATGGGCGCCTTGGCGCAGGCGGGCGCCGTGGCGGGCCTGTCCAAGGCGCAGGTGCAGGCCTGCGTCTCCGACGTGAACGCCATCGATGCGGCGAACTTGCGCTCGGCGATTAACGGCACCGAGCACGGCGTGAGCGGGACGCCGACCTTCGACATCAACGGCTCCCGGCTGCCGCCGATGACTCGTGAGATCGGCCTCGCCGACCTGGACGCGGCGATCGAACCGCTGCTGTCCGCGCGCGGGAGGCGTTAGCGCGTGCATTTCCAGCGGCTACGCCTTTCAGGCTTCAAGTCCTTCGTCGATCCCAGCGAAGTGCGCATCGAGCCGGGCGTCACCGGCGTGGTCGGTCCCAACGGCTGCGGCAAGTCCAACATCCTGGAGGCCCTGCGCTGGGTGATGGGGGCCAACTCCGTCAAGGCCATGCGCGCGGGCGAGATGGATGACGTGATCTTCGCCGGGGCCTCGGGGCGGCCGGGGCGCAGCCACGCCGAGGTGGTGCTGACCATCGACAACTCCGAGCGCAACGCGCCCACCGAGTTCAACAGCCACGACGTCATCGAGGTGTCTCGCCGGATCGACCGGGGCGCGGGCTCCACCTTCCGCATCAACGGCCGCGAGACCCGGGCGAAGGACGTGCAGCTCTTGTTCGCCGACGCCTCCACCGGCGCCAATTCGCCTGCCCTGGTGCGCCAGGGGCAGATCTCCGAGCTGATCGCCGCCAAGCCGCAGAACCGCCGGCTGATCTTGGAAGAGGCCGCCGGCGTCGCCGGCCTGCACGGCCGCCGGCACGAGGCCGAGCTTCGCCTGCGCGCGGCCGAGGCCAATCTGCTGCGCATCGACGACCTGATCCGCGAGCTGGAATCCGCCGCCGCGCGGCTGCGTCGCGAAGCCCGCCAGGCGGAGGCGTTCAAGACCATCTCCGCGGAGATCCGCGCCCTGCAGTCGGCCGTGCTCTACACGCGTTGGACCGAGGCCCGCGACGCCCTGGAGCGCACCGAGGCGGACACCGCCGAGGCCGTCCGCGCCGTGGAGCTGACCGCCCGCGAGGCCGCCGCCGCGACGGTGCAGGCCCAGCGCGCCGAGGAGGCCATCAAGCCCCTGCGCGACGAGGAGCTGGCGTCGTCCGCAGTGCTGCACCGCCTGGCCGCCGAGCGCGACCGGCTGGAGGAGGAGGCCGAGCGCATCGAGGCGGAGGCCGCGCGCCTGGCCGAGGCCGTGGCCCGCCTGCAGGCCGACCGCGCCCGTGAGGAGGTGATCGCCGAGGACGCCAAGCTTGCCCTGGCGCGCCTGGACGAAGAGGTCGCCGCCTTGCAGGCCGAGATTGCCGCCGCCCCAGAGCGCGCGCCGGCGCTGGGGACGGCCCTGGCCGCCGCCGAGGCCGAACGGGCGCGCACTGACGCCGAAGCCATGCGCCTGAACGCGGAAGCCGCCGCCGAGGCCGCGCGGCGCGAGGCGGCCGAGGCGCGGGTGATCGACGCCCAAAGCCGCGTCTCGCGCGCCGGCCGGGCGATGGACCAGGCCAAGGCCGACCTCGACGCCCTGGGCCCTCTGGAGGACCTGACGACGCTCGCCGCCCGCTCGCGGCTGGAGGAGGTCGAGGCGGTGTTGGCGTCCGCTCGCGAAGCCCTGGAGACCGCCGAGGCCGACCGCCAGCAGGCGGCGGACGCGGAAAGCGCGGCGCTGACCGCCGCGCGCAAGGCCGATGATCAGCTCGGCCGGCTGAAGGCCGAGGCGCGGGGCCTGGCCCAGCTCGTTCAGCCCGAACGCAAGTCCGGCTACGCCCCGGCGCTCGACAAGGTCTCCTGCGAGCGCGGCTACGAGGCGGCCCTGGCGGCGGCGCTGGGCGACGATCTGAACGCGGCCCTCGATCCCAAGGCGCCGGCCTATTGGGGCGGAGCGGACGCCCGCCCGCCCGTCTGGCCCCAAGGCGTGGTTCCCCTGGCCGATCTGGTGCGCGCGCCGGCCGAGCTGGCCGCGCGCCTGGCGCTGGTGGGCGTGGTGGCCGCCGAGGACGGGGCGCGGCTGGCCAAGACCCTGATCCCCGGCATGCGGCTGGTGTCGCGCGAGGGCGAGCTGTTGCGCTGGGACGGCTTCGTGGCCCGCGCCGACGCCCCCCGCCCCGCCGCCGCGCGGCTGGAGCAGAAGGCGCGGCTGGAGGAGACCGAAGCCGAGATCGACAGCCTGACGCCCCTGCGCGACGCGGCCGCCAAGACCCTGTCGGAGGCCGGCGCGCGGCTGGCCGCCGCCGAGGCCGCCCTGCGCGAGGCGCGCAAGGCGCCGCTCCAGGCCGAACGCGAGGCCTCCGTGGCGCGCGAGGCGCTGGCGCGGGTGCAGCACGACGTGGCGCGGCGCGACGCGCGGGCCCAGTCGTTGAAGGAGACCATCGCCCGCTTCGAGGCCGAACGCGCCGAAGCCGAAGCCGCCCTGCAGGCCGCCAAACAGGACGTCGAGGCCCTGCCGGCCACGGGCGGGATCGGCCCCGCCCTGGAGGCGGCCAGGACGGCGGCGGCGGCGGCGCGCGAGGTCGCCTCCCAGGCCCGCTCGGAGGTGGAGCTGGAACGCCGCGAGCGCGAAGGCCGTCAACGCCGGCTGGAGAGCCTGGAGCGCGACGGGCGGGACTGGCGCGAGCGCGCCGCCCACGCCCTGGCGCGGATCGAGGTTCTGGCGCGCGAACGCGAGGCGGCCGAAGCGGCGCGGATCGCGTCGCTGGACGCGCCCCAGGCGCTGGAGGCCCGCAAGATCAAGCTGCTGGAAGAGCTCTACGGGGCCGAGGAGCGGCTTTCCAAGGCGTCCGACGCCTTCGCCGCCGCCGACTCCGCGCGGGCGGAGGCGGACAAGGCGGCCCGGGCGGCGGACCAGCGCGCCGCCGAAGCGCGGGAGCTTCGCGCGGGCCTGACGGCGCGGCTGGAAGCCGGACGCGAACGCCTGGCCGAGGTGGCCGCATCCCTGCGCGAGACCGCCTGTATGGAGCCTGACGCGCTCGGCGCGGCGCTGGCCGACAAGCCCGAGATGCTCGCCCGCGGCGCCGTGGCCGCCGAGCAGCGCCTGCAGACCCTGGAGCGCCAGCGTGAGGCCATCGGGGCGGTGAACCTGCGCGCCGAGGAGGAGGCCGCCGAGCACGCCGAGCGGCTGGCGGCCCTGAAGAGCGAGAGGGCCGACCTGAGCGGCGCCATCGCCAAGCTGCGGCGCGGCATCGAGGAGCTGAACGCGGAGGGGCGCGAGCGCCTGCTGGACGCCTTCGAGGTGATCAACGGCCACTTCCAGGCGCTGTTCCTGGCGCTGTTCGACGGCGGCCAGGCGGAGCTTCGCCTGATCGAGTCCGACGACCCCCTGGAGGCGGGGCTGGAGATCTTCGCCTGCCCGCCGGGCAAGCGGCTGGCGGTGATGTCGCTGATGTCGGGCGGGGAGCAGGCGCTCACCGCCATGGCCCTGATCTTCGCCGTGTTCCTGGCCCAGCCCGCGCCCATCTGTGTGCTGGACGAGGTGGACGCGCCGCTGGACGACCACAACGTCCAGCGGTTCTGCAACCTGCTCGCCGAGATGCGCGCGCGCACCGAGACGCGCTTCATCTGCATCACCCACAACCCGGTGACCATGTCGCGCATGGACCGGCTCTACGGTGTGACCATGCCCGAGCGGGGAATCTCGCAGCTGGTGTCGGTGGACCTGCGCCAAGCGGAGGCGCTCGCCGCAGAGTAGGGGCGGAGGAGGAGCCCCTCTACTCCTTGGTCGCCAGCTTCTCGATCTGCTTCTGCATGGCGGCGATCTGGGCCTTGAGTTCGTGAAGGGCCTCGTCGGACGCCGACGGCGCTGCCGCTGGCGGCGCGGGCTCGCCGCCGCCCTCTTCGCCCTGGCCGCGCACATAGCTGAACGGCGAGAACATCTTCATGGCCCGGTCGAACATCTGCAGGTTCTGGCGCACCTGCTCCTGGACGCGCTCGACCGCCTGGGCCCCGCCGAAGGCGCCGCTGAACTCCTGCTGCATCCGGTCCCGTTGCTTGGAGAACCCCTCCAGGGACATCTCCAGATAGCTTGGCAACAGCGCCTGCATGGAGTCGCCGTAGAAGCCGATGAGCTGGCGCAGGAACTGCAGCGGCAAGAGGTTCTGCGTGCTGCGGCTCTCCTCGTCGAAGATGATCTGGGTCAGCACGCCGCGGGTTAGATCCTCGCCGGTCTTGGCGTCCTGAACCACGAAATCCACGCCCTCGCGCACCATGTCGGCCAGGTGATCCAAGGTGACGTAGGAGCTGGACGCGGTGTTGTAGAGCCGGCGGTTCGCGTACTTCTTGATGATCACGGGCTCGCCGGCCGCCGGTCCGCGCTTACCCCCGCCCCCGCCGCCGCCGCCCGCGGGCTTCTCAGATTGCGACATGTTCGGGCGCGTCCTCTCCCGTCAGATCCAGATTGTGCGGCGCACAGTAGCGTCAATATGAGGACGCGACCAGCCACCGATCGAGGCGGGGCGCCGCGCGGGCATATCCTAATCTTTTGGTTTGGAGCGGGTTTTCGACGTCAGCGCTCATGACCGACGATCCGCACCCGGCCGAACGTCGTCAGCCAGGACGCGTCCAAAAAGCGCCCCAGTCGAGGGGCAAGCGTTAATTCATGCTCGCACAGCGCCCGACGCGTCTGGCCCTGATCATGGCCGGTATCTGCCTGGCGTCGATCGTCGCCGGTCGCGCCTTGGCGTTCACCGGCCAGGAATCCCTCGGTGAAGTGCTGTTCCCGCCGTCAGCGCAGGACGACCGCCGTGCGCCGCCGCCGCCGGTGGCCCGCTACATCTCCGAGGAAGGCGCGCAGTTCGTCTTCGACCGGTCCTCGCCCAGGCCGCTTCTGAAGTTCGATGAGAGCCCAGAAGTGCTGGTGCTCAGCCCGTCGCCCGCCGCGCGCGGCGACGTCATCTATCTGAACGACACCGGCGAGCCCGTGCTGAGGGTCACCAAGCTGGGTGGCGTGACCCTGTTCGCCCACGCCCGGCCGGGCGGCGCGCCCGTGGCGTTGGAGGGCGGGGCGGCGAGTCTTCGGATATTGCCGTCTCTGTCGCCCGGGGCTCTGCTGCAGCGCCTGACCCAGGCCAGCCTTAAAGCCTCGCGCGCGGCCCGCAAGCTGATCGAGTTCGAGGCGCAGGAGGTGACGCCCGGCTCGGAGTCGGTGTTCGGCGACGCCGCAAACGTGGCCGCCGAGGCGGTGGTGCGCCTGACCCGCCGCCGGGACGCCGACCGTCTGGTCGCGCGTTTCAACCGGGTGCTGTTCCTGCCCGGACAGACGGGCGCCGGCCTCAACCAGGGCGCGGTGGTGATCACGGTCAACGCCAACCAGGGGCTGGCGGGCCGGCCCTCCTCGGATCGCATCCTGCAGGCGGTGGTCAGGGGCCGGTAGACCTGCGGGCCTAGAGCGCGTTGGGCGAAAGTGTGTGCGGTTTCGCCCTTAAAACGCGCTCTACATGTTTGAATCTAGAGCGCGTTCGTTTCGGCGTCGCCAGCAAGCTCGTGGGCCGAAGCGACGATATCGCAGGAAACTCCCCCTCTCCCGCTAGCCGCGGGAAAGGGGGAGACTGATTGGTGGAGCTAAGCGGAGTCGAACCGCTGACCTCTTGAATGCCATGGGGGCGACCCCCTGTTTCGCGGCGTCCCCCACTGGCTCACCTAACCGGCATTCTCCTTGCAGCACAAACAGATAGATGCGTCTGTCTGGCTCGCACCGTCTCGCTATGAGCCAGCCGATGCTGTGACCAAGTGTGACCGAGAACCGCGATGCCACGTGTGACCCTGACCTCTGGGGACAAGGGATCGATCCACCGAAAGTCCCCGCCCGAAGGCGAGTTGGTGCTCTTCGACACCATCCTGCCTGGCTTCGGGCTACGGATCGGGAAGAAGGCGTCCACCTATTTCGTGGTCACCAGGGTGCGCGGCCAGCCCGGCCAGATCAGGCGCCGGATCGGAACCACGCGCGACACCACCCTGGCCGACGCTCGCAAGGCCGCCGGCGATATCATCAAGTCCGCCCAGGATGGCATCGACCGCCTCAAGGTGGACCAAACATCGGCCGGCGCGGATGCGAAGGCCGCGGCGTCTCCCCGCGCGTTCAAGGCGGTCGCCGACGCCTACCTGGACGATGGGCTGAAGGGCGGCGGAGCCCGGCTCAAGTCCCGCGGAGAGCTCGAGCGCAAGCTGAAGCGGGATCTGGCCGGCTGGCATGACCGGGCCATGGGGGCGATCACCAAGGCCGACATCCGGACCCTGGTGCGCGAGAAGGCCCAGGTCTCGCCCGCGTCGGCCAACCGGCTGCTGAGCTTCATCAAGCGCGTGTTCGTCTGGGCCGATGACCAGGACATCATCGACGCCGACCCCGCGCGAGGCATCAGGATGCCGGGCGAGGAACGGCGCCGGGACCGCTTCCTGTCCGATGCCGAAATCCGGCTCTTCTGGAAGGCGTGCGATGGGCTGGGCGATCCGGCCGGGCGCCTGTTCAAGCTGGCGCTGACCACCGGCCAGCGCCGCGGCGAAGTGGCTGGCCTGAAGCGATCCGAGCTGGGTGCCCTGGAATATGCGGACCCAAAGAAAGGGGCCACGCTGACCGCGGACGCTTGGCTCCTACCTCAGGAGCGGACCAAGCGGCGCCACGCTCATGCGGTCCCGCTCGCTCCCCTGGCCAAGCGTCTGATCGATGGCGCGCCGAAGATCGAAGAAGACGGCCGGGTGCTGGACCACATCTTCGCTTCCGGCCGACGCGGCGACCAGCCGCCATCCGGCTGGAGTCGCTTCAAAGAGCAGCTGGATGAGAAGATCGGCCGCCTTGTGGCGAAGGACGCCGGCGAAACCTACGACCCGGAGCGCCACGACCTGCCCGAATGGCACGTCCACGACCTGCGCGCGACGTGCGCGTCTCACATGGAAATGCTGGGGATCGATCGCCGCGTCATCAGCCGGATCCTGAATCACGCGGAGGGCGACTCCCAAACAGCCGCCTACACCCGCTATGCCTTCGACCGTGAGGCGGCCGACGCTCTGCGCCTTTGGGCGGGGAAGCTGGAGCGCCTCTGCGGCGTCAACGTGGTCTCCCTGAAGTCGGAGCGTGCGGGGTGACCAACCGCCGGCCATCCACCGCCACGGTCCAGGCGGTCATGGAAAAGGCCCTCGAAGGGGCGGCTGAATCCGTGGCCGCGTTCCAGGAACTCAAAGAGCGGGTCCTGGCCGCCTATCGCGCGGCAGGGTGGGAAGGGGCCTGGGCGGCCGGCATTGCTCGAGCTGTCGAGCAGGACCAGGCCGACGCGGATTCAACAGTCCGCGCCGTCGCAGAAAAGGAGCTGGACCTCACGCCCGTCATGCTGCGGACCAAGGCACGGCGGCGCTACAGACCATCGAAGCACGACGCGCGTGGCCGTCCCGCGGGGAGCGGTAGCTTCGCCGAAAGCGATGCTGTGCTGGTGGAGGAATTTCGTCGCAGGCGCGCCGCGGGGGAGAGCCCCCAAGCCATCAAACGAGACCTGGCACCGAAGATCGAAGGGCCAGGCACCGAAGCAAGCCGGATGAAGCGGCTGGAGCGACGGGCCGGGGAGAAGAATCCCGGCCCGATTTCTTCTCCCAAGACGGCCCGCAAGCCATAGAGCCACCTTGCGACGGTCTGCGCACCTGATGCGCCTCTACCGGAGCAAGACCATGGACCATCCGATGACCCGGCCTGATGGGCCAACGCCGCGCCTGCTCACGCCGCGCGACGTCTATTCCCGCGTCTGCATGAGCCGAGCCACCATCCATCGCCGGGTGCGAGCTGGCGCTTTCCCCCAGCCCGTCCGCCTTGGCCCCAATCGCAAAGCCTGGCGCGAATCCGACGTCACAGCGTGGATCGAGGCCCAGACGGCGGGGAACTGACCCATGCGCCCCAAAGGCAAAACCCCCGCCGCCGTGGGCGCGGCGAGCGGGGGCGATGGGGGTGTTCCGGTGGGGACCGGACACCTGCATAGCCCAGACCCAGTCCCGCCGAAAGCGCTGAGCATCGCCGACCGCACCCGCTGGTTGGACCAGGTGCTTGAAGATCCCGAGGTGGGCAACGCCGCCTTCGTGGCCGCCTATGCCGTGTCGGCCGCGCTGCTGCGCGACGGGGACCGGCCCCGCACCTCGCTCGCCACCCTGTCGGCGGCCGTCGGCCGGGTCGGAGGAAAGGGCGACACGTCGAAGAACGTCAGGGACGGGCTGCTGCGGTTGGTAGCGCGTGGCCACCTTCACATGGTCAGTCGTCGCGGCGCTGGGCACTTCACCCGATACACGCTGATCTTCAAGGGCCCGCCAACTCGCCAGAGCCCGCCGCTGGACGCCGAGCCGCGCATTTCGCTGGAGCGCCTGCCCGGTCTCCTGGCGGCCCTGCACGATGTGGTCAGGGCTGCGCGAGCTGCTGGCCTGCCCGTCGACTGAACGAATAGGAGTCCAGCATGGCCGACGGCCGCGGCTCGCCCGGCGGGGTTTCGTTGCTGCGCCGGGCCAGGTGGCTTGACGAGGTCGCTGCGTACATCGAACGCGGCGAGCTTCCCCATAGCGCCCTGACCATCGGCCAGCGCATCGCCTTCGTCTATCTCAACGGCAAGAGCGGGAAGGCATGGCCGACTCAGCAGACCCTGGCCGCCCGCTGCAATCTCAAAGAGCGCCAGGTCCGCGTGCTGATGAGCGCACTGGAACGGCTGGGCCTCATCGTCGTCCGTCCCCAAGGTCGGCGGCGCCCGAACGAAGTCCGCCTGGGTTTCCCCACTCATGACCGGCAGTTGAATGCCGGTCACCAGTCCGGTGGCGCATCGGAAATGGCCCCACCGTGGAACGCCGCCAGCGCGGTGACCGGCAGTCCAGCGCACGGTGACCGGCATTCTGGCGCCGCGGTGACCGGCAGTGGAGTGCCGCCAGAACCCAGTGAAGGGAACCCAGTGAAGGAACCCAGTGAATCAGACTCTTTTGTCCGATCAGCCATGAATGGCCGATCTGACGAACGCTCACCCGATGAACTGACATCGAAGATCTGGGAAGCCGTCGAGGGCGCAGGAAAGAGGCGGACCAGCCGGTCGCGAATATCGCGCGCCCTCGCCGCGTGCGAGGCCGCCGGCGACGATGCCCACGCCGTCGTCGGCGGCACGGTGGCCTGCCTCGCCTTCCAGTCCGCAACGCATTCCGAGGACTTCGGGCAGAAGGCCGCCCACGAGATCATTGCCAGCGGCCGGTGGCGCAGCTTCCTGGATCACCAGGTGGACACGCCCGACGCCGCGGCCTTCGATTGAGGTCCACCGTGGTGCGGGCAGACCCCGGGGGCGGGGTCCAGGACCAGGAGCCGGCGGCCCTGGAACCGGTGCCGGGGTCACTTTTTCAGGGAGCCGGGAAAGCGGGTGGGGGTCGCCAGCCCCACGCGCTAGGCCGGGTCGATGATCCCGAGCTCTCGCAAGAGGTCGGTCCAGAAGCGCACCGCTTCGTCCAGCACTTGGCTGGCCACAAGGTAGCGGTCCGCGCCTGGCAGATGGTCGCCCAAGTCGATGAGCAAATACGGGACGCCATAGGGGCCGATCCCGTACGGCCCCCGGCCGTAGCCGCTAACCTGCGAGCTGCCGAAGACCACGGGGCGGCAGTGCTTCGTGCCGTTCACGATCTCCTCGATGAGTCCGTAGTGTGGGCACGCCGACGCCAGCCATGCGCGGAAGCCATCCCGGTCCTTCACTTCGGCGCCCCGGATTTCGAGCGGTGCCCGGGCCTTGAGGGCTTGGGCCCACACCCACTCATGCAGGTGGTAGGCTGATAGGGCGCTGTTCAGTGCAAGGCCGGCGTCATCGATCTGGGCCAGGAGAGCATCCCGGTCTTGGACCACCTTCCGATGGAAGTCGGCGGCAGTCAGGATGCCGAAGACGCCGGGCGTCTTCCCGACGCCAGTCGCGCGCTGCGGTCGCGTCATGGCTTAGGACCGCCTGTCGCAATCGCCACCGCGGCGGCGAACCGCTCTTCGGCTTCGTGGCGATTCCCCGAAGACCATGTCTCCGGCGTGTGGCGAGCGGTCACCACGTAGGCCGACTCTACCGGGCCACCGGGTCCATCCAGCGTGACCTTCACCAGTTTCACGCCTGCCTGGTCCCTCAGCATCTCGCGTCGGCTGGCCATCGTTGAATCCCCTCGAAAGAAAATATTGTATCACGCCGTCGCCCACTGGATCAGACCGTCCAGGTGTCTGAAATCACTTCGGAATCTCCTTGACGGCAGTCGTTTACGGGCCTGATCCAAGCGCTGGAGACCCAGCGCATGACCACCTTCCCCGCCCTGGTGGACACCCTCGCCGACGTGGACGGCCGCGACCGCGTGACCATCGAAACCTACGTCCGGCGCCTTCGTGAGGCCGGCCTGGTGGCTGTCGCGGGCCGGGGCCGCAACGTGGCCATCATGGGCCTCGCCGACGCCGCCAACGCCCTGATCGGGGCCAACGCCAGCCACAGGGCCAACGAAGCGCCGGGCGCCGTGACACGCTTCCGCGCACTACGTTCGTGGCAGCGTAGCCGCGCGGGGAGTGAGGCCAACCTGCCCAGCGAGGTGGCCGACGCCGACACGTTCGGCGAGGCTGTGGAAGCCCTCATCGCCGCGGCGCCCACCATCGAGGACGCCTTCCTGGACTTCGCCGCCCAAGCCTACAGCGACCAGTCGGCCGCCTTCCAGCGCGCCAAGGCGCTTGGCCCGCTGGCCAGCGTATGGCTGGAAGTCGGCTTCACCAGCGGCGCGCGCGAAGCCGGATCCATCAGGGTCATGGTGAGCCTGGGCCGCGGCCCTGAAGCCCGCCTCGAGCTGGTCTATCACCCGGCCCAGGACGCGGCGCGGGGCGACGAAGGCGCCGACCGCGTCACCACCGCCACCATCGGACTGCCGACGATCCGCGCGCTGCACGCGGCCATCTTCGGCGAAGAGGTGGTGGGTGGCAGCCTCCAGTCCGGCACCGCCGCCAGGCCGGCCCGCGAGGGCGAAAGCGCGTCGGGAGACGCCCCAGGCGGCGACTTGGTCCAGGCGCGCGCCTGATGGCCCCCACCCCCCACATGGCCCCCGAAGAGCGCCAGGCTGGTGTGGATGAGCTCCACCTGCTGCTCCAGAAGCACGCCGCCATCGCCCGCCGGCTCTCCGAGCTGCTGGACGCCACGGTCGGCGCCGGCCTGATGCCCGAAGGGGAAGAGCTGGATGTGCTCGAGGCCCTGACCTTGGAGGCCGAAGCAGCCGACGCGCGGATCCAGCGCCTGGCCGCCGCCCTGCGCGTCCGCATCGTTCCCGGAAAGCCCGCCACCCCAACCCGCCACTGACCCCGCTGTCCGTCGCGAGACGGCCGCCCTCGCAAAGAAGGACCGACCAACATGCTGAAGCTGCACGAGCTGCTGGAGAAGCGCTCCAAGGCGCTGACCGAGTGGAAGAAGCTGGTCAGCACGGCCGAAACCGAACAGCGCGACCTCACCGCCGATGACGAAAAGCGGGAGTCGGAGCTGAAGGGCGAGATCGAGACGCTGGACAAGCAGATCGACCGGGCCCGCTCCCTGGCGGACGCCGAACGCACCGCGCCGGCGATCATCGGCCAGCGTGGCGACGGCCGTTACGAAGAACGGGCGCGCGAATTCAGCATCACCACGGCCATTCGGGCGGCCATGGGCGAGAAGGTGGACGACGGCCGCGAGCGCGAGCTGTCGGCCGAGCTGGTCAAGCGCAGCGGGCGGTCCTTCCAGGGCATCGCGGTCCCGGATGAGGCGTTCGGGTCCCTGGAGCGGCGGGTGATGACCACCGATGGCGCCGCGGCGTCTCTGGTCCCGACCCAGCATCTGGCTGACCGCTTCATCGACCGGCTGCGCCCGTCGAACATCCTGCCCATCCTGGGCGCCACGGTGATCGACGGCCTGGTGGGCGATGCCGACATTCCCCGCCAGACCGGGAGCGCAATCGCGCAATGGGTGGGCGAGGACCAGCCGCTGGATTCCAGCGACCTGGACTTTGACGACGTGCAGCTTCGCCCCAAGACCGTGGGCGCGATCACCAGCTACAGCCGGCGCACCCTGCTGAACGCGGTTCCCTCCATCGAGGCCATCGTGCGCAGCGACCTGGCCAACGTGATCGCCGAAGCGGTGGACGAAGCGGCCCTCTATGGCGACGGCCTCTCCAATCGGCCGCTGGGCATCACGCTGACCACCGGCGTGTCGGTGCTGTCCATGGCGTCCGGCCCGACCTGGGCCCAGGTGCTCGAGCACATCGCCAACGTGGAGGGGGCCAACGTGGTCTCCCGCGCGCTGGGCTGGGCAATGAGCGCCTGGAGCGCGCGGGAACTGCGCGCCACCACCAAGGTCCCCGGCGACGGCTCCGCGGGCTTCCTGATGGACCAACCCGGCCAGCTCGCCGGCTATCGGGCCGTGGTGTCTTCGACGGTCCCTGGCAACCCGGACGGCTCCAACGCCGAGCCCGGCACGCTGATCTTCGGCGCCTGGGAGAACCTGATCCTGGCGGCCTGGAGCGGGGTGGACATCCTGGTCAACCCGTTCGAGGGCGAAGCCTACAAGCGTGGGCGGGTGCTCATCCGGGCGATGCGGGACGTCGATGTGGGCGTGCGCCACCCCGAGGCGTTCTCCGTCACCGACGACATGCCCATCAGCATCGAGTCGGCCTGATATGGCCGAAGCATTCGAGCGGCGGGCCGCGCAGCTCGAAATCAGGGCGCGCGGCCGGCGCCTGGAAGGCCACGTGGCCCTGTTCAACGTCGAGGCCAGGATCGGGCCGGTGACCGAGATCATCCGCGCCGGCGCCTTCGCCAAGGCCCTGGCGGACGGCAGGGACATCCTGGGCCTGGTGGACCACGACATGGGCCAGCTCCTGGCCCGCACCCGGAGCAAGACGCTGCGCCTGGCCGAGGACTCCAAGGGCCTGGCCTTCGACCTGGACGTGCCGGACACCACCGCCGGCCGCGACGTGCTGGCGCTGGCCGAACGCGGCGACGTGGGCGGCGCATCCTTCGGCTTCATGCCCAGGCCCGCCGGCGAGACCTGGGACGCGCGGCGCCGCACGCTCATCGACGTCGACCTTCGCGAGATCAGCGTGGTGCTGGCCTTCCCCGCCTATGAGGGCACCACCGTGGCCGCCAGGTCCGCGAACGGGATGCGTCTGTCCCTCACCCGCCGACGCATCGCCATCGCGGAGGCCGGGCGGTGAATTGGCTCGCGCGGATCCTGAGCCGCGGCCGCGCCGAGACGCGGCGCCAGCCCACGTCATGGGACCTGATGAAGATGGCGGGCCTGGCAGGTAGCGACTTGCCCAGCCTGCCGGTGAGCGCCGACCTGGTGCTGTCGGCCAGCTCCGTGGCCGCCCGCTGCGTGGCGCTCCGATCCGAGCTGATGGCCAGCGTGCCCCTCTTCGTCTTCCGTCGCGGCGCGGACGGCGGGCGCGAGCGGGCCGATGACCTGCCGCTCTACCGGGTGCTGCATGACCAGCCCAACGACGCCATGTCGGCCTTCGAGCTGCGCGAATTCCTGGTGCGCAGCCTGGACACCGCCGGCGATGCCTTCGCCGCCATCGAGCGCGACTTCTCCGGCCAAGTGACCGGGCTGCAAGCCCTGCGACCGGCGCTGGTGGACGTTGAACAGCTCGCTGGCGGACGCCTGCGCTACCGCGTGAGCGATCCCAGCGGCGGCACCACGGTGCTCCTCC
>Ga0299912_10001143_pt1 | contig 21550 bp, 16 predicted proteins | sample RVTome_2_FD_207667 | JGI IMG/M metagenome (GOLD analysis project Ga0299912, IMG submission 207667) | Soil microbial communities from uranium-contaminated site in the Upper Colorado River Basin, Wyoming, United States - RVT95D214 (version 2) ... | reverse complement strand
GCAGCTTGTATTGGTGGTTATATAGAGCATGTTTTGAGAGTATTTTCTATGGATGGTAGAGGAAGTTTACAAAGAAAACTTCACATGCCTAAAGCAGAATGGCTAGAGTTGACATTTGGTGCAGCAACCTCAGCTCAGGCTAGAGAAACTGTTTATGCAAAATACAGGGAACAAAGAAATATTTCTCCATGGATTAACAGACACATTGCTTGGGAAAAAGAACTTGAAAAACAGCAAGTAGGAGTTAAGGATCGCTGGGAATATAAGCCTTTAGAAAACTGTGTTTATGATGGTTATATGATGGTTCGTTTCAATAGCATTTCTTCAAGTTCTTCTGGCGTTGCCGGTAAGACTCGTGTTTTGGCTACTATAGATGAGCTTTCCAGATTAGCAGACAGTGAGTCTAAAATGTCTGCCCAAGAAATGTATCGAGTGCTTAATCAAAGCCTTAAGACTATCAGGGGGGCAACTAGAAAGTATACTTTATTTCCCTATTTAGGACTAATGTTAAATGTTACTTCTCCTATGTCTATTGACGATCTTGCGATGAGAATTTATAGTCAAGCTTCTTCTGTTCCAAGTTTACTTCCAAGAACATTTTTTTGGAAAGGAGCAACCTGGAATTTTAATCCAGAATTGACTGAAGAAGATTTTGCTTCTGAATTTGCAAAAGATCCTGTTGGAGCCCAACGAGATTATGGTGCTGATCCTCCTGCTGCTCAAACACCTTTGATTTCGGAAACTCTTAGGTTTTGGAAATCAATTGATTTTTCTAGAGAGCCTATTGCAACATTTAAAACTACCTATTTGACAGATAAAACTGAAAAAAAATATGTGGGAGTGTCCTTAGAAGATCTCAAATACAATTTTAAAGATTCTCATTATTTATTTTGTGATGCTGGAGAAACGTTTGATAGTTTCTCTGTTGTTTGTGCGCATCCAGCAATTCTTTCTACATCTGCTTTCCAAGATGAAAAAAATTATGATGGAAACAATATAGATATTCCAGAGGGGTTTCAGCATATAACTCAATTAACACAAGGAAAAAACCCTCAATATAAATTTGTGAAGGGAACTGAGCCTATGTATCATAATAGGTTTTTTGAAAACCCTGCAAATTTAGGAAGAATGGTTACGGTAATTGATTTTTGTATGCGAATTGTTCCTACAAAAGATCGAGATATTTGGTTTCAAAGTATCATAAAAATTGTTGAGTTAATGAGTAAAAAAATTAGAATTGTTGGTGTTGGATTTGACCATTGGCAAAGTGTAGCAAGTATGCAAGCAATAAGGGATTTAGGAATCCCAGCAGTTAAACTAACATTAAAAAACGAAAATTTTATGGAATTTGTTTCTCAAGTTTATAATGATCTTATTTCTTTACTTCCTCCTGCACAAAGTGATATGCTGAGTTTGTCAGAAAATGGATCTTTGCGAATTGGTAAAGTTGAGGAAGAGATGAGCGGGGAAGGTGTGGGAATATTAGAATTACTTAAACTAGAAAGATCAGCAGATCTTAAGAAAGTTGTAGCACCTAAAAAGGGGAGTGTTAGAGGAAGAAATTCAGATGATATTGCAAGGTGTATTGTAGGAGTTAATACTTTAATCAAAGATGCTGTTGTGGACAAACTATCGAATACAGGTAGAAAAAGGGAAATTAGAAAGCGTTTGGCAATTGGGGGAATCTCTTCTCCTAGAGTATTTAGTAGTAAAGATGGTTTGTAATTGTTTTTCAAAAAGGATTGTGATATAATAATATAGTTTGTTTCAGCCAAAGGCTTATAAATTGAAATTGCAAATTATTTCTGATGTTCATTTAGAAAGTAATTCAACTTTTCCTTTAATAAATAAATCAGCAGATGTTCTCGTGTATGCAGGAGATGTTGGAGAAGGTCTTTCAAAAATTTTTTTATATTTTACGAAAGTTCGTTTGGAAACAAGTTCGCCAATTATTTATGTATTAGGAAATCATGAGTATTTTGGTAAGTATTTGGCAAGTGCTTTTGGTGATGTCAAAACTTTTTTGAAAACAATTCCAGATATTTTTGTTCTGGAAAAGGATTCAAAAATAATTGACGATGTTTGCTTTATTGGAACTACGTTGTGGACCAATTTTGATGACTATAGAGGTGAACAAGCTGTCCAAGCAGGAATGCCAGAATATAGAGCAGTGAGGACAACAGATCAATATTGTAGAACTAAACTCATAACAACAAGAAGTATTGTGAAAGAGCATTTGAAATGCAAAGAATATATTGAGGAAGAAATTATCAATGCAAAACGGAATAAATTGAAGACAGTTATTGTAACTCATACTTGTCCAAGTTTTAAATGCGCAACAGAGAAAGAGAAAAAAGGAGTTTTAGTAGGAGCTTTTTATACTGAATTGAGCGAGTTCATAAGTTGTAAAAGACCGGATTTGTGGATTTATGGGCATACACATAATAGCAAAGAAGTTAAAGTAGGAAGAACAAGGGTAATAAGCAATCAATTTGGGTATAGGAATGAACAATGTGGTTTTGTTGAAGAATTTATTGTGGAGATTTAAATGGAAATTAATGATTGTAGTTTTGAGGGAATTAAAGAAGAACTATTAAAAATTGGTGTAGATCCTAAATTTGCTAATATATTTGAAATTGTGCAAGCTTTAAATAATTTGAATAATGTAAATTCTTATTATGTTATTGATACGCACACAATTGGTTGTACTCCTGTTTATTTTGGTAGTGATCTTGTTTTAAATATTGATTGGAACTTTGATTGTGAAGATTTATTAAGATTTCCTCATAAATGCCCGAATTGTTTTTCTCCTGCCTATGTAAGTCCTTTGAGTGGAAAAGTAGATTGTTCTAAAAAGTGTAGAGATTAAGAAATGGATTTGAACGGCGAAGAAATAGAATATCTCAATCTTACAGAAGAAGAGTGTGAAAAATTGGGAATATATTATTTTCCTAAATGTGTTAGATATTATTCTGAATATCTTGTTGAATATAAGCAATTGGAATATGAAAAATTTTTGGAATTATGTAAAAAGTAATGGGCTCATAATGGACTCATATTTACCAAAAAAAGTAATTCCTGTAATTAAAAAAGGACTTTATAAAGTAAAGGTCATAAATGAGGAATATACAATATGTGTTGAAAGTTCAAAAGGAAATAATTTTTGGTCAAATTCTAAAGAAGGAGAATATGGTCAAGGCTTATGCAAACAAGACAACGATTTATTCAAACCAGCAAGAATGGGGAAATTGGGAGAAATGGCTTTTGCTAAACTTTTTGGAATTCCCTTAGATATTTCATATAGAGAAAAAGGTGATAAATATGATTTTCTTGTTAATGGAGTTTCAATCGATGTTAAAACAACAGGACCAAAAAGGAAAAAAGGTCCAGGATTAGTTTTAAGAGCAAATGAAAAAGGTTTTGAGATTCCTATAGGCAAAGATATTTATGTTTTTAGCTACTGTGCTTTTGATGATACTTTGTGGAAACAAGCAGAAATAGTTTTTGTAGGTTGGTGTACAAAAAAAGAATTATTGACTTTTCCTGTAGAAAAAGGAATATTGGGAAGTGGACATAAAAATATTGTAGCAGATTTTGGTAAGTTGCATAATATGAGTGAGTTGTCAAGTATTCTTAAGATTTAATTTTTCCTAGAGATTTTGTAATATGATTATTAGGAGTTTTTTATTTTAGGAGAAAAAAATTTGCCAATAACTTTAAATGATGCTGTAGAAAGAGCGAAACTGGCAATTGACACTGATGGAATTCTTTCTGATGCTTTTTATAGGCAACTTATTCAAGCATTAGGCGAAACTGATCGGCACTCTTTTACTATGGCTCTTGTTGATCTAGGAATTCAAACTCGTCGTGGGACAAAGATTGGCGAAGAGCATGTAAAAGATGTTCTAGGATTTGTTTCTCAAGAAATAAAAAAAGATCGAGATGAGATTCTAGAAAGATTTTTGAAGATTTCGCAACAATTTGTTGATCCCGAATTAATTGAAAAAGGGAAATCTTATCACAATTACAATTATGGTGAAACTCCAGAACAAGAAGTTCCTACTGAATCAGAGCCAGTTAAAGAAAATGTGCCAGAACCACCTCAGCAGCCTCCGGAATCGAAGAACTTTGATATAGATGAAGTAGACCATATACGAAACGTTCTTGAGAACTACGGGGTTTCTGTTAGCTCTGAAGGTAAAGTAAGTTTATACAAGCAAAACCTTCCGGGATTATTTGACAAAAAGATCCCAATTAAAGCTCTTTCTTTGGATGAGGCTATAAGATTATTTTCAGGTGAACTTCAGAATGCCAATGTTGAAAAACAACGGATTTCAAAATTGCAAGATGTTTTAGCTTCGCTTGGTGGTGATTTTGGTGAGATGAGCGGATCAGCAAGTGATTTGTTAAGGATTTTTGAAGAGTCTTTGCAAAATCTTGAGCAATTTAAATATTCTGAAAAGTCTCCAAATAAATCTATAAAGGAAATTGCTGAGGGAATTGCAACAATAAAATCTTATTTGATGAATGAAGAAGATGATCTAAGCAATTTGAAATATTATTTGGATTCCAACAAAGATTTTATAGGTGGTTTGCAAGGGAAGTTGGATGAGTATTTTCAAGGTCAATACGATAAGCATGAACAAAAATTAGAAATAGTAGATGCTTTGACAAGACTTAGCCAAATAAAGAACGAAGATCCTAAAATGTTTTCTGAGATTGTTTCAAATCTTGGAGGAATTGTAGGGGCATTTCTGAAAGCAAATAAAAAAGGTTGGGTAGAAGATGATGAAGATCCTAAATATGGGGCTCTAGATATAAATATTGGTATTGATTATTTAAGATCTAAAATTGGTAATGATGAGTCTTTTGATTCTTTTATGAGCGAGTATGCACCAAATGGTGAATTTGTTATGAATGATCTTTATTGGATAAATGATTTAAAAAAGCATTTTGGTGTTGAGGCTGTTGGATTTGACGGCGGAAATTTAAACATTAACCTTGTTGATGGAAATAAAATAGAAGGATTTTTGACAAGATGGTATAAGCAAAGTCGTGCTCCTGAAATAGGGTATAATGAACCATCTTATAGTTTGGATGAAATAGAAGAGATAAAAGGAGAGGATTTAAACTTTTTAATTAAAGAAATTAACGAGTTTATTTCTGATTGTGAATAAATGGCATTAGAAGAAGTAACTTTTTATCCTGTAGAATCCAGTAATGTTGCTGAAATTGGTTATGATGTTAATGACATGATTCTATATGTAAAGTTTAATAATGGTGCTTTATATTATTATGAATCAGTCCCTCCAGAAGTTTGGGAACAAATGCTTTATACAGAAAGTAAGGGTAAATTTATTCATACTAATTTAAAAGGCATTTATCCTTATGGACGTGTTTCTTAGTTTCTTTTCTTTTTAATTTTTTAAGAAATATTTGTGTTATACTCTGAATGGAAATGTAATTTCTTTTTGGAGATTTTTATAATGACAACTATTTGGGGTCCTGTTACTTATCCAACATCCGTTGATGGTTTTGCACCAGCATTATTAGATAATGTTGATGAAGTTATTGATAATCATCCTAATACATTAGCTCAAGCAATTATTGCATTGGAAAATAAATTAGGAGTTGATGGTGGAATTGTTTCAAGCGTTGGTGGTGTAGAATTTCAAGCTTTAGTATCAAGTCCTGGAGATGTTTCTGTATGGGTTGATAATTCTGGAGGACCAGGAAACTATAATTTATATTATACCGATGATGGCGGTGTTGATTATTTAATTGGTGGACCAGGTGTTGTTCCTCCTGGTGGTAGTAGTATTCTTATGTTTGGTACTGGTATTTCTTTAACAGATGGGACTAATTTTACAATAGAAGAAGTTTTACCAAATGTGACTGAAGGAGTTGGTTATTTTCTAGAGTTTTCTCCTACTGCTGGTACAGGATTGGTTACTATTGAAGGTTACCAAGATGTTGCAAGGTCTGAATTAGTATTTATTCATTATATTGATTTATCAGATACTTCAACATATGATTTTTCTGATGCTTATGGGTTTGAATTAGAAACTACAGGAATTCTGTATTGTACTATTTTATCTAGTGGAGTTCCTGGAGGAACAACTGCTGATATTATTATTTCTGCAATTTCATTGCAACCAGTTGGGGTTGTACCCCCGCTTCCTTCTCCTTATGGTGATGGAATTGAAGATGATGGTTTTGGACGACCTAGAGTTGCTTTAGCTTCTGATAGTGGTTTGGAATTTTCTGCTGGTAAGTTAGTTATTCAAGAAGATTTGACAGCAGATGTTCAAGTATCTAGGACTGCTAGTGGGTTGAGTGTTATTGGGGCGATGACTACAACAACTGATGAGACAGTTGCTGTAAAGAAAAGATTTGATGCTACTGGGTTAACTCCTCTTGCTGCTGAAGGTCCACCTATTGCAGGGGATTATTTTGTTGGAGATGAGATACTTGATCTTACTTATATAAAGTATAGATGTATTTCTTCTGGTACTCCTGGTAATTGGGAATTAGCAGATAATGTTGCTACTAATCCTGTTGATTTAATTAGTTCTACTCTTTCGCATGGTGCAACTGAAATTTTAGAAATACCAACTTTAGGAAATTATGGATTTATTCAGCAATTGTATATTTGGGGCAGACATGCAACTGTTGCTCATAATAATTATGAAATACCATTTCGTGTAAGAATTTATGAAACTTCTGGTGGATTGGGAAGGGAAATGGTTTGGCAAAGTAATGGTTTGGTTAGACAAACTTATTTGACCGCAATTTTACCCCCAGCCCAAGCATATCTTGAAGTGGATAGCAATAATGTAATAGAGGTTGATGAGTCTGTAGTTGTTTATCAAGATGATACTAGATATGAAATGGGAAGGTGTAGTGCTAGATTAACAGGCTATATAAATATTTCTGAAGCTCTTGTTGATGCTAATTCTTGGGCTATTGATTGTAGGGTATTAGTTGCTACTGAATATACAATGGTCCCTTTTATTAATAAAGATGGAGTTACTCCTAATGTTATATTTATTGAAATTAGACATGATGGAATTGTAACAGATCCTGATTTAGTCTTTTATGTTAGGGCAAAAGTTCTGAACATTGGTTTGGTTGGTTACTTTTTATCTTAATAGGGTAATAATGATAAATTCACCAAATGGTCCTGGAATAAGGCCAATTTTAGATCTTAAACCTCAATTTTATTGGGATTCTTTTAGGGCAGGAAGATCTTTAGGTACAGGAATAGAAGGAGATGGAAATTTAAAAATTACTCTAATTGATGATGATAGTAGGCCACCAACTGAGATTATTACAAATTGGGATCCAGGACAAGAAAGATGGTGTGGAACTACAGTAACTGCTTCTCCTGAAGAAGTATTAGGTCCTTCTGGAAATTTTTATGATGGATATATTTTAAATAGTTGGAGTTCATGGACTTCTAGTTATTGTGGATTCGCTGTTGTGGCGCCAACTCCTGCTGGGGCTTTATATACTAATACAGGAATATATCCTGATATTATTTTTGGATTAACGCATTGTGATGAGCCTGTGTGCGCTACAGATGGCAGATTAGAGGATGTTATAATAGAGAGGAGTATCGCATTAAGTGCTTCTTATAGAAGAGTTTTTCAAGTACTTGTTAAAAGTGAGGATGTAAATGATCCTATAGGAAATGTTTATATTGGAATTAATTCTAGTTCTGGAACTAGAATTGTTTCGGCAAGTACTTGGATTAGACCTTTACCTGGAGTTCGTGGTTGGTATGCAGTTATGTTAAGCGCTGAAGCAGGGAGCGGGACTAGGTATGTAAGTCTTTCTTTTAAGATGAATACAGGTCGTTGGTTTTATTGTGCTCCAATGTGGTTTTCAACATGGAGTACAATGGAGAATGTAACTAGACCGCCTCTTATGCCAGCTAATAGTAGAGGAGGTTGGTATGTTTCTTCTACAAATAGTGAATTGATAATGCATCCTGAAGGTTGGCTTGCTATGAGTATTGTTTTACCGGATAGATCTGTTAGTAATGGTCATTTGGACTTAGCAGGTGCATCTAGTTATAGGTTTTTAGGGCTTTTAAATTTAGAGTGTGTTGAGGGTTATAGATTAAGAGTTAATATGTCAGATACCTATGATCATTTAACAGTTTCTATGGGAACTACAGTTTCTTCTACTATTGCTTTTTTGGATCTTACAGATGATTGGGATGACTTTTCAGGATTTGGTATTGTTGCTACTTGGGAAATAAGTAATGGTACTAGATATGTTACTTTATATTGTAATGGTATAAAGGTGGATTCTGTATCTAGTCCTGCTGACTGGTGGCCTGATAATCTTACTCCTAATCAATTATTTTTAGGAATTTCTGCTTTTTCAGGAACATTAGCTGAATGCTGGATTCCTCGTATGGCAATGGGAAGGCAAAGGATACACAGATCTGTAGCTAGAACTCTTAGTAAAAAAATGTATGATCTAGCTAGAGGAAAAATAGATTAAGGAACTGGTGCTCTATTGCCAAAGTTAAATTTTCAAGACATGATTTTTTCAAGAGCTTCTAGAGCTTGGTGCCCTATTACAGGAAGATCATTCGAGGATGATGTTCCAAGAGTTGTTGAAGATTTTGCTTTTGTTGTGAAAGAAAGACCAACAATTTATCATAGATTTTCTAATTCTCAAGGGCATACTGCTTATAATCATGATCATGTTTGTTATCATAGAATTGATACTACAGATTATTTATGTGATTTGTTAGATAATTTTGAATCTAGTGTTCCAGGAATAGTTAGATCTTCTATTGGAACTTCTTATGAAGGGAGAACTTTAGAGCATTTTTTATTAGGGGCAGTTAATAGACCAATTTTTCAGATAGACTCAGTAATACATGGGAATGAAGTTGATGGTCTTGCTGGGACGATAAAAGGTATGGAAATTATATGTACACATCCTGATTTTGCTCCATTAAGATCTTTGTACACTTTGTCCTTTTTACCTTGTTGTAATCCTGATGGTCATTACAATTATACTCGGGGTGTTTCTAAATATGGACCCAACCCTAGTGGAATTGATCAATTAATTAATTTAAATCGTGTTTGGCCATGGTTTTGGACAGAATTTGTTCCTAGCGATAATGAGTCTAAGGGTACTATTCCTCTTGATTGCCCAGAAGCTCAGGCAATGTATGATTGGAGAGTTACTGGTAATAGTGGGAATCCAATTTCTTTGGCATTTAATTTGGACATACATGCTACAATAGGTGATGGAGCGAGGTATCAAAGTCGAGATAGGTGCTTTAGAGATCTTACGGTAGATGATTATGATACTTTGTGGGCTGATTGGATAATATATCAGTCTTTTAGATCTATTCAAGCGGGAAGAGTTCAGGATGGGGAAGTTCCAGATCTTTTTGTAAACTATTTTAGATCTAGATGGAAACCTCATTGGCACTCATGGTTGTCTACTCTTTCAGCTACTAGTTATGGTGGAGTTCCTACAATTTCTATTGTGTGTGAATCTAATAAAGTATTTCAACCTGTTGTTGATAGTGATCCTGAAACTTACAAAAGTGCTTGTACATTAAATTTTGATTATATTATTACTTCTGCCTTAGTTATGCAAGGCGGTTTTTATGAAAAAAAATCTATGGTTTTAATTGAACATGAAGTAGGAAATAATCAAGTAAATAATTCAGAGTTTGAGCAATGGCAAAAAACAACTGATCCGTTGGACCCTCAAGAGTATAGACCGGGTTATTGGACTCCAAGAAGATCTAGTTTATTAGAATCTTATAATGCTGAAAAACATATGAATGTTAGAGGGAGACCTTTATATTATCTCCCTGAATTGGAAGTATATGTTCCAGCAGGATCAAATGTAGGACCTTTAGATAATCATGATATTCAAGTGACAATGGACGTTGATCCTGCTAATTATAGGTGTTTTATTGTTTCAACTTCTGACACTGCTGGTTTTCAAATTTCTTATTGGACAACTAGTGGAAATATGGTTGGAATGTTTACTGATACAGTTTCATCAAACCTTCACCAATGCAGATTTTGTGGAGCAGATGATGATATTATGTATATGTGTTTGTTGGGAAATTCTTTAGGAGATAATCTAGAGTTAATTAAATGGGAACTTTTGGCAGGTGTTTGGACAAGATCTAGTATTGTTTCTCATACAACTGAAAAAATAGATGCAGCAACTGCTTATGATGGACCCCAGAAATTATATGTTATTGGAGGAGAAGATTCTTTATTTGTAAAATCAAGAACTGTTTTAGAAGTTGATAGTTCCGCTGGAACAATAACAGAATTAGGAACAAATCTTTTAACTACTGCTAATTCAGGAGCTTCTGCTGTTTTTTGTAGTGGTGGAACTTTGGACGGTCTTATTGTGTGTACTGGTGGGAAAACCATTTCTACAAATAATATAAGAATAGTTTTGATAGATCCTGTAGTTCCTTCTCAATCGGAAATTTTGTTGAGTGTTGTTGGTAGTACTTTATCTGATGATTTATCTAAAGCTTCTATTGTTTATGATGGAATTGATACAATATGGATTTATGGTGGAGAATCTGATTTATTAAATGTTTTATATGAAAAAATTTGGACATTGACTTATGATGGAGCTAATTGGGCAATAGAAGAAAAGGAAGTTGTTCAAGGTTTTGATGATGATGCAGATCCTGAAGATTATAGTGGAGAGTCTATTTGGAAGGAAAAATGGTCACATTGGAGAGGGATAAGAATTGTTAATCCAGAAGATGGTGTGGCAGAAATATATTTGTTAGGGGGTAAACATCATTATGAGGATGAATCTTTAGACCCAGGACCTTATGTTGGTTTGTATATGCACGTTCCTTCAGATAATTTAATTGCAAGACCGCAGGATTATACTTTTGGTTATTTGAGATATAATTTACATTTAGATGCTTTAACTTATAGGTATGCCAGTACTTCTTGGAGTGTTAAGGCTGATAATAGTGCAGATGCTGCTTATTGCAGATTAAATAATGCTCCGGGTTCTTCTGGTACAGGAACTATTACTACTCGTAGATCTAGAACCTATTATATGCATCCACCAAAAACTTTTTGGATTCGTGAGCAAGGATCTTTAAATCTTGATGTTGGTCAACCTGAATATAATCAAGATGAATGGAGGTTGTATTTAAGGGGTTATAGACACGGACAAGGCTTATATTTAGATTCTCCTATGGTTCAAACAGATACTTTATGGGTTTCTAGTTGGAGTCCTTATGGGTTTATTAGAGCAGTAGAAAATGCATATTGGAGTTATGCAGGTGATCCTAGATTTTTGAAAATTGAGTTTATTTGGCTTCCTTATTGCTGTTTTACAGCACTGACTAGTAGCACTAAATTATTAGTTTTGGGAAATCCTGCATTAGAACCTAGAATAGAGTTGTGGGCAATTGTTGATGAGGTTGGTCAAAGGGAATTTTTTAAAGGTTCAGTTGTTAATCAAGCAGAACCCTATTTACAACTAAAAGTTTATCATGGTGAAGGAGCTCCTGGGGCTTACGAAATAAAAAATATTTCAGTTTATTGGGGGGGATTGTTTAAGGATACGGCTATTTCCAGGTTTGACTCTTCTGTTGTTATAACAATTTGGCAACATATAAAATATGGAAGAGGAATAGCTGTAAATAATTTTGGGAGTATTGGGTGTGGAATTATTAAAGGTGCTGTTGATTCTTCTGTTTGGGGAAATACAATTGATCTTACTATTTTTGCTGGGGGTTGGTGGGCAGAACCTGAAATTTCTATTTTTACAAAAGACTGGATAAAACAGTATTGTATTGCTGAAAATATTAATGGAGCTTTATTATTGGGTGATCGCGATCCTACTTCTGGGCAATCAACAGAAAGAGGTACTTTTAGGTATATGGAGAAGTTTGACAGAGTAGATAGTACAAATCTTGGGGATAATTGGTATGTAATAAGTCAAACAGGAAATGGATGGAATATTTATTCTCAGGAGGCGAGGTGTTCTGAATTAGGTTGGGAAAGATGGTCGGCATATCCTTATATTAGAGATGTTTCTATTTTCGGTGATTTTAGAATTCCACAAGTTTCTAGTAGAGTGGGGTTGTTTAGTAGATTTAATTGGTATTCAGCAAGTGATTATAAAATATGGGGATATTTAGGATCGTTATATGTGAATGGTTCTGGTGATGCTTATTTGCAAATAGAGTTATTTGATTATTTAGGTAGTACACAAAATAGATCAGTTCTTGTACAAAAGTTAATTACTTATGTTTTAAATAGTATAATTGAATTGGAGTTCGAAGTAATAGATGCTCAATTAACTTTGTATATTAGATCTGGAGGTGTTTTAGTAGATTCTGTTAACGTTTCTGATAGTACTTATTCTTTTCCAGGTTCTTTTGGTTTATGTGGAGAAACAACTTCTAGTTCTAAATATGTTTATGCTGATAATATTTATGCAGAAGCTCGTGGTGGAGTAAAAATAAGAATAACAGAGTAAACCTCTCACCACAAAGGAAAAGGTCATGAATGGTTTTAAGATTAATACAAAGTATCCTAGTGAGATTGATGGAATAGTTAAATACCATAAAGAAGGTGAAGATATAGTTGATTCTTCTTTGGCTACTCCTTCTTATCTTTTAGCACAGACTATAGTTGCTTTGGAGACTAAATTAGGAATTGATGGCGGTCTTATTTCTAAAGTAGGGGGTATTGAATTTATTGGATCAGATCATTCTCTTGTTAATATTTCTGTTTGGGTAAATAATAGCGGAACAGGTGGTTACAATTTATTTTATACAGATAATTTAGGAATTGACTATTTAATTGGAGGTCCAGATTTTATTGGAGGTGGAGGTTCTGGTTTATCTTTAGGAGAAACTAGTATTACAGCTTATAGAGGTGATCGTGGAAAGATTGCTTATGATCATTCTCAAACAACAGGTAATCCACATAATGTTACAAAAAGTGATATTAGTTTGGGTAATGTTTCAAATATCGATTGTTCAACAACTTCTAGTATTTCAGACAGTACAGATAAAAGGTTTGTGACTGATGCTCAATTAACTGTTCTTGGAAATACAAGTGGTACAAATACAGGAGATTCTGCAGGGCATTCTTCTTTAGTTCCAACAAGTAGAACAGTTAATGGGCACGTTTTGAGTTCAGACGTAACAGTTACAAAGTCAGATATTAGTTTGAGCAATGTTCCAAATTTAGATTGTTCTACGACTACTAATATTTCGGATAGTACAAATAAAAGATTTGTAACTGATTCTTACCTTACTGTTTTAGGAAATACAAGCGGAACGAATACAGGAGATTCATCTGGTCATGAAAACTTAGTTCCAAATATAAGAACAGTTAATGGCTACGCTTTGAATTCAAATATAAGTATTTCAAAAAACGATATTGGTCTAAGTAATGCTGCTAATTTGGATTGCTCTACAACGGCTAATCGATGGCGCGTTTATATTCCTAAAACAGGAACAATAAAGGCTGTATATATTTATTCATATGCTGGAACAGCCGGTTCAGCAGAGAACTGGTCGATGAATGTTAGAAAAAATAATATAACGGATACATTAATACAAACTCTTGCAGCTAGTACAAATGATCGGATATGGTCAAATACTTCTTTGAATATTTCGGTTGTGGCAGGAGATTATGTTGAGATTAAAGAAGTGCAACCTGCTTGGGTTACAAATCCAGCAACAGTTACTAGATCTGGTGTAATTTATATCGAGTGAGCTACCCACGATTTTAATCGTGGGCTTCCTGCTTCACAGGAATCTGCTTTTCTCTTGTTTCAAATTCTCTGTCTTTGTTCAGTACAACAACATCTTTTATTTTATCGTTGAACTTAAAAATATCTTCGCTTGCAACAACGTTGTTATAAAACCATTTAGATTCAAGAAATAACCTGTTTAAATAATTAAGTTTTTCTTTAGACAGGTGTGACTTATCAAATTTCAGTTCATAAGCCTTACAAACTTGAGACTCTCGTCTTTTCTTTGTTTCAAGACGTTTTGTTTTCCTAATCTGTTTAAAATCTTGTTTCATTTATCTTAAATATTTTACTCTGTTTAATTTTTTCTGTCAATAAAAAATTCATCCAACGGTTAAAATCGTTGGTTTTCTTTTTTTATAGGATCATAAAAGTATTATTTTTCTGGATTAAAATTTTCCATCAATCTCTATGTTAAACTCTTTTTTAAGTAGTTTTTTAATTTTTTTGGAGAATACTATCTAATGACAACCGTGTGGCCCCCAATTGCTTATCCAACAGGTTTGGATACTTTTTTACCAGCGCTTTTGGATGGTGTTGATGAGGTTATTGATAACCATCCAAATACGTTAGCTGCTGGAGTTATTGCTTTAGAGTCTAAGCTAGGTGTTGATGGTGGTTTAATATCAAGTGTTGGTGGGGTAGAATTTGAAGGTTCTTTGGCAAGTCCTGGTAATATAACTGTTTGGGTTGATACTATTTTAGGACCAGGGAATTATAATCTTTATTATACAGATGAAACTGGAACAGATTATTTAATTGGTGGTCCGGGTTTTGTTCCTGGTGGGGGAACTTTAGATAGTGCTTATGATTTTGGTGGTCCTGGAGTAGGAAGATTTATTACTGCCTCTGATGGATCTGTAGTTATAACAGTTCCAAATACTAGTAATAATGTTGGTTTATCTATTATTCAAAATGATACAACTAATGATCTAGATGCTCTTTTAATAACAAATAATGCTACATTTGTTTCTGGGTCATATTCAATAGAGTTGGCAGGTTCTAATAGAAGTTTAGCTGCTAAAGATGATGGAGTTAATACTGGTATTAATCTTTTATATTTGGCTAATAACGCTGCCCCATTAGGTGAGAGGCTTTTTAATATTATTGGGCATACTATTGCTAATGAAGATGTAAGGATTTATATAGAGGCTTGTCAATCTGGTGCAGGTACTGGTGAGGGTTTTGTTCAGATAGAAGCCGATGCAGGCATTTATGTTGGTGGAGTTTATACTCCCTATATTTCTATTGGTAATAACCCTTTTGTTGATCTTATTAATATCGGGGCTAATGCTGTTAATTCAGTTGCTTCCAGAATTATTAATATTGGGCACGCAACTCCTAATAATGTTTTAACAAGTATTTATGCAGGTGCCAATGCTGATCTTATTTTTGGAGCTAGATCTGGAACAGTTACTCTTAATGAGTTGGGGCACACTTCTTTAGTAGGGTTTACCGCTACTAGTATTATTGGGGCTTTAAACGAGCTTAAGACAGGTGTTGGGGCAGTTACTTTAGACGTGGCTTACAAGGCTTCTGCTGGTGTTGCTACGATCACTATTAATGCAGGTGATATTAATTGGAATTCGACAGGGGCATACAGTTCTGTATTTGATTTAACTGCTGCAACAGGGACAGCAGATGGTGTTCATGTTGAAAACGGCACTGACTATATAAGGTTCGATCATGCAGCTGCTGATCAAATTGCTTTAACAGCAGAGCTTTTGTCAGGTGTTGTTAATGCTTCAACAACATTTAGTTTGACTGCTGCGGGTGCTACTTCTGATTTGACGCTTGGTGGTAGAGGTACAACAGTTACTCTTAATGAGTTGGGACACACTTCTTTAGTAGGGTTTACTGCTACTAGTATTATTGGGGCTTTAAACGAGCTTAAGACAGGTGTTGGGGCAGTTACTTTAGACGTGGCTTACAAGGCTTCTGCTGGTGTTGCTACGATCACTATTAATGCAGGTGATATTAATTGGAATTCGACAGGGGCATACAGTTCTGTATTTGATTTAACTGCTGCAACAGGGACAGCAGATGGTGTTCATGTTGAAAACGGCACTGACTATATAAGGTTCGATCATGCAGCTGCTGATCAAATTGCTTTAACAGCAGAGCTTTTGTCAGGTGTTGTTAATGCTTCAACAACATTAATTCTTCAATCTTCTGGCTATAAAATTGAGCATGATGGGGCAAATTACAAAAGAACTGTCTATTCAGGCGGAAAAACAACTTATCATCAAGCCCCAATAGAGCTAGCAGACGATGCTTCATTTACTTTACCAACTTCAAGCTCTGGTTGGGGAACTTTTACATTAAGTGAAAATTCAGAATATGCGGAGATACGATGGAACGGTTTAGGGGATGTTTATATAAAAACTAGTAGTGCAAACGTTGACACTGCAGATACTGACGGTAAATTTTGTCTATATAATGATTCAGGAACTGTTAGGATAAAAAACCGTTTAGGGTCTTCAAAAAGATGTTTTTTTGATTATGATTATAACATTAATTATGTTACATTTTCGGCGACAGATGACCTTACCCTGAAAATGACTGCTACTGCAGGAGCCTATGTACTTGTTGATTGGGGGGATTTAACTTCAACAACATGGGTTTGTGATGGATCTGAGCAAACAGTTCTTCATAATTACGCTGGAGCCGGGTCTTATACTGTAAAGATTTATGGGGATTTGGAAAGCATAACCACATTCAACCTCAACAATCAAGCAAATGTAGCAATAACCACTACCGAGATAAGTAAATTAACAAGCCTGACACGATTGGTCGTTTATCAAGCAAACCTGTCTGGGTTAATTCAGACGTTAAATGCGCTTAAATCATTGACATATCTTGACGTAGCTTTTAACAATTTGCTGATTGGAACCATTTCGGGTTTAACATCATTGTCTCAGTTGGCGACTGGACTGATCTATTATTGCGGCGCACTAACCGGAGATATTAGATTGTTTTTATCCGGGTCGCCATTATTGACGCTCTTGGCGCTGAAACCAAATCCAGGAGGCGCCGCATATGATATGACCTACACAACCGGCGCATTACAGGCATTCGCTGGCGCCGATCTCGATATCAGGTCGACAGGATTAACATCAACAATGGTAGACGATTTCTTAATTGATTTCGCCGATGGGATCGGCACGCCGATAGCACTCAATATCGCCGGGACCAATGCGGCGCGGACCGCTGCAAGTGATGCCGCAAAAGCGGTTATTTTGGCAACGGGTTGCGTGCTCACGGTAAACGAATAATGACCGTCGGACAAAAAAAACTAAAGAAGCTCTGGGGACTGATGTATCGAGATGATACCTTGCAGATCATAACAATTGTACACGACGAAAATCCGAAATCAACTACGTATTGTGACAAGGACACGGCGGCTGGATATGACAGTAATAATGAGCAGGATATATACGATAAGATCTCTGAATTGGAACTTATATATCCTGAAAATTGGTCAGTGAATCAATAGACTAAAGAAAGGGAAATGAAAATGTCAGACAACCTAATTGCAAAAATTCCCGTTGAAGGATTGAATAAAAAATGTCGAATTATTTATTCTATAGATGAAAAGACAGGTGAGAAGACTGAATTGACAACAATTGTAGATGACAATCCGAGGTCAAAAACTTATTGCACTAGAAAAGATTGCGAGTGTTTAGAAGCAGATACTTTAGAAGTTCTTGATTAAAAGATTGCAGAAACCGGAGTAAAAAAGAAACCAGCAACAGATGTTACTTCAATAAGTGGTCTTGATGAAATTTAATAGTAGGAAATTAAATGTCAAATAACGGAATAATAATTGATACTAATGGTGATACGTATATAAATGGAGTTGCTACTTCTGTTGGCTTATATGTAGATGGGGGTGACGATCATATAGATGTAGCTACGGATGGGCTAGACAAATTGAATATAGTAGCGTATTTAAAATCTATTAATACTTATTTTGATAACACTTCTACAATTTACCCATCTGGTGATACTAATCTTACTTTTGATTTATCTAGTATATCTGATGCTGGCGAATCTTCTTATGGGTTTTTTATATTAAATGGAAATGATTCTTTCAAATTTATAAAAAAAGCTACGGATGCTATTGATATATCTTCATATTTATATGATTGTTCGATATATGCTTCAAATAATATGACACTTGGTGCAACTTCTATTTTATACTTAAATGTTGGGAATCTTGGGATAAATACGGCTGATCCATCAGCATTATTAGATATTGAAACAGTAGGAACAGCAAAAGCAATAACAAATATATTAGAAATAACAAATAAATATAATGCTGCTGATATGGACGGAACAGGAAGTGCAATTCTGTTTAATCAATGGTATTACGATGTATCAACCCCTGCTGTTGCTAATATTGCTAGAATAGTAGTTGGAACTGAAACTGATTGGACTAGTACGTCTTCAACCCAAGATTCTTATATGGTATTTGAAACCTCGTTAGACGGAATTGTATCTGAGAAGTTAAGGATCGATTCTAATGGTTATATGAAGGGATTAAGACTTGGTTTAGGGGTTGTTCCGACCAATTTATTGCATCTACATGCTGCTACTGCAGAGGGTATACTAATTACTTGTGATGGTTTAGCACACGGTATGACTGGTGAGTTGCCAACCAACTCTTATTTTCAATTACGAGACGCTAATGGAGTTGCAGGAGGAGTACTGATTACAGCAGCCTCTGGTAATGCGTCTACTACGGCATTGAATTTTCAAGGTTTTATTGGTGTTACAGACCCAACAGATACTATACCAGCGGTCTCATTTGAAGGATCAAAAAAGAGCGGAACGACCAGACAGGCTTTAGGTCTTTTGGAAACTGTTGTACAATTTAAGACATTTTCGTCTCCGCTATTAACTATTCTTGGAAGCGGGAATTCTGGGTTTGGTACAGTTTCTCCTTCGTCATTAATTGATCTTGAATATTCGGGGACAGTGAAAGCGATCACAAATTTTCTTGAATTAACGAATACTCAGAATGCTGTTGATATGGATGGAACAGGTTCTGCTATTTTATTTAATCAATGGTATTATGATGCGTCTACTCCTGCAGTTGCTGATATTGCTAGAATAGTAGTTGGAACTGAAACTGATTGGACTAGTACAGCAAGTTCCCAAGATGGTTATATGTCATTTGAAATAGCTTTAGACGGTGTTGTAGGAGAAAAACTAAGAATAAATAGTGCAGGCAAAGCGACGTTTAACGGTGGATGGACGGACGGAACATCTACTATTCTCGCCGGCGCGTTGACTGAAGTCGCTTCGATCACTAACGCCGCTAGGGATTTAAATATTGTTTTAACAAACGCTTATTCACACGTAATTGATCTTGCCGGTTGTACTGGTTCGTCAGACGGGTTTTTTATTAATGATGGTACAGATCAATTTCAATTAATGCATGTAGCTGCTAATAGTTTATTTCTTACTGCAGATGTATATATCTATCAATTTGATTCGGCTACAGCAGGTATTTTAAACGCAACAACGACAATGACAGTTGCTGCTGGTACGGATTTATATTTAAATGGTAATGCAATATTTAATGGTTCTACAATTATTATTTCAGGGGCTAAGACTCCTACAAATGCTTCTGATACAGGAACAACTGGCATGGTTTGTTGGGATGCTAGCTATATTTATGTGTGTACGGCTACAAACACTTGGAAACGTGCAGGAATAGCAACTTGGGTTTAGCAATTTTAATTTGAAAGAAATGAACTTTAAGTTCAAGTTTCTGAATTTTGTAACAAAGATCACAGGGACTCAAATGTAGCGTTTAACATTGCATATCGAGGGTTTAAAGATCTAGCGTCAAGTAATCAGAAACTTAACGCGGGCATTATTGGTAATGCCCTAAACTGGAGGTTGGCATGAGTCAATCGTCAATCAATCAGAATCCCAGAGCGATGCTCTGGGAGTATCAATAGGGATAAAAAGTATAATATTTTTCTAATTTAGTATATTAATAGGGTGAACTTGGGAAATTAATTCAAGGTGCAATCCTAGAATATCAAGAAAGGAAGTGTAAAATGTTAACAAATGGAAAAGCAGTAGAGCTACTAAATTTTTTGGAATCTCCTTTATCAAATGATCTTGAATTATCTTTGAAAGGAAATATTATTTTACAGAGTAATATTAAATTATTGAAAGCTTGTGTAGAAGATCTAAAAGAGGTTGAGAAAAGGTATAAGAAATCCAAAGAAATAGAAGAGTATGAAGCGGAGAAGATAAAATCTTTAGATCCTTATTTAGAGAAAGATTCTTTGGGAAAGCACATTATGCTTTCAAAGAATGAGTTTAAGTATGATAAAAAGAATGAGGAAGCAATTAAACACGTTCTTTTAAATCTTAATAAAAAATATGAAGGCCCTATTTTAGAGCATAACAAAAAAAGTAATGAATGGAATGAGTTTTTCTTTACTAAAGAATCTGCTGTAAAGCTTGCAAAAATTTCTCAAAATGAATTTTTTATTCCTTCGAACATGAAAATTAAAAAAAGTATTTTTGAAGCACTTTTGCAAATGATTGATATTTCAGAACCTGTGGAAGAAGAACCTGTTAAAGAAGAAAAAAATTAAGAAAGAATCTGTAGAAAAAACAAAGGATTTTTTGAAAGTATTTAAAACATAATGGCAGAAAACAGTTTAACAAAGAAGTTGAAAAAGTCACTTAGACAAAAGCCTGAGTTTAGTGCTAGAATTATTTCTACAGATCCTGATTATAATAGAAGAGAATTGATAGGATCTTGTTTGCCCAAGGGCTGTACACTATCTGATCCTCCTTATAGAAAAATTGCTGATATGTCAGGCGCTATTGGCACGGCTATGTCAAATCTAGGAGGTTGGTCGGGGGATAGTGCTTTTTATCATACACAGCGTCCTTATTTGCCTGAATTTGATAGTCCTGATAGACAGTGGTATCCAAGAAATATAGCACAGGCTAATTATTATTGGAGAATGTACTATAAATATGATCCGTTTTTTGGAACAGCAGTTGAAATGTATTCTCAAATGATGTTGAGTGAATTTGACATTCAATTGAGCAATGGGGATGATCAAACCGTTAAAAATACCTTACTTGAAATGTGCGAGGAAACAAGATTTCTAGATGCCTTTCAAAATTTAATCAGAGAATTTTTAGTTTGTGGAGAGGCTTTTCCAAATTGTTTTTTTGATGCGGAGAGGGGAATCTGGACTTATATAGGATTTCATAATCCAGATACTATGGAAGTTGTTGATAACCCAATTATCAATATGCAGCCAATTATCAATTACATTCCTGATGATAAAATTGTTTCATTTTTATCACAGAATACAATCGAGGCTCAAGAGATTAGATCCAAATTACCCTCAGAATTTGTTAGCAGAGTTATGTCTCATCAAAAAATTCGATTGAATTCTACAAATTGTTCTTTCATTCCTCGTAAACAACACCCATATGATCTTCGCGGGACAAGTTTAGCTAGTAGGCTTTGGAGAATTTTGAACGTTGAAGATGCGGTGTATAATGCAACTCTTGCAACATTTAGGCGTAATGCAGGGGCAATTAGGGCTCTCAAGATTGGGGATTCTAATTCAGGAATTGTAGCAAGTCCTGAAATTGAAGAAAAACTCATGAGAATGGTTAAGCAAGCAGAAATTGATCCAAATGCCTGGCTTATAACAAATTATCTTGTGAATTTTGAACCTTGGGGTTC
>Ga0299912_10001141_pt1 | contig 21571 bp, 19 predicted proteins | sample RVTome_2_FD_207667 | JGI IMG/M metagenome (GOLD analysis project Ga0299912, IMG submission 207667) | Soil microbial communities from uranium-contaminated site in the Upper Colorado River Basin, Wyoming, United States - RVT95D214 (version 2) ... | reverse complement strand
GCGTCTTTAATCGCTATTAGTGAACAGGCTATTAGTGACTGCGCTAAGTCCGCTTTATTGGTATCGGCGGTGGAAATTGAGGGTGGCTCTCGGTTTTCTCGACAAGCTCGACAGGGCACTTCGCGTTCACCCGCGCTACAAGCGGAAGCAGTTTTGGCGGGAGCTTACGGACTCGGACAACTTCAGGGCTTATGCCTTGAGGCACTTCCCCGACATCCTGAAAGGCAAGGGAGGGTGACATGGATTTCTTGGCTGGCGTAATCTTCGGTTTGTTCGTCTTTTTTTTCGCCCGGGTGATCTGGAAGAAATACAAGAAATAACGCGATGAAAAGGGACGACGCTCTGGTTGAGATGGAAAGCGAGGGCATACCGGTTCTCGTCGATAAGATGAGCCCGGAGAGGCCGCGTTTTGACCTAAGGGCGAAGCCGCTTCCGAGGGGCAATGAGAGGCCCATATCCAAGCTGACGCACATGCAGAAGAAGGCTCTTGAGAATAAGTTTGAGCTTGGGATGGGGAACAAGCAGGCCGCCATTCAGGCGGGCTATGCGCTCTCAAGCGCACCCGATGTCATCCCCAAGCTCATGGCGAGAAAACCCATTATCGACGCCCTCAAGGCGAAGGGGATAACGGACGAAAAGATTGCGTCCGTCATAGCGGAGGGGCTTGACGCCATGCACCCCATCAGGCCCGAACAACCGGATCACAACGCCAGGGCGAAGTTTGTTAGGGAAGCGAATCAAGTCCTGGATAATTATCCCCCGAAGAAGATTCAGTCGGAGCAGCGAGTTATCGAGATTCACCTGAGCGGCGAGGACGTGAAGGCCATCCGAAAATACGAGGAGATGAGGAACGCCCATGCAAGTTAGCATTGTCTCCCCCGGCGATATTGCCCCCGAATTTCGGGGGATGTCCCCGGAGTGGTGGACGGAAAAGATGCTGACCGACCTCTTTTTCCTTTGCTCCGTCGTCCTCAGCCACGGCAAGACCCGCGAATACCGGGACTTGAACTGGATCCACCTGAAGCTCTGCGACTTCCTCGACCCTAAGAAAAACACCATCAAGCAGCTTTTAGTCCTCATGTTTCGAGACGCCCTCAAAAGCTCCATCGCAAGGGGGCTTCTTATCCAATGGTTCCTCTGGAATCTCTACCATAAGCAGGAAGCAAAGGCGTTCATCTACTCGGGAAAGTTTGAGTTAGCCCAGGATCACGCCGACCGGATCGTGAAAGAACTCATCGACAATAAGCTCATCCAGGCTTTCTTTGATAAATTCACGCCGCATTCCCGGTCGGACTTTGAGACTTGCGCCCTCGACCAGGGGAAAGTCCGGTTTAAGGGAGTCGAGCTTGACTTGGGGTCTCCCGAAAAGAGCTTGACCGGACATCACTACGATTTGGGGATCAACGACAACCTCGTGAACGAAGTCAACTCCGACACGGCGGAGGCCCGGAGAAAGACGATCAAGCGGTGGCAGCAACAGGAAGCGATCCTTGCCGAGAACGCCCGCGAGATTATCTTTGAGACCACCTGGTATCCCGATGACCTCGCCGGACATATCATTGACCCGGAATATAAATTCGACTTCCTCAAGCTTCGGCGAAGACCCTGCTATACCTTCGTCACGGAAACGGGCTATGCCGTTTTCTCCTGCCCCGCGACATCCGGCGGGGGGAAACTCGGAGTGCCGGTATTTCCCGAGAAGGTGGATGAGACCTATCTCCGCCGGAAGCGGGCCAAGATGACGGCGGCCATGTATGCCGCGCTCTACGAGCTTCAGCCCACGGCGGAGGAGGACATCCAATTTCAGCGAACCTGGATTACCCACTATGAGGAGCTTCCGAAAAACTACATCCGCAACATGGTGATCGACTGCTCGGGGACGGTCGGGAAAGAGTCAACCCCTACGGCAATTTCAATCGGCGATTGGGATGATGAGGGGAACCTCTCCATCTCCTACGCCCATAAACAGAAGCTCCATCCCATGCAGGTTGTCGAATGGGTGGAGATGCTCTGGAATAACTCCGTAGAGGAGGGGCGGCCCATCCTTCAGATCGGGGTGGAAAAGGAAAAATACGGAATCTTCCTTGCCGATTATCTTGAATCGAAGCACCCGGACTGGCCGATCAGTAGAATCGACATCAAGGGAAGGCCCAGGGAGTCGCGTATCTCAAGCCTTGCCATCCAATATCAATGCGGGAAAATCAGAAGCCGCAAGGGGCTTGACGCCTACGAGGATGAATACAACACCTACTATCGGGGGAAGGACTCGAATGTAGATATTCTCGACACAATTTTTTATCACTATGAGATCAAGACCCTACCCGCGAAAAGAAACATCGTGACACCTGAGACAACGGCGGAGTCGAGCTTTCTCGCCCAGATCAGGCGGGATGTGGGCAGCCGATACGCGCCTAATGTTCTGACGGCGAGGATGTTTTAGGAGGACGCATGGGATACTTATTCGCCGCGCTTCTCGTCTCACTCGCTACGAATGTCATCCTGGCCGTGCTTCATTACCGGGAGAAGCGCGAGATATTCGACCGCTTCATGGCCGGGGACTACCGGGCTTATCAATACTTCAAGGAAGAATTCCCCGTTGAGGTGAAAGACAAGGACAGGCGGCTTGAGAAAGACCGCGAGAAAGAGCCCGACGCGAAAGAGGCGGAGCTTAGAAGAAAGGCCGAGGGATTCTGACAATGGCGGATAAATTCAAGCCCGTTCCGGTAAAAGACCTGAAGGGTGAGGTCAAGCAGAAGATTGAGTTTGTCGAAACGGACTGGCTTGAGAATCCCGTGGTCAAAAACAAATTCGGATATTGGCTTGAATGGATCAATTGGTTTTACGGCAATCAGTATCATGTCTTTAATTATGGGTCCGGCAGAATCGAGGACATCAGCCCCTTTGTCGAGCGCGAAATTAAGAACGTCTATAATCGCCAGCTGCCGATGATCCGCCAACTCTGGGGCCAGGTTCTTTACGCCCACTCTTTTTACGTCATGCCGAACACGACCGAGCCCGAGGACATCCGGGCCGCGAATCTCGGCTCCATCGCCATAGAATACACAAACTCATCGGCGGAGCGCAGGTTCAGGCAAAAGGTAAATCTCGCAAAGCTCTGGGCTCTCATCGTGGGCGATGCGTTCTGGAAGGAATGGTGGAACAAGAATCTCCTGGCTTTCGCATACGATCCGAAGACGGACAAGGCGACCCCGGATCGGGGCGACGTGGACTTCGATTTTGTAAATCCATTTAACGTCCGACCCGACCCGTTGGCAAAGAACCGTTCCGAATGGCGATACTTCATCGAGGGGAAGCGAGTCCCACTTGCCTCTCTTGAGGACGAGTTTGGTCTCGAAAGAGGGACGCTTCCCCCCGACCCACTCGCGAAAGAGTGGTATCAACCGGACATCACGGGAACCGTGTCTCCACCCAAAGAAGGAACCGCAATCCGACTTGAGCTATGGGAGAAGCCGTATCCCGGCCACGATAAGGGAAGATTCATGGTCGTCGGCTCCGGTTGGCTTTTTCACGACGGAATAAATGTTTCGCCGGAGGGGAACGACAAGAAGCCCCAAATCCCCTATTTTCAAATCCCCGGGATACTTCCGATCCTCGATGATCAATGGCACGATTCGGTCATCCGCATCACTCAACCGGCTCAACGCCAACTCAACAAGCTCAAGTCCATAATCGACGAATACATCCTTCATTTTAAGCCGAAGGCGATGATCCCGCGAAACTCGCTCATCGGGGAGGAGCTTCGTTCCTTCACGAGAGCCGGAGTCGAATACGTCATCTTCAACCAACTCGGCGGGGGAAATCCTTATTGGCAGAACCCCCCGGCCATCCCCGAGTCCATTATCCTTTCAATATCGAACCTGGAAAGGGAAATCGAGACGGTTGCTTCGATGAGAGAAGTCTCATTCGCAAGGCTTCCGAAATACGCTTCACGGGCTTCGGCTCAGTTATTCCGGGGGCTCAAGGAGCAGGACGAGATCGTGCTCACCCCGCAGCTTGACGAGGTGGACGCGAATCTATCCGAGGCCCACAAATTCAGGCTTCAGCTGATCCAGGAGCGATACAACGTGAAGCGGCTGATAAAGACAGTCGGGAAGAACAAACAAACATTGGTAGAGGCGTTCAGGGGAGAGGAGCTTCGCGACAATAGCGATGTCCGCATCAGGTCTGGTGTTGACCTATTCAGCCAGAGACAGCAGAAAGAGGAAATCGTCATGGGGTTCATTGAGAAGGGCCTGATAACCGATCCCCGCAAGGCATTGGAGCTTCTCGACCGCAAGGACATGCAGCAGTTTATGGAGGAGGAATTCATAGACGAGCGACACGCCGAGCGGGAAAACGAGATGATCAGGCGGGGCAAGGTTTATCCCGCGGTCGATGAGAACGATAACCACGCCGTTCATTACGAGCGACATAACAACGAGCGCAAAAAAGAAGAATTCAGAACATGGGATAAAAAGAGTCAGGATTGGCTCATGACTCACATGGATCGCCATAAAGAACTTTTGAATATGGAAAAAGGCGAGGCCGAGAGTGCGCCGCAGGAAGATCAGACGCAGGCTCCGGCTACGCCGCCTGCTGTGGAGATGAGGCCGGAAGACCTTCTGGCCGAACTCATAGCGCAGCAGCAATCACAAGGAGGCACATAAAACATGGAAAAGCCGACCGAAACGGAAAAGGCCCCCGTGTCTTCCACTCAGGAGCAGACCGGGCAGCCCTCCGAAAGAGTGTCGCCGAAAAGCCTCAGGGACGCATTTTCTTCCTTTGAGGTGGAGCAGGCCCGGGAAGCCGAAAGGCCAGCCGCCGAGCCTTCCAAAGCGAAGGAGGAAGTGCAGGACAAAGGCAAAGTGGAAAAAGAACCCTGTCCTGAATGTGAAGAAAGCCAGGATAAGGGCGAAGAAGGAGGAACTGAGACACCGCTCTACATCCTTGACAAGGACGGAAACAAGCACCCGCTCAGATTCAAGGCCGACGGCAAGGAGTATGTTCCCGATTCCGTGGAAAAGCTCATGACATGGGCCGGACTCGGAGTCCACGCGAACGCTAAACTGCAAGAGGTCAATCAGGCGGCGGAGCTTATGAAAACAATGTTCGAGGCTATCCAGCAAGGAAAGATCACCATTCCCCAGGCGCAGAAGGCTTTGCAAGGAAGCGAAGAACCCGAGGCGCAGGAAGGCGACGCCGAAGAACTTGCCGTCCTCGACCCGGACTTGAAGCGCGAAATCGAAAGACGAAGGACGCTTGAGAAGAAGCTCGCCACGATAGAGAAGGAGCACTCATCGCTCAAGGCTTTTGTGGCAGGCCGCCTTTTCAAGGAGGAGAAACAGGCCATCGACTCCGACATTGAGAAGCACAAGAAAACCTATTTCCTCTCCACCGACTCACCGAGTCAGGTCAAGAGGATATGGGGGCTTCTCAAGGAAGTGGACGAGAAAACAGGCGCGCCGACCTACACGGTCGAGGCAGCCATGAAGAAAATCCACGAGGAGGAGATCGGCCGCTTCAAGAGGTTCATCAAGGAGCACCCGGAACATCAGGACAAAGACGCCATCATCAGCGCGTTCCTGAAAGAGCGGGAAGAAAAAGAGGCCCCCGTCGCAGCCCCTTCCGGCCAACCAGCCGGGGGCGCGCCCGTCGGGAAGGACAGGCCGAAATTCAAGAATCTCAGGGAATCCATCGACGCCGCGAACGTCTGGCTGGATGAGCAGAGGAGGGCAGGGAAACTCGCTTAAAGGAGGAGAAAGTGTTTGATATTGTCACAGAAGCAAAGTTATTCAAGGACTTCATCAACAAGGGAGTCATTGCTCAAATCTTCTCCCAATCGAAGATCGAGGGTCAAGTCAAGAAGTCGGATAAGCTCGTGCTGGGGGGGATGCTTGCCAAGCAGAAAGTCATGGTAGGCGCATCTCAGGCAGCGCGGGCCGCATCCGATTCGGCATACCCGACAGCCCAGGAGTCAACTCCCGAAGAGACCGTCGTGAGGCTCAAGAGAGCTATGATGTTCTCCATCAAGTTTGACGGGTTTGCTCTTGCCGCCGCAGCCAAAGACGGAACCCCTCTCGATGCTTACGATTTTGAGAAGCAGGGAATTCTTATGACGGTCATCGACGACATGAGCCGTCAGTTAATTTCAGATGGATCGGGCCGACTCGCCCAGGTGAACGGAGCCGTCGTAACGAGCGCAACGGTTAATATCGATAGCCCCTATTGGACAAAACTCAGTCGGTTCCTCAAGAAGAACAGAATCATCGACATCTATAACCCAGGCGGGACGAAACAGATGGACAGCAAGAAGATCGTCACGACCGGAGACACCTCGATTATTCTTGATTCTACCGGAAGCTGCGACGACGACTCCTGGATTTTTAACGAGGACGTCTATCCCGGCACAACCGAGCTTGCGGGTATCGGCGAGTGCATGGGGCTTCTCGGGATTTGCAGCGATGCCGATCCCCCGGGCCCGAACGCCGCAGCCGGTCTTCAGGGCTTGCTTGTCGCCAACTACCCGGATTGGAAGGCCGTCGTGAAAGCGAACGGCGGAGTGAAGCGCCCGTTGTCGGAAGACCTTATAATCTCAGCCATCGACGATGTTGAGGGCGGGATGACATCGGTCATTTTCATCACTCAGAAAACCCGCCGGGCATGGGCGGCCCACCTCAGGGACTACAAAATTATCGACAAGGAAGTGCTCTGGGGCGGCTTCTCGGGTCTCCCGTTCTATTACGACGGCAAAGTGATCCCGATGATCCCGGACAAATTCGTTCCCGATGGCATGATGCTCGGGCTGGACGAGGACAAGCTCACCATCTACGTCACGAAAGAGGGTGAGGAGATCACGTGGGAGAAAGGCAGGGACGGCAGTTATCTTCAGAAAGTCGCAAACAAGAACGAATTCGTCGCCGAGGGACACATCTTTCAGAATCTCGGCGTCTCCATCAGAAAGGCTTTCTGGAAGATCGCCGACATTCAGGAGCCCTTGAGCTAAGAAGCTGAGCAGGGAGGGGCGGGCTTCCGCCCCTTTCCGCTTTCTCAAGAAGGAGAATGTCGTGTATCAAGCCCCGTCCTGGTTTACAAAAGAGCTTCGGACTTTCGCACCCGGAGCCTACGGCAGGTATTTCCCCCGCTACAAGAAGTGGATGATTGTCAGGGACTATTTCAAGCGGGTGGCCGGTTTCACGGAGTATATCCCGGAACTCGGGAAGCACTTTATTGTCGAGGATGTTTTGGAGGACAAGAATCACCAGCCGATTTCCCTGGAAGACGAGTATAAATGGGCGAAGGTTCTCCGGGCCTTGAGGATCATGAGGAATTCCCGCGTGAACATCCGGCTTGCTGACGCACTTAGAAAAGTGGACGAAGAAGAAGCGGCCCGGACGATGAAATTGGAACTTGAGAATCAGGATAGGGCAAGAGCATGGCATAAGAAAGTCGCTCAGCTTGCGACATCTAAAACATTTACTTAGGAGGTAAGACATGAGCCCTGGAAGTGGAATCGATTTAGCTTATTCCAAGCAGGAGCTTGAACACCACGGCGTCCCGGTTTTGATCAAGGGGGCAACGGTCACGGCGGACGGAAACAGCGGAACCGACCCCATCTATGTCGGCCATTTCAAGGAAGGCAACTTCTTTCTGGACGTCACCGCCTTCGCGCCGACGAACATCATTTTCACGATTCAGACGCGAGGCCCGGAAGGCAAGTGGTACACGGTCGTGACCTTCACCACGGTCACGGGGGTCACCAACGAGATGAAGATTCTCGCCGCCAATCTCGGCGAGTATATCCGGCTTTCTTGGGATCACACCGGCACCGGCGCGGTCACGTTCACCTGCTACGGCTACTTCAAGAAATAAGGCAAACGGGGAGGGGCTGAAAGGCTTCTCCCCTATTTGCTGAGGAGGTGCGCTATGTTCAGGTTTTCACGCGAGAATTTTCTTGCCTCTGATTATACTGTTCCCATCAACTCAACTCAGATTGATGGGGCAGGATTCAATTCTAAGCAAATTCCGCTCGCCTTTGCTGAGAAAGCGGCAATCTCTTTTTATGTCAAAGGAAATCATGCCGGCTGTTCTTTGGCGGTCATTTTCAAGTTTGCGGCCTTTGATTCAAAGAGAAATAAATGGGACACGATTGATGTCCTTAATTCCGGTAGCGGTGTTTCTGTTACAGCGAACGGGACAACCGCAGTCCAGATGACCATTGCGATCGAGCCCGATTTCGAAAAGATCAAGCTCCTGTCTATCCAGAACCAGGAGACAACGGCCCTTTATACCGTGGATGTGAATGTCTCGATCTTTGTGAAATGATGCCATGAAACGCCTATTTCTTCTATGTCTATTTTTGCTATTCGCCTTTTCCTTGTTTAGTGCGGCTGATGAGCACGAGGCTGCCGGACTGACCCCTGCTCAAATCCAGGCCGCCGTGAATCTCTGTTCACCGGGTGATATAGCAGTTTTACCGGCGGGAACGAATAATAATTATAATGCCCTCGTGACGGTTCCGAATGGCGTCAGTATGCGGGGCGCGGGAAAAGGCGTAACCATCCTCAATAAGGGGTCGAATGTTATTACCGGCGGCCCCGGAAACACAATGTTATATTGGAACGCATCGAAGGTTTCATCTGCTTATCCTGTTTCGATTAGCGGCATGACGCTTATCGGCGCTGATGACGGGGTGATGGAAGACAAGGGAATATGGCTTGAATTATCGGAAGCGGGGATTGCATTCGATGATCTGAAGATTTATGACATAGAATTTCATGGTTTGGGCCATGCGGCGATATATATTCAGGGATGGTCATACGGCGTTATTTATGATTGCGATTTTATTGATTGCAATGTTAGCGGGTCTGGATATGGGGTCGGTTATAGTCCCGTATACGGAACCGAATCTACTTATGGAGCCTATGCCTGGGCGACATGGCCAGCTAATACAGACCCAGGGTGGGGAGCAAATACCTTTCTCTTTATTGAGGATTGCTATTTCCATCTATGTCGGCATGCGGTTTCAGCCGGGTGGGGAGCAAAATATGTTTTTCGCTACAACACATCCGACCTGACTACTACGTGGTTATCCGGTGCACAGCATATTGACGTGCACGGCAAGGGCACGGGTTTCAGGGCGGCGCGGGCCATAGAAGCATATGAAAATCTTGTTACGAATATTGATCCGCCGCCCGGAGAGGCTTCTGATGCCCTGGCGACACACGGTGGAGATTTCTTAATCTACAGCAATACTTTTGGAATAAACCTGGCGGATACGCCGATCATAATAAACGATAATAATGTTGTTTCATATCCCGACTCCGATCAAGCGAGAGATAGTTATTGTTGGGATAATATATCTACTGTTCACGGCGACATCGACAGTGATTTTTATCCAACTAATCCGCATGGTATTTATATTCCGAACCAGACTGATCCTCCATATATTGTCAAGGAAAGGGATGTCCATCTTCATGCACGAGATGGCTATGCTGCCTATACTTATCCACATCCGCTAAGGGGCGCTCCACCTGGCCCGGAGATAAACATCACATACGATTCTACGACGATCCCCGATGGCGGCACTTACAATTTTGGTTTTAAGTCCGTCGGCACTAATACAAATCAGGTTTTTACACTTGAGAACACAGGTGAAGCCGATCTGACGCTGAGCGGAAGCCCGATCATCGTCATTACGGGGACTAACGCCGATCAATTCAGTGTTCAGGTTCAGCCGACTACTCCAATCGTAGGATCGGGGAATACGACTTTCACACTGAGGTTCAGTCCGACATCAGAAGGCGAGAAAAATGCCGTCATAGCCATCGTCAATAATGATGCTGACGAAAATCCATATAACATCAGCCTGAGAGGAACTGGGCATACCAGTGGTTGGTACGTAGATCAAACGGGTGGTGATGATGGTAATAGCGGGACATCACCCTCTGATGCCTGGAAGACGATAGCGAAGGTCAATGGCTCGTCTTTCTCTGCGGGTGACTCCGTTCTATTCAAGCGTGGCGAGACTTGGAGCGAGACATTGACCGTCCCTTCATCCGGTACATCCGGTAGTCCCATCACCTTCGGGGCGTATGGGACGGGGGATGATCCGGTTATTGATGGTTCAACTACTTTATCATCATGGACATCTGAAGAAATAAGCACCCCGACCCTAGACGCACATCAAGATTTGACCGATGGGGGGAGGACAAATGGCTCAGCGGGTTATACGATGGGGCAGTCATTTAAGCCTACGGTAACAGCTACGCTCAATTCTGTCGAAGTCCACTCGTTGAGCACACCGACAGTAAGCATGACATTAAGGATCGGGACATCAAATAATCTAACATCTTATACAGAAACGATTACAAGGAGTGTCACTACTGGCGGAGAAAAACAATGGGTTGTTTTTACTTCAGCAACTAATCCCATGCTTACCGCAAACACCACATATTATATTGGCGTTGTTTCTACTGACGGTAATCCAGAAACAGACATTTATGATGGGGCGAGCCAATATCCAGATGGCTCTTATTATTATGGTACCGGTGTGGATTGGAACATGAGTACCAATGTCAGTACCCGAAATCTTACCTTTAGAATTAATCTCAATGAAGATGTGGCGACTGTATATTATGCAACATTGGCTAATGTTCCCAATGTCGCCTGGGAAGATGGTACGTCGATGCTGAAACGACAGGAAAAAGCAAATATGCCCGTAAATAGTTGGTGGTATGATGACCCTAACAATAGGCTCTATATTAGAACGAGCGGAGATGATTCTCCGGCTGGATACACCATCACGGCTCCCGCAAGAGATTATGGGATAGATACTGATGCCTGTGATTATCTGACATTCTCCAACTTGACTATTTGCTATGCAAATGCCGTGGGATTGAGAATCAAAACAGGATCAACAAATATTATTATCGAAGATTCTGATTTATACCAACATGGTTCCGCAATCGCGGCATCGGGGTCGGGCTCATTGATAACACGATGCACCATCCATGATGGCCATATAATCATTGATGATGCAACCCCAGATAATGATTATGGAGCTACGGGGGTGGATGTTCAGGGGTCTGGACATGAAATATCTTATTGCACTTTCTATAACCTATATGCTCCATGTACGGATTATGTAGAAGACGGTGGTGGTGTTGAGATTTATAGAGATTCTACAGATATTGATGGACTTCTTGTCCATCATAATATTTTTACCAACACTTCTGGATTTATGGAAATTGGGGGCAGTGGGGGCAATGTCTCAAATATAAGTGTCTATTACAATATTTTCATAGAAAATAGGGGAACCCCGGATAATTGGTTCTCCATTCATAACAGTGGTGGATTTTCTATAACCCTATCTAATCTTTTGGCCTATAACAATACTGTCGTGACTACGGGAGGAGCGAGTGCGGAGGCGATATGGTTCACCAGTAGTCCCGCTGCCGGGTCTTTTATTATGAAGAACAATCTCATCTATGCCACGGGTTATGTCACTATGGCAAACTATGCACCACCGACACACACTTATAACTGCTATTGGAATCCAGATGATGAGGAGTGGGCGATAGGATATTCCCTTGGAACGGGAGAGATTCAGGCGGACCCCCTCATGATCTCCCCCGCCACCGGCGACTTCACCCTCCAGTCCACCTCCCCCTGCATTAATGCGGGGGTGGATGTGAATTTGACGGAGGATTATGCGGGGAAGCCTATCGTCGGATTGCCGGATATCGGCGCGTATGAGTATGTCCAAGATGGCAGCATAATCAAGCAAATAATCAAGGCCATCATGAAAACGATAATAAAGAGTCCGATCAAATGAGGTTTGTCTAATGCTAAGACCGGAGATCAGAAACTACATTCGGATATTGGCCGATGAATTGACGGAGGCCCCCGAGGGGCTGTTCATGAACGCCGAACTCGACTTGCTAATCAACGTCTCCCAACAGAATATCGCTATCGCCCTTGCGCCCTACATCCCGTGGGCGGTCACAAAGAGCTTCCTTATTTCGACAACCTCAGGAAAGCGCGAGTATGACATCGCGACGGATTTATCAGTCACGGATTTTTTCATGATGCAGGGAATCTTTCACAATGAGTCCGGCTACAAACAGTCCGAACTACGCTTTGTGGACAGGGATCAGCTTGTCGAATACTACGTCATCGGCGCAAGTGGCGATCCGAGAGTATGGTCATGGGAGTCTATGGGCGTCATCGCCTTTGACCCATGCCCCGGGTCTTCGGTCTCAAATAAATACAAGGCAGCCTATATCCCGATTTTTAAGGAACTCAACAGCGACACTCACGATCCGGCGACATCAAAATACGCCATCCCCTTCAACGGATCCAGCATTCTCACGCCGACCCACGAACTCTTGGCTATGGACGTTCTGAAACAATGGCTCTTGCGCTCCGGCGGAGACGGCGGGGAATTGGACAGCCGGTATGAAAGGACTTTAGAAGGCATCCTTTTCACCATGAGCCAGGCACAGGGGATAACCCACAGGGGACGACCGAACATAACGGAGATTATGAAGGAATGAGAGAAAGCTCGGCCAATAGCCTCCACCCGCTTGACCTTGAAAGTCTGGGCGGGACTCTAAATGAGCTACTCTCCCCCACCGAACTCCCTGCCGGAGATGTCACGAAATCCCTAAATTTCAAGCCGCATAGAGACGGGGTAAGCCGAGTCAAGAGGCCCGGATACAGCAAGTTTGACGCATTCTACAACTTCAACTCCGAGCCCTTGAGGGGGCTTTTTGATTATTGGGATGAGACACCCGTAAACAGATACGTTGTCATAAGCAACAAGAAAATCTATGGCCGGGCGGCGGGAGCCGGATCATGGTCAACTCTTTACTCCCAGACTAATGAACTCGGCTTTCCGGTCAAGCCGATTGTTTATCTTCGGGAGCGCCCTATCATAGTCGGCTTTGACACCAATCTTCTGGTCGAGCCGACGACGACATACGGGCTCGGGATCGACGCCCCGACCTCAGCTGCGACCATAGCCGAGGGAGCAGCCGGAGACCTGTCGGGTAAATTCAAATACGTTATCACCTATCTTCGAAGCGGCAACTTCCAGGTCGAGGGCAATCCCTCCCCTATTTCAAATGAGATCACGGTCAGCGCGAAGAAGATCGACCTTTCTTCAATCCCGGTCTCCACAGATCCGAAGGTGGATAAGAAGCGGATTTACAGGACGACAGCCGGGGGCGAGGTTTTCTTCTGGGTCGCCGACATCAACAACGCCGAAACAACCTACGAGGATAACATCACGAAATTAGGGGACGAGGTGAGCTACGAAAGATATCCGCCGCCCGAAGCTGTTTGCGCGGAAGTCTGGGACGATAGGGTGTGGTTCGTTCCCAAGTCCGCCCGCAACCAGCTTCAATTCACCAACAAGGGCTCTGCGGAAGAAATGGCACACGACAATATCATCCCGGTCAAGGGGCGTGATTCTGACGAGATAATGGCGATCAAATCTTTCATGGACTCCCTTTACATCCTGAAAAGAAGGAGCCCCTTCCGGCTCGATAAAGTCGGGGACTCAGCCTATCAATTGACCGAGCTACCCTTCAAGACCGGAACGGACGCACCGGCAACAGTTTCGGTCGGGAGCGGCCTCATGATGTGGTATTCCAAGCACGGAATCGAGGTCTATAACGGGGACATTCTTTTCCGGCCCCCCATATCAGAAATCTTAAAGACAACCATCTCAACGATCAACGAGGCGGCCATTCATAAAGCGTTCGGCGAAGTGAATGAAAAGGACGGCGAGTATTGGCTGAGCGTCCCAACCGGGACATCGACGGAGCCGAACCTTGATATCGTGTTTGATTTTCTTAAAGGCAAATTGAGCCTATACAGCTTCGCAAAAAACCTGACTTGCATGCACAACATCAGGGATGCTAACGCCAGGCTTCAATTGATAACCGGAAGCTCGGATGGGAACCTCTACACCCAGGGCTCGGGCTTCACTGACGACGGCGAGATCATCCGGGCCAACTTCATGACAAAGCAATACTGCTCCCTGACGGGCCAGAAGGGGGCATGGAATTCGCTAAGAAGGATTTTCGCTGAGTATATTTGTCCACAGGGAAGCAAGATTGGGCTGAGCATTTATAAGAACTTTGAGAAATTCCCGACGGCGACAATCTCCCTTGACGGGGGAACGAGCACGGACGGGGACGAAGCAAGGGCCGTGATAATGAGAAGGGCGAATCTCGGCATCCCGTGTTCATACTTCTGTCTCGAATACATACACAATGAAGTAGCCGAGGGCGAGGTCAGGGTTCTCCCGCCCATGCTTTATTTCAAAAACAGGCCGTGGAAAAAAGACGCCGAGGCGGACTGATGGATTACCTTGAGTTTCTCAACTTCTTGCCCGACTCGACAAGGTTCAGGCCGGGGATGATCCGGGACATCTATCTCCAAGAGGGACGGCTGATGACCGAGATCGCCTATGAATTTCAGGAGCTTGTGTCACCCACGAGGGAGGCGATTTTTTCTTTCTACGTTCCGTCCTCGACACTCAAGATAGACTTTATCAAAATGAATCTCTACTTCCCCGGACTTCAAGTAGCGGATTACCCGGAAAACTCAAGCATTATCTACATCCCTCCCTTGAATAAGGGGACGATTGAATACATCAATGGCGCGTTCAGCATGTTCGGGCAAGCCTATCACCAAGGAGGGACGGGGGCGGGGGGCACGAGCTACCTTTGGTATAGAGCCTATCAAAAATTCAACGTCTCCCCGCTTTTTGGTTTGAAATTAAAGACATCCGAACTCCGGTGGCTTCTTGCAAGCAAGGCATTCGCCGGAAGCGGGCCGAACGCTCAACACTCCCTCGTCCTCCATGCCTTAGATGACTACGGAGCCCTTGATAAAGACGATTGGTCGATGACGGCCCAGGTCGATTATGGGAACGTGAATGTCTATACCGATCCGACAGGGGATATATATTCAAAGGACGTGAAGACTCGCGTCCAAACGCTTGCCGATGGGCTTCAAAATTATGCTGCCTTCCGGTTTGTATCGAGCGGAGAGCCGACGGACACCGGAAACGCGAACAACTATCGAATTAACGATCCCATCTTATACTGCGAACTTGAGGAGGACATCCAGGCCCCGGTCGGGCTCTATATCAATAACGGCCAGGGGTTCGGAGACATGCTTAACGCATACAGCACCAACCAGGAGGACGTGGATATCACAAAGTATTTCGGCTCCACGGGCAAGAAGCAGATCAAATTTAACTGCCCGAGGATGAGGAGGATCGAGGTTCTTTTGAGAATCGCCATAAAGCAGAAGGCGGGAGGCGGAGAATGAACTTTAAGCTGATAAGAGGAGATGATCACACCTTCGCTCTTGAGTTTAAGCAGGACGGCGTGCCGAAGAACATCACGGGATGGACTGTCTTTTTGACCGTCAAGAAAAACATCGATGACCTCGACGCGAACGCGGTCATATCAAAGACGGTCACATCGCATACTGACCCGACGAACGGGAAAACAGAAATCAGCATAGCCGACACAGAGACCGATCCGCTTTGCGGAATCTATTACTACGACATCCAATACAAGGACTTAGCGGGAATAATCAAGACCGTCATGCTCGGGACATTGAATTTCTATAAGGACGTGACACGGAGGATAGCGTGAGCACGAGCAATATCGCGGTCACGATATACGAGAAGCTTGCGTCCGTGGTCAACCTTGTGACCGCCGCGCTCCCGAAACCCTACATTGACGTGAGGGATTACCCCTCTTTCGCCGATGCAGTCACGGCAATCGGGAGCGCAAAGAAGACGCTTCTCATCCCGAGCGAGCAGGCCGTCTCAGCCAACATCACAATTCCATCAAATATAGAACTTTACTTCCTCCAGGGGGGCTCCCTTTCTATCGCAACGGGCGTGACTGTCACGATAAACGGCCAAGTCAACGGCGGCCTTTATCAGATATTCTCCTGGTCTGGAAGCGGCAAGGTGGTTTTCGGGGCGGGCGCAGTAAAAGAAGTTTATCCACAATGGTGGGGGGCGAAGGCCGATGCCGCGACAGACGACACAGCCGCAATTCAGGCGGCCATTGATTGTGCTGAAGCCATGCCGAAAGGAGGGGTCGTATATTTCCCGCCGGGAACATATCGGGTGACGAGCTTGGATTTAAGCAGCGTGACAGGTACACGACACACGGCTCGCTCCATTAAGTTAATCGGGGCGGGCAGGAAGGCCACTCGCATAGAGGGGACTCAAAATGGGGCGATTCTCATAGATGCGTTGGGGCGCCTTTTCATGACTATCGATGACATGGATTTGGGAACGGACGGAACAGCCGTTTATCAAACGGGGATATTGCTGGCCCGCATGCAGGGCAGCGAGAGCGAGCAATGTATCCTAAATTCTTTTCATCGTTTATATGTCCGCGGTGAATTCAGCGTTGCCAGCGTCGTGAAAATCGCAGTCGAAGTCGATTTATGGCAGGATTGCGTTCTTGAAAACGATGACCCCACTAATAACTACTGCACCCTCTTTACAGGCAGGAATAACGATGTGGCGGGAGTTTCTTCGACTCACGGAACCATCATGGCCTCAAGCAATACTGACAATTCAATGCTTGAATGCACGTTTGTTTCAGAGCACGATAACGCGCAACTTATTATTTTCGATGAGGCGGCGTCATATAATTTTTTCGGTTGCGATGTGACCGCTGGGAATCACACCGGGATAATCTTTGCGAAGTATATTGCAGGCTTCGGAGGCAACACCTTTTATGGACGGGTCAACTGGGTCGGCACGCTTTGGGAAGCCGCCGATGGAGTAGTCCATTACCTCACTACCCCGGCAGTTTCGGTTGGTTATTATCACGATATATCGGATATCGGGTCGTCTTTTACTCTTTACGGATCACCCCTGGTGCACCATGCGATGGCAGATGACGGCAAGGTATCCGTGGTCGAAAATTGCCGTATTGAAAATGCACTACTCTCAAGCACGAACACCATGAAGATAGAGTTGGATTATGCTATCGGCTGTCATTTTGACATCTGGAGTCAGTTTATACCGAGCATAATTCAAATAACAAGCGGACGATCCTACTCCTTTTTCCGTGCTCAAACGCTTCTTCTGCCAGCCGACGACTCCGGCTTTGCTATTCAGGCCGAGGTTGCCGGCGGGGGGGATGCCTTTGGAACTGCGCTTCCGACAGATGGGACATGGAAACGGGGGGTGAGATATTGGAAAACCCTCCCGGCAGCAAGTGCATCTCCTGGTTGGCATTGCGTCACATCGGGGACATATTCAACGGCCACGGATAATACCGGAGATACGGATGGGTCAACGGCGGTCATCACCGGAATGACAGATACATCGGATTTTAATATTGGGGATTATGTCACGGTGAGTGCCGGATTTCCCACGACCGGGCCATATCGGATTGTGGCTAAGACTGCCTCAAGCATAACCTTAGAGGTAAATTCCACCTCTATCCAGAGTAACATCACGGTCGAAACGCCTGACCCAGTATGGGCGGCGATGCCTAATTTGCTGACATAGGAGGTTAAAATGCCGATAAATCCAAATTGGTCATTCTCACCGAATTTGCCCGGAACTTACGGAGCAACTTCTGGGTATGGCGGCGGCGGAGGCGGTCTCGGGTCAATGCTCGGATCAGGCGGGCTCGCGACGACAGCCGCGGGGGCAGCCGGGGCCGCCGCCGGGATGCCGTGGTCAATCATTCTTCCCATCGCTGTGAGCCTGCTTTCCGGCCTGTTTTCAAAAAACCCCCAGGATCAGGAACGGGAAGACCTCAGCCGTTACATGAGCACATTGAGGCAAGCCGGGATCAGGCCGCCCTACCAGAGCGGGAACGTCGGGACATTCGATAACATCATAGCCCAGGCACTTGCCGCGAATCTCGGTAGATACGCGAATTTCGGATTTCCCGAAGGAATGGGAGTTGATCTCAGTTTTCTCCAAGACTACCTTGCTAATCCATCCGCGAACCGGTCTCTTTCCGGGGGTCTGCCCGGAGCGGTTGTAAGGAGGGGGTAATGCCGAAAACAATATACAAAGTCCCAAAGTCAAGCCTAAAGCAACCGGGTACAACAGCCCCGAAAATTGCAGCCCCCGGCCTTGAGGCCGCCTGTAAAGAGGACTGCGCCAGGAAATACCCCAATCGCCACAAGTGGCCGATTGAAAAAGAAGAATACGATGAATGTATCCGACTGTGTGCAGAACAGCACGCAGGAGAGGGGGACGGGGACGGCGGCGATGGTGAGGACGGCGGCGATGGTGGATACACAAAGCCGGAGGGGGCCGGTGAAAGCAAGGGGGATTGGGAGGGATGCGCCTACGGGAGCAGATTCAGCGTCAAGAATGCAACCGACCCATGCCCGCCAGGATACAAAATGGTTGTCGGCGCGGGCGAACCATCTTGCCGATGTATCAAATGGTGCGAGGACAATAAACTCGGCGATGCTTGTGTCGGCGGAGGGGGGGCCTCGACGGAGGGAGCCGGGGGGACTTTTCAATGGAGTCAAGAAGTAAAAGACCTACTCGCAAGGCTCATGGGAAGGGCCAACTCATTGCTGGACTACCCGAGGGGTCTTAGCGACGAGGAGCGGGACGCAATCTATAACCGGGCCTTCGAGGGGATCAAGAGGCTTGAGCGGCCACAGATTCAATCCGCGATGGACAGAATTTCCCGCATGGGGCTTCTCGGTAGCCCGTTCGCCGAAAGAGAGGTATCCGGCATACAGAGAGCGGGAAGGGAGCTTCTCGGCCAAACAGAGAGAGACATCTCCATAGAAGAAACGAGCCGCCGATTCAATGAACTTATGCAGACGACCCAACTATCTCAACAGCTTATGGGGGCCGGAATGAGCGCAGACCAAATCGCGGAGGCCCTGAGCGCGGGCAGGCGTGGAGAGGCCCAATCCTCTATGCAGATGCTTCTCAACTATTTCGCCACGATCTCGGGGGGCCAGAACAATTTGTATCAGCAGGCGATCATAAACAGGCTCGGCCAAAGCGGGGCGGGGACGAGCGGTGGGTCGATTTTGGATTGGCTTCCATATTTGGCTTATCTCGGGGGGAGCTATTTAGGGAAGAAGTAATAGGAGGAAGCGATGGCCGACTGGACAAAAACGAACAGATTCTTAGGTCAGTTTCTTCCCGCCATTATGGAAAAGGAGATGGGCCTTGATTATGAACGCAAGAGAGCCCAGGCATGGCTGCAGAAGACCCTTGAGGAGTATGCCGCCTATGGGGAGCAGCAACAGAAAATACAGCAGTCCGGTCTCATTGGTGATCTCATCAGGAATATGGCGAACCCCGAATTTTTCAAGGGGAGGACGTTCGGAGAAAGACAGCTTGGTGATTGGATAGGCCAGATAGTGCCGGAGGAAATGAGGGGGCAAATGACCTTACCCGCACCCGGAGAAAGCGAGGACGCCATAGCATCGGCAGAGAAGGCGATGAAGAACATTATGCTCAGCGTCATGGCCGGAGAATATCCGAACGAGCAAGACCTTGAGCCCGCGATCCGGGCCTTCGGCTTTGAGGCGGTCAAGGAGTCCATCGCTCAGGTATCAAAACAAATTGCAGACGACCTCGATAGGGATGTCCGCTCAAGGGAGATCGGCGTTCAAGAAGCACTTGTCCCGGTCAGGGAAAAAGAAGTCGGCGTGAGGGAAGCCGAATTAGCGTTTGAGAGAACAGGCAAGCCAGGGAAGCCGGATCAAGAGAAGAAGATCGAAGCTCTCCAAAAGGAAATTGACTCGCTATCGATCCGGTATTTCAAAATCGGGGTCAGGCCGGAGGAGACGAAGACGATCAAAAATCAGATCATCGACAAGGTGGGTCAGGTTAAGAAGATGAAAGCGGAACTCGGGATCGAGCCGGACGAGAACTATGCGAAATTAGCCGAAACGCTGAAGGCTCAGGGATTCAAGAGAGAAGACCTCATCTCCAACCAACCGCTTATCAAAGGGCTCACCGACAATGGATACAGCAATTGGAGGTTGCTTGAGCTATTCTGATGGACGAATTTGATTTCCTTGAGGGCATCAAGCCTCTCGCGCAGCAGAGGGAACAGGTTCCCGAGCCGCCGACCTACGCAGAGTTTAGTTTCCTTGAGGGGATAACGCCGCTCGGCCAGGAGCCCAAGAAAAAAGAACCGGGCGGGATTCTTGAAAAAGTAAAAGACCTCTCCCGATTCATAACGGATAAGGCAGTCCCCGGCTTCAAAGAAAAGGTCTGGCCGTCTATTCAAGCGGGCATGCCCGAATTGAGCCGAGGCACTTTTGCAGGAATTAAAAAGGCCGTAGAAATCGAAAAGCCCAAAGAGCCGACCATTGGCCCGATGACCGCAAAAGAGAAGGCGACGGTCGAAAGCGGCAAATTCTTTCCCATGCCGGAGAGAAAATACCCCAAAGCCGAGGAACTTGAATACGGGAAGCTTGAGCAGTTATTGGATATTCCGGGCCAATTCCTCACCCAATGGGCCAACATGAGACTATTCGGTCTCCCAAAGGCCCTCGTTAAAGGCGAAATGCCCGCACCCAAATCCCCGCTTGCCGAAGTGGCGGGTGGGGCCGGAGCCCTATACGGCCTTGCGAACTTCCCCGTCAAGGGGCTTGCTTTAGGCAAGGGATACGCACCCTTTGAAGTCACCGGGAAATTAGGGCAGGCTTTATTGAAAAAGCCAGCCAAGACCCTAAGTGGAAAAATCGCACAGAACATAATTAAGAATGTCGCGACGCTCGGGCTCGGAATGGGGGCGGTTGAATGGCAGGGCAAAGATCCGGTTGAGGTTCTCGAAAACAAGGCCAGGGCCACCGGCGGGGGCGCATTGACGGGCTTTGTATTCGGCGGAACGCAATTCGCTAACTTCACCAACGCCTCTCCCCTACTGAATCACATTCTCCGTTTCGGCATGACGAGTGCGATCCTGGATCAGGCCCACGGAACCGCGCCGCTTGACGAGAGACATCTTTTTGATAAGGCGTTTGATTACGGGCTGAATTGGATATTCACAAGGGAAGGCGTAAGCCCAAAGGAATTCGGATCGCTCTGGGAGAAGCTTAATAAGGAAATTCTCAAATTCCGAAAAGAGACGAAAGAGGACGGATTCGAGATACCGCTTGCGACCGGGCAATTCTTAAAGGATAAGCTCACCGATCTTGTCGCAAACCCAGAGGCATGGGCTGAGCCCGTCACGCCGACACCAGCCATGCCGAGGCTCCCGCCCAGGGCCGCCTATGAAGTCACGCCGGGCGGAACGGCTATGCCAGCAGAACTTCCCGAGGCGACAAAAATTCAAGTCGGAATGAGGGAGGCCGAGATTAGGCCCGAGGAAAAGGGCCGCACCGTAATAAACGTCAGGCCCAAAGAGGATGGATCAATCGACATAGAGGTTAAGAGGCCGGAGTTATCGCCGGAGGTGCAGGGACGGCCAACTCAGGCCGTGATTGAGGGCAAGTATCCGCCAGGATTTGACGCAAACGGAGAGTCTCGGGTCAGAGATACTTATCGTTTTTCTTATGCGATGCAGCCGTT
>Ga0299912_10001140_pt1 | contig 21577 bp, 23 predicted proteins | sample RVTome_2_FD_207667 | JGI IMG/M metagenome (GOLD analysis project Ga0299912, IMG submission 207667) | Soil microbial communities from uranium-contaminated site in the Upper Colorado River Basin, Wyoming, United States - RVT95D214 (version 2) ... | reverse complement strand
ACGGGCTGCACGTCGTACATGCCGTACACTATGAGGGTCTTCTCAGCGCCGGCGCTGTACTCGCCGTACACGATGGGCCAGTAGTAGTCGGGCTTCACCGCCTCCACCTTGGAGCAGCCCAGCCGGATCAGCCACTCCTTGAGGTACTCCACGATCTCGTCCATGCCTTCCCCGGTCTGGCTTATGCTGGGGTAGCGCAGGAAATCGCTGATCTTGATCTGGCTCAGGTTAGCGTCATGGTCCCGTTCTATCCTCTTGTAGACCTTCTCCTTCACGGACATGGGGTATGGATCGGTGCTTGCAGGGATGAAACTTGCGAGCACCCGCCGGGGGAAACGATATATCGGCTCCGGGGCGGGTTCATACCATGAGCGAGAACGTTCTAGCAGTGAAGGGAGGACTCCTCTGGGATGGCACGGGTTCGGACCCGGTGCCCAACGGGGCGGTCCTCGTCAGGGGCAAGCAGATCGTGGACGCCGGCCCCGCCAGAGACGTGGACATCCCTAAGGATGCACGGGTCATCGACGCCCGAGGCAAAACCATCATCCCCGGCCTCATGGACCTCCACGTCCACATATTCCAGATGGTGGGCCCCCTCGACTACCACGAGCGGTACCTGATACCCGAGAGCCTACAGCTCCTATACGCCGTCAAGCACGCCCGGGTGCTCCTGGAGGCCGGGTACACCACGTGCCGCGACCTGGTCTACCCGTTCCCCGAGTACACGGGCAGGGACGCCGTCAGCCTCAGGACCGCCCTGGAGCAGGGCCTCGTCAGGGGCTGCAGGCTGGAGGTGGCCGGAGTCGTCACATCCACGGCCAGCCACCTGGACGTCATAAGGCCCTACCCCCTCAGGTACATGCACATAACGGCTGACGGCGTGGACGAGGTCCGCAAGATGACCCGCATCTGCGTCAGGGAGCAGGTGGACTGGATCAAGACAACAACCACGGGCGGCATGGCGGGTGGCCCCACCAACGACCCCAACTACAGGAACTACACGCCGGAGGAGCTGGACGTCATCGTGGATGAGGCTCACAGCTTCGGCCTGAAGGTGGCCAGCCACACTGAGGGCATCGTGGGGTGCAGGATGGCGGCCGAGGCCGGCATCGACACCATAGAGCACGCCTCCGAGCTCGACGACAGTATAATTGATATGATCATAAAGAAGGGGCTGTACACGACCCCCACACTGGCCCCGTCCTACTACCGCGAAGAGGTCATGGGCCTCCCCACCCAGTACCTCCCTAAGAAGCTGGGCGGCAGACCATTCGACGAACGCCACCTGGAGAGCCAGAAGGCCGCCATTGAGGCCGGCGTCAAGATGGCCATGGGCACCGACTGCGGCCACGTGTTCCCGCCCGGCGCCAACAGCTGGGAGCTTGAGCAGTACGTCACGAAGCTGAGGATGAAACCAGCCGAGGCGCTGCTACTGGCCACGAGGAACGCCGCAGACGCCCTTGGTAAGCTCCACAGGTTCGGGACATTGGAGAGGGGTAAACTGGCCGACCTGATAGTCGTGGACGGCAACCCCATTGAGAACATCAGGGTGCTCCAGGACCTCAACGCCATAGAGCTAGTGGTGAAGGAGGGCGCCGTTGAGGTGGACAGGCGGGGAGCCTGACCCCTTACCCTCCGCCACCACTAATGATTTAGGCATCCTGAGGCTGAGTAGAACCGTGGTTCTATGACCCAGTTCTCGGACAAGAAGGATAAGCAGCTTAAGGAGGACGCCTCGACCTACCTGGTCCAGAGGTGGGAGCCCAGCGAGCGGCAGAAGCCCCTGGTCATGGCGAAGGGCGAGGGCCTCTATATGTGGGACACGGCAGGCCACAAGTACCTGGACTTCATGAGCCAGCTGTACAACGTCCACATAGGCATGGGCAACAGGGTGCCCATTGAGGCCGCGAAGAAGCAGCTGGACGAGCTGGCCTACGCTTCGCCCAGCTACTTCAATGAGCCCCAGATCAGGCTGGCCAAGAAGCTGGCCCAGATAACGCCGGGTGACCTGTGCCAGACGTTCTTCGGCAACAGCGGCACGGAGGCTAATGAGGTGGCCATCAAGCTGGCCCAGCTCTACAGGGAGGCTCCCAAGATCATAGGGTTCTGGGACGCGTACCACGGCTCCACCTACGCCATGGTGAGCGTGGGAGGCTCCGCGCGTAACCGCCAGTTCAAGGGGCTCAGCATATTCGAGGAGTTCAAGCACATACCCAGCCCCTACTGCTACAGGTGCCCCTACAAGAAGACGTACCCAGAGTGCGAGCTCATCTGCGCCGAGTTCCTCAAGTACACCATAGAGAAGGAGGGCGACAACACTGTGGCCGCCTTCATGGCGGAGCCCATATGCAGCTGGGCGGGCCAGGTGGTGCCCCCCGACGGCTACTGGAAGAGGATACGGGAGATATGTGACGAGAAGGGCGTCCTCCTCATCTTCGACGAGGTGATGACGGGCTTCGCCCGCACCGGCAAGATGTTCGCATGCGAGCACTGGGGCGTGGTGCCCGACGTGGAGACCTACGCCAAGGGCATCACGTGCGGCTACGTGCCCCTGGGCGCATGCATAATCAACAAGAAGATGGCAGACCACTTCGACGAGAAGGGGTTCCCCCACAGCTACACCTACAGCGGCCACGCCGTCAGCTGCGCCACGGCCCTGGCCGTCATCGACCTCTACGAGAAGGAGAAGCTGGCCGACAGGGCAGCCAAGATGGGAGCCTACATGATGGACGAGCTACGAGGCATGATGGAGCGGGTGCCCATCATCGGCGACGTCCGCGGCCTCGGCCTATTCATGGGCGTGGAGCTGGTCAAGAGCCGGGACACCAAGGAGAGCCTGTTCCCCAAGGAGCTCTCGGCGGAGGACAAGAAGGACCCAGACAAGAACCCCATGCAGTACTTCACAGGGAAGATCAAGGAGAACGGCCTCATCGTGGGCAGCAGTTGGAACACAAGCATCCTCAGGATGATGCCCGCCCTGATCATCACCAAGGAGCAGATCGACGAGGGCCTGCAGGTGCTGGAGCAGACCCTCACGGAGACCATGATCAAGTTCAACCTCTAACCAATTTTTTCTAAATCCATGCACTCCAACTTACACTTCTACATAATGCACGCTCTATCACTGTAAACGTCCACGCGGCTTTCACAGATGAGTAAAATTTCCGCACTGTAGATTGTATTCAATCTACGTGCACACAAATGGGTCCAGTCGAAGATTTATGCTTCTATGTTGAGGTATCCCTTGTCTCTCAACAGGTAAGCCTGGTTACTCGTATACCTGAAGATGATGTCGCCCTTCTCATCTGACTGGAAGTCCCACGGGCTTATGAGGACCACGTCGCCCTCACGCACCCAGACCCTCTTCTTCATCTTACCTCTCACGCGGCAGATGCGCGTCTGGCCGTCCTGGCACTTTATGTTCATGCGCGTCTGACCATAGTTCTTGATCACGATACCGAGTATGTCGTTCTTGTTGGGGTACATCATCCCTTTGCGGATGTCTACCTCAGTCTTCACCAGCTTCTTACCCAATGTCTGAATCCGCGGTACTATATGCCCCGCACCATATAAGGGAGACGTATTTACTTAAAAATCGGGCATCGTTTAAAGTAGAAATTTAAAGAACTAAATCAACGGTCGTGGTTGTGGCGCCAGCGTAAAGACATGAACTAGCCGATGTAACGCGCCCCCTTTCGCAGGGCTCTTCGAGCGAACCGATAAGTCGTTTTGAGACGATGCTGTTACCGTGTCCGGGAGAAGGGGATGCTCCAATGATTGTATCTTTCATTCGAAACCCAGAGACCGCCCATTTGTCTAACTTTCTCATCGATTCTAAGCCAATCAAGCCTCGTCAACACTCTTGGGCTTATGGTGACGTAACCTGAGCCCTGAAGCAGCACCGTGAGTTGGGGTAAAAGGTCTTGGGGGAGATGCTTTTGTACCTCTGCACATGCAAACCTTGAACTGTGCTCATCCTGGTTTTTTCTTTCATCTGTTATTTGATTCATTGTGGTCACACCCGCCTCGTTCGAAGAGATAAGGAAGTTTTCACGTTTGCGCAGGTTTAGCTATTCGCAGCTGGCACACGTGTTAAGAATGTACGGGCTAGTGCGGTGATTTCCGGAGTTCTCCACCCCATAACGATGATCCCATTATGCTTCAAAGTTCTTCTCACGCTTTTAGGTAGGTCTCTGATCGCGTCGCACTCGTTTTTAGATTCAAGTATCTTAATGAGCTCAGGCTCATAGAAGCTCATCATGTTGCTGAACGTCTTCTCCTTCAGGCTCATCCCCGTCATTCCGTGGAACCTCTCATCAGGTAGGCGAGCGACTGATCGTTTCTTCTCCTGGACCTGTTCCTTAGCCTTCCTGTACGCCTGCTTGAGCTCTGGGTCCCTGTTGTGCCGCATCCTCTTCAGGTCACTCATCACGACCCACAGATGAACCCCTAGTTTATCCGCGATCTTTGAGTACGCGAAGCCCCCGTTTATCCCATCGAGGATGTTTAAACGGCGCGTCTCCAGCTCCTGAATGCTACTTGACATAATCTTGTTCTCCTTTCACCCTCATTCCGTTTACTTTCTGATCCCTTAACGAAAATACTGCAACCAGTTTTGTTCCGCGCGCGCTCCTTATGGTAATACACTTATCTTGTACCGCGAGCGGAGGGGAGCCAGCCCCATTATCTGTTTGGCGCTGCCCTCCCGGAGTTTATTTCGCCCAACCTATTTTTCTGCGGCAACCCATGTCTTTACGGCTTCTTCGACTGCTCTGGATAGGTCGCCCTTTTTTCCTCCGAATGTCTCGAGGGCTCTGAGCCTTAGCTTCTTCTCCAGTTCATCCGGGAGCAATGCGCTGATTCTACCCACTTCAATCACCAACAGTTTTTTGCGTGCCATACGCTAGACGTTTTTCCAGTAAGCAAAGTGCTTTATGCCTTCGCTGGTTGTTGCTCTTGTTCTCGTCATCATCTTTGTTTCACCTTGCTTATCCGCATTAGATATTATGTGCTTATCCGCTTATAAGCATAATGGTTTAAGTGTTTATGTGTTAAAGATGCCATCGAGCCCAAAAGAAGGAGGGGAGAGGCGGAATAGAACGAGGGTTTAGACCACGTACCTTACTCCTCTCAACCTGTCTACTCCTCCCATAGGTGGAGGGACACGCGTATATATATGGGGGAAGCCGGAGCAGAGCCTCAAACATTTTAACGCTTAGAATCCTAGGGGAGGCTATGCCGCACTCTAAGGCTGTCCTCGATTTCTGGGACAGGGTCAAAGAGGAGACAGGGATCAAGGGCATGTTCCAGGACGCGTGGGGCTTCGGCGACACCCCGCGGCTCACGGACGAGCTGCTCGCCCTCGTCCTTGACGGCAAGAAGAGGACCACGACCACCCTAGTCAAGGAGATGGAGGCCGAGGGCTACCCTGAGCCCAAGGAGGGCGAGTACAGCATCATACTGGATGGCTCCGGGGAGCCCAGGGCCGTCATCAGGACCGTGAGCGTCCGCCGCGCCAGGTTCAGCGACGTGGACGAGGACCACGCCTACTGGGAGGGAGAGGACGACAGGACCCTGGAGAGCTACAGACGCGAGCACACCAAGTACTACAGGCGTCGGGGCGAGGCCCTGGGATTCGCCTTCTCGGATGACATGGAGGTCATCCTAGAGCGCTTCGAGCTAGTATACCCTTGAGTGCCCTTCCCTTTGTCGTGTATATTACGCCGACCATTATCCAATGATGGTACTGGTGAGCCGGGTATGTTGAGGACAACTGGGAGGGGCTCCGGGGCACAGGCTGGCCGACCGACCCGGAGGGTTACAATGGCGAATAGGTCCGGGACCTTCCTGCTGGGAGCGTGGGTTGCACGCTTAGCTGAATGCCACCGAGAACAGAAGAGGGGTAACGGCCAGCACACCAACTTCACAATAGTTCGATCCCGTGGAGCGCGTGGATCACTATTATCAGGTAGAAGGACAGGGTGGCGGCCGTGTGGAGCCATCGCAGCTGCTTTGCCCAACCCAGACTCCTGAACCTCAGCAGGTAACCCGTAGCCACAAGGATTATCATAGTGAAGATTAGCACCAACCCTGTACCTAGTTCCGGATAGGATTGGGGGGACCGTATCAGTTCCTGTGTGACGTGCACTGAGATAAGACCCGCTGCGGTGATGTTACCTAGTACATGTAAAATGAGTAAGCCTCCGGTGTTTTGGAAGCCTCTGCGCTTAAGGAAATAATATATTGGGGTGTACAGCGCGATGAAGCTGGTGCCTGCTATGGTGAACCAGTGATGAATGTAGAAGTTCTCGAAGGCTATGTGCAACCTGAAGAGGCGAAGGTAGACAGCCAAATCCAATAAAACCATGAATAGTATGATCAGGTTGGTAACCCAGAACACCCATCTCCGTGGTAAACTTCTAACATCCTTCGACTCTACCATAATACTACTTAGATTTTAGGATTAATTAAATGATTTCGATTTATTATTGAAATAAATTATAACTTATTAAATCTTTTAATCTTATAACTATTAATAAATGTCCAACTTAGGGAAGGTAATTTCAGGTTTATAAATGATGCTTGCATTTGTATATTTACCCGAATGGAAGCGGCCAATGGTTCAAGAAGCGAAAGGCTGTTGATCGCGGAGCATCGTGGATGGGCTTCAGAGGTATGCACCGGGGCTTTGGCTCAGGGAATTACCTCATCCCTGATGCAAGACCGTTCGGCTCCTATTTTATCAGTTAAAAAACTTGAATCTATATATAAACTCCCAAACATAAGTAATTTTGAGGCTTTATTATGAAGCATTCAATGAGTGAGATGCCCATGAAAGGGCATCCACCTGAGCACGACCACCATACCATGATGGAGGCTCAGTTTAAGAGACACTTTATCGTATCCTTCATTTTCACAATCCCCGTTCTCATCATGTCGCCAACAATCCAAGCTTGGTTCAGGTTCAACATCCCTCGGTTCACCGGCTATGATTTACTGCTATTTTCCCTCGCCTCAGTAGTTGCACTATACGGAGGATCTGTTTTCTACACAGGAGCCATACAGTCCCTTAAAAAAAGGGTTCTGGATATGATGGTGCTCGTCAGCATAGCAGTCATGTCTGGCTATCTCTTCAGCGCTGCAGCCACATTCATTTTCACGGGGGTAGTAGACTTCTACTGGGAGATTAGCACACTAGTTGTCTTCCTCCTGTTCGGACATTGGATGGAGATGAAGATGACTAGAAGGGCCGCTGGAGCCTTGCAGGAGCTTGTAAAGCTGATTCCCCCCACAGCTAACCTCGTAAAAGACGGTGAAGTAGTTGAGGTCCCGACGTCTATGGTTGGGGTCGGCGACGTTCTCCTCATACGACCCGGCGGTAAAGTCCCCATAGATGGCGTTATTATTGATGGCCAGTCAGCCATAGACGAGTCCATGATAACCGGTGAATCCAAGCCCGTCACAAAAAAGGAGAACGACGAAGTCATAGGCGGAACGATAAACGGACTAGGCGCCATCAAAATAAAGGTGGAGAAGACCGGTGAGGAAACTGCCCTAGCACAAATCATAAAGCTCATGCAAGAGGTACAAGCGTCGAAGCCCAGAACCCAGAGGCTGGCCGACAGAGCTGCCCACTACCTAACAATCACAGCGATAGTCATAGGCTTGACGACATTTCTATACTGGAATTATATAGCTTTAGCCGGGGTCGTCTTTGCTCTAACTCTCTCGGTGACGGTACTTGTCATAGCTTGTCCACATGCTCTGGGACTAGCTATCCCTACAGTGATGGCAATATCGACTACCCTAGCTGCAAAGAACGGTATTCTTGTGAAGAACGCTGAAGCCTTGGAGGTAGGTGAAAGAGTAGACGCATTCGTTTTCGACAAAACTGGGACACTTACTCAGGGTGCGTTCGCAGTCACAGAAGTAAAGACTGTCAAAGGATTCGACAGGGACGAGCTTTTAGTCTTCGCGGCGTCACTGGAAAGGAATTCCGAGCACCCGATCGGCGTTGCACTCGTAAGGGCTGCTGAGGGGAAAAACCTTACGCTAATGGATTCTAAGGATTTTGAAGCTATTGCTGGGCACGGCGTTAAGGGAACAGTCGATGGCAGGCTCATACTCACGGGAACCTTGAGGCTTATGGAGCAGGAGAAGATGTCTATGGAACCTGATCTCGCTGACCAGGCAAACATACTTCACGATGAGGGAAGAACCCTCTCATACGTGGCGATAGATGGTAATGTGTATGGTGTGATAGGCTTCGCCGATGAGCTGAAGCCAAGCTCCATTGAGGCAATAAACGAACTGCATAGAATGGGGAAGGAGGTCATAATGATTACTGGTGACAATAAGAGGACAGCCGAGGTCATCGCGAAGAAGGCTGGAGTGGACAGGTACTTGGCAGAGGTCCTGCCTGAGGATAAGGCAAACGAGATCAAGAAGCTGCAGAGTGAGGGAAAACGGGTCGCTATGGTTGGTGACGGTATCAACGATGCACCAGCACTGGTTCAGAGCGATGTAGGCATCGCTATCGGGGCGGGAACTGACGTCGCCATCGAGTCAGCCGATGTGGTCCTGATTAAGAGTGATCCGGTCGATGTGTCACGGCTTGTGAGGCTGAGCAAGGCAACGATGAGAAAGATGAGGCAGAACCTCATATGGGCGACAGGCTACAATGCCGCGGCCATACCCATCGCCGCTGGAATACTGTTTCCATGGGGCATTTCATTGAGGCCTGAGTGGGCGGCGCTGATAATGTCCGCCAGTTCCATAATCGTTGTAGTCAACGCCCTGCTCCTTAGAAGGGAAAATCTTGGAGCCTCATAATCCGAGGGATGATACGTGATTAAAGTTGTCAAGTGGGATGGGCGAGAGGAGCCCCTCGACAGAAATAAAATTCGTAGAACCATTATCCGTCTGGGCGCCACACCCGAATTAGCAGATGAAATATCCCATCGTATGGAGACATAACGACAAAGGTTATCCTCGCAAAGATTAAGGAGAGTTTGAAAAAGTACAAAGACATAACGCCGAGAAGGGACCTTAGATCAGCGCTGGGGCCATGAACCCTAAGCCCGACTTCGAACGGTACATACACGTGGTCCTGCGGGAGCATGGGTACACGGTCAAGCCAGCTCCGATCATCCAGGGGGCCTGCGTTACCCATGAGATCGATGGGATCGCGGAGAAGGACGGTGAACTGATCTACCTCGAGGTGAAGAACCACTCCGCCACACATACCTATACGCCCTTCTCTGTGACTTTAAGCGCGAAAGCCAAGCTCGACGACATAAGGGAGGGGTTCAGAAAGGGGCTCAGCAAGTATAACTTCGACAAGGTTCTCATCGTCTGCAACACTCGGTTTACAGATCATGCCAGGAAATATGCGAAATGTATGGGCTTGGAGCACATAGGTTGGAACATCCCTGAGGGCAGGGGAATTGATAGGCTGATCGAGGAAAAAGGTGTATATCCGGCAACCATGATCGAGTCTCTCACCCAGTCAGAGCTCGAAAAGCTATTTCAAAGAAATATTCTCACACTTAAACAGATAACACAGATTAAGGATCATATTGATGATATTACCAAGTCAAGAATGTCTCAAATCATCAACATAGCAAGTAAAATCCTTGAACAATCAAAAGAAAATCATAAAATTGAAAATAAATAAAATTACTCCCAAATATAATTGATTCACTTTCCTGAGATAGAGCGAAATGATCGTTAACGTTCATATTTAACCATTTATTTGTACCATACATGAGCGAAAAAAGCTCGATGACTATGGTCGTTGTCGTGGTAACGATACTCGCGGTCTCCCTTCTCATGTTCTGGGGGATGGGCTACAACATGATGGGCCCTGGGACATGGTGGGGAGGCGGGTACTGGTGGATGCCTCTGATAATGACACTATTCCTTGTAGTGGTCGCTTTGGGAATATATTTCCTACTTAGAGCCATTACGCCTGCTGGAGGAATGGTCTATAGAGAAGATCAAGACAGAGCTCTTACAATCGCCAAGGAACGGCTGGCTCGAGGCGAGATCACCTTGGAGGAGTTCGAAAAGATAAAAAAGAGTCTCAAGGAATAGGGAGGGCACTAAGGATGAACATTAAATTTCTTACTATGGGATTAGCTCTTGTTCTTGTTGGCACCATTGGAATATTGGCCTTCAACTATCTCCTACCGAGATACATGAATATCGACGCTGCTGAGGGTGTTGCCAATGAATACTTAACGCGCTTCGGTAATTCCGACATAGCCATCAAGGAGATCATGGAGTTCGAGCTGAACTTTTATGTTGTCTACTATGAGAAATCAACGGGCGTAGGCGCTTTCGAGATGCTCATCGACAGGTCAACGGGAAGAATCTTCCCAGAATACGGCCCGAACATGATGTGGAACCTGAAGTATGGGCATGGTGGCATGATGGGTGGTTGGAGGACATCTCCCTCTGCTCAGATGCCGATCGATGTGAACGAGGCTAAATCTATTGCCCAGGTATACCTGAATAGTGCATACCCTGGGGCTATAGCTGAAGAAGTGCACCCGTTCTATGGGTACTATACGATTCACGTGACCAGAGACGACAGGGTTTTCGGGATGCTAAGCGTAAACGGATATGAAGGTATCATTTGGTACCATAGCTGGCATGGAGACTACATCCAAAGTAAAGAGATAAACTGACTTTAAAATGGATGATGTAAATAACTAACCGGTGTGTCCAAGCTAATCAGGCTCAGCAAGGCCACCATGAGGAAGATGAAGGAGAACCTGGTCTGGGCCACGGGCTACAACGCGGTGGCCATCCCCGTGGCCGCGGGCGTCCTAACCCCCTGGGGGATCACCCTCAGGCCCGAGTGGGGAGCCCTCCTCATGACAGCCAGCAGCATCATCGTAGTCCTTAACGCCCTTCAGCTAAGGAAAGAGAACCTCACAGGAGAACAAAACTAGGAATCTGGCCCTCACAAACACGAACACCTTTTAGACCATCACGTTTCTAAAGTCACACATGTACAAGGTCGTATTCACGGTCGTGGACGTCCAGGAGCCCCGGAGCCTGGACGGGGAGCCCACCCACGTCAAGGGCCCATGCAAGATGTACAGGGTCGGCGACAGGATGACCATCGTGGGCAACCCGGGAAGGCTTGTACTGGAGGAGACGGACAGCGTCTGCCTCTCAGCTTTCAGCGCCATACTGCCGCTGACCTCAGCCATGGAGAGGGAGGTCACGGAGCCCTGGGACTACGTGGACAAGATCAAGTACTTCAGCTGCCCCGACTCGGAGCGCCCCGTCGTCTTCAAGGTCGAGCGCATAAAGGTGGAGCAGGGCGAGTACCCCACACCCTACGGGAAGAAGTAGGAATAGAAATTAAATTATTTTCTTATCCGTTCATCGTTTAATAAGGCCCACGTATAAGACGGCCCCATTATTGACTTACTAAAAGAACCTGGTCCTTCAACTGGCATTTCGGTCCAAGCATTTCTAAAATTGTTTTTATGCAAGGGGAAATAAGTTCGATTATTTATGACATAGTTTCCTTCTACTTTGTATGTAAACGATTTTCCTCGGATAGTTACAAATTGTTCACCTTGATATTGTATGATATGTTTCCATGTTTCATCGAAGCTCATTTTTCTCTTTATAAGATAAGGCATAAATATTTTTAACTTTTATCTAGTAGTTAACATGCCAGAAATCTATACGCTTGGAAGTAAAAATAAAAGAACTAAATTTTATTACGATGGTTCAGTTGAAATTGGTACAAGACTGAACTTCGTTGGAAGACCGTGGATATCAACTGAGTTTTATAGTGCAATACTTAAGACATTTTCAGGAAAGACAATAAAAGGCGGTTTTAGTATGACCACCCCTCCTCCAGATGGATTTGGAGAATGGGTGAAAGAAAATTCAAAAAAATATGGTAATAAACTAACGCCAAGACATGGCTCATTTATTGCTGCAATACTTGTCCATGAAGGTTACATTACCAGTTCATTACAAGGTAATGCAGTTATTCTCTCATTCCCTAATGTTTTGAAAAAATAAAATTACTTGAAATATCAAGCAACGCCGTAGTAGATGCTGTTGAACAGCAGCTTGAAGGTGGCCCTGTTCTGGTTCCTGAAGTGGGGCGAGCACCCTATGAGGATGATCGTGCCGTTGCCTGCCGGCACCTCTGCCACCGCAGCCCTGCCCCGCAGGTGCTTCTCGCCTAGAAGCCACCCGCTCACGGTGGGGTCCGTCTCAGGGTACAGCGCCACGGCTATGCCGTCCTTCACGTTGAAGGCGGGGCTGTCCTGGAACATCACGGCCTCCTCGCGGCTGTACCCGTACCCGACGGGGTGGCTGTCGTCCACCAGCACCCTCAGCAGGCTGCCCGGGCAGTAGAACTCCTTCTCGCCCAAGCCGGCCAGAGGCAGCTCTGCCCCGGCGTACAGGTCCTTGACTGCGTACTCGCACGCCCTGTTCAGGGTGATCACGGTGCCGCCGGCGTCCAGGAACCTGAGCACCTCCTTGTTGCCCTGCTCCTCGACGCCCCTCTGGTACTTCAGCTCGTAGGCCTTGGCGTCCATGCCCCTGTACCCCTTCATGCCGTTAACGACTATGTCGCGGGTCAGGTCAGGGAACACGAGCACGTCCACCTTCTCGGCCAGGCCGCCGGCCCTCACGTCCTCGGGGTACAGGTTCACGTACTGGAACCCGTACTCCTCGAGGACCATCCTGAGCCAGCTCTCGTCGGCGTTGGGCAGCCATGCGCGGTACACGCCCACCCTGGGCTTCCTGAGCTCGAACGCGTCGGTCAGCGGCCTCTCGAAGCTGTAGAAGTCCAGGCCAAGCTCGGCCGCCATCCCCTCCAGCAGCTTCCCGACGCCCTTCTTGGCCTCCACTATGAAGGCTCCCGCCTTCAGGATACCTTCATCCAGCTCCAGCTCGTCCAGGCTCCTGCTCACAGCGTGGCCCTCGTCGAGCAGCCTGTTTACGGCCTTGAAGCTATAGTTGGGTACGGGGCTCCACGCGTAGAAGGGGCCGCCGCCGTGAACCTTCCCAGGGGGAACCGTCGGGGCGTCCACGGTCTCAAGCTCGGCCTCGAAGGCCGCGTTCGCCTGGGCCACGTCCACCCCCATCTGGAGGCTCAGCGTGTGAGCGGTTACATCGTAGGGCACCACGGGCGGCTGGTCGGGGCTGTCCCTCAGGTCGGGGTACACCTGCTTCTCCAGAAGAGCCTTGGCGAAACAGCCGTAGGGCTGGGCGTACAGGATGACGTGGCTCCCGGCGGGGTACTCGACGCCGTCAGCAGTGAACGGCTTCACCGCTACATGCACGTCTACGTCGCCGACCCTCATGACCCGAAGGAGCTCCGCGGCCGCCCCGGTGTCGCGCTGCTTCGAGGGCACCACGAAGGCGTAGGGGCCGCCCGAGGGGTTAACCGCCCTCCTCCCCATGTCCAGTGTGCCCCTGAGCCAACGGTTCCTGAACTTGGCCGCCGTCTGGAGGCAGGTCCAGGCCACCGTGAGCTCGTAGTCTATGATGTCTCGTAGAGTCCAGCGGCCCCCCTTCCAGGGGAGCGGATGGTTCCACCTGGCCTCCTTGGGGTTGAATCCCCTGTCAGGCTTCAGCTCCTCGGGCTTGATCTCTATGGGCGTCGCGATCTTGACGCTGGCCGCCTCGCTCAGTATCCGTATGCCGCCGTGGTAGTGCTGGTAGGCGCGGGCAGGGGTCCAGGCGTCGAACACCCAGTTGGTTGCGACGCCCCGCTTCCCCTCCCGGGCGAGGGCGTCCGCCATGCTGATGCCCATGAGGTTGACGCCGCTGGTGAGCACCGGGTCAACGTTGGGCTCGTAGGGGTCAGTGAAGGGGGGCACGTACAGCCTGGGCCCCTTGCTCCCCATCTGGTGGATGTCGTACACGATCTGGGGGTGCCACCTGTTGTGGATGTGCTCCACGGTGAGCAGCGTCTCCTTCAGCGTGAACATGTACCAGTCCCTGTTGTTGTCGTGGCCCGCGTACTTGTGGTACACGTAGGGGGGGCTCGTCCCCTCGTACTCTGTGCCCAGGTACCTGTTGTACCAGTCCACGACCATCCTGTTGCCATCGGGGTTCAGCGACGGGACGAACAGGAAGATCACGTTGTCGAGTATCTCCCTGACATCGGGGCCGTCCTCGGTGGCCAGCCTGTGGAGGAGCTCCATGCTCATCTGGCTGCCCCCCACCTCGGTGCTATGGATACTGCAGCTGATCATGACGACCGTCTTACCCTTCTCCAGAAGCTCAGCCGCCTCGGCGTCGCCCAGCCCCACGGGTTTACTTAGCCTCATCTGGACCTGCCTCAACTCCTCCAGGCGGCCCAGGTTCTCGGGGGACGACACCGTAGCGTAGATGAAGGGGTTACCCTCGGTGGTCTTGCCCACCTCCTCCACTAGGACCCGGGGCGAAACCGCAGCCACCTTCTTGAAGTACTCCACGATCTCGGGCCAGTCCGCCAGCTTCCTGTCCGTGCCGACGTGGTACCCGAGGTGCTCGATGGGTGATGGAACACCTTTCGATGACATGAGAAAAGAGTTAGTTCACACATAGTTAAGTTAAACGAATAACTCAAGAACCTAAACCGCGTATCATCATGGAATGGATCAAGGTAACATCCCTGAGACCTCTAAACCTAAGCAGCCCAACATCAACGACTACGTGGCGGGGGCAATGCTGGCCAACGGCGTCGTCTGGATATGGATGCAGGCCCTCAGCGTCTTCAGAGACTACACCAGCCAGGTGCCACCCGCCTTACTGGCTGACATGAGCTACGTGGTCTACATCCTGGGCGGGTACTACGCGTCCATGCAGGTCTGTAAGAGGGCGGACCAGAAGCACCTAATAGTCGGAGTAAAGCTCGCTGCTGCCTCATGGGTTATGGGCGTATTCATCATGTTCACGCTGGCGCCTGAGCCCGACGCGAGGCTCATGGTGGCCCTCCTGGTGTGCTTCGCCGCAGGATGCGTACTCGGCGGGTATATGACGGTCAGGGCCCGGCTCAGGAAGCGTCGGGAGGCAAGCTCTTAAAGCCCCTTCACCGCTAATGGTCATAGCCGTTGAAGTGCCGAAACATGTTCTGGGACGAGGAGATCACCGCCGAGGACGAGGAGAGAGCCATCGAGTGGACCGCCAGGGAGTTCTACAAGTACGGCCTAGAGACGGCGGCCATCCTGTTCCTAGAGAGCGGCAAGCCCCTCGCCTTCATAGGCAGCCAGATAGGCTCGGTGTTCGTCATGCCCTTCCTACCCTTCTTCGGGGACACGGCCTACACGAAAGGGGACAAGTTCTTCAAGGTCTTCCAGAAGGACACAAACGTGGAGCGGCTCATCAAGAGGCTGGAGGAGCTCTCCGAGAAGGGACCGAGGGACGACGTTAAGAGAAAGCCTGAGAATGAGCAGGATAAGAGAGTAGGAAACGGCAGAGGGGAAAGGAAGGGCTGGAGAAGGTACCTTCCTTTTTAGATCGTGCGTGCCGTTACTCTTGTCCCATATAGTTGTGAAACATAATAATTAGTTGCGTCATTACTCTTATAGTAGTAGAGTAACTCTATACGTTGGTCAACATTGGATATTATAGGCAATAATAAACGGCAGAACGAGTGAAACACTGCCTCGATTCTATATTATTGTAGGTATAATATTATCCCTAAAATGTCAATTAACACACTGATGAAAAAAAAGTATTATATATACAGTATAGAGATCAATCATCTAGTCTATCGTTCATTGGGCTGCCATCGTTGCTCAGCTTAGAGCGTACCTTATGCAGCCCAGTGGATAGGCGAAAAAAAACGGAAGGAAAAACAATGGCAATAATAGTAACAGGACGACTCATGACTTTCATACTGCTGATCCTAACATTCGTAGCAATGTACTACTACATGTACCTGGGCAAACACGGCAAGGTCTTCAAGATCAGGACGCTGCCGGCGATACAGGCCATACCTGAGGCAGTGGGCAGGGCCGCCGAGATGGGGCAGCCCGTATTGTGGACCCCCGGCATCGCCGGTGGCCTCAACGACTCTACCCAGGGGCCGCAGACCCTCGCCGCCATCTCCATCCTGGAGTACGTGACCGAGGAGGTCGCGAAGGCTGGCGTCAAGATAGCGGCAATTTGCCCGCTGCCTGACGCTCTGCCCCTGGTCGAGGAGTCGATGAGGACGGCCTACATGACGCAGGGCAAGCCAGAGGAGTTCGACGTCGAATCCGTGCGGTTCATCTCCGGCCAGTCGGCTTACATGACAGGAACCCTGGGATACATGCAGAGGGAAAGGCCCGCGTCCACCATACTGGTGGGCGGCTTCTACTACGAGGCCGTCATCATCGCCGAGGGCGGCAACACCATCGGCGCCATGCAGATCGGTGGAACCAACAACATACACCAGATGCCCTTCCTGGTGGCCACATGCGACTACATGCTCCTCGCGGAGGAGCTGTACGCCGCCGGGGCGGCCATCAGCCAGAACCCGGACATGCTGGGCTCGATAAAGGGAGAGGACATGATCAAGCTGTTGATCATAACCTTGACGGGCGTCGGATTCCTGCTCGGAGCAGCCAACATAACGTTCCTGGCAACAATGTTGAGGACGTGGTGAAAGAATGTCACAGATACTTAAACGAGAGGTCGTCTTCGCGCTGACCGGTGTGGTCACCGTGCTGATGTTCGTCGAGTACTTCTTCTACCCCCAGGACTGGATCGTGGCCTCGACCGTCAGGAACTGGGCCGTGATCATATACAACATCAGCCTCGGCCTTGGAGGCGTGAGGCTGATAATGCAGCACGTCTGGGGCACGCAGAGGAGGAAGGAGAACTGGCAGTTCAGCGCGCTGTTCCTCGTGGCGTTCGTCGTCATGCTCCTCGGCGGCCTCGTAGGGTACTTCACCGCAGGCGTGGCCACCAACAACGCGGTCTACAACTGGCTGTTCAACAACGTGTACACGCCTCTAGGCTCGACGACGTACGCCATCACGGGCTTCTACATCTTCTCAGCCGCCTACAGGGCGTTTAGGGCCAGGAACCTTGACGCGGCGCTCATGCTAATAGCCGGGTGCTTCGTCATCCTGAGCAACGCCCCCGTCGGCGAGGTCATCTGGAGCGGCATACCGGCCATCGGAGAGTGGTTCAGGTTCGTCGGCCAGGTGCCCGGAATGAGGGCCTTCGAAGTTGTAGGCGCCCTAGGAATGATCGCTTACGGCTTCAGGGCTCTGCTGGGTAAGGAGAGAGGCTTCTACGCCGGAGGTGCTGAGGAGTGAGCGGCCAGAACATCTTCGACAGGCTACAGAGCATCGACAGGAGGGTCTTCTACTGGGTGCTCTTCATCACCCTGATGGTCCCCTTCATCAACCCCATCGGGCTGCCCGTCAAGGTGGTCCAGAACACGAGGGACCTTTACGAGGGCGTCACTGGCGACAACATCAACCCGGGCGACATAGCCATCATGAACTTCGGGTACGGCGTAAGCGCGTGGAGCGAGTGCGCCCCCGGGTTCACGGTGTGCGCCAAGGCACTGTTCAGGGAAGGCGCCAGGATCGTCTTCATGGGCGCCCACTACGACGTGGAGCTATCGATGAACAAACTGAAGAACGACGCCAGGGAGGACTTCGCAGACAAGGTCTACGGCGTGGACTACGTGTTCCTGGGCTACTTCGCAGGCGGAGAGTCTGCGATCGCCCAGCTGGCGACTGACGCGTGGACCGTTTACCCCGAAGACCACTACAGGACCCCAGTAGCGGATATACCATTGATGCAGGACTTCCACGGCTGGCAGGACGTCGCCGTGGTCCTCAGCTCTGACACAGGCGACGTGGGATCCTACTTCCTCAGGCAGTGGCAGGGAGCCCACGGCACGAAGCTAGCGGAGATCGGCATCGCCATGAACGGCTCAACCGACTACCCCTACTACCTGGCCGGCAACTACTTCGGACTCAGCATTGGGTCCAGAGGCGGAGCCGAGCTGGAGGTGCTGATAGGGGAGCCCGGTGAGGCCACCACGGCAATGGACAGCATCAACGCATCTCACCTACTGATCGTGTTAGCAGTCATACTGGCTAACGTAGGATACCTACTATCGAGGAGGAAAGCGTAATGGCGTACCCGACAGAACTGTGGAGCTTAATCGGCCTGTGGACAGGCTGGCTGCTCATGCTGATGATCTACAGCTACCCGCTGTACAAGGAGAACGTGACCTACAGGTTCGCGGAGCACATCTTCATCGCCATATTCCTGGCCATCAACCTGGTGGTCAACTTCACCAACGTCATGAGGATATGCATAACGCCGCTGCTAGGAGGAAACCTCCTGATGATCGCGCCGCTGATACTCGGCATACTCATCTACACGATGCTCATACCCGAGTACAGGTGGATCAGCAGGTACCCCATCGCCATACTGGTCGGAGCAGGCTTCGGCCTCGGCATGAGGGGAGTCATCAAGCCCAGCATACTGGACGCAGTAGCGAACACCATCACGGCGCCCAGCGCGGGCACCATGATGAGCTGGGTCAACTTCCTGTACATAGCGGTGGGCCTGATCAGCAGCGTCATGTACTTCCTGCTGACCTACGAGCACACGGGGCTCCTGCAGCCGCCGACAAAGCTAGGCCGTCTGTTCATCATGATCGGCCTCGGCGCCTACTTCGGCAACACGGTGCTATTCAGGTTCACGATGCTAACGGGAAGGGCTCAGTTCTTCCTACAGGTCCTGAAGATAATCCCGATGTAACAACCCCAATTTTATTTTATTTTTTTCTCCAGCACATGTTAAATGGCTCCAGCTGCACCCATACATGAGGAAATTGGATAGGCAGCTTCTAGACGAGCTACTGAAGGACGATGCGGTGTTCCCCAAGGTCAAGCTGGAGGTACTCCTCTTCACCCACCTTGGCCTCAGGGGCTGCTCCCAAGTCACCATACCGGCCGAGCTCCCGGGCGGAGCCGAGATGGGCCAGAAGATCGATGAGAGAGTGCAGCCTCACCTGATGAAACTGCCCACAATCACGGAGCCGCGTGACAGGCTCATGGCCGTCAGAGCCTTGAAGGAGATGATGGAGAAGGGCTTCGAGGAGCACGTGGAGGAGTCCGCGTCATACAAGGCGCTCTATAGGTGGACGGACAGGCTGGGCCTCAAGAGCCAGCAGTCCAAGGTCCGGCCCACGGTCCACGAGATATACGTCTTCAAGGACGGCTCGGCGAGGAGGGAGCTGACAGACCTCCTCAGGGACAGGGACAAGCTGAGGCAGGCCGCAGTCAGGAAGCCTGACCCCAAGGCCGGAGGCATGAGGTTCGCCTACCCGGAGGAGTTCGACCGCAAGTGGATCAGGCGGATGGGGCGTCTACTCGGCTACCCTCCCTGCTGCGTGGACAGGTACGCCGAGGACCGCGTGAACGGCGTCAACGTGGAGACGAGAGCATCGAGCCAGCTGGCCGAGGCCATCAAGGCCGGGCAGCAGATCAACTCACTCGCCTACCCCCTGAGCTACTTCTTCCCGTGTAAACCAGACTGCCCGGCGTCCACGGCCCTGGGCTCAGCGTGGAGGAGGAAGCTGGAGGAACTGGACCCGCAGCTGAGCGCCATGTACGGCGAGCTTGTTAGGCTCAACACGCACATGGTGCTCAAGCAGCCCGAGATAATACAGAGGTACGTGTCCCAGTTCCAGCCGCCGAAGGAAGAAGAAAAGTGAGGCACGTGAAGCGATTGACTCCACACGAGTTATCCGTCCTCGAGCAAGAGTTCCCCCTGGACCTAGAGTCCACTAAGGTGCAGCCGGCGGCCGGCCTCGGAAAGGAGGCTAAGCTCTACAGAGTGCGGAGCTCCAAGCTTATACCGGGAGAAGCGTACACAGGGGACACATACATCATAGACACGGCTGCTGGGCGCACGATAGCTTGCCAGCCCCACATAGTCGACGAGGAGCTGAAAGCCCTCTGCAAGGAGGCCGCCCGCGGGTTCGTGGCCGCAGCCGAGGACATAGGCGTCCTGGAGCCCGAGGAGGCAGGCATCATGCACATCCTGAGGGCCGGGACAGGGTACATGGTGGCAGACGCCATGCCCATCCACATCCCCATCCTGGACGTGCGAACCCAGTACGAGGAGGAGGGCTACAGGGACCACTCGGACGACCCGAGGAGGCTGAGGGTAAGCTACAGAAGCTACCCCAAGAGGATCGAGGAAGTAAAGAGCCTCGTGATCCCAGACACCTACGCGACGGGGCGGTCAGCCGAGGCCGCCCTCCTAGACCTCATAGCCAAGGGGTTCAAGCCGGAGACGGTGATCCTGTACGGCTTCATAGCCATACCGGCACTGGTGAGGATCGGCGGCCTATGTGAAGGCCAGGGGATCGGCCTCAAATGCTTCGCCATCTGCGACATCCCCCAGCTGGCCCACAACCACTACGATATGCCTGTCTACGGGCTCGACGAGAGCCTCCACGCGGCCACCGGGGAGACAGGCAGGCTCGGCAGCATCGTGGACGCGGCCACGTTGGAGAAGCTGATCCCGGGCTACGTCCCCGGGATGGACCAGCCGGGGGACTGGAGCGAGAGGCAGAGCCACCTGTTCAACGGCTTGAAGAGGGAGCAGGGCAACATAAGGGGCCACCTTGAGAAGAGTATCGCCCTCATCGAGAGGCTCACGGCGTTGAGCAGAGGAGAACGCTGGTACACGGGGGTCCACGAGGCAGCAGCCGAGAAGGAGCTGGACGCCCTCAGGCAGACGCTGGCGAGGTACGTCTAACCATCCTTTTTATAAAACAGGGCTCTACACCCTTGAATAACGTTGCAGTACCACCTGGTCCTCACTGAACGGTGCAACCTCCACTGCACATACTGCGGAGGCACGCGGCACCAGGAGGGACTGCCCCTAGACCCCACGTACACCCTGGACGACCTCAAAACGTTCATGGGGCAGGACCCTGAGCCCATTATAGGGTTCTACGGCGGCGAGCCCCTCCTGGCCCAGGATTACATGTACAGGGTCATGGACGAGGTGCCGGCTAAGGCGTACACACTACAGACCAACGGCACACACCTGGCGGAGGTGGAGGACAGGTACCTCCACAGGCTCCACAGTATACTTGTGTCCATTGATGGCCCCAGGGAGGTCACGGACGCCTGTAGAGGCGAGGGCACCTACGACGCTGTTATGCGGAACCTGAGGGACATCCGGGAGAGGGGCTACGCTGGCGACGTTGTGGCCAGGATGGCTTACTCGGACCACGGCGACATCTACAGGGACGTGAAGTATCTGCTGAGCCTGGGCGACCCCTGCTTCGACCACGTCCACTGGCAGCTGGACGTTTTCTGGTCTGACCTGGAAGCGAGGGCTGACCTTGAGGGGTGGCTGAGCCGATACGACCGCGGCGTGGCGCGGCTTGTCCGCGACTTCGGTGAGGCCCTGGAGGCGGGCAGGGTGCCGGGCCTGGTCCCCTTCATACCCGTCCTCAGGACCCTGCTCACGGGGGAGCCTGTTCCCCACATATGGTGTGGCTCCGGGAGGGACAGCTTCGCAATCATGACCAGCGGCAACATAGAGGTCTGCCCCATCTGCC
>Ga0299912_10001139_pt1 | contig 21585 bp, 28 predicted proteins | sample RVTome_2_FD_207667 | JGI IMG/M metagenome (GOLD analysis project Ga0299912, IMG submission 207667) | Soil microbial communities from uranium-contaminated site in the Upper Colorado River Basin, Wyoming, United States - RVT95D214 (version 2) ... | reverse complement strand
CGGTGGGCAAGAACGTCTGCAACACGGTCAACAGGAACTGCATCCGGGAGATGGTGGACTACAACTGGGACGTCAAGAAGTACCCGCACCTGACGGTCAGCGGACTTGACAGCCCAGACATATTGGCATATGCCGGGGCTATTGCGCAGCTGATGACGGCTGGCGCGATAACGAACGACATACCGACGGAGAACGAGCTCAGGCGCATGGTCAAGCTTCCTCAGAAGCAGACGGTCGTGCCTGCGTTGCCGAAGGACATGACAAAAGACGAGACGGCGCAGCCAACCCAACCGGTGCCCGCTGGACAGGTCGGCGAGAAGGGCGACACGGCGGAGAACATCGTCGAGGGAGCCAAGCTCAACGGCATCCAGATAACCGCCTCGCTCGAGGTGCTCAACGACCTGATAGCCAAGAGCATCCCGCCTGAGGTTGCGCTGGAACTGCTGGTAGCCGTTGGCATCGACAGGGACAAGGCGCAGACGATGGTCAACGCCTGCAAGATACTCAACCCGGCACAGCCTCCGCCCAGCGAGACGAAGCCTCTGAAGGCCACAGAGTTCTGGAGGGCGCCGGCAGGTGTCGAGAAGTCGGTGGCGTTCACTGACATCAAGAAGGAACTCGACTCGTTCGAGGACCAGTTCGTCAAGGCGGTCATGCCCATCCAGAAGAGGCAGGCCGCGGCGATAGTCAAGAACATATCCGCCCTCATACAGAAGGGCGACTACGAGAAGATGACGGAAGTCGAGATGCCGTTCAGGACACAGGTCGCTGACGCGATTCAGGGCATGCTCGCCGGCCTGGTGGACTACGGCGCCGACCAGGTGAAGCAGGAGGCGAAACGGCAGGGCGTCACGAACAAGGCAGGCGATTTGCCTAACCCGCCCGACCCGACGGCCTTCATCCGCGTCAGGTCGCTCGCCATAGCGAACATCTTGGCCAACCGGCTGAGAGCAGCTCTGGCGTGGGAGGCGTTGAGGCAGATGCGCGAGGGACAGCTCGTCAAGGGCGAGCTGACCGCGACGATAGAGGACCTGTCCGACCAGGCGCTCAGGAGCATCGCCAGGCAGAGCGCCACCGAGGCGCTGAACCTCGGGAGGGACGAGCAGGCCAAGCTGATGAACGTCAGGGAGGTCACGTCAAGCGCCCTGATGGACGACAACACGTGCGACTACTGCCGGTCAAAGGACGGCACGAGTTGGGCGCCAGGCGAGGAGCCAATGAACGAGCCGCCGTATGACGACTGCGAAGGCAGGGACCACTGCCGCTGCATATGGGTATTTACGTTCGCACAGGAGGTGTGATTATGAAGACAATGGTAGCAAGGTACAGCGTGCCCGACAGCATCCCTGACTACATCAAGGGGTTGCCCGAAGGCGCCCAGAGGATATTCGTCGAAGTGTTCAACAGCACGCTAGACAAGACCAAGGACGAGGAGCAGGCGAGGATTGCCGGCTGGGGCGCGGTCAAGAGCTCGTACGAGAAGCAGGGCGAGGAGTGGGTCCGCAAGGCGTCTGACGACCAGACGCTGCGCTGGCTTTCCCTTGTTGGTGTCGAGCCGCCGGACGAGACAAACGAGTCAGTCGTCCAGGTGTTCCGCACCGGCAAGTTCAAGCACCCGCTGTACGGGACATTCGTCATAACTGACGCTGACCTGGACTGCATGGAGGCCAACTTCAAGGCCAGCAGGCCGAAGACGCCGACCGAGCTGGTCGTGGACTACGAGCACATGAGCGCCATAGGCAACCAGATAGCGCCTGCAGCCGGATGGGTGAAGGGCCTGATACGGAAGGCTGGGGAGCTGCTCGCCAAGGTCAGCTGGACCGGCAAGGCGGCGGGGATGATTAAGGCCAACGAGTACAGGTACATCAGCCCCGAGTGGCACATGCACTACAAGGACAAGGAGAGCGGCAGGGACATCGGCCCGACGCTCCTCTCGATGGCGCTGACCAACAGGCCGTTCATCGAGGGCATGCAGCCGATAATGCTCAGCGAGGACATGATGCTCGCGGAGTGGGACACGAAGTACATTGACGACCTGCCTGACAAGAGCTTCGCATATGTGGAAGGCGGAGGCGAGAAGGACGCGCAGGGGAAGACCGTTCCGAGGACGTTGAGGCACCTGCCTTACAGGAACGCGGACGGCTCTCTCAACCTGGCGCACCTGAGGAATGCTCTGGCCCGTCTGGACCAGACATCGTTATCGCCAGAGGCCAAGGCGCAGGCGAGGAAGGAACTCGAGGACGCTGTCAAGACGGCAGGGGTCGGAGAGGCGGGTCAAGAGGACACAAATAAGGCACAGGAGGTAACCGACTTGGAGAAGCAGATTAGAGAACTGCTCGGTCTCGACGACAAGGCTGACGTCCTGGCGTACATCAAGGACATGAAGTCCAAGGTGGATGCCACGGCGACTGCCAAGACGGCATCCGAGACCCAGACGCAGGAGCTGACCCAGCGGGCGACTAAGGCCGAAACGGACCTGGCCGCCGCCAACGGGAAGCTGCTTGCGCATGACGTCCAGGTGGACGTCGACAAGGCCCTCAAGGACGGGCACATTCTGCCGAAGCAGGCGGAGTGGGCGAAGTCCATGCGGGCAAAGGACCCAGACGGGTTCAAGGCGTTCCTCGCGTCAGCCCCGAAGATTGGCCCCGACGGAGCCATCAAGGGCGTCGAGTCGAACGAGGACGCGGTCCAGCTCACCGAGACTGAGACCAAGCTGGGCGAGAAGCTTGGCGTCGGCAAGGACGCGCTGATTGCCCAAAAGAAGCGTGACGCCGAGGCACGCAAGGGCAAATAGCCCCGGCAAGTCTAACGAAAGTAAAGGAGAGACACAACCATGAAAGGCAGAATGTACAGAATTGCCGTGGCAGTCACGATGATGATTCTCGTGGCGTTCGGCATTCCGATGGCTCTCTCCGCAGACGCCCAGATTCCCCGCAAGGAGAGCGGACTGCAGAGCTACCCGGTGGAAGCGACCACCCAGATATACAAGGGCGGGCTTGTGTGTCTGAACACATCAGGCTACCTGATTCCAGCGGCCGATACTGTCGGCTACACGTTTGTGGGCGTGGCGTACGAGAATGTCTTGGGCACTACTCAGGGCGCACTCAATTGCCGTGTCCATACCGAGGGCGTGTTCAAACTGCCAGCCACCAGCATCACTCAGGCAATGGTCGGCAAGTTGATGTACGCTGCTCATGACGGCGAGTTCGATGACAGTTCCAGCGCGTTCATGTGCGTCGGTCGTCTGGTCGAGTTCGTCAGCACGACATCAGGCTGGGTAGACATAGGCCAAAGAGGCGTCACACTGGACAATACTCCCGCCAGACTGTTGGCCATCAGTCTTCATGACGAGTCCGGCGCCGTAGACTACGGCGAGACACACATCAACGGGGCGACTACCGGACACGTGTATGGCAGAGGCTCCTGGATAAACGTCGATGACGCAGGTGTCCCAGCCGCCGGTCACATACTGGTCCCGTTTGAGGGTGGCGTCTACTCAGGCGCCGCGGTCATGACCAATGCCAGGGTAGTCTTCGGTGGCCAGCACCAGGCTGTCCTGACCAACACTCCCGCGAGCCTCCATTGCTGGAGACTCAACACGACCAAGACCATCACCGCCCTCATTGCGGCGGGTAACAGTGGCTCTGTCGGATATGTGGCCAATGCAACGGCCAACAGCACCAAACTCGGCGACATTCCGCTCGCGGATATTGCCGGAGGGGTCGGAGTGGTGTATGTCCGCGTCTATGGGGCACAGAGCTAGACAACAACAGATAGGAGGCAACTACGATGGGGAAGACATGGAAGTTCAAGTTCGGGATGCCCGACAGGATTGCGCTCGTGACACTGCTCCAACAAGGCAGGGGCAGTTACGCCGAGCAGAAGCTGGCGGAGAAGCTTTGCGAAGACATGCTGAGCAAGGCAGACAGGGCCAACTTCAACCTCCGAACCGAGGGAAACCAGATACTCTGGGACACCGTAGGCAAGGACGGGAAGCTTCTGCAGGTGGAGAAGGAGCTGGAGTTCGGACCGGAGGCCAGGGACATGATTATCCGCAACCTCGCGATGCTGGACGAGGCCCACGAGTTGGAGCGCATGTACATGGGCGTCTACGAGCGATTCATTCTCACGCCGTGGCCTGACCCGACGTAGGCTGCAGCCCGATAAAATACACATAAGGAGATATTCAAATGAGTCTAGTAACGAGTGACTTCCTGGCAGGGTTGATGACGAACTACCGGGCCATCTTCAAGCAGTCGCTTGACGAGGCGTTCGCCGAGAAGCCCCTGTACCAGGAAATAGCGACCAAGTTCCAGAGCTCCTCCGACAAGGAAAGCTACGGGTGGCTGGGCAGCAACCCGCAGATGTCGGAGTGGAAGGACAAGAGGGTACTCAATGCCCCCAAGCCCTACGACTACACCCTGACCAACAAGCACTATGAGGGGACCATCGCCATCAACCGCGACACCTACGATGACGACAAGTACGGCCTCATCCCGCCCCGCATCCAGGGCCTCGCGAGACGTGCCGTCCGCCACTTCAACCAGATGGTTCTGAGCCAGCTGGACGACGGGCAGACATTGCTCGCCTATGACGGTTCGGCCTTCTTTAAGACCAACCGCACCATCGGCAGCAGCGGCACCATCGACAACCTGAAGACCGGCAACTATTCGGACAGCGCGACCGAGATTCTGGCCGGCATCGCCCTGGGCTACTCGACCATGCAGAAGTACAAGGACGACAACGGCGTCCCGATGGGCCTCGTGCCCGACTGCGTCGTCTGCCCGCCCGACATGTACATACCCATCCTCGCGGCTCTCAACCCGGCTGTGTCCGGTGTGACCAGGCCAGAAGCCCGCGTCATCCTGCCAGAGCGCGTGTTCCCGACGCCATGGATTGACCTCGACACGGACAACTGGTACATGCTCTGCACGAAGGGCATCGAAGTCAAGCCGCTCATATTCCAGCTCCGCAAGGACGTGGAGTTCGTGAGCATGGACAAGCCCGACGACTCCAACGTGTTCATGCAGAACGAGTTCTACTACGGGGTGGACGACCGGTTCGTGACCGGCTATGGCGACCCGCGCACCGCCATCAAGATAATCAACAGCTAGGGAGCTGAGGCTTTCAGGCTTGCGATTAGCGGGAGGAGCTGTCAAAGGTTCCTCCCGTTCCCGGAAACCTGAAGGAGGAGGGCAATGGCCAAGATAGACGGAAGGATAGTGGCGTTCAGACACGACCCTGACGGGGGCATAATGAAGACGACCACGCTGTACTTCGCCGACGGGGCAGAGCTGACTGTGGCTGGCGTCATTTACATAGCCCTGCAGAGGGGCACGTTCGAGATTCGTTACGACAAGACTGTGATGCCGCACAGGCTCAAGGGCATCAAGCTAGTCGCGGGATAGGAGGCACATTATGGCAGGCGAAGAGGAGACCATTGAGGGCAGGGTGGTGGCGTACAGTCACATCTACAACGGCGCGGCGGTGACGGCCACGAAGGTGTTCTTTGCCGACGGCACGGAGCTGGTGGTCGAGGGCCACCTGCAGTTCCCGCCGCTGGCGACATACGGGATAAGGTTCATCAGGAAACCAAAAGGACCGGCGACATTCAAGGGCATAGAGCTCTTGGCCGGGTAAGGAGGGACACGTGAGCTACTGCACAATGACGGACGTCCAGGGGTTCAACCCCAAGAGGACGTACAGCGCGACATCGACTCCGACCATCATACAGGTGACTGAGTTCATTTCGAAGATAGCCGGCGAGATTGACACTGTGCTGCAGGGAAGGGGACTCACCACGCCGGTGGCTGTGCCCGCCGCGTTCGTAGAGTTCCTTGAGCAGCTCAACGCCGTAGGCGCGGCAGCATTGGCCGAACGGGCGATGTTCCCCGAATCTCAGGGACTCATGGGCGGCGTCGCAGCCGGCGCCCTGCACTGGAAGCAGTACCAGGATGGGCTGAAGTTCCTCAGGGAGGGCAGCCTCCCGACTGGCGTCGAAGACGGGCCTTTGCCGTTCAGCTTCCTCGAGCAGAACTACGGAAACGAGACGGAGCCTGGCGAGGACGACCAGTCGTGGTCGAGGAGCAAGTTCGGGAAGAACAAGGAGTTCTGAATGCCAATATGGAAAGTCAGGAATCGCGTTCTGGTGCCTCCGGCGCATGCTGTGGTGATGCTCCTATTGGCCGTTTGCTCGAGGGTATGGTTATACTCGTGGAAGGCCGGGAGTGCCAGGATTCTCGTCTTGGTGCGCCTGGTCGGCGCTGTGGCCCGCCGGACCGCAGGTGAGAGGCCGATATGCTGGTAGTGACGTTCACCATCCTGGGAGACGTGGTCCTGGCCCGCGCCTTGAGCCGGTTCGGCGAGGGCATATCTGACTTCAGGCCGGTGTGGGACCAGATACGCCAGGACTTCGTGCGGATAGAGGGCGAGCAGTTCGGCAGCGAGGGCGGCCGGGGCGGGACGCCTTGGGCACCCCTGTCGCCGACTTATGACGCCTGGAAGCAGAAGCACTTCCCGAGAATGCCGCTGCTCCAGCTGACGATGGAGATGTGGTCCCAGCTCGCGGTCGGCACTGGCATGGTCGTCGAGTCGGAGCCTATGCAGTTGAAGATGTACCCGTCGACGTTCAAGGCCGGGATACACCAGCACGGCAGCCCTCAGACCGACCTGCCCGCCAGGCCGGTGGTCGTGCTCACAGAAGACGACAAGATGAGCTGGATGAAGATGATACAGAATTACGTATACGACAAGGCGAGGGAGGCGAGGCTGCTATGACGCTGAATCTTTTGGAGGGCGCTATCAATGCTCTGTCGACATACCTGCAGGCGAACTACGCGGCCAAGGTCGCGGCCCTGAATGCCAGGTACGGCGACACGCTCGTGGAGGTGCCGAAGGCATACTACCTCGGTAACATGCCGCTGTCGACGCCTGAGTCTCCGTCCGTGGTGATACACGGGGCCGACTGGACGCCCAAGTCGCAGGGCCACGGAATCCTGCACATATCGAACGCCATAAGCATCGTCGTGTTCGTAGGCGACGACAACGTGGAGAACAGGTGGCGGAAGCTGGAGCGGCATGCGCTCGGCATCATCGAGATGCTCAACTCCGGCGAGGCGAGCATGGGATACAACGTCAAGCTGGTGGGGCCAATGGCCAACACCGAGCCGATGAATACGCAGCCCTTCCTTCAGGGGAAGATAATGCCCATTCTGCTGGAGCAGATGGAGACTTACTAAAGGAGTACGACAATGGTAGCTGACCAGAATGTGTTCTTCGATGCAAAGGTGAGCATCTTCAAGCTCACGGACGCGAGCGTCCTCCGGGACATGTCCGCTTACGTCAAGAAGGTGGCTGGCCTGCCTGGCCAGTACAAGGTGAATGACGTCACGACATTCGGCTCCGTGGGCGAGCGCCCCGGCCCGTCGATATTCGTCGTCCACTTCACCGTTGACTTCCTGTTCAACATGGTGACGGACGTTGGCGTTCACACGGTCTTGAGCACGATGCACTCAGGCAAGGCGCTGAGGGCATTCGAGTGGTACCCCGCCGGAACGACGACGGGCAACGCCAAGATATATGGCAGCGCCTACCTGCCGATATACGAGATAACGAGCGATGTCGGCAACTATATAACGGCGCACGCCGAGTTCCACGCAGACAACGGAATAACGCAGGGCGCGGCATAGACCGGCCCGACAAGGAGGAGACCAGATGGAACAACCAACCGTGAGGATTGAGTTGCCAGGACAGGCATGGGCAGTCATCTACCGTGACGTCCTGCGCAAGACGGCCAGGCTCCAGGAGGCGGAGCTACGCAGGCACATGACGCCGGTGGCGAGCGAGGCAGGGCGCAAGATGCTACTCTCCGAGCTTCAGGCCGGGAAGACGCCGCCAAAGGAAGGCGACTACGTCATAGACTTCGACGCGATAGACAATGACGCCATTAACGACATGTACATGCTGAACCAGACGGCGGAGTGGTCGTTCGGCCCGATAGCCTCAGCCACATTGGAGATGATGCCGAGCGCGGCGTACAAGGCGCTGGCTGAGGAGATGGACAGGCTATACAAGCCGGTCCCTTTACCGAAGACCGCCGCATGAGACGGGCCTATTGCGAAGCGGTCTACGTAGCCTTGAGTATGGGCAGGATTCTGCCGCCAGAGGCGATAGAGGCCTACCACATTGACGAGTCGGGCTGCTGTCCGACGCTGGCGGAGACTGACGGCATGACGCAGCGTGGCCTGGAGCGCTTGATTGACTACAGGTCCGTCAAGTCGGTGATAGAATACGGCGGGAGCATGAGGTTCTGATGGACAACAATATTGAAGTTCTACTGACCATGAGGGACGAGGCCACGCCTGTCGCGAACGCCTTCAACCAGACGGTGGCCACGACCAAGTCTGCGATAGGCGGACTCGGCGGAACTACCGCGCCCCTGGGCGGCCTGAAGGAGTCGCTGCTGTCGAACAAGTCGGCCATGCGCGAGTTGAGCACGGGGGCGATGTTCCTCGGCTCGACCATATGGGGAATGAGCGCGGCCCTGCAGCAGTCGAACAACCAGACGGCCAAGAGCGCCGGAAACATAATGTCGATGGTCGGAGGCATCATGGTGGCGGTCGGCTCGGCCGCCCACTTCGTCTCGGCCATAACTAGCATGACGAAGGCCCTCAACAAGATGAACATCGCCCAGCTCTTCGCCAACGCCCTCGCCGGCCCTGGCGGCTGGGCCAAGATAGCGGTGGGCGTGGGCATCGCCGGGGCGGCCGCCTACGGAATATCGAAGGCCACCAGTTCCGTGTCGGCCAAAGAGGGCAAGGCGTCAGTCACGGTCAACCAGCACATCGCCGGGTCAGTAGTGTCGGAGCGCGAGGTCGTGGACTTGGCGCACAAGGGCCTGCTGGTCAAACAAGACAGGTCTTACAGCACGGGAATCAACCGCTAGGAGACATCAATGTCAACACAATTGCCGATAAGCAAAGTCTCAGACCTGAAGAAGATAGTCACAGACCAACGGCTGCTCTTTGAACTGGCGAGACAGGGCATTGACAAGGACTATGTTGAGCTATTTCAGGACTATGCTCCGTCTTTTGTCAACGGCAAAAAGTTAAAGGAACAAAATTCCTGCGCCAAGTTTTACCGGGACCTAAAGTCGGACAGGCGGTTTATGGTTCTGTCGCAACTGCCGAATGTAGATGCCGACGGGACAAAAATAGAGTCAGAATGGACATTCGATGACGGGACATATTCAGCTAAAAATAATCTGTTTTTCGCTACGGTCAAAGGCAATACGGTCAAGGTCACGACCAAAAATGACCAGCCTGATGGCAAATTAAAAGGCAGTTTCCTGATATTCTCGCCGTGGATGTCTTTGGATGGAAAAGTTATACCGACACCGGTTCCAGTATTGCTTGAGACAGACCCCATTAATCCGAATTACTCGCGGAACGTTATCGAATGGGACTACGGAATAGCGAAGCGACGCCTGCGAATTATCGGCGGGCGATTGCTCGGCATGTGGATTTACGAAGACAATCCCGGTAAAGAAGTCAGAATCAGATACAACCAGTCAGGAGACTTCAGGCTTAACCTAGGCAGGTTCGCCGTCAGCGACGACGAGGAAGTGATACCTGCCAAAGCCTTCGCCGACCCGATTGGCGGTTATCCGTTTGTTGTGAGTGACTCACTGACCTTCTATCCTGATGCCCATGTTGAGACATCGAGCGTGGACGGGTACGTCTATGACGATAGCTTTTTCAGCAGTTGGCCGTCTAAGGTAGCCTCACCTGGAACGGGGGCAGCGCCATCTAACGTCGATGGTTACGGGACATTCTTTAGGCATCGCCTGCCGCTATTGTGGGACATCCTCATACGCACGATGCTACTTTTAGACACATCTTCTTTGCCTGACAACTGCACGATAATCGGGGCGACACTGTCTCTATACGGATACGACAAACTTGATGCCAACAGTGCCAACCCCGACTGCGTCATTTATGGTTCCAACCCCGCCAGTAACACAAATCTAGTGGCGGGTGACTTTGACGCCGTGAACTCGACGGCATACAGTAACACGATAAACTATGCCAATTGGCTAATTGCCTCCCCGTTCTGGAACGTCTTCACATTCAATGCCACGGGTCTGTCAGCTATCTCCAAGACGGCGATAAGTAAGTTTTGCACAAGAGGCACACATGACGCCATTCCCACGACACCTAACTATGGCTCCTCGGACATGAGTGTCTCCCGTCTGAACTTCTATTGCGCCGACAAGGGCAACGGTTACAAGCCTACTTTTGTGGTGACCTATACCGTACCGAGCGTCCCAAGCGTCACCACCCAAGAAGCCACGGACATAAATGGCGACTCGGCCACGGGCAACGGGACGATAACAGCAACGGGCAACGGCACCTGCGATGCGAGAGGCTTTGTGTGGGGCGTGGCATCCCTTAGTAACCCCGGCAATGTCGCCCCTGCCGCTAGTGGGTATGATGACTACGTGTCGGAAAATGGTTCCTTCGGAGTGGGGGCATTCACAGGGCTGATTGATGGCCTTGTCCCTGGAGAGCGATATTATGTAAGGGCGTTTGCCCACAACTCGCAGGGATATGCCTACGGCGATGAGGTCTATTTCGACACGTCAACCGAACTGCCTGCGGTAACGACTCAGGCCGTGTCTGACATATTGATAACATCGGCCACGGGCAACGGGACGATAGTCGATGTTGGCAGTAGCAATTGTATCGAAAGGGGATTTGTCTGGGACGTGGTATCGCATGGCGACCCCGGCGACATGGCTCCAGACGAGTCGGCCTATTTCGATTTCATAACCGAAGGCGGCTCTTTTGAGGCAGGCGCATTTGCAGGGACGCTTGATTCCTTGCTCAATGGCACCACGTATTATGTCAGGGCCTACGCGAAAAACAGCGTGGGGTATGCCTACGGAAACGAGGTCAATTTTGATACCATTGACTGGGGCATCGAGACCCATCCGGCCAGTAACATAAAATATAACGAGGCGACGGGCAACGGGTTTATCAACAGTATCGAGGATATCGACCTAATCGGGTTTGACTGGGGCACCGAATCAGGGGTGTATATAGGCGAAGTCACGGAGGCGGCAGTCCTATTGGGATTATTTAGTCTTCAGATGACGCCACTAAACTCAGACTCGACATACTACTATAGGGCAAAAGCCCATTCGACCACGGCGGGATGGATTTATGGCTCCGAAGATGTATTTAACACTTTGAAAGCGGCTCCCGTCGTGGCGACCGATAAGCCGTCATCGGTCGGCTTTTCGCCACCAACTATCAATGCTGTCGGCGACATAACGGATACAGGGCTGACAACCCCTGACGCGAGAGGCTTTGTCTATGGCATGACCTCAAACTACTTTAATCCCGGCAATGTCGCCCCGATGCTATCAGGATATCCTGACTATAAGGAAGAAGCGGGGTCATTCGGCGAAGGCTCGTTTACGCTTCAGCTCAAGAACCTGAACGCTGGCAAAATTTATTATCTGAGGGCATACGCTCATAACTCATACGGCTGGGGATATGGTCATGAAATTCGTGTTCTTGTCAGCGACACGGTCAACCTGCTCTATCCAACCGGTGATTCATTGCTGGAAATACGTTTTGACTCAAGTCCGGGCGGCGGCTATCCACACCCGTTCGGCGGCCAAGACCCGCATACCTATTTAATCAGGTCAAAGGACAGCCAATGGAACGCGGGCGGATATTGGGGGTACGTGTCGGGAAACTTCATCTATGAGGCGAATTACTATAATGACAATTATTACAGGGATATCTTCACATGGGAAAATCCAATAAGGCGGACAGAAGGCGTAATCAAGTTGAAGTGGAAAGCGCACACCCTTCAGAATGATTACCCTTATGGATACTACAAGCGGGAACTTGTTACCCACGACACGGAATATACGGGAACACCAACCATTTGTGGAATAAGCCAAGACCTATCCTGCGAGATATTCTACAATAATCCATATACGGGTGTCGCATGGACATTGGCCGAAGTGGATGCTATCTTGGCCGGGATAGCCCTTGGCGGTGAGGGTTCGTTCGGTATTGCCTGCTGCGACTACCTTGAGGTCAGGGCCATATGGCGCAACGCCCTGGCCCAGCCGGATGGGGCGACGATGTACAGCGGCATATTCGCCAGGCTCAACGGGCATGTCATCGAGGACGAGGGCGAAGACTGCACGGTCTGGTTCGAGTACGGTGCGACGACCGCCTACGGCAGCGAGACGGCGCACGTGGCCCATGCCCGCGGAGACTCTTGGTACGCAGACCTTTCCGGCCTAGACCCTGATATCCAGTACCATTATCGGGCCGTCATCCTGACGGCGTGCGGCGAGACGTTCTACTCCGCGGACAAGCCTGTGGACTATGACTACGGGGCGCTCATACTGGAGCAGGCGTACAGCGTGGCCAACGTCAGGCAGTCTATATTCGCCGAGGCACCTACCTGGACGGACATCACCACGTACCTGATGAAGCTTCACATCAAGAGGGGCAGGCTGCACGAGCTAGACAAGTGCGAGGCAGGAATTGCCTCGTTCGTCCTCAACAACGCTACCGGCAACTTCTGGAGGGACAACACCGCGGGGGCATACTACGTCGCCGCGCAAGGAGACTCAGACATAAGGCCGCTGACCCTGACCCGGCTGCGCTACCGGTACGAGGGCATCTACTACCCACTGTTCTACGGCCTGAGCGAGTCTTACAACCCAGGCTGGGCGGCCGACGAGGAGGGCGGCATGACCCCTGTCATGACCCTGTCCTGCGTCGACCTGTTCAAGTCTCTGGCGAAGTACAAGTTGGTGGGCGCCAACCCCGCGATAGTCTCCGGCGGCGCCATCGGCACGTATTCCTGTGTCGTGGACAGCACCACGAAGCTGGTAGCCGGGCAGACGATTCAGATTTACACAGGCACGTTGGCCTCGCCGACCTACACTCAGACTAACATCATTATATCCGTCGACCCAGTGACGAAGACGGTCGTGCTCTTCGACATCTTGGTGCACAGCTACACAGGCGGGCACCTGAAGAAGTTCCCGTCCGTTCTCTCCGGCAGGCGCATAATGGACTGCCTGCTTGAGCTCGGTTGGCCGCTCGCCATGAGCTCCCTTGACTACGGCCAGCACTACGTCATAACTCACACGCCTGAGGCGACGGGCACAAACATATTGGCCCACATGTTCGATGTCGCAGAGTCGGAGGACGGTCTGGTGTTCATGGCGGCCAACGGGTGGTTCGTCTTCCAGGACCAGCTCGCCAGGACGAAGGCCGTGACGATACCGCCGTACCTTGCGACCACAGCGCTGTCGACTCCCCAGGCCACGTTCAGGGACACGGGGGCAGACTCGCTCTATGTCCATCCGGAACTGATTGATGACGACTCGTTCATCTATAACGAGGCTGACATCGCCGGCCCTGGGATAAACGAGCAGGTGGTCACCGACAGCGACCTGCAGCTTGAGCAGGGGCCGCGAGTGCTGGACAGGAAGAACTCGCAGCTCTTCGCCAACGACGACGCCTTCAACCAGGCGTTCGTGTACCTGGAGAAGTTCAGCAAGTCCAGGCTGTCGCCCAGGAGTCTCCTTGTGAAGCCGCAGGCCGCAGCCTCGAACCTTTACCCGATAGCGCTCGGGTCCGAAATATCGACGAGGCTGGCCTTCACCATGAACAGCGCGACCAACCCCGCGATGATAAGCAGGCAGTACCACGTCGAGGGCGTGGAGCACGACTGGGACCAGCAGACGAACCTGTGGCGGACCAAGTTCCAGTTGTGGAACGTGAACAAGGTCTTCGCCTGCATGTCACTACATGACGGAGTCGTGAGCAAGGTCGGCGATACCGAAGACTCTTACGAGGACGTGCACGACGCCCCGCAGGGAACGGCCTTTTGGCTGCGCAATGACGCCGCCGAGCCGCTGCTTGTCGGGCAGCATGACTTCATCAGCTTCTTCCAGACATATCGGATTGACAGGTCAGTCATCGAATTTGACCTGTCGGCAATTGACCCCAGCTGGACCATAAACAAGGTGCTGCTGGCCGCGCGCCTCTCAGGCCTAACGACGGTCTTCGACAAGCAGGAGTTTGACTTGACAGTCGTCAAGGCGACGCTAGTGCCCAGCATGCCCATCACGGTAGACACGTATGGCGACCTACTGCCGATGCTAGTGTCACTAGGCAGCGTGACGATACCGGGAGGCGGAGTGGCCGGGGTCACATTTGAGCCGCACATCGCCTTCATCGAGCTGAACGCCACAGGCATAGCGTATGTCCAGGCGGCGGCCGGAGGCACAATAAGACTCGCCCTGAGGAGCAACCGCGACATATCGATGACGTCTCCGGCCGATAACGCCGACGAATACGTCTATGTTGACTCGTTCGCGGGCGGGGTGTTCAAGCCAAGGCTGTTCGTTGGACTTGAGTAAGGAGGCGCATGCCGATAACCGGAAGAACGATAGTCACTGTTCCCGCCGCGGCTGAGACCGCCACCACCCTGGCGATGGTGGACGCGGTCAAGAGTCTCCGCAAGAGGCTGGCAATGGAGCAGGACCTGCAGGTTGATGTGGGCGACATCAGGACCGAGGACGCGCTGCGAAACATTGAGAGGAGTAACTAGTGACAGGAATCGGAAAGGCACTGGCTAACATTTACTTTTGGCTGCTGTGGTACTGGGGGTTCACAGACACGGACGGCAACCTGCAGACACCTGACGACAGAGAAAAGATAACGTACATGCTGAGGCGGAGCAAGGAGCGGATGGGCCTGGCGTGGTGGGTCGTTTCCCTGGGCACAGTCCTCGGCGTGTTCGCCGTCTGCGCCTACGTCTCCTGGTGGTACGCCTTCCTTGAGGCGTTCCTGCTGTGGCTGTTCGTTCACGTGCTGTACGATTACCAGCCGCCGGATGACATATGGAAGGGGGAATAGCGATGGACGACAAAGACGTGCAGGCCATGAAGGAAGAGATGGCGCAGTTGACCACGAGCGTGGCGAACATATCCGGCTGCCTCGACAACTTCGACACCACGCTCAACAACCACATGACAGACTACAAGAAGGCGCAGGACGAGATGCGCGCGGAGCAGACGAAGATAAGGGACGCCGTGACCGCGCTCGGCCTGGTGGTCGCCAAGATTCAGGGGAGCGAGGGGCTGGCCATCATCCTCATCAAGTGGGTGATTGTGCCGCTGATAGTCATCCTCGCCGGACTCATAGGAGTAAAGCTGATAATGCCGGGAGGTGCGCTATGAAAGGCTGGCCACAGGAACGCGACGCCGAACTGAAGGCTCTCAGGGAGGCGGGAATATCGACCAAGGAGATTGCCACCATGGTGGACGTCTCGGAGCAGGTGGCGAGCTACCACCTGAAGGACGTGAAGCCGCTGGACGGGCTGCTCGACATTCTGCCGAACTACTCCGCCGAGCTGCTCCACATACCTGACGCGCCTTGCGTCCTGACCGCAGACTGGCACGCCCCGTACTTCAGCCAGCTGTGGCTCAAGAGGATGCTGCGCGTGGCCGAGCGGTACGGGGTCAAGACCCTCGCCATCGTGGGCGACTTCACGGACATGAGCTGGATTAGCCACTACATGCGGAAGGAGACCAGGGGCGGAGGGCTGGACATGGACGTCCGCATAATCTTCAAGACCCTGGGCCTGCTGCTCAGCGTCTTCGATGACGTGTGGTGGTGCTATGGCAACCACGAGGACCGACTACCCCAGAAGCTCGGCGGGCAGGACATGCTGCAGGCCGCGGCTGAGGCGTTCGGCTCGAAGTGCAAGGGCAAGCTGCACATGACCGACATGCCCTCAATGCTGCTGGGCAACTACTGGCGGCTGGAGCACCCGAAGACGTTCTCCCGCGACGGGGCGAAGATCGGAGCTACCGCCGCGAGCATCTACCTGAAGAACATCGCCTGCGGCCACGGGCACCACTTCGGGTTCAAGTATGACGTCAGCGGCAAGTACCTGGGCATAGACCTGGGCGGCATGTTCGATGTGGCCAAGCAAGAGTACCTGTTCAAGACCGGCATCACCACGCTGCCCCAGTGGACGCCCGGCTTCTGGGTCTACAAGAACGGCAAGGTCCTGCCGTTTGAGGACTCGCTCACAGACTGGACGGAGTACCGGGTCGACTGACCGGTCCTACGCACTTTAGGGGGCGGCTTGACTAACATATGTACTAATACTATAATGAGGGCCAATCCGAATAGCAAACACGCAACTGCTGCCGAGCGGCTGCGTCGAAGGAGTGAGCCATGGCGGACAGGGTTGCCATTGACGTCGAAGACACCAAGCTGCTGTACAAGGCCGGATTGACGTCCGCCGCAATAGGCCAGTTGATGGGTGTCTCGCACAATATAGTAATGAGGACACTGCGGGATGCCGGAGTATTCATCAGGCCAAGACATTGGAAAGGCGGGACCATCGTCAGTGGCGGTTACGTGTATGTCAAAAGACCTGGGCATCCGATGGCCAATGGCAGAGGTTACGTGATGCGGGCGGTGGTCAACTGGGAAGAGGCAAACGGCAGACCATTTCCCAAAGGCAAGTTTCCCCACCACGACAACGAGGTGCCGACAGACGACCGACCAGAGAACATCAGGCCGGTGACTCGCGCCGGGCACGCCAGACTTCATATGGCAAGGAGACACGAGAATGACAGACAGAGTAGACAAGGCGACACGCTCAAGGATAATGGCGAGCATCAAGAGCAGCGGCACCAAGATGGAATTGGCGTGCAGACAGGTGCTGGAGTCTTTGGGCTTTGAGTATCAACCGAAGGACGTGTTCGGCAATCCAGACTTCGCGCACAAAGAGCAGATGGTCGCCATATTCCTGGACGGGTGTTGGTTCCACGGGTGTCCGGAGCATTACAAGGCGTCCGAGACGAACGCCGCGGGCTGGGCCAAGAAGATAGACGCCAACCGCAAGCGCGACATCGGCGCCACCAAGCTGCTGGAGGGCTCTGGGTGGAGGGTCATCAGAGTGTGGGAGCACGACCTGAAGCGACTGACCGTAGACTTCGGCAAGGCGACCAAGGCGCAGGTGGACGCGGTGGCGGACGCCGGCAAGCCAAAGGAGCGGAGGCGCAAGCCGCCTGACCGGAAGGCGCACGGCTTCATAGAGTTCGAGGGACAGCGGTAGCGCAGTCCGAAGAGGTCCAGCGCGGCCTCTTTTCTTTTGGCCGTTTACAAGTGACGCGCTGCGTGGTATAATCATAGGAAACGGGAGGTTGACGTGGACACGAAACTTACGGCACGAGAGCAGGAGATTCTGAAGCTTGTCGGCCTGGGTCTCTCCAACCAGGAGATAGGCAACCGGCTGGGCATGTCACTGCAGACTGTCAAGAACCATCTGTGCTCAGTGAACGGAAAGCTGGTGACCAAGAAGCGGCAGATAGCTTTCGCCGAGGCGATGTCGAGAAAGGCGCTATAGGAGAAAAGTACTAGGCCAAACTAGTACCTTTGACCGGCTCCCGAACGCTGCGGAACTTGATATTATAAATGTGTAAGGAGCGAGAGAGAAAAGAAAACGAAGACAACAGGACGCAGGCCACGACAACGAAGGCCAACCAACGCCAAAGCCGGCAGGGCAGGTGAGAATCCTGGTCGCGCCGGGTCTCGGGAGGGTCGCCGAGGCGAGCGGGGCAAGAGCATCGAATAGGATGCCGCTCAACCCGACACACGCGAATAAGATGTAAGGAGCAAAACGATGAAGACACTTTGGACACTGACCACGAAACAGCTGAACGAGCTCAAGAGAACACTAGAACACGCGAAGGCAAACAGGCAGGGTGGCTTGCTGGTAGGCGAGCAGAAAGCACTGGACGCCATCAACCAGGAACTTCAGGACCGCAAGGAAATAGAGCAGCTCCAGGCGACATGCCCGCAAAGCTAGACACTCGACAACCTGCTCAGGTCACGCGGACCCGAGCAGACGTGGGCTGTCTAGCCCAAGCCGATAAGCCCTTACCGTACCCACTCGGAAGGCGCGGCAAATGGAGGCCAACGATGGCACAGAACAAGCATTACGTCTACAGCGCGCGGACCACGGAGAAGGGACTCGCTCTTCTCAACAAGACCAAGGGCGACATGAGCTGGGACCAGCTCATCAACGACGCCGTGGCGGCTCACTACAAACTGGACAGCGGCATCATAGCCCTCCCGCCTTCCAAGTTCCTCGAGGAGCAGAAGGCGAACCGCGAAGCCAAGGCGGCCGAGAAGGCTCAGCGCAAGGCCGACCGCGAGGCGAAGGCCGCCGCAAAGAAAGCGGAGAAAGCCGCAGCGGCCAAGAAAGCCGGCACCAAGACCGGTCCCGCCAAAGCCGACAAGAAAGCGGCTGACACCAAGAAAGGCGGCAAGAAAGGCGCCACCAAGAAAGGCACCAAGAAAGCAGCCAAGCCGGCCAAGGTAATCACCCCTCCCGCTGAAGAGACGGGCGCCGAGGAAACTCAGAGCTAGCGTCGAACAGTCACCACCTGCCCACGAGAACACAGCGCCTCGTGGGCAGACGTGAACGCTCGAACGAAGGAGGACAGCATGAACGCACTGAGCATGGCATTCATCGGACTGCAGGCAGCCGACACGTTCCTGACAATGTGGGCTGTCAACCACGGGTTCACTGAAGTCAACCCGCTCATGGCACCCATCGCAGGCACGTGGGTGTCCGTGCTCGTCAAGGTGGTGCCCGCCATTCTCGTGGCCATATGTTTGGCTAGGCTCACCGCCCGATGGCCCAGGATTCGCAACGTGGTGAACGTGGGCATGGTCGCGGTGGTGGTCTTCATGGTTGGTATACTCACGAGCAACCTGCTCGAGATGTAGAGCCGATAAGCCCTTACCGTAAACTCGGAAGGCACGGCGAGGAGTACAGCACATGGGCAAAGAACGGACCGCAGAGCAACAGGCAATCGTCGACAAGATGGATGCCGCCGCGAAGGACGCGGAGAAGGAGCTCAAGAAGCTCAGCAAGGCGAACGTCAAACCGGTGGCCGAGTGGATGAAGGCCAACTTCACCAAGGCCGGCTACAAGAGACTATGCCGCCTGCTCGTCGCCACCGTGAGCGACAAGCCCGCCAAGAAAGTGGACGACGCCGAAGCGGAAAGCTAGTCAGCTGACCCTCAGCACACGAGCCCACCTGTTCGTGTGCTGCAGTGAGCCGACTAGGCTCAGAGGAGGAAACGATGACAAGGAGACAGGCAAAGCCGAAGGCCGTGAGGCCAACCGGCCCGGTGCAGTACCAGGAGAGCAGGGACCAGACGGGTCCGAAGTACGTCTACAAGGTGAGCTACTGCGATGTCCTGTGCGGATGGCCGGCGCGACCGTCGTTCAAGGGACTAGCCGCGTTCGTCAAGGACCTCAACAGTCTTGTGCTCACGAAGACCCGAGTGCACGGGTCCAAGCTGGTGCACTTCGAGGGACCGCTCCAGGAAGTCGAGCGCATCAAGGTATGGGCGCACGAGTGGGTCGCGGCCTGGAGGGAGGCGCACAGTGAGCAGTAACGGACTGGCCCGCAGCCAAGGCATCCCATTGTATGACCAGCCCTATAGTCCATGCAGGCATTGCTGTGATGCCGGCAGGTGCCCTTTGCATAATCTCAAGAACCACGTGTGCATGCGATACATGCGGTCAAGGCTGACCGAGACGCTGACACGAGCCGCAGAGGAAGACGCCACGGTGGTGTGCGTAGACGCTAGGCACACAAGGCAGGCAAGACAACGAGCAGAGGAACTCGGACTCAGCGTCAGGGTGATGACCGCGCCGGCAGTCATGGCCGGCTTGAGCGCGGGGCAAGTGTTCATGGACGAGCTGTACCGGAAAGGGAGGCAGGAATGACTACCAAAGTCCGAGGGGAAGTGACGGCGGCGACGGGACAGGCTGAAGGTGGTATAATGAAACTGTGCCCAATAGGAGACGAATCAATCAAGATAGAAGTCGGACGGGACCTCGAGTCGTTGGTGAGGGCCATAACGCTGCTCTCGCCCGCGAGCATGGAGCTTGTGTCGTCGCTGGTGCGACAGCTCGCCTCGCGGGAGGGGATAGACATGGGCGCCGCGCAGAAGTCGAGAATATCGTGCCCGATGGACGGGGTGCCGCTATGGACCGCTAAGCTGAAGCAGGAGAGCTACTCGCCGGGGACAATTCGGGTGTACACGTCCACAATAAACATGTGCCTGAAGGAACTGCCGGCGCCGTCAAGACTGGACCTGCAGTCGTGGCTCGCGAAGCGCATGGAGACGTGCTCGCCCGCGAGGGTGGCGACAGACAGGAAAGCACTGCGCTCACTGTTCTCATTCCTCAGGGAGGAGGGACTGTGGGCAACGGACCCGACCGAGCGCATCAAGAGCATCAAAGTGCCGAGGCGCTCGAAGGAGCCGCCGACACTGGAGGAAGTATGCAAGCTGCTGGAATACGAGTGCCACGGGGTCGAGCAGACGCAGAAGTACAGGGTGATGACCCAGCTGCTCGCGACCACCGGGCTCAGGCTCACGGAAGCCGCCTCGCTTCGGAAGGACTGCGTGCTGTTCAAGAAGCACGAGCTGAGGGTCATCGGCAAGGGCAACAAGGAAGGCATCGTGCCCATGATAACGGCGGCGGAGGTCCTGCTGAAGGGCTGGCTGGACGAGCACCCGCGGAAGGACTCGCCTTACGTATTCCCGGGCGACGGGACCAGCGGCTTCTGGAGCATCTCGTCCTACGAGAAGACGCTCAAGAGGGCTTGCAAGGAGTTCAAGCTGGGCAACTTCCACCCGCACACCTTGAGGCACTTTTTTGCGACGTATACTCTGTCTCACGGGGCGAAGCTGGAGGTCGTGTCCAAGATACTGAGGCACGCTTCGGTCGGGACAACAGCCGACATTTACAGGTTCGTATTGGGCGGAGAGATGCACGAGGCATCGAGACAGTTCGCCCCGCAGATAACAGGCATACCGGGACAATTGCGACTGGCAGACCCGAGAGTCATAGACGCCGAAGTCAAGGAGTTGCCGAGTGTCGAACCTAAGCAAGGAGGCAAATAACATGGCCCGCAATGACGCCCAGGTTTCATCACCTGGCCTCCGCCACGAGTCCGTAAAACGGCGCGAGAAGTCGTCCGTAACTGGCGACCCAAGCGCCAAGGCTGCAAAGCCACGGCAAGCTGGTGGCAGGCGTCTGGTGCGGGCCACCAGAATAAACAAGGCCATCGCTGAAAAGCACGCTGGCTTGAAATGTGTACAGTGCGGAGACGCACTGAAGCCGAAGGCCTACAGATACTGCTCTAAGGCTTGTCAACTGCAATATGCAAAAGAACACCGAGACAAAGGATTCAAGGCAACGACTGGCAACGACCGCCAGTGCGGTTGCTGTGGCAAAGACTACAGGCCAAAGAACAGGGCACAAAGGCGATTCTGTTCAGATGCCTGCAGGCTAGAATTTTGGAAGAGAGAACGCCGGACTGACCTGAGCAAGGGACTGTGTGTCTATTGCGGTAAGGAATTTAAGCAAAAGACTTCTGGCAGTGTCTTTTGTGGAAGCAGATGCCGGGCTGAGGCCAAACGTGACAAAGAG
>Ga0299912_10001138_pt1 | contig 21590 bp, 4 predicted proteins | sample RVTome_2_FD_207667 | JGI IMG/M metagenome (GOLD analysis project Ga0299912, IMG submission 207667) | Soil microbial communities from uranium-contaminated site in the Upper Colorado River Basin, Wyoming, United States - RVT95D214 (version 2) ... | reverse complement strand
ATTACCTTGTCCGCTCAACAGAATTCACTTACAACCAAAGCCCGATCGCTTCGTTCATCACCTCAATTATCCAGTCGGGTTATGTGCTGAGGCCGGGCGATAAGTTCCTGAAAAAGTCCATGCCGCCTCTGGAGTTCGGGTACAGCAAGGTACCGACACCCGAGGAATTGAAGAGCCTGCCGGTGGAAAAGGTGGACCCCAGGGATCTTGAAAATATTCCCCAAGGATTGGATGGGTCTAGTTATCAACTATTGGACCTCGACGGAGTTGGGATTTCGGACATAGTATCCGAGCAAGGTGGCGGCTTGTGGCGAAAACCCAATCTCAGTCCACGGCCAGAAGTGGAAGATGGAATAGAGGTGGTGAAGGCCCGTTTCGGGGCGTTGGAGCTGATCGCTCTCTTGCCTTCCGGTGGGATGTTGCGCGCCGGGCGACAGCTTTTGGATCTGGCTGGCGACGGCCAGCCGGACCTGGTTGAATTTGGCGGACCTACGCCAGGTTTCTGGGAGAACGATCCGGATGAAGGGTGGAAGCCGCATAAGCCTTTTCGTTCCCTACCCAACCTTAATTGGAATGACCCTAACCTGAAGTTCATCGATCTGGACGGCGATGGCCTTGCAGACATCCTTCTCACGGAAGACCAGGCATTCACATGGTATCCATCCCTGGGGGAAGAAGGATTTGGGGAAGAGAGGAAGGTTGCCAAGCCTTGGGATGAGGAGAAGGGCCCGGCCTTGATTTTTGCGGACGGCACCCAGTCAGTCTATCTTTCTGACATGAGCGGTGATGGTTTAGCCGATCTGGTGCGTATCAGGAATAACGAAGTGGTTTATTTCCCCAACTTGGGATTCGGGAATTTTGGCCCGAAGGTCACGATGGATACTCCCACAGGTTTCTCTTTCGACCATCCCGAGCAATTCGACCAAAAGCGCCTCAGGCTAGCGGATACGGACGGTTCGGGAACCATTGACATTCTCTATCTAGGTGTAGGTGTAGACGGCGTGCACGTTTATTTCAACCAATCGGGCAACTCTTTGAGCGAACCGGTTGCGATGCCCCAGTTTCCAGCGGTAGATAACGTTTCGTCCTTACAAGCCATGGATTTGCTCGGTAACGGCACGGCTTGCCTGGTTCTTTCGTCTCCGTTCCCAGATAAAATACCAATGCAGTACATACGCCTGATGGACGAAAAGCCACATTTGCTCATTTCGGTAAGCAACAACCTCGGAGCCGAGACCCGGATTCACTACGCGCCTTCCACAAAGTTCTACTTGAAGGATAAGTACGACGGAAAGCCTTGGATCACTCGCCTGCCTTTTCCTGTACATGTAGTCGAGCGGGTCGAGACCTACGACCACATAAGCCATAACCTTTTCGTCACGAGCTATAAATATCATCATGGTTACTTCGACGGAAAAGAGCGTGAATTCAGGGGCTTCGCGATGGTGGAACAGCGGGACACCGAAGAATTTGCGGTACTGAGCCGAACCGGAGATTTTCCAATAGGAGACAACGTAAGCGAATCTTCGCACGTGCCGCCGGTTTTGACCAAGACCTGGTTCCATACGGGAGTCTATCTTCGAGGGGAGGATATCAGCCGGCAACTGGCATACGAATATTACGGGGCGCCCGATGAAAACGATCTCGAATTTGATGAGAAATGGTCGGGGTTCGAAGAGGCACTTCTGCCTGATACAGTAATTCCACCGAATTTGACATTGGAAGAAGAACAGGAAGCCTGCCGGGCACTGAAAGGTTCAATGCTGCGACAGGAGGTTTATGCCCTCGATGGTACGGACAAGGAAAAGAATCCCTATACCGGCACGGAGCAGAACTTCACCATTGAGAACCTGCAACCCAGAGGCAATAACCATCATGCGGTTTTCTTCGCCCATTCGCGCGAGGCGCTCAGCTACCACTATGAGCGCAACCCAATTGACCCTCGCGTCAGTCATGCAATGACCCTTGAGGTTGATGGCTACGGCAATGTGCTCAAATCATTGGCCATAGGATACGGGAGAAGGCAGGGGCAAAGCCCTCTGCAGGGTGCGGACAAAGAAAAGCAGGAGCAAACCCTCATAACGTATACGGAAAACGATGTCACTGAAGCGATTGACAAACCGGCGGACGATTTAGAATACGATCCGAATAACTACCGTACACCATTGCCATGCGAAGTACGTACATACGAGTTGACCGGCCTTACCCCCGAAAATGATGCACAGCGATTCTCATTTGATGAACTTACAGAGAGAGATTTTGACAGAATTCGCAATCTGATAGAAGTGCCCTATGAACAGCCTGTTGATTACAATTCATCGTGCAAACGTTTGATTGAAAGAGTTCGTACGCTCTATCGCAAGGATGACCTAACTGCATTATTGCCGCTTGGCGAATTAGAAACACACGTTCTGCCAGGCGAAACCTATAAGCTAGCCTTCACTCCAGGCTTGCTTGATAAGGTCTACGCACGCGACGGAGAGAGGCTACTTCCGGCAAATCCTGCCGATGTCCTTAAAGGTGGGGGCACGGATCGCGGCGGCTACGTGGATCTAGATGGTGACGACCATTGGTGGATCCCTGCCGGTCGGATATTTCTATCACCCGACAATAATGATAACGCCGCGCGCGAACTGGCCTATGCTCGTCAGCATTTCTACCTACCGCATCGATATCGCGATCCGTTCTATACCGACGCAATAAGCACGGAAAGCATTGTCACTTACGATATTTATGACTTGTTGATGGTCGAAACTCGCGATGCGCTGGGGAACCGCGTCACCGTGGGCGAACGCAAAACTAATGGCGACATTGATAATTCCAAGCCAGGCAACGATTACCGTGTATTGCAACCCATGTTGGTTTCTGATCCTAATCGCAATCGCACCGAAGTATTGTTCGATGCGCTCGAATTGGTAGCAGGAACTGCAGTAAAGGGCAAGGACGATACAGAGGGAGACACGCTTGCCGGATTCGAGCCCGACCTGACACAGTCTCAGCTTGATGTTTTCTACGATGTCCCGGACCCGTACCTTCCTGCATCGAGCTTCCTCAAGAGTGCAACCACACGCATCATCTACGACCTCGACCATTTCCGCCGCACGCAGCAGGCGCACCCCGCAGACCCGACGCAGTGGCTTCCCGTATACGCTGCCACTCTCGCCCGCGAGACACATGTGAGCGATCCGCTACCGTCGCAGGGTCTTAAAATCCAGATCAGCTTCTCCTATTCTGACGGCTATGGGCGCGAGATACAGAAGAAGATTCAGGCCGAGCAGGGTCGTGCTCCCAAACGTGACGCAAACGGCAGGATCATCATAGGCGCTGATGGCCAACCGGAGATGACACCGAATGATGTCGAGCCGCGCTGGGTTGGGAGCGGATGGGTCGTGTACAACAACAAACCCAGCGGCAAGCCGGTTCGGCAGTTTGAACCTTTCTTCTCTGATACACATCGCATGGATTTTGACGCGCGTATTGGTGTCGGTACGATTCTATTCTATGATCCCTTGGAACGTGTCATCGCAACGCTGCATCCCAACCATACCTACGAAAAGGTGATCTTTGATCCTTGGCAACAGACAACTTATGACGTGAACGATACGGTCACCTTTGATCCAAGCAACGACAGCGATGTAAAGGGATTTTTCACTAAAACCGACGGCACGTCTCGCGTGCCTACGCACGAATATTCACCGACCTGGTATGCCTTGCGCACTGATCCTACGTACTCGACTGAATTTGCAGCGCTTTATCCCGATGCTGCCAATCGTGCAAACGAAGCGGCCGCTGCGAGAAAAGCTGAAGGCCATGCTAACACGCCGACGACAGCCTACTTCGATACGTTGGGACGTCCTTTTCTCACAGTCGCTCACAATAAGGTCGTCTGCCCTGGCCATGCGCTGGATGGCACAGAAGACATGATTTCTACTCGCGTCGAGCTGGATATCGAAGGCAACCAGCGTGCTGTAAAGGACGAGCGTAAGAAACCGGATGGAACATTGGAGCAGCGCATCGTCATGCTTTACGACTATGATATGCTGGGAAACCGCATACACCAGTCCAGTATGGAAGCCGGCGAGCGCTGGATGCTTAACGACGCGGCTGGAAAGACCATCCGTGCCTGGGACAGCCGAGGCCATTGCATTCGTACCGAGTATGATCCCTTGCGCCGCCCATTGCGTATCAATATTACCGGTATCGACCCTGCCAACCCCGACACGGAATTCCTCACCGAGCGGCTGGTCTATGGCGAGCAACACCCGGAAGATGAGTTGCGCAACCTGCGCGGTAAGATTTATCTGCACCTTGATCAAGCCGGCTCGGTCACCATCGAAGCCCGCGACTTCAAGGGCAACCCGCTGTGTACCACTCGCTGCCTGACAAAGGGAACGCAGTACAGGCAGTTGGTGGACTGGCGCCCAGTGGATGCCGACCACGTTGCATTGCCGATGGACGTCAAAGCACTTCTCGATCCCATGGCGCTCGAGACAGCTCTCGCAATCCGGCTGGAAACCGACTCCTACTCCAACAGCATAACCTACGACGCCCTCAATCGCCCGGTGACGCTGACCACGCCTCACACAACTGCCATGCAACACAGCGTCATACGCCCCAGCTTCAACGAAGCGAATCTGCTGGATAAGGTTTATGTAAACCTACGCGGTGCAGCGGCCGCACCCTTCGTTAACAACATCAACTATAATGCGAAAGGTCAACGCGAGCTGATCGAATATGGCTGCGGGGCAAGACCGAATCGACAGGGAGTGATGACCACCTACGAATACGACAAAACGACTTTCCGCCTTATTCACCTGAGGACAACTCGCCCAGCCGGGCTAAATGGTCTGGCATCACAAATCTTTTCGGATTCGGCGGTAGTGCAAGATCTACACTACATCTACGACCCCACGGGCAACATTACACATATACGAGACGCTGCACTCAAAACCATCTTCTACGATAGCCAACAGGTTGATCCGGCATGCGACTATACATACGACGCAATATACCGTTTGATTGAAGCAAAGGGGCGCGAGCACATCGGACAAACAGCGTTTGATTTCAATCCGCATGGGGGTAACCATCGCGACTATCCATTTGTTGGCTCAGCCCACCCCAATGACCTGCAAGCGCTGCGCAACTATACCGATCACTATGTATACGACGAAGTCGGCAACTTCGCCACCATGCACCGCCTAGGGCAATGGACGCGTAAATACGAATATAATGAGGGCAGCCTCATCGAAACTGCCAAAAAAAGTAACCGACTATCAAAAACAACAGTGGGCAACGGCCTCAATCACACCGAGACCTACTCTTACACGGACCCAGACGGCAACGACGTGCATGGCTGCATGACAGCCATCAATAATATGATGATGGGCTGGGATTATAAAGATCAGTTACAGCAGGTCGATCTCGGTGGTGGTGGGATAACATACTACGTGTATGACTCGTCGGGCCAGCGCGCGCGTAAGGTGATCGATTCTCAAAATGGAAAGCGTCAAAAGGAACGCATCTACCTTGGCGGCTTCGAGATCTATCGGGAGTATGAAAACGACGGCATCAACGTCAAGCTGGAGCGCGAGACGCTCCACGTCATGGATGACAAGCAGCGCATAGCGCTCGTGGATTCTCTGACGATCGAAAATCGTAATCTAATCAATGCACCGTCACCTTTGCACCGCTATCAGCTTGGGAACCACCTCGGATCAGCTAGCGTGGAGTTGGATAAAGACGGTGAGCTAGTTTCTTATGAGGAATACTATCCCTACGGTACGACTGCCTTTCAAGTCGGACGAAGCGCTGCTGAGGTGAGCTTGAAGCGTTACCGCTATACGAGCAAGGAGCGGGATGAGGAGAGTGGACTGGATTATTATGGGGCTCGGTATTATGCAAGTTGGTTAGGAAGATGGGCATCTGCTGATCCAATAGGGACAGTGGATGGGGTCAATCTATACGTATACGCGAGAAGCAATCCAACGTCTAAGTTTGATGTAGGTGGTATGGCGACGGTCGATGAACTACAGCTCGGTAATATCGCTCCCATGAAAGATCAACCGGCATCAGTAGTGGTAGAGGGCATAAAACAAACGGAAAGTGAGCATGTAATCCCACGAGGGTTTACCGAAAACATCACGCGCAATCCAGAGACAGGTATTTCTGACTATACCGATAAGCTCTATAGGAGTGATGCCACTGTGCGATGGGAAAGAGAAGCGGCTTTGGAGGCAACGCACGGAAATCGCGGTGGACCAAATGCAGATAATCCGGCGACTAAAAGGCTGAAAGAAAGGCTTAGGAAAGGTGACGAAATCAATTATCGAGAGGAATGGATGGAACGCTTGAAAAACAAGCAAGCTGCAAAGTCGACTGTAAGCAAAGGAAAAATTGCCGAAGCGGCGCTTGAGCAAGAAGGTAATCTTTTTGGTATTCACAAGTCAGATGCCTACAAGATAGATCCCTCAAAGCGAGAACAGATACTACGCAGCGCCGGAGCACGACAGGCGGAAGCAAAGAAAAAAGCTGCTGAATTTATGGCGAAACACAAACCTTCTTCCGTGCCAGCAGGAGATGTGGCGGGACGTGCTAGCAAGTTGAGAAATGTTGGGGGTGAAGCCTTGGAAGTTGCAGCCAAAAAGGAGTTAGTAGAGGTTTCAGAAAAGGCAGCAAAGAAGGGGCTCGTCGAAGTTTCTGAGAGTGCAGCCAAGAAAGGGCTGCGGAGGCTAGGAAAGGCTGTCCCATTACTAGGAACGGCAGCAACGGGGGCCTCGGTTGCATATAACGTTTACAAAGGTAACTACCTTGAGGCTGGAGTAGATGTTGTTAGCGAAGTCCCAGTGGTGGGTACTGCATTTGGGGTTGGGTATGCAGCCGGAACTGTAGTTAATGAGTTTCTGCCTGAAGAAACTAAGGAGGCGATAGGAGGCACTATTGCGGAGACATTAGAGCACGGATTTCAAAACGTGATGAGCTTTTATTTCGGCAGATAGTGGGCGCAGACCAACTGATGGACGACACGGAATGTGAACTATGACCGAACACAACCTCTTCTACTATCCCCATGCGGCCATCACTAACGCGCAGCCTCGTTGATGAAATTGGCGGCCCTGCGTGAGATGGAGACGCTGGGAGGCCGGTTGATGGGGTCGGCGGTGACCCGAGATTTCGAGGCCTTGGTGGATTTGATGAAAGCCATTCTCACTAAGGGAAGAGTAGATGGCCATGTTCATCAGTTAAAGATTCAAATCCTTAAGTAATGACGCCAAAAGTTCGACGCAAATTGACGGGGTGAATGAGCATGAGGACCAAGCCGAAGAGTTCGGAACGGCTTTGGTCGCGGAAAGGGAGCAGTTGATCTGGCAGGAGATTGAGCTCTACGAAAGTGTATAGGATGTCAGGGAATAGAAAATTGTTGAAAGCTGGAAAATTAGTCGGTGATTGAAAGGAGGGATTCACGGAATAGATAGTGTCTGTCGATAATATGTACTTTTTTCAGGGGCCTGAAAAGCGAGTCTGTTAAACCACTCAAGGAGGGTAATATGGCAAATTTAAAATGGACGATTGATCTCAAGTTGAACGACGTGTCGGTGGCGAACGTGCCGCATTCCATGGAAGTCGAGCGCAAGTGGAATGAAGTGGTTCTGCAGGTCGGGAAAAAGGCGAGGAGTGTGACTGTGGAGGGAGAAGGGAAATTAGTCCTGCTCACAGTGCAGGCTAAGAACGCGAAAAAGGACACGGTTCTACTGGAGATTGGGAAGAGTAAAATCATGTTGAATAAGCCGGTCCTGTTTACGAGCGGGGTTTCTGGGTTTTCAAATTCGAAACAAGAGACGTATGAAATACTCCGCTCAAAACCCGGTCTTTTGAAATTCACAAATAAGTCCCAAAGCCCGGTTACGGTTGAAATCCAATCGGCTTGGCAGGCGAAGGCTGGAAAGAAGGCAGGCTAAGGCCTTTGAGGCCGGTTTAAAGGTTCTTTTCTTTGGGTTTGGATTGATTCTTTCCATAGACCTGTGTCCAGTTGTTTGTTCCGAACCAAGTGTCGCAATGTTTTTCTGTGAATCGCAACTGATGAGCAGTATTTGATTTCCGAAAAAGGATGTAAATGGTAGGCCATTTTCTTTCCTTGGAAACATCTGAGTAAAAGGAGAAAAATATGTCTGATCTTAACAATCCAATGGGACTCAATGCCAAAGGTCCGGAAGTTAAGAAGCTGCAAGCCACCCTGCGTGCCCTTGGTCTTCTGATTGATCCCCTTAAAGAGTTAAGTGAGATGTCGTTTGGGGTCGGTACGAGGGACGCCCTTTTAGGATTCCAAAAGACGCAGGGGATTAACGAGACCGGCGTTCTTGACGATGCCACCCAGGCTAAACTAGAGAAAGCCACCAGAGCTATGGGTGGGAAGTGCTGCATCGTTGGAAGGGTTACTGGATTACCCACTGGGAAAGTTGAACTTCAACTTTATCGTCATGTCTTTGACCAGAAGCCTCTTTTATTGGGAAAAACGACGGTCCAAGAGGGGGGCTACTACGCTCTGGATTACGATATTCCCGATTTGAAGAAGACAAATCTAAAATCCACTTTGCCGCTGAATATTGAATTGATGGCCGTGTACCTCGAAGGGAAGAAAAAGATACGACTCTCACTTTCCGGGGTCAAATACAACGCCGACCGATACGAAGTGCTCAATCTTACTGCACCTGTTGGTGATCACCCTGCCAAGACAGACCATGATAAGCTCATGGGAGCCCTTCTGCCTTACATCAAGAATGCGAACAAGCTGAAGGAATTGAGGGAGGATCAAAAGCGTAAGGATTTTACATTCCTCTCCAAATCCGCAGGTGTGGATGCCCGCCAACTGATCTTGGCCTCCGCTGCAGCCAAGATTAGTGAGAAAACTGGAGTAGAGCCGAAGGCGCTCTACGCCCTTTATCAAAGCGGTATCTCTCCCAACGAACAGTCCCTCGCCCTTGCCGATCCGGAGAAAGTTAAAAACGCGTTGGAAAGTGCCGTGGAATCAGGGATTGTCCGGTTAGACGGTACAATAAAGGATACTGTAAAGAAGATCAGTGAATTTGCGCGGGTAAAACGCCCAACTTTAAGCGCAGCCGGGGCCTTATCGAGCTATAAAGAGTTGCTGGATATTTCAGGTCTGGCTAAGACGGAAAAAGAAGCCTTTCAAGAAATCTTCTTCAATCACCAAGGGTCCACCTCCGGGATGTGGAAAGCCGCCAGGAAGAAGTTCATCGCGATGACCCCCAAGAATAACGGCAAGAAAATAACCAAGCAGGATATTGAGAAGACAGTTGAGAATAAAATAGAGGGCCTTCAGCTCCAGGGAAAGCTCATCCACCTTACAACCGGCAATGCTCCCTTAATGAAGCAACTCCAAAGACAGATCAAATCCACCCGAGATCTCCCCCGTCTGGCGGATGAAGGATACGACAAGCCGGAAAAGTGGGAAGGTCTCATCCAGAATGAATTGCTAAAAGAAGAAGAGCATAAAGGCAAGAAAATGGAAGATTTCATTCCTCCGGCCTACACGGGGAAAACCCCCAAAGAACGCCTGCAGGCCTATACCACCGACATGGCACAAATGGTGAGAACGAGTTTCCCTCTTCAAGCAGTCAGGCGGAAGATCCGGGATAAGGAGTTGGAGCTGGTTGCCGTCGAGGGTAAAGAGGAAAATGACGAGATAGTGAAGCATGTCATGGACTTCCTGAACAAGGCTGAGAATCTCGGATTTGAACTTGGAGAAACGGCCTTAGGGCGGTTCTTCAAGGAAAATGAAAAGGCTTTGTTTAGGATACCCATGAACGCACGCCTCAAGACAAAGCTGGTTCGGGAAGCCGAGGAGAATCTCAACCGTGTCGGTGCGAAGTCCTTCATCTTGAGAAACTGGAAAAGAGCTTTCGAGGGGATTCCGGCTACAGAAATGAAGCAAAATAATTCCAAGATAGCATTGATGAAGATCCTTCGAAGCCAAGATTTTCATGGGTTACCCTTGGCTGATTTGTTAAACAAGACGATCCACCAAGAGGGATTCAGGCAGGTTGTCGGGGCCGGAGTCGCGGACAAGATCCTTCAAAATTTAGCCGGTATTCTCAAGAAGGAGAAAGGACTTTTACCCCAAAAAGTGGAGGGTACATTCAAAAGAAAAGTGAAGGAGGCTGTCAAAACACTCATACGCCTCCAGCAGGTTTCCCCGGACGATGATGGGCTCCAAGTGCTTTACAAGGTCGGGGTCAAGTCTGCTCAAGGTATAACGGCATTTTCCTCCGAGGCCTTTTGTGATGCGTACGCCCGGGAAGCACTAAAGCTCAAGTCGTTCAAGCAAAAGAAGATACCCGAAAAGGAGATAAGGAAAGCCGCCAAGCAAATCCATCAAAAAGCATGGTTGATCCATTCCACCGCATTGAACGTAGTGGTCGCCGCCGGACAGATCATAGGCTCTTCAGTCCGCAAAATTTCGGGTGACCGATCGGATAATAAGGAAATCGATGTAGCGTCCATTTCCGCCCGACCGGCTGAAAAGAGGAAGCTGGAAATGAGATCTTCAGCTGGTACTCTATCTGTTGAAGAGGACCGGCATCTGGCCGCCATGAAAAATCTTATCGCTCAGTATCCCACGATGGAGGAATTGCTCGGTTCGACGGATTATTGTGAGTGTCAGGAATGTCAATCCGTTTTGGGTCCGGCAGCTTATCTTGTCGACCTATTCAGGTTCTTGGAACACATAGACCCGAATCCGTATGATGCTCTCGATGAATCCTGGTCAACCTTCATTCAAAGGTGGAAAGAGAAACACCATGGCGCTCCATATCCATTCAAGAGCCCGGAAAGATTAGCTCAATGGAGTGCTGAAAATCCCGGCCAGACTCCCTTTCTGGAAAAGAGACCCTACGAAATTCTGTTGAAGCACAGGCCCGACCTGCCACACCTGCCCCTTACTTGTGAGAACACTAACACAGTCCTCCCTTATATCGATCTGGTGAACGAAATCTTGGAATATTATATCCTTAATCCTGGTACGGCGGATGAGGAGGAAGAGAGTCTATTTGAAAACTTTGTCAGATACGACACTGGTAAGATGACTTCTGCAGATTTATTGGCGGAACCCCAGAACATCCTTCCTGAGGCTTACGAAAAACTTCGAAATGCGTGCTATCCTCTGATTCTTCCGTTCGACCTTTGGCTCGAAACCATCCGCCTGTTCTTCAATCACTTTGATAAGCGATTGTGGGAAGTGCTGGAGACTTTCCGATCAGTGGACGAGTTGGAACTCTTCCCTCCTGAAGCGCCTGACACCGGAAGGCCTCCCTACTACCGGGCTCAAATATTTTCAGAATATTTGGGTATTTCGCCCAAGGAATATGAGCTGTTCACCAATAGTTCGGTGCACGAATGGTACGAGCTTTATGGTTATTCATCCTCGGACGAAGCCAAGAACAGTCTCAAATCTGCGAAGACCCTCTCCAGAAGACTTGGTGTCACCTACAAGGAATTGGTGGATATCATTAAAACCCGCTTTGTTAATCCTGGACTAAAAGATCTGGGATTTGTATGGAAGCTGGGAATTGAAATAGCCGATGCCGTTGAGTATTTCGAAAAACGAGGCACACCTGGTTATGCGGCGGATGAAGAAGCGTTTGAAAACAAATTGACGGAAGTCCAGGAGAAATATAGGGATTACTTCCATGACACCACCGCCAGGGACGAATGGGAAAGTCTCTGGCCCGAGAAGTTTCGAAAGACTCTTGTGCTTCGGGATCGGCCCAAACCGGGCGAAACTAGTCGAGTGGTGCGATGTGATTTCGAGAGGACTTACCTTGAGTATGCAAGCGTTCCCCGCGGTAGTGAGCCTGCGGCCGCGATACCCGATTTGATAAGAATCAATCTTTTCGTGCGCCTTTGGAGAAAGCTGGGTTGGACCATTGAAGAGACCGACTGGGCCTTGACAGCCCTTTGGCCCAATGCCAATGTTATGGAAGAGATGGGGACGCCAACAGACGAGGGCGAAATTACAGATCGTTGGAGTGCATTGGCTGATCGCTTCAAAACCGTCTTAGTCTATTTGGCCCATCTCAAGTACTTGGAGGAAAAACTGAAGCCGGGGAGAGGAGGGAGGCAGAAACTCTTGACCCTTTGGGCAGAGATGCCTTCCTATGGTGAGAAGTCGCTTTATTCTCAACTCTTCCTCGGGCCGACATTGGTCAAGAACGATCCTGATGCTGACACTGTCTTTGATGATCCGTTCGAGAAATATCTCACGAACTCCGACATTAAGTTAGTTAAGCAACTGACTGGCGCAGGTGACGGTGCGGCTGGTACCGACAATCGATATCTTTCTGTTCTTCAGGGAGCCTTGGGGCTTACAGACAGTGAGATTAGGTTGATCATAAGCGACGCTCATTCTCGTCCTCTGGAAGATGCCGACGACATACTTGTGGAAGAAACCTTATCTTTAGCCAATGTCTCTTTGCTTTATCGTTACGGTTTGTTGGCCAAATCCCTCAAACTGTCCGTGAAGGACTTGATCACCTTGAATGCCTTATCAGGTCTGAATCCTTTTACCTCCCTGGAGACTGATTCCATAGCGACCTTGGGTCAAGACCATCCCTACAACCAAACTATCCGTTTTGTGGAGATCGCCGGCAAGATTAAGGAAAGTGGTTTCAAGATTGAGGACTTGGATTTTCTCCTCCGCCACCGCTTTGATCCAGTCGGCAAATATCGGGCTGTGATGGATGCTCTGCCGACTTTTCTCGGAAGGTTGGCTTCCGGCATCCGGGACATCGGCAAGGAGCTTTCATCGTGGGTTTCCCTCCCGCCTTCCGACGACCTCATGAGGGAAAAAATAGCCCTGCTACTGCCGGCGGATTCCGCAGATGAGTTTTCTAAAATCATTTCTGGAACAATGGAATTTGAAGCAGTTATTCCTCCTGAAGGAGATAATATTTCACCTACTGTGTCGGAATCTATCATGCTTGAATCGGCCGACTTCGCTCAAGTGCCGGAGGTTCGCGTGGCCTATGACCCGGTCCGTCAAGCCCAGCATCTTTTTTATAAGGGATTCTTGACTGAGGCACGGAAATCGCAGATTCTTCAGTTCTTTGCTGACGAGTCGCCAGGTAAAGCTGAGCTTGTAAAGAGCCTCTTGGAGCAGGTTAGAACAAATGCCGGTTCTTCCGTTGCCCAGAGGCTGTTGGAGTTGATGGCAACGATGGAGTTTTCCGCTGCAAAGAAAGTGGTTCCCGCCAACATGCTTCCTGCCGGGAATTTCAGCGATTTCCCGATTCGCCTTTCGTACGATGTGGAAAATCAAATCCAACACTTCTCTTATACGGGTCTTCTTACTAGTGAAATCAAACAAAGGATTATCGCATCCCTGGGGGCTGCTTCCGATGTGGCACAATCAGATCTGCTGCAAGAACTCCTGGAGAAGGTCGGGACAGCTGGCCGAGGAATATTCGATCCGCTTTTCAAGTCCTGTATGGGGAAAGTTTTTTCCACAGTAGAATTCGAGGTTGCTGTAGATGGAGCAGTTTTGGATACCACCACATTAGATGGGCTTGCCAAGGAAGAGCCTGCCATTAGTGGGGTTTATCTTGAAGAAGGCACGCCACCCATCCAGCATCTCGTTTACAAAGGGCTTCTCAATAATGATGAAAAGGAACGTATCATCGATCGATTGTTGGGAGACAGCAACCTGCGAAGATTACTTGAAGAAGTGCAGATACAGCAACTCGAGCTCATTAGATATTTCCAGACGGATTTCCTCGACGGGTCGACCAGCGGAACTGATTTGGCCGGTTTCCCGGCGCCAGAAGAAAAAAGTCGGACGGAATTGGCGATGTCTCTGTTGCCCTTCCTACTCAAGCGATCAAGGTCCGATTTCATTATAGGGATGTTCGCGACGGATACAGGAGCCGATCCATCGATGATTAAGGATCTTCTGTCCGAGCCTACGCTGTTGTCGGATCCCTTGACTATTCAAGAATTGGAACAAGAATCCGATTTTGTCCACACTGATCGCCCGCTCATGGAAGCTTTTGCGGAAGCGGGACAAGAAGGTGCAGATACTGTTTTCACTACACCTGGCGGAGATGATGAGATTCTAATGACATCCATCAATACATCGGCCCAAAAGGAAGATGGAACTCCATTTAGGCCTGAGGGAGCTGGGGCTGTTCGTTTTGAGGGATGGCTCAAAGTTCCTACGGACGGAATCTATCGGTTTTTTGCCATTAGAGATTCGAATGGAGTTGAGGCAGAGTTTCGACTAGGAGACTTGCCTGATCCGGTCATTCAAATGATTGCGGAAGAAGGGGGCAATGAGGCTACCGGCCTGGTGAAGTTGAAAGGAGGGATTCCATATCAGTTTTCCTTCGAAGCTCGAAAATTGTTGGACGAAGATGGGAACAAATTTGATGTACGGTTGGAAATCGTTGGGGAAACACTATCCCGCCAGGATTTGGGAAGCCTTGTCCTGTATCCGGCAAAAGCGGTTGAACGAGTGAGAAGAGCACGAATATTGGCCATCAAGACTCTCCAGACGATAAAGACGCTCGGACTGAGCGGTCGCGAGACGGCTTTTCTTCTTGGCCATAGGGCGCTTTTCGATAACCTGGATTTCGGAATTCTTGCCTTGCACGATGCTCAGTTGGAGCTGGAAAAAATTGCCCGGAAGAAACAGGCGGAAGCTGAGGCGGCGGGTGGGGTGCCCTTGCCATGGGTTGATGCAATATCCAGCGCCAGGAACGAAAATAGAAAATTGGCCCATGAGGCTGATTTGCCACCGAAGTTTTTCAAGGCTTTGTTGCGGCTTTTAGAGTATGCCTCGTTGAAAAAAGAACTTTCGCCGGATTCGGACGACTTGATTTCAGTGATGGAAAAGGCCGGGCGAACATACTTTAAATATGAAAATCCGGAATGGACCGATTCTGATAAAGTAAAGGACGCACACTTTAATCAAGTTGCAGCATTGATGGGGCGGGTGGCGAAGGCAGTCAGGGAGGCCGCTGAAGGACTGAAATTCACTGTTCCGGACCCAGTGCCGACCGAGGATGGAAACGGTTGGCGAATGGAAACACCGGATCTGCGCACTGAAAAAGGAATTAGGCGGCTTTGGGAGGCACTTCAAATCGTCGAAATCTTCGGGTTGTCGGCTAACGACCTTCGAGATGCCGCGGGAATTGTGGCGGGCGATTCCGATGGATTTAAGGTTGCTTTGAATTTGCGGAATGCCATCAAGGCCCGTTACGAAACGGAAGACTGGCGGAAAATTGTGAAAGATATCTCCGACGAATTGCGCAGGAGAAAAAGAGACGCCCTCGTTGCCTGCATCACGGGCATGCACCCGGAAATATTCACCATGCGGGAAAAGTTGTTCGAATGGTTCCTGGTGGATCCCGGTATGGAGCCGGTGGTTAAAACCTCCCGCATTCGGATGGCTCTTGAATCAGTGAGAAGGTTCATCCAGCGTTGCCTGGATGGAAAGGAAACGTGGGTTTCACCCTCCGCCATAAACAAAGAGCAATGGAAAGTCCGAGGAAGGTTCCGTTTTTGGCAAGCAAATAGACGAATTTTCTTACATCCAGAGAACTGGCTTGAACCCGAGTTCAGGGATGACAAATCACACCTCTACCAAGAACTTGAAGGAACTCTTCTGCAGGGAGATGTCTCGGACGAATTGGTAGAGGATGTCTTCTTCAAATACCTCAAGGGGCTGGAGGAAATTTCTAGGTTAGAAATCATGACCGTTTACCAGGAAACGGAAGATGACCCCCATGAGGGATGGCTCCACGTCATCGGTCGGACACCCACCCTACCCCATAAGTACTTCTACCGTCAGTATGATGGCTCAGAGTGGACCCCATGGGAACCGATAGATGCGGAAATCGAGGGGGATAACGTCGTAGCCATTGTCTGGAAACAAAGACTCCATCTGTTATGGGTGACTTTCATGGAGAAGTCCGCGGAGCCGGAATCGAAAGGAACCGGAGAATCTGTGGAAGACATGGCCAAAACAAAGAATCCTCAGATCACAAAGAAGAGAATCGAAGCCCAACTGAATTGGACCGATTATTTTGAGGGGCAATGGAGGTCACGCCAGGCGAGCGAGTATATGGATGCGATACCAGGCGTGGATGTGGCTAGTCACAATCCTGACGGCACATTTGTGTACGCGGCCAAGGAGCGTACTGGCGATGTTGAGGGGCCTGTGCAGATTCATTATCACCTGGCTTTTAAGAAGATACTAAGTTCTGAAATGGAGGGAGAGAGGAAAAAAGTTCGTGTTCCTGCCAAGGTTTATGATTGGCTGACATTATGTCAAAAGTATTATGTTAAGAACTGTTTTGCAGATCAAGATGGTAGCGTTTGGGCTGATGTAGATGGTTTTGGTTTACTTCCTGTCCGTCTTGATACAGACAGACCTCACGGTGATGATTCTGACTTCTATGTTGAAGTTCCGGAGCACGACGCTATTCAAGGGTATGATTCGGAATATTACGAAGAAGAAACCCCCTCTTATAAGATATACAGCACCTCTCCCAAGGATAATGATTATTACGGCGCCTTCCGCTTATTGAATAAAAACTGCCCGCCAGAAATAGTTGTGGGAGGATCTTATCCGTGGACGGCATACTCTTTCAATAACCGCAAGGGATCCCGCTTCTGGGGAAAAGGTGCGCTTAGACAAAAATTTTTCAAGGGTGCTATTCTTTGGAATGAACATACGCTTCCTCGTTTGACTTCTGAGTATCGCATTTCTCTTGCCATTCCGGATTATCCTTATGAATCAATGGAGCGCAGTCTATGGCACTTTCTTAAGCCATTCTTTTACCAAGATGGTCTAAATGTTTTTTTTGTCCAACCTTTTGTGATGAAAAACCTCAGGCATGTGCAAGGATGGGGAGGTCGTGAGAGTGAGGGGAAACAGCCAGAGTACAAGATGCTTCAAACGCATCTTGTCGGAAAGGTGATTTGATTGAAAAGACTAATGACTTATGATAGATAATATTTTCTTATAGCGAGGTGGAATTATGCCCAGAGCTAAGGCCAACCAAGGCTTCGAAAAAAATGGCAAGAAAGATGGAAAGCAAGAATCAAGACTTGGTTACCAGTTTTATCCTCATTTTCATCCCTACGCTGGGGAATTGACCAAGCGATTGCTGATTCCATCTACAACCGAACCAGCAGGTGTTTCCAATTTTCAGATGGCGGATACACTATATAGAGAAAATGTTATTCTCTTGAAGAATCAACGTCTTGAAGTGGCCATCCTTCCAAAAGTCACACTAGTCATACTCTCGGATAGAAGATATGCCATTTTGCCCAGTGGAATACTTGTGAAGTTGGAAACGGACGGATCGATAAAAAGACTCTCAAGTGATTTTCTTGACACACAGCCCGCGGGCACGGAATTCACGCTAAAGAGCGATTCACCTGCCTATATCATCAATTTCAATCCGGAATTAGACCTCGGATCTACTGCCATCGGTGAACGTATCACACTTCCGAGTGGAACTAAGGTTGCCCTCGCGGAATGGATGCCCCAACCTGAATTGTACGAGAATATTTTTTCTTGCGTGAATTATGTGCCCAGCGATTTAGTAAGCCCCCCATATCCTGTGAATGAGCTTGACTTCGAACCGATTGGGCCGGGGAGTGCCTACTCTGTCTACAACTGGGAACTTTTCTATCATATCCCTCTCGCCATTGCGATCCACCTGAGCAACAACCAGCGTTTCGAGGAATCGAAGAAGTGGTTTCAATATATTTTCAATCCTGAGGACGATAGCGATGGCCCAACTCCCGAACGTTTTTGGAAAGTAAAGCCGCTTCAAACCAACGACATCAAAAGTATTGAAGACATCCTCATCAACCTTTCTACAAACGATGATCCCAAGCTCAGGCTTAGGACCATTGAGTGTATCCGCAAGTGGATGGAAAAACCGTTCCGTCCACACTTGGTGGCTCGCTTCCGGAACACCGCCTACATGTACAAGGCGGTGATGGCTTACCTGGACAATCTCATTGCCTGGGGCGACAGTCTCTTCCGGCAGGATAGGCCCGAAAGTGTGGACGATGCCGCGGACAGGTATGTGGAGGCTATGGGAATACTGGGGTATCGGCCTCAGGCCGTTCCGAAAAAGGGCTCAGTGGGGCCCAGCAGCTATGCTCGGTTCAAGCAATATGCCAAGACGCGGGGACGAGAACTGGGAAGGGATTTCGATGCCTTCGGGAATATCCTGGTTGAATTGGAATCAGACATTCCGTTCGCGGATGTGGTTTCAGGGGGAAGCGTAGATTCCCGCGGAGTGGAAGGATTGAGGGGAATCGGCCGGGAGGCACTCTATTTCTGCATCCCGCGGAATGACAAACTGCTGGCCTATTGGGATACGGTGGCCGACCGGCTGTTCAAGATTCACAACAGCCTGAACATCATGGGCGTCTTCCGGGAATTGCCCCTTTTCGAACCCCCCATTGATCCGGGTCTCCTCGCGAAGGGCGTGGCGGCAGGCTTGGATGTATCCGCTATTGCCGCGGGTCTTGGCCAACCCTTGCCCCAGGTTCGTTTCCAATTCCTATTTCAAAAGGCGTCGGAAATATGCCAGGAGGCAAAATCCCTGGGAGACAAATTGCTTTCGGTTATTGAGAAGGAAGATAATGAGGCGCTATCCATCTTAAGGGCTCAGCACGAGAGCACGATCCTAGAGATCACAGAGATGGTCAAGTACTCTCAGTGGCAAGAAGCCGTCAAATCGATGGAAGGATTGGGAAAATCTTACGAGAACGCTGTCCACCGGTTTGTTTACTATGAAAGGCTCTTGGGGGAGAAAGAGGGGGATATCAAAACTCCCAGCCTTGGAGAATTGGAGTCACCCAAAAGTGGATTAGAAAAATTGAAATTCAAATCTAGCGAACCGGAGATGGCACCACGCGCAGTTGACGTAGATATTTCCGAGGACGCAGGTGGTGCCACGGGGGGAAAAATAAAGACCTTGAGCAGTTATGAAGTTGAGGAACTAGAGAAACTCTCGCAGGCACAAACTACGCAAGATATAGCCGCTACATTGGACGCCATTGCCGGGGTGGTGAGAGTGATTCCTGAGATTTTCACCGATATCAAGCCCTTCGGGGTCGGTGCGGGTCTCAGTATCGGTGGAGATGACATTGCGGCGGTTCTGCAGATAGCATCCGGAATCTCCAGGGCCGTTGGGACGCGCCTGAGCTACGAAGCTAACAGGGCCGCCAAGATCGGAGGCTATGCCCGACGGGAGCAGGATTGGACCACCCAAAGAAACGCTGCAGCAGGGGAAATCAACCAGATCATTAAGCAATACGTGGCTGCGCAAATCCGTGAAGCAATCGCGGAGAGGGAATGGAAGAATCATAAGAAACAAATGGAGAACGCCAAGCGGATCGAGGATTTTCTGACTAACGAAAAGAACGGTAAGAAAGCGAACAAGGATTTCTACGCTTGGATGAAACGCGAGGTCAAGGGGCTGTATGGGCAGTGTTTCCGATTTGCTTTGGAGGTAGCCCAGAAGGCCGAGCGGGCTCTCCAGCACGAATTGGGCGACCGCAGTTTAAGCTTCCTTAAGCCAACTTACTTGACCGGTAAAGAGGAGCTTCTGGCCGGCGAGAAGCTCCAAGCGGACCTGCGGAAAATGGAAATGGCTTATCATGAAACCACCCCCGATCCGCCGATGGAAGTGAATATCAGTTTGCTTCAGGTCAATCCATTGGCCCTCCTCCAATTGCGAGCCACGGGGCGGTGCGCCTTTTCTATACCGGAGGAATTTTTCGACCTGAACTGCCCTGGGTTTTACTTCCGGCGGATCCATTCAGTCGCTGTAAGTATCCCTTGCGTGACCGGCCCTTACGTCGGTGTAAACTGCACCTTGACCCTGGCCAAGAATACCATCCGGAAAAGCTCCATGGTGGGGGATGGCTATGAAAGAACTGAAGGGGATGACGACAGGTTCGAGGATCATTATGACCTGGAGGCGATCGTCATCAGCAAGGGACAAAATGACAGCGGGCGTCTCCAGGCTGATCGTAGCGCCAGGGATGAGTCCCAGCGGCAGCCATTCATGGGAAAGGGCGTTATCAGTGACTGGCAGTTGGAGCTTCCTGCGGACCCGAGTAAAAAGGATCCCACCTTGTTTGACTATGATACGATCTCCGATGTTGTTTTAAATCTCCAATACACCGCCCGGCAAGGCGGGCGGCTCCTGAAGGGCAAGGCGATGGAGAGCCTTAAAACGGCGATAGAGGAAGCCCGGATGGCCGGCTCGGTGCGGCTGTTCTCTTTGCGGCATGAATTCCCGGTGGAGTGGAATAAATTCAAAAATGCCACTGCAGAAAATAGGAGGTTCAAATTGGAAATAGAATTGGAGGAAAGACACTACCCTTACTGGGGTAAAAACAGGATTGGTTCGGTGGAGGGTGTTGAAGTTTTGGCTAAGGGGCTTCTAAACACTGTGGAAATATTTGAGACTTCCAATGACTCTGCCATCGGCTCGCTGGAAAAAAGAGATCCGTCGCTGAGTGGAATTTATTCCACCAAGTTGGATGATGGCACACCGACGTCATTTGTCAATCCTGCCCTAGATAGACTCGCGTTGTATTTCATGGACAACACCATGTCTGACCTCTGGATTGCGGTCACCTGGGGGAATGAGTAGTTAGAAGCTCCCCTTTACCCGATTGGGCGCCATCCCAGTTATGATGTTGCTCAATGACGACAATATACACCCCTGAATTAGTTATCCTAATCCAGGATAGTCTGATTTGACATCGTAGTCGCAGATGGCCTTAGCCCGCTGCTGCGCCTTCTAAGTAGGTTGCCGCATTATTTGTCACACTTCCATTTCGCGAAGATTTATCAAGAATTTGGGGTCAGGCATGACTAATTTCTTATTTTTCGCTTCTGACCCAACGTGATCACTCCTTCTAACCTCCGGAGTTTCGCTCCGAAATCTTTATCTGATCCCGCTCTCCCCTCAACCTTCGCTATCCCCCGACCCGGAACGCTTCATCATGTAATAATTCGCGGGAATCATTGGCCAAGAAAGTATTTTTCTAAAACGAGTAGGATGACAAGTATGGGGGGATAGTGGGACAATCCCTTTGTCTTTTTTGGATAAGTGCTGTTCCATCGGTCAATAGGTGCAACCAAAATGTAACCGTCCAAACCGAAAATAACCCAAGATAACCTAAGCTATTCCAACTTGACTCTTGCAACTGGGTGATTTATAAATATTCAAAAATGATGGGAAATCGCCCGTTTTTGGGATCTTGACTCAAAATCCCGCGGGGCTTCCACCCCATGTCGGTTCGATTCCGACCTCCGGCACCAACCAAAAGCCTCGTTTTAATAAGGAGGCTTTTTTTGTTGTCTATAAGGCGAAAGGAAAGTATAATTTTAAGTGACGAATTAAAAATTTTATCCCACGCTATAGGAGGTGAAGCTATTTATGATTCGGGTGTTCAATAAGCACTATCGTAAGGCCATCGATCTTTTAGAGAGTGCCTCGGGCAGTGAGAAGATTGAAATGGCTGAGAAGGTCATG